>Ga0194035_1001377_pt1 | contig 12881 bp, 12 predicted proteins | sample JunL2320m_MetaG_FD_148680 | JGI IMG/M metagenome (GOLD analysis project Ga0194035, IMG submission 148680) | Anoxic zone freshwater microbial communities from boreal shield lake in IISD Experimental Lakes Area, Ontario, Canada - Jun2016-L239-20m | ecosystem: Environmental > Aquatic > Freshwater >...
TACCGGTGAGTCACCGGTAAATGGCGGCTTGCCCGTGAGGAGTTCATAGAGCAAAACACTTGCGGAATAAAGATCACTACGCGCATCAACAACTTCACCGCGCGCTTGTTCAGGTGATAGGTACTGAGCTGTACCCATAACCGACTGAGCCGCTGTCATGGTTGCGGTGTTGGTGTCGTTCATCGCGCGAGCGATACCGAAATCCATGACCTTGACATCACCTGTGCGGGTGAGCATCACGTTGGCAGGCTTGATATCGCGATGCACAATCCCGTGCCGATGTGCATAATCCAAAGCCGACAGCACCCCGGCGCTAATCTCAAGGGCTCGTTCAGGTAGCAAACGCCGCCCACTGGCGAGTAGTTGGCGAAGAGTCATTCCATCGACGTATTCCATAACTATGTAAGGCACGATCACCGCGGTCTCGCCCTCACCCATCAAGGTGTCTTCACCGGTGTCGTAGACGGCGACGATATTTGGGTGATTTAAGGCCGCGGCAGATTGCGCCTCGCGACGAAAACGGGCTTGAAATGATGGATCGCGGGCGAGGTCGGGCCGCAGGATCTTCACGGCTACTCGCCGTCCTAGGCGCAGGTCACGGCCTTCGTGCACTTCGGCCATGCCGCCGCGGCCAATAACCTCACCGATCTGGTACCTGTCACCGAGCATCCGGCCAGGTTCGGTGGTCATGGGCCCATCATCTCAGGGTTCGGCGAAAACCCTTGCACCTGCGCGCGGCCAATCAGCGAAGTACCGCCTTCATGACCTCGCGGGCGATCGGCGCGGCTAACCCATTGCCGCTGATCTCGGTGGCCCCGGACTCCTCAATAACGACGGCGACTGCCACTTTGGGTGACTGCGCCGGTGCGAAGGCCACAAACCAAGCGACCGCCGGGCGCTCATTGTCGGTCTCGGCGGTGCCGGTTTTGCCGGCGACGCGCACCCCGGATATTTGGGCGTTACTGCCGGTGCCGTTTTCCACCACGTTGACCATCATCTCGGTGAGTTGGGCGGCATTAAGTGGTGTCATCGCATCGGCGAATCTGGTGGGCTCGGTGGTTTGCAGGATCGCTAGGTCAGGCCCGCGCACCTCTTGCACCATGTAGGGCTTCATGGTCACGCCGTTATTACCGATGGCTGCACCGACCATCGCCATCTGCAACGCGGTGGCCCGCACCTCGAACTGCCCGATGGCACTAAGTGCGGTCTGGGGTTCATCAAGTTCGGCGGGGAAGCGTGAAGTCGCCGCCTTCAGCGGGATTTGAAAACCGGTATCGAAACCCATTAACTCTGCTTGCTTGCGGAGAGCTTCATCTCCTAATTGCACACCGAGCCACGCGAAAGCGGTATTACATGAAATAGCCAAAGCTTGCTGCAAAGTGACTTTGCCGTCTGGGCCGCATTCCTTGCGGTTCCAGTTGTTTAACTCACTCGTTGAAAGTGGCAGCCGATACGAAGCCGGCCCCGGCAGGATTGAATCGGGCGTGTAGAGACCGGAGGCCAGTGCCGCGGCCGCCGTAACTAACTTGAAAGTTGAACCGGGTGGATTTAGTGCGACGATCGGACGATTGAGCAGCGGTTTCGCCGGATCGGATTTGAGTTCTTCATAATATGCGCGGATAGCTTCTGGGTCTTGACTAGTCAAAAGGTTCGGATCAAATGATGGCGATTGCACCGAGGCCAAGATTCGACCGGTCGCCGGTTCAATCGCGACCACTGCGCCGACTTTGCCTTTCAGTCCCTTGAATGCTGCTGCCTGCGCTGCTGCGTCAATGGTGGTGGTGACCGCCCCACCAACTGGTTGGCGTCCGGCAAATAACTGGGAGATCCGGTCAACAAAGAAAAGATCAGACTTACCCGTGAGAACCCTATTCTCCGTGCGCTCAAGGCCGGTGGCACCATAAATCAACGAGTAGAACCCGGTTATCGGTGCATAGAGCGGACCATCGTCGTAGGTGCGCAAATAACGCAGGGTGTTACCCGTCTCAACCGATCTTGCCGCGGGATTCGCGCCGACAAGTATCGGGCCGCGCTCACGGTCGTACTCGGCAAGGAGTAGACGTTGGTTACCGGGCCGCTCGCGATAGTCGCGCGCGAGTACGACTTGAATAACGGTGATATTTACCAAGAGTGCAACGAGCATCAAGGAGAGCACTACGCCAATGCGTCGAATCTGCCTGCTCATCATGGTGTTAGGTCGTACTTCACACGCGCCGCACAACTTGAGTCAACGCGTCATCGGCATCGATTTGATGAATCTCAGGGCGCCGAGCCCGATCAGAAATCCTCAACAGGAGGGCCACAATCACCCAGTTGGCGACCAAGGAGGAGCCCCCGTATGACAGGAATGGGGTGGTCAGGCCGGTGAGTGGGATCAAGCGCGTAACACCCCCGACGATCACAAATACCTGCAGCGCCAACGTAATTGAGAGGCCGGCCGCCAGTAGTTGACCAAATGAGTCGCGCACTGAAACTGCGGTGCGCAGCCCGCGCTCTATGAGTACCGCGTAGAGCAGAAGTAACGCGAACATGCCGGTCAATCCAAGTTCTTCACCAATGGCCGCGACAATGAAGTCAGTGTTCGCGAACGGCACGAAGTTCGGAAATCCCTGCCCTAACCCGGCCCCCATGATGCCGCCGTTGGCGAATCCGTATAGGGATTGAACAATCTGATACCCACTCGTGTCGGCATAGGACCAAGGATCAAGCCAAACGGTAACGCGGTTGTTCACGTGATCGAAGAATCGATACGCCAAGAGTGCGCCGATTGCAAAAAAAATTGAACCCAGGATCAACCAAGAGCGGCGCTGGGTCGCGATATAAAGCATCGTGATGAACAGGCCGAAGAATAGAAGTGAGGTACCAAGGTCTCGCTCGAAAACTAGAACTCCAAGGGAGACAACCCAAGCGATTACGAGGGGCCCCAGGTCACGAATCTGCGGAAACCCAAGGCCGAGGAATTTGCTTCGCACCAAGGCCAATGAGTCGCGCTTAACAACTAAATAGCCCGCGAAGAATAAAGTCAAAAGAATTTTCGCCGCCTCGGCCGGCTGAAACGAGAAGCCGCCGATGCGCACCCAAAGGGTGGCGCCGTTGACCGTGGTGCCGATTATTGGAGCGAGGGGCAGGACAAGCAAGATTAGACCGAGTAACCCGAAAGAATAGGTGTAGCGCTGCAGCCGGCGATGGTCTTTAACAAGGATTAGTACCGCGACGAACAGCACTACGGCAATTGCGAACCAGGTCAGTTGCGCATAAACATCTGGAGTCGGCTGCGGTGCACTGTTTCGTTCAGCCCGCTGCGCTGAAGCCACATCAATTCGGTAGATCATCACTAAGCCAAGAATCGTGAGCAAGGTGGCTACCGGCAATAGGACCGGATCGGCGTACCGAGCTTTCAAGCGCACCACTATGTGCATCACAAGTGCAAGTGCCCCGACCACCCCAACAGTGACCCAAAGGCGACTCGGGGTGCCTTCACCTGTTGCCCAACCAACCTGAAGGGTTCCGAGCACACCAAGTGCCCACGCGCAGCCGAGTAGTAGCAGCTCGGCGCTGCGGCGACTGGGTTGTCGCCTTGTCAATTGCGGGGAGCCCGCACTCACGAAGGGGCTCCGGGGCACCCATTGGGGGGCGTCAAACTCTGGCAACTCGCCGCGCGCGATTGCAGTTCAAAGACGATGCGCTCGGCATCGGTGGAGTCACCGGCGGGGATACCTTTACTGACCAGCTCTTGATCAAAGAGGGGCAGGGAGCCAACTGTCAGCCCAGTGTCGGTTGTTACGGAGGAGAGTGGAATACCGACCAGCGTTCCTGGCACACCATTATAAATCGCGACGGTACCGGTGCCGGGGTTTCCGTGAACCGCTACGTACCACTGCGAGCCCAGCCACGTGCGAGCAATAAGTAATCCGCTACCTATTGCACCTAACACCAAAAGAATTGCGATGACACTGATAAGAACGGTACGGCGACGCCTTTGGCGCTGGCCAGCTTTGGCAGCGTCGGTGATTGATTCGCGGTAGGCGCGTTCGGCGGCAGGCACCACCAGATCGGAGTCAATAAGGGCCTGTGGTGCAGTTGGAGGCCCACCAGCACCTCGAGCCTGGGCATCGAGGCGGTCAGGGTCAAGTTGGGCGTCGTGGGGGAAGCGCACATTCGGCAACCGCAATCGCACCCGCGGCTCACCAGCTGCGCCAACAACCACCGGCATAACCGGCTCACCATCGCCAGTAACACCATCGGCAAGTTCTGGGACTTCAACAACATCGGCGATTACCACAGTGACGTTATCCGGGGCACCGCGCTCAAGCGCCAAATCAACCAACGCGGTTACGCAACCGGTTGGGTCACCTTGGCCGAGGATTTCAGAAATCTCAATAAAACTCAAAACACCAGATAAACCGTCTGAGCAAAGCAGATAACGATCACCAACACGGGCTTCACGCATTGATAAGTCAGGCTCGACGGGATTGATGCCATCTACAGCCCGCATCAGTAGTGATCGCTTCGGATGTACTGCTGCGTCAGCCGGGGAAATACTGCCCCCATCGATCAAGGATTGGACATAAGTGTGGTCGTGCGTCAATTGCACAAAATCATTTTCGCGGAGTAGGTATGCGCGCGAATCACCAACATGCACAAGTGCGATGCGATCTTCAAGCCAATAGATCCCCGTGACGGTGGTACCCATACCCGTTAGTTCGGGGTCAGCGGAAATAACATCACCTATTGCGATCCCAACGTCGTCGATGGCATCGGCAAGTGCTCCCAACACGTCATTTACTTCTGGTGGGCTGGCTTCAAGATTCGCAACCGTTGCCACCGCAGAAGCCGAGGCAAGTTCACCAGCGGCATGACCCCCCATGCCATCGGCAACAAGAAGGAGTCTCGGGCTGGCGTATCCGGAGTCCTCATTCCCGCGCCGGATTAGGCCGACGTCGGAGCGGGCTGCGTAGCGAAGTTGCAGTGACATCTCGCATTACCTCTGTAACTGCAAGGTGGTTCGGCCAACGCGAAGTGGCACGCCAACCGGGAGCACGGTTGGAGTTGTGATTCGTGTTCTATCAATCCACGTGCCGTTTGTGGAGCCGAGGTCTTCAACAACCCAAGCGCCTTCTGATGGATAAACCCGCGCATGTCGACTCGATGCGTAATCGTCTTCAATGACGACGGTGGAGTCAGGGGCCCGACCGATGGTCACCTGCGCGGTATTTAGTGGGATCACCGTGCCGGTAAGCGGCCCTTCGGTGACAACGAGTTTGGTACCGCGCACTTTCGCCTGCCTAGCAACCTTGGCAGGTTTGGGGGCCTTGGGTTGCCGTGGTCGACCGGTGGGCCGAGCTTCAGCAGGTTGGCGCAGATCTTTGCGCAACACCAAGACGGTCATTAGGACAAATAGCCACAGCAAGCCTAAGAACGCCAGGCGGACGAGGGTGAGCGCGAGCTCGGACACGATCAGCCGGCCCGGAACACCAAAGTGGTCGAACCCAAGGAAACCGAGCCACCATCTTCAATGGCTGATTCGGTGATCTTGACTCCGTTGACGAAGGTGCCATTTGTCGAACCCAGATCGCGCACGAGCACCGGTTGGCCCAGGATTATTTCGCAGTGATTGCGTGAGCAACCGGGATCTTCAACCCGAATATCGGTCTCACTGCCGCGACCCAATCGAGTAATCGCACGCACTAATGGATAAGCGGTATCACCCAGAATCAAACGCGGCTGGTCTGCGACCGGAGCATTGCTGCCGGCTTGTTTGGCGCTGACCTCGGCGCGGGCCTCACTGCGCACCCGGAAGATACCCGTTTCTAGATCCTCGTCAGTACTTATTGTCACGGTCACCGACCCGAGCAAGGTGTACTGCTGTTCGGCTCCATAAGCCTTGACCAAATCAGCCAGCTCCGACTGCAGGGCATCGCGAAATACGGCCAAGCGCTTGTAGTCGTGGTCGGAGAGCTCAACATTGAAGATATTCGGGATGACGGTGCGATCGCGGCCGGTCACCGCCGCCCGGTCATCAATTTCGCGCTGCAAGGCAGCGGCAATCTCGACCGGCTGCACCTCGGCCTTAAAGGCCCGGGCGAAGGCGCCATTGACCATGCGGTCGAGGGAGTCCTCGAACCGTTCGAGCAAACCCACTTGCACTCCTTGAATATCCGCGGAATCGGTGAACCTTGATGGTAACCCGCAGGTAAGGGGCCAGCGGGGAGGCGCCCGGGGGGCGGAGCCGGTGAATCCGGCGCCCGCGATTTACTGCTGGATTAAATGAGGCCGCCGTCGATACCTGGCACGCGTTGCCAGCGCCCGATTAAGCAAAACTGATGGCGGGCAGACATTAAATCGTGGTTCAATAGTGAGTAATTAGTACCTAGGCGAGTCAGCCGGTTTACCCATCGAATGGAGTAGTAAATGAGTCTCCCCCGTACCCTGAGCATGTCGGTGATCGCGGCAACAATTGCGCTCACTATGTCATCGCTCCCTGCCCAGGCCGCGACGCTCTCGCCGCCGGTCGTCGCCGATGCCTACTCCGTAATGCTCACCGCATCGCAGGCTCAGGCGTTGGGGGTAAAAAAGCATTATTTAGCTGAATTCTCAATCGCATCTGCCACCAAGGGCACACCGGACGGTCTGTGGTTATGTGAATTGACGGGCGGCACCGGGATTGAAGGCCAAGGCGCGGGGCGCATACTCACTTCTGCTTTTGCTGACTTGAGTCTCGATTGGCAATTTGCAGTCGACCAGAAGATCCATTGGTACGCAAATGAGCAGTCGGCCAAGAAGGCCTACAACGCCATCGTGAAGCAGCTGAAGATGTGTGTGGGGCAGCAGATGGGCGACGCATCAGAGGTTTCTGGTGAGACCACTGTCGGCGTCCCTGCGATATTGACCAACGGCACCAAGAAGTCGAAGGATGGCGATGCGTTCCTTTGGATCAGTTCCAATACCATTGATGCCGACGCCATGTCATCCTTATCCGATTACGACTACACAACGGTGCGCACCTTCGGAAACTTCATCCAGGTCATGGACATCCAATCTGAGGGCCGCGACGCGAAACCTTTTACCAAGAAGCAGATCGCGACCTTGGATAACATGACGGATTCGCTCGGAGATGCTTGGCAGGCGAAGTTCATGTAGCTCGATGCCTGCGGAAGGGGCCCGGGGATAACACCCTCAGCCCGCTGCGCATGATCGGGGTCGTTGAAATCACCGTAACGGAGTAAAAGCAGGCCTGCTCCGCTATCGTTTCTTAGAGCCAAGAGGAGGCGCTATGTCAGAGACCATGAGCAGCCAAGAGATCCGTGAGCTTGATCTAACGGCGGATGCAATTGAAGAGACGAAGCACCTTCAAAAGAACTTCGGCCGCAAAGAAATCCTGTTTTTCACGATCTGCACGCTCGTTGGTGTTGACACCATTGGCCTACTTGCCTCACTCGGCGCTGAAGCTTTCACCTGGAATGTAATTTTAGCGCTCACATTCTTTATTCCGAGCGCGCTCCTGTTCGCGGAACTTGGCACCGCATTTCCGCAGGAGGGCGGCCCCTACATCTGGGCTCGGCTCGCATTTGGGCGTTTGGCCGCGACGATAAATAACGTTCTTTATTGGGTTACCAACCCGGTGTGGTTCGGTGGCACCCTAGCGATTGTTGGCGTTACGACCGTCTCAGTGTTTTTCCTCAATGGTGCAGAACTTTCAACTTTCTGGTTCTACGCCTTCACGTTGGTTTTCGTTTGGGTCGGAACTTTCGCAGCGATCTTGTCTTTCAAAGTAGGCAAGTACATCCCAATCGCAGGGGCGTATGCACGCTTTATTCTCCTCGGTTTCTTTACGCTCTCGACGATAATCTACGCGATGCAAAATGGTGTTCATGGTGTTGGCCTTGGCGACTTTGGTGTATCTACTGCTGGCTTTTTCGGCCTAGCTGGATTGATCATGTTCGGCTATGTCGGGTTTGAACTCCCCAACACCGCCGGCGATGAAATGAAGAACGCAGAGAAGGATGTACCGTTCTCCATTTTTCGCTCGGCGATAGTTGCGATTTTGATGTACAGCGTCCCGGTGATCTGCGTGATCATCGTGCTCCCAACCGACCAAGTGTCTGGTCTCGGGGGCTTCATCGACGCGATGCGATCTGTCTTCACGGTATACGGAGGAGGCATTGACGCTGATGGAGTAGTTAGTCTGACGGGTGCTGGCGCATGGCTCGGTGCAATCAGCGCACTGCTTTTCATTCTCTGCCTACTCTCCAGTGGTGTTGCCTGGATCATGGGATCTGATAGAGCAATGGCGGTATCAGGTTACGACGGCGCAGCACCGAGATACCTAGGCAATATCTCCGCAAAGTTTGGTACGCCGGTGCGGGTCAATGTGATTTCTGGAATTTTGTCCAGCGTCGTGGTAATTGCAGTCCACGAAGTTAGTGGCGGTGACGCAGCGAAGTATTTCGGTGCGATTCTTGGCATCGCAATCTCAACGACCTTAATTTCCTATATTGCGATCTTCCCAGCCCTGTGGAGGCTGCGGATAACCCATCCAGATCATCCGCGGCCCTATCGAGCTCCATGGGCGCCGTTGCTTTCGGTGCTACTTACTTCATGGGTCATCTTCGCGACAATTGAACTGCTGCTACCCGGCATCGGAGTTGATTGGTTTGGAGATGCCTTCAGGCCCGAGGGTTGGCTCGCCGAGGAACGCTGGGGCTATCTTCTAGTTGAGGCGGTGCCACTGGCGATCTTCGTAGTTGTTGGCATTATTTTCTATTTCACGGGATCACGAACTAGAGAGAACAAGGCTGCAAGCTCGTAGTAATTTAAAAGGGGCTAAAAGCCACGGGGGATGCACGGGCTAAATAGGCGCCTGTATCGTTCACTTTGCGCCGAAAGGCGTAAGCGCGAGTGGCGGAATAGGCAGACGCGCACGGTTCAGGTCCGTGTACTCGAAAGGGTGTGGGGGTTCAACTCCCCCCTCGCGCACCAGACGAAGGCCCCATCAGCAGGTAAGGGGGCCTTCCACATTCCCAGCGTTAGGAGCCATCCCATGATGAGGTTTCTGCGGGATTTGTGATACCCCAGACAGCATTAGGGTTTTGAACCCAAGACGAGCCGTTCCAGAAAATTGTGCGATTACATACCCAACCTCCGGTAGTGCTTGTCGCCCACTCCGCCCACGAGGCATGCCAACCGATGCTACAGATGTTTCCCTCTGTCCGACCGTAGGACTGAAGCCAGGGTGTAGGTGCACTCGAAGTTGAACCGGATGGAGTTGAACCGGATGCAGTTGAACCGGATGCAGTTGAACAGGATGGAGTTTGTGTGGCAGAAGCTACAAAACTGGCAGACGAAAAGCTCGTATCTCGCAACTCAAAGTAGTTATCCGCCAAACATGGATCTGGTGAAAATGTGCCCAAAGTCGTTCCAAGACTCGGTGAACCCGAAACTGACTGGATATTGACCTCGGAGGGCTCCCAATCAAGGGTTATTCCCAAATCATAGAAAGCGACGCCGTTGATGGGGGGGGGAGCGGTAGCGGCGTCAACCTGCAATGTCATCTGGTCACTATTCGCGTTAGTGGTTAAGTTCTTGACGGGAGAGATCACCCAGTTCACTCCCGCAGGGGACCAGGTGCCGACATTGCCCATCCGGCGCTAAGGCTAAAAGCGGATACGGCATTGGCAAAGAATCCCCCGCCGCTGCCATTATTCCCAGTCGCTGTGCTGTTCAAATTTAATGTGAATGAATACGAGAAAGTGTCTCCGACAACAATCGATGTGCCTACGGCGCTCGTTGCCCGAGCCGTTCCAGAAACCACCAAGGTGTTTGCCGCTTGGGCCGGTGTCGCAGACAGCATTAACCCAACAGTGGCCGCCACCACCGTTAAGGCAAGCCGAGACATCAGGCTGCTCGACCGCCCAATCCGCATGACCGGACAGGTGAACTTGTTGGATGAGCAATCACTTTCGAACTGTAAGTGCTGAGGTTCAATTCCGCACCTCGAGCACGGTCCGGGCAAGGCGGAGTTCGCGGGCCGCTAGCTTGAGCGGTGCTGTTCGCCATCGTGCATTGCCAAAGCGAGCTGGCTGACCAGGATCTCCGGTGCCTGAACCATCGCTGGGCCGTACCAGGTGAGCGAACGCCCATCGACGAGCGCGCAGGGAGTGGGGTCGAACGACTCCGGGCCGTCGTGTGCGTTGAACGCGTAGGGCTCGTCGGGTAGCACGACGAAGTCGTATGGGGGCAAGTCCTCGAGCCTCATGCGGGGGTACCGCTCAGGGGAGTGGGCGAGAACATTGTCGACACCGAGGCGGCGCAAGACATCACCCGCGTAGGTATCGCTGCCGACGTGCATCCAGGGCCGTCGCCAGATGGTGATGACGGCTCGGCGGCGCTCGGCGGCAGCGGGTTCAGGCAGGCCGTCCCACCGGGAGAGAGCGTCTTTAAGCCAGGAGCGGGAGGGAGCGTCGATTGCCTCGAGCAGTCGCGCCATGGAGGTCAGGGCCTGCTCGACGGTGCGGATATCGGTGACCCACACCTGCTGCCCCGCTGAGCGCAGGGCGTCTACGTCGTCGGCCCGATTCTCCTCGGCATTGGCGATGACGAGGTCTGGGGCAAGGCGAATAATCGCTGCAACATCAGGGTTCTTTGTTCCACCGACGCGCACGGCATCAAGATCTATCGGATGGCTGCACCAGTCCGTCACGCCGGCTAGGGTTTCGGGTGCGCTAGCGGCGATTGTCTCGGTGAGCGAGGGGACAAGGCTAACGATCCGCCGTGGTGCCGTGGCGAGCCGAACCTGGGCTCCCGTATCGTCAACGTGGATCGTCATGCCGCCAGAATGTCACAGGCCGTCCGAGCCGCGACACAGGCGAGCTCGACATATGCGAAGGGGCATCATGAACGACGAGGCAGTGCTGTACGAAGTCCGCGATTCGATCGCGCGCGTAACTCTAAATAGGCCGGCTGCCGGTGGCGCGCCTCGAGGTCGCGCTCGCCGACATCCTCGTGCCGGTCATGATGGGAACTGAACAGCCCGCTCCCGCTTGAGTTCCCAGCGCGCGATGGACCGCAGGTGCACCTCGTCGGGGCCGTCGAAGATCCGAAGTCCCCGGTGCCAGCCGTACATGCGTGCGAGCGGTACGTCGTCGGTCATGCCCATCCCGCCGTAGATCTGGATTGCCCGGTCGATGACCGCGCACGCCATCCGCGGTGCGATGACCTTGATTGCGGCAATCTCCATGCGGGCGGTCTTGGCGTCGCTCTGATCGATCATCCAAGCGGCCTTTAGGGTGAGAAGGCGTGCCTGCTCGATCTCGATGCGGGATTCGGCGATATCGCGCTGAATGGTCCCCTGGTCCGATAGCGGTCCGCCGAACGCCACTCGACTCTTCGCTCGGTCGACCATCATCGCGAGGGCACGCTCGGCGGCGCCGATGGCACGCATGCAGTGGTGGATACGGCCGGGGCCCAGGCGAGCCTGCGCGATCATGAATCCGTCGCCGGCCTCCCCGAGAAGATTCGAGACGGGAACACGGACGTCCTTGAAGAGGATCTGTGCGTGACCGTGCTGGTCATAGTGGCCGAGGACGGGAAGTGATCGCTCGATCGTGACGCCGGGGGTGTCCCGGGGAACTAGGACCATCGACTGCTGGCGGTGGGCCGGCCCGTCGGGATCGGTCTTGCCCATGACGATGAAGATCTGACAGCGCGGGTCCATCGCGCCACTCGCCCACCACTTGAGCCCGTTGATGACCCACTCATCGCCATCGCGCTCAATCGAGCAGGTGATGTTCGTGGCGTCGCTGCTCGCGACCGCAGGCTCGGTCATGACGAACGCGGAGCGCATCGTGCCATCGAGGAGCGGCGCGAGCCAGGTCGCCTTCTGCTCCGGTGTTCCGAACAGGTGCAGGGTCTCCATGTTGCCGGTGTCGGGGGCTTGGCAGTTGATCGCCTCGGGGAGGATGTCCATGCTCCAGCCGGAGATCTCGGCCAAGGATGCATACTCGGTGTTCGTGAGCCCGCTCTCGGCAGGCAGGAACAGGTTCCATAGGCCGCGTCCACGCGCTTCGGCCTTGAGCTCCTCAACGATGGGGGGGAGGGTGGAGTCGTCAGGGCCGACACTTGCCCGGTAGCGGTCGTACTCCTTCTCCGACGGAAGCACGCGGGTGTTGAGGAAGTCCCACATGTTCTCTGAGAGCTCCTGGGCCCGTGCGCTGAGCTGGAAGTCCATTATTGCTCCGATTCACTGTTGCGGGTGACTCTTCTTTGGTACGCGATCCTAGTCAGCAGTTCGGGTTTCTTGACTCCTTCTCCACTAACGAGCAGTGTTCTGCGTGCGAGGCGCGCTTGCATCTTGGGCGCACCAGCACTTCGGGCAAAACTGCGATCGGACCATCGGGCCGGCGCAGACTCCTGCGTGGTGGAGCCCTATTGAGTTGTCCACGGGATGGTGGGTGTATCACCGGTGATACACTGACCTTGTGAACGAGGTTTCAGTGCGTGACTTGCGCAACTACGGTGGGCAGATCTTGAATCGAGTGGAAGGCGGTGAGAGCATGACGATCACTCGGGATGGTTCCCCTGTCGCACTCCTGACGCCCTTGCCGCAACCTCGATTGAGTGCGACTGCCTTGCTGGAAAGCTGGAAAAACGTTCCGCGCATTGATGCTGAATCTTTGCGTCGTGACATCGACCAGGCTTTTGATACAACCCTTGACTCGAATCTGAATGTGAAACCTTGACACCTTCAACCTCGGAGGCAACTTCTGCGGTTACTGCTGTGGGAATCCTGGATACCAGTGTGGTGATCGAATTACCGAATCTCTCTGCAGCAGATCTCCCCGCATTCCCCACTATTAGCGTCATCACACTCGCCGAATTAAGTG
>Ga0194035_1001379_pt1 | contig 12868 bp, 10 predicted proteins | sample JunL2320m_MetaG_FD_148680 | JGI IMG/M metagenome (GOLD analysis project Ga0194035, IMG submission 148680) | Anoxic zone freshwater microbial communities from boreal shield lake in IISD Experimental Lakes Area, Ontario, Canada - Jun2016-L239-20m | ecosystem: Environmental > Aquatic > Freshwater >...
GCAGCTTGACGAGGCGCTTGCGCGACTAGGGGAGATCCATGGCACCGTCGGCTGAGATGCGGTACTCGGGATGGGGTATAGACGCCGACGCCGGGGAGCTTTCGGACCACGTCGTCGAGTGGCTCGAGCAGCGCTTCGGCGGCCCGCTCTCCAGCCGCACCGCGCCGCCCGATGAAGGCGATATCCGGCTTAGGAAGAGCGTCCTCTCAGATCGGGCCGCGGAGAAGCTCAGCGCGCGCGTCGGTAGCGCGAACGTGAGGACCGACCATCACTCGAGGCTGCTGCACGCCGCTGGTAAGGGATACCCCGACATGCTCGCAATGCGCTCGGGCGCCCGGATTGCCGCACCGGACGCGGTCGTCTTTCCGGCCGACCACGCCGATGTGCGCGCAGTATTGAAGATCTGCACCAAACAGGGCATCGCCGTCGTGCCATTCGGCGGCGGCACGAGCGTCGTCGGTGGCGTCAGTCCGCTGCGCGGCTCATTTGGCAGCGTGATCGCGCTCGACTTGCGGCGGATGAGGCAGCTGATCGGCCTTGACGAGCAGTCACGGGTCGGAACCTTTGCCGCCGGTCTTCGCGGCCCGGAACTCGAGCACCTGCTGCGCGCGCGCGGCTACACACTCGGCCACTTCCCTCAGAGCTTCGAATATTCGACTGTCGGCGGCTGGGTCGCTACGCGCTCTGCAGGGCAAGCTTCAACTGGGTATGGGCGGATCGACGAGAAGCTGCTCGGCGCACGGCTGATAGCCCCGGCCGGAGAGCTCAATCTCAGCGCCCGTCCGGCAAGCGCAGCAGGGCCCAACCTGCGCGCCATCGTCGCGGGCTCAGAGGGTGCGTTGGGCGTGATCACCGAAGCATCGCTGGAAATCAGTCCAGCGCCCGAGGTGACGCGCTACGAAGCTTTGATGATGCCGTCTTTCACTGCCGCCACTGACGCGCTGCGCGGGCTCGAGCAGGCCGGGCAGGCTCCCGACGTAGCCCGCGCATCCGACGAGCACGAGACCGAGATGGGCTTCGCGTTTGCTGGGATCGAAGGGGCGAAGGGGAAGCTTCTTGAGGGCTATCTGCGTGGACGCGGCGCCGCTTCGGGCTCCTTATTGATTCTCGGTTGGGAAGGCGCCAGCGGGTCTATCGATCAACGACGCCGAAGTGCGCTGTCGTTGGTTAAGCAGCACGGCGCCGTCAGCCTTGGCGCCGGCGCCGGCCGCACATGGGCCAAGAACCGCTTCAGCACGCCGTACCTGCGTGATCATCTACTCGAGCGCGGCGTAATGGTGGAGACGCTCGAAACCTCGACGACGTGGGCCAATTTGGCCGTGCTCTACCGCGGCGTCGGCGACGTACTCGCTGCGCACGCGCCGATCGTCGGCTGCCACATTTCACACCTCTATCAAAGCGGTGCATCGCTCTACTTCACTTTCGTCGCACCACAGGTTTCGAGCGATCCTCATGCCCAGTGGGAAGCCGTCAAACACGACGCCTGCCGAGCGATTATGAAGCACGGCGGAACAATCACCCACCATCACGCAATCGGCATCGATCACCGCGATTACCTCGAGGATGAGGACGGCAGCGCCGGTGTTGCGGCGCTCAAGGCGGTTAAGAAATCGCTCGATCCGAGCGGTTTGATGAACCCCGGCAAGCTGCTCTAGCTGCGACTACTTAGCTGCGAACTGAAGCGGGCCGACAAGGTACGTCGTCGACGGATTGGTCGGTGCAGCGGAGCTTTTCTCGAGCGTCAGCAAAACACCCTCGTAGCTTCTTGGATCACCGCTGAGTGTTCCCTGGAGGCCTACGCCGCCGCTAGCGCCGACGGCCTGCAAGTAGCCGAGCCAGACCGCTGGTTTACCCGTGGCCGTCAGCCAGACTCCGTATTGCGAGCCGCTCGGCGCGGCCGGCAGCGACTTGGCGACGACGCTCAAAACGCGCTGATTTGACTGAGCCGAAATTCCGGCGAAGCCAACCGCCTTTGGAGCTGGGCCACCGGCCGGGGGCTTAAGCGCCGCCTGCGCAATCGCCGTCGCATTCGCGTTCGCGGCCTTCGTGCCAGTAGTTGATGACGAGCTGGTTGCGTTCGAACCGTCACCGCCTGTCGCGCGGCCGATCCCGAAGCCGACCCCCAGCGCCACAAGCAGCAATACGCCTCCAATCACGAAGACTCCGCCGCGCGAACCGCTGGGGCGAGAATCGTCGCCCGATGCCGGCGCCGCCGGCGCCGGCTCAGCACCGCTGGCTTCGGCCTGCGCACCGGGTATCGGCGGAAGTGGCGTATCGGAGATCGCAGCCAACGGGCCAGCCGCAGCGCGCGCCCAGGCGCGGTCTGAGGCAGACCGCATCAGCGATGACCTCGTGCGATCGGCGGCATCGCTCCCTTGCTGGCCGAGCAGATAGTCGCATATCTCTGCGCGGCGACGAGTTGCTGGCGCCTTCTCCGGCTCGGCGAGGCTGCTCAGCGCCGAGTAGGCGCGCTCGCTCACTGCCGCTTCACTCAGGTCAAGCGCCTGAGCGATCTCCGCGTAGCTCTTCTGCTGCGCGAGCAAGAGGTTGAGCACGGCATTCTGGTCGGCTGGAAGCTGTTCAACTGAAGACATCGCGCCCTAGCGTAGAGCAGCGCAGCGGTATCGTGCGCCCCATGACTGAATTCATGCCCGGCTCGGAGTTCGAGCCTGTCGTACCGCTCGACCGCACCTTCGACCACCTATATGGGCTCGAGTTGCTCGAGCTGACGGCCGACGTGGCGCGCGCCCGGGTCGTCGTCCAAGAGCACCACATGCAGCCAATGGGCCTCGTTCACGGTGGCGTTTTCGCATCGATCGCCGAGTCGCTCGCCTCGGCCGCCACCGGAGTGGCAGTGATCAAGGAGGGAAACGCCCCTCAAGGACTCTCGAACCAGACTAGTTTTCTGCGCCCAATCCTCTCGGGCACGATCCACGCCGTTGCGCGGCCTCGTCACAAGGGCCGCACAACTTGGGTTTGGGAGGTTGAGATCAGCGACGACGAGGAGCGGCTCTGCGCGCTGGTGCGAATGACGATCGCCGTACGACCGATCAAGTTGGCCTGAGCGCTAAGCCTTGTAGCGGTTGGTGATCGGCATCCGCCGATCTCGGCCAAATGCCTTGCCGGTGACTTTAATCCCGGGTGGCTGCTGGCGCCGTTTGTATTCCGCTCGATCGACGAGCGTGATGATCCGCGCAACCGTCCCAGCGTCGAAACCTTCCCCGACCAGCTGCTCGGCTCCGAGGTCGCGTTCGACGTAGCCCTCAAGTAGAGGATCGAGGATCTCGTACGGGGGCAGCGAGTCCTGATCGGCTTGGTCGGGCCGCAGCTCGGCCGACGGAGCGCGAGTCAGGATCGATTCTGGGATCGGCCGATCGCTGCGGCCGTTGCGGACTGCGCAGAGCCTATAAACCAGCGTCTTTGGGACATCCTTTATCACTGCAAAGCCGCCGGCGCTGTCGCCGTAGAGCGTCGAGTAGCCGACCGCCATCTCTGACTTATTTCCGGTCGTTAAGACGAGCCAGCCGAACTTGTTCGAGAGCGCCATCAGCAGGTTGCCGCGAATTCGGGCTTGAAGGTTCTCCTCAGTCAAGTCGGGCTCGCGGCCGATGAATGGTTCGGCGAGCAGAGCCTCGTAAGCGGCCATCGGCTCACCTATCGGTAGCTCGATCAATTCGAGCCCCAGTCCGGAGGCGAGAGCCACGGCGTCGCTATAGGTGCCTTCGGAACTGAACTGCGAGGGCATTGTCACACAGGTCACCCGTTTCGGGCCAAGCGCGTCGCGTGCGATGCAGGCCACGAGCGCCGAGTCGACTCCACCGGAGAGGCCAAGCACGACTCGGTCGAATCCGTTCTTGTTGGCGTAGTCGCGCGTGCCGAGAACCAGCGCTGAGTAGACAGCTTCGTCGTCCGACTCGACGGCGGCGAGGGTGTGATCGAGGCTTGTGTCCTCGGATGGGGGGTTTGTAGTGAAGCTGCCGAGCAAGTCGACGGTCGCTGACGCCGCAGAATCGAAGACGGCCGACTTGGTTGGAACCTCGCAGGTCAGCAGCCATTCCTCGAACTGTGGCGCGCGGGCAAGGATCTCTCCATCTGCGGCGACGACCAGCGAGTGACCGTCGAAGACGAGCTCGTCCTGCCCTCCTACCTGCGCACAGAAGGCGACCGCAGTGCCGTTCTCTTGTGCTCGCTCAGCCAACATCTGCTCGCGCGCAGAGCCTTTTCCTGCCTGGTAGGGCGAGGCAGAGAGGTTGACGATCAGCGACGCCCCGGCCGCCGCCTCCGAACTTTCGGGCGGCCCTGAACTCCAGATGTCCTCGCAGATGCTGAGCCCGATAAGCGTGCCGTTGAGATCGATTACAGCCGCACGCTGCCCGGCTTCGAAGTAGCGGTGCTCGTCGAAAACGCCGTAATTGGGCAGCTGGCTCTTGCGGTAACTGCCGGCAACGCGCCCGTCGGCAAGTACCGCCGCAGAGTTGAACAGCTCGCCGTCGCGCTCCGGATAGCCGACAATCGCAACGATCCCAGCTGCCGCGGAGGCAATTCGCTCAAGCGCCGCTGCGGCGTCGCCGATCACATGGTCTTTGAGCAGCAGATCCTCAGGCGGGTAACCGGTCAGCGCCAACTCCGGCAGGCAGACTAGGGCCGCGCCGGCGGCGCGAGCGTCTTCGATCGCATTTGTGATTAATCGCTCGTTGCCGGCGATGTCGCCGACGACGGGGTTGATCTGCGCTAATGCGATCCGCACGGCGGCTAGACGGTGCTCAGCGTTTCGCCGTCAGGCGTGTGCGCCGAGAAGAGGCTCTCGTGGTCGGCGCTATCCCAGCGATGGTTATCGGTTTCAGCAGCGCGCGCGAGGTCAAAGAGCGCACCCCCCAAGTCTGCGACGACATCGCCCAGGTCCGGCAGCGCGTCGTAATCGGCGAGCAAGCCGAAGCTTAAGCGCCCGCAATAGCTCATCGCGGCGACTCCGAGTGCGGTGTTCTTTGTCAGCGGAACGACGGGGTAGAGGGCCGTCAGTTGGCGGCCCAGCAGGTAGAGCGGCACTTGCGGCCCAGGCACGTTCGTGACTACGAGATTGAAGAGCCGCTGGCGACTCTGCAGCCGTGCGGCCTGGCTGGCGATAGTCGGCGGGGCAAACCCGGCAAGCTCGGTCAGCGTGTCGGCGCCGACGGCTTGGTCGGAGGCCTTCAGGTCTCCCATCTTCTTATGGATGAACTGGAACGCTGCAGCAGGATCCTCTTCATAGACCGGTAGAGGCGCCCAGAGCGCCGAAACGCGGTTGCCGAGCTGGCCCGACTCGCCCTCGGTTCTGACTGAGACCGGCACCATCGCCGTGAGCGTCAGGCCTGCCGTGTCGGTCCCCCTGCGCCTCAACCACCTACCGAGCCCGAGCGAGACGGTAGTCAGTACTGCGTCGTTGATCGTGCCGTCGAGTCCGTTCTTGATCTGCTTGAAAGTGGCCAGCGATGCGTTAACCCAGCCGTAGCGCCGGTGCGGTCCAATCGGCTGGTTGAGCGGTGTCTGCGGAGCAGAGCGAACGCCGGCCCACGCGAGCGCGCCGGTCTGCTCGATCTTCCCGCCAAGCTCATTAATCACACGCCTGGGAGAGCGAACCACGGCCCGAGCGGCTCGCGCCAGTTCGGAGGGGTCCGAGAAGCGCTCGGTCAGTGCGTCACCGACGAGGTCCGCTGTTGTCGGCAGCGGCCTCGGAATCCATTGTGGCGCTGGCTCTGACCGCTCTTCGTCGGGACTAGCGGAGAAGAGCACCGACGTAATGTCAACTCCAGAAACACCATCCACCAGTGCATGGTGCGTTTTCACGATCACCGCGAAGCGCGGCTGACCGCTGCTGTCGTCCGAGAGCCCCTCGACGAGGTTCATCTCCCAGAGCGGCTTCGAGCGGTCGAGCTGGTCGGCGAAGAGGCGGCCGGCGAGCGCTGCCAACTGTGCGTCTTCGCCTGGAGTCGGTAGAGCAGAGTGGCGCAGGTGATAGCGCAGGTTGAAGTGAGGGTCGTCAACCCATACCGGTCGCCCCTGCTCGAACGGCACGAACGCCAAACGCTGGCGGTAGCGCGGCACGCGGTCGAGCCTCGATTCGAGGAAGCGCAGAAAGTCGTCATATGGGGGCGCCTGCCCAGCGAAGACCATGATCGACGCGACATGCATATGGGCGCCGCCACGCTCAAGGTGGAGAAAGGCCGAGTCAAGGCCAGAAAGACGGTCCGGATTGGTCATGCAGCCAGTCTAATGGACTCTGTGACCAACCTTACACAACTCAGCGCTAAACCTTCAACAAAGTGTGTATAGTTCATCACGTCAATCCGCGACATCGAGGTCAATTATGGATATCAGCGATCCAACGACTTACACAACGATCTACGAGCAGCACCGCCGCGGCGTGTTTGCCGCCGCGTTTAGAATCTTGGGCAACGAGGCACAGGCCGACGATGTCGTCCAGGACACCTTCATCAAGGTCTGGCGGAAGCCCGCCTCCTTTGATGCCAAGAGGGGCGAGCTCGGCAGCTACCTGAGGTTGATGGCCCGGAGCCGGGCGCTTGATCTCTGGCGCGAGGGTCAAGCCGCAGGTCGCGCAAGTGACCGCCTGAAAGCTGTCGTCGCGGTTGGAAGTGGCCAGAGCGAGGATCGCCCCGACCATCGCGCGGAGCAGGCGGAAGCGACCGACACGGTCGTCGAAGCATTGCGTACGCTGCCGGAAAACCAGCGCGAAGCGGTGGTCCTTGCCTACTGGGGAGGACTCACGGCAGAGGAGGTTGCGAAGCGCGCGGCGGTGCCACTGGGAACGGCGAAGAGTCGCATCCGCCTTGGTCTGGCGAAGCTTCGTGACGAGTTCGGTGACGGCTACCTCGCTGCAAGAGCCGCGTAAGCGAAGCGTATGGCCGATAGGCCGCGCGCCTCGCGGTCTGTTCGTATCGTCGGCACGCCGCCGTAGCCTGAGTCGGTGGCCGGGCCTATTGCTCATCTCGATCTCGACGCCTTTTATGCCTCTGTTGAGCTGCTCGCCAGGCCAGAGCTCAAAGGTAAGCCAGTAATTGTTGCCGGTAGCGGTCCGCGGGCCGTCGTTACGACCGCCTCATACGAAGCACGGCTTTTCGGAGTCGGCTCGGCGATGTCGGCCGCGCAAGCGATCCGTCTCTGCCCTCAGGCGGTGGTCGTTCCGCCCAACTCAGCCGCTTACCGCGAAACCTCGCGCGCCGTTATGGCGATCATCCGCGAGCACATTAGCCGCGTTGAGCAGCTTGGGATTGATGAGGCCTTCCTCGACCTCGAAGGGCTCCATTCGCCGAAGTCTGCGATGCGCCGGCTTGTGGCTCAGATATACGAGCAGACCTCGATGCGTGCCTCAGTTGGGATCGGCCCGAACCGACTGGTCGCAAAGGTCGCATCCGAGGCTGAGAAGCCCAATGGCTTCCTCGTGCTAACCGCCGACGAGGCACGGCTACGGTTCGCTGACGCACCGGTGTCGCTCGTGCCGGGGATTGGCCCGCGCACGAGCGAGAGACTGGGGGAGATGGGAATCACAACCCTCCTCCAGCTCCGGCAGGCCGATGAAATTGGCTTGACCGAGCGATTTGGCGCCCGCCAGGGGCCAGCGCTGGTCGCGCTCGCTTCCTTCGAGGGTTCGGCCGAGATAGTGACCGAGCGCGAGGCAGTGAGCGAATCACGCGAGACAACCTTTGACGAAGACATCAGATCCGGCGACGAGCTTGAGGTCGCGCTGAAGCGACTTGCAGCGGAGCTCTCTGAGGCGCTGCAACGCAATCAGCGCAGCGGTCGAACAATTCGAATCAAGGTCCGCCTCGACGACTGGACGACGGTCACACGAGCAAAGACAATCGATACCGCAGTTGACGATTACGACACGATTATTAAGGTTGCCGTTGCGCTGCTGCGCGAGTACGCACCACAGCGTCCGGTTCGCCTCGTGGGTGTCGGCGTTACCGGCTTCGCTGCGGCGGCAGAGCAGAGCCAGCTCGTACTCCCACTTGAGCTGCCAGCCGCTTAAAGGACCTTCGAGAGGAAGGTCTGCGTGCGCACGTGTTGAGGGTTCTCGAAGACGGAAACAGGATCGCCCGATTCAACGACAACTCCGTCGTCCATGAAGACAACGGTGTCGCCGACCTCCTTCGCAAAGCCGGTTTCGTGAGTGACAACGACCATCGTCATTCCGTCGGCCGCAAGCGCGCGCATTACATCGAGCACCTCGCCGACGAGCTCCGGGTCGAGCGCGGAGGTCGGCTCATCAAAGAGCATCAGCTTCGGCTTCATCGCGAGCGCGCGGGCGATCGCGACGCGCTGCTGCTGACCGCCCGATAGCTGCGCGGGGTACGCGTCGAGGCGGTCACCGAGCCCAACGCGGGCCATCAGAACCTTCGCTTCGGCGCGCGCGTCGTCAGCCTTCATCCCGGAAACGCGAATCGGCGCTTCGATGATGTTCTGTTCTGCCGTCATGTGCCCGAAAAGATTGAAGCGCTGGAAGACCATTCCGATCTGCGCGCGCTCCCGCGCCACGTCGCGCTCGGAAATCTCGTGTAGCACTTCGCCTTTCTGGCGGTAGCCTACGAGGTTGCCGTCAACCCAGATGCGACCAGAGTTGATCTTCTCGAGATGGTTGATGCAGCGCAGGAAGGTTGACTTGCCTGAGCCAGAAGGTCCGAGCAGGCACATCACTTCGCCTGGAGCCACGTCGAGCGTAATTCCCTTCAGGACCTCGTTGCGGCCGAAGCGCTTGTGTACTGCCTCAGCTCTAACCATCGGCTCGCTCATAGCCCGTGCCTCGTCGGTTCAGGAATCTCGACCTCCGTGTGACGCCAAGTGCTGAGGCTTTGCCAGATCCGCATTAGCAGTGTGGGGGGCACCGCGCGGGCCGTGCCACGGCCATAGTGGCGTTCGATGAAGTACTGGCCGATCGAGAGGATCGTAGTCAGCACGAGGTACCAGACCGAAGCCACGATCAAGAGCGGGATCTGTTTGTAGTTGGTGGCGTAGATTAACTGGACGGCGTAGAGCAGCTCGGTATAGGCGATCACGCTGACGAGCGACGTCGTCTTCAGCATGCCGATCGTTTCGTTGCCGGTTGGCGGAATGATCACGCGCATCGCCTGTGGCAGGATCACGCGCCGCATCGTCGTCATGCGACGCATGCCGAGCGCCTTCGCGGCCTCTTCCTGGCCCTCATCGACCGAGAGCAAGCCGGCCCGGACGATCTCCGACATGTAGGCGCCCTCGTTGAGGCCAAGGCCGAGTAGAACGGCCACGAAAGGCGTTATCAAGGTATTGGCGTCTAGGTTCACAAGCGCCGGCCCGAACGGCACGCCGAGCGAGATGACGGGGTAGAGAGCCGCAATGAAGGCCCAGAAGAGCAGCTGCACGAGGACCGGCGTGCCCCGGAAGAGCCAGATGTAGAAGCCGCTCGCCGCGACGACGATCGGGTTCGTCGAGAGCCGCATCACGGCCAGCAGCACACCTATCGCGATGCCGATGATCATCGAAAGGAAGGTCAGCTCGATCGTCTTAACGAGCCCTTCCATGACGGTCGGGGCAAAGAGGTAATGCCCGACAGTGCCCCAACCGAAGCGCGGGTTCGTTGCCACTGATTTGATCAGTGCCGCCGCAACGACAATGATCAAGACGCCAGCGATCCACCGCCCCGGCCTTCTGACCGGGACGGCTTGGATCTCTATTGGAGCTGCCGGCGCTGACGCCGGTTCGGACGCTTGGTCCGCGTCAGCCACCGTGGTACCGCTTAGTTGATTGCTCCGTTGATCACCGGATCGGTGATCGCGCCCTCTTCGAGGCCCCACTTCTTAAGAATCGCAGCGTACTGGCCGCCGGAGATAAGGTTCTTCAGCGCTGCCAGAATCGGAGCCGAGAGGCCGCTGTTCATTGGAATTGCGATCCCGTAAGGGGCTGTGCCGTAGGGCGTGCCAACCAGAACCAGCTGACCGTTGCTCTGCGTCACCTGGTATGCGGCGACTGGCGAATCGGCCATTCCGACCTGCGCGCGACCACTAATGATCGCGCTGTTCGCGCCGTTCTGGTCAGGGAAGATCAGCAGATTTATCAGCTTGTTAGCAGGGCATTTATTATTTTGGGCCTTGGCGTCATCGGCTTGAACCGTGCCCTTTTCGACCGCGACCGAGAGGCCGCAAAGAGCGGCTAAATCGGTCGGCGCTGGGCCGCCGGCTTTACCGAAGAATGACGTCCCCGCTTCGTAATAGGTCACGAAGTCGACCGTGGCCTCTCGCTCCTTGGTGTCGGTGAACGACGACATTCCGATGTCGTACTTACCAGCGGCAAGGCCAGGGATGATCGCGTCAAAAGTGGCATTCTGTACGTCGGCTTTTAGGCCCATCACTTGACCGAGAGCGTTTGCTAGATCGACGTCGGCACCGGTGATGTCCTTCGTGCCGTCCTTGACGTACTCCATCGGGGCGTAACTGGCATCGGTCGCAACCGAAAGCGTGCCGGCAGAGCTGTACTTCGCTGGCACAGTAGCCGCGATCGCCGCGTCCTTCGTGGCCGTAATGTTGGTCGCGCTGGCCGTACTCGTTGAGCTGCTCGAATCGCTGCTTCCGCAGGCCGAAATGGCGAGAGCAGCGGCGATGATGCCGGCAACTGCAAACGATGTCCGCGTCGCAATAAAGTTCATTTTGGATCTCCTCAGGGTAACTCGGGTTGCTTAGCCCGGAAACCTACCAGTGATTGATTCAGTATGCAGCGAAGACAGCAGAAAGCAGCTATTTGCGATCCCTGCCAATAACCCCTGAAAACGCGCGTCTGTCGCTCGCTTATCGAAGCGACGAAGGCCCTCAGCGCCGAACCGACACGGCTACAGATTGGCTAGTCGCCGCACTGAACGGGTAGTCGGGGCGACTTGGGATCCGAACACGAAAGCGGAAGCTCCCTCGCTTCGTGGCCTTTAAGAAGCGATAGCCGATGCGCCAACGCCCAGCGGAATCAACCGCCACTTCGGTGCGGATTGGGACCCAACCACGGGAACGTGGGCCAAGCCCGTAGAGCGCTATACGGAGGCCGCCGCGGGGAACGTAGCCTCCTTGTAGCTTTCCACTCAACGTGACGCTACGGCCGCTTCGCACGACGCGCGGACTGGCGGAAATCACCGTTGAGGCCGAGCGCGAGACGGAGACCGCATTAGAAACCGCTTCGTTGCGTGTATCGCTGCCGGGGACAACGATGCGCAGGCGAACCGAACTGTGAACCCCAACCAGGGCAGTAGCTCGGCCATGGCTGTCAGTTCGCAGCGAACCGGCCACCGCCCAGCCGGTAGGCGTCATCCAGGGCTCAAGATCGACCCGCGCGAGCACATCCCGCAGCGGCTCGCCTGAGCGGCTGAGCGCAGTGACGGTTACCCGCCGGACCGCGTCAATCGGACCGCCGCGGCGCTTTGGTCCAGGGCCAACAGTCATCTTCGCAAGCGTCTGCTCGCGCGCTGGTGGCGTGATCGTCCCGATCGGAGCGCCAGAGTGGGGGCCGCCGTACCACTGGCTTAGCACCGACAGGTGCCCGGCGCAGTCGGTCACCACAGCCCGAGTCGAGAATGGTGTGCGCGGCGACCAAACCGCAGCTGGCACTAGAGCAGTTGCACTTTCGCGCGCCGCGCTTGTCGGCAGCGACAGCCACTCGCCTGGGGATGTCGACAGCTCAACGACTGCGTGCCCAAGGCAACTTTGCTCGACTACGAAATGGAGTAGCGAGGGATGATCGAGATCGATCGGACGGAGGCCGCCAACGGGCGGTTTCGTGTCTTGCTGGTATCGAAAAGCCTGAATCGCGCTGCGGTTCCCGGCAACGTCGACGGCGTATGTCTCTACGGTGTGCGCGCCATCGCCGGGGCTGCTGTGGGCGCTGGGGCCAGCGCTTAAAATTGCAGGCTGCTGGTCAACCAGTGTGGCGACATACCCACCTGAACTAACCGGCTGGGGTGCCACCGCGCCAGTCATCCCGGAGGTCTGGTCGCTCGCCGACATTGAAAACATCACCGGCGAGGTAACGAATGCTCCCTGGCCAGGATCCCCGCCGACAGCCAAGGCCGGCGCCACGACGTCCTTTGCTAGCTCTCCGCTCGCCGCAAGTGGCGCTGGGGTCGATATCCCGGCGCCAGTTGTCGCGGTAACGCGAAGGCTGTGGCGGCCATCGATCAAGGCCTCGAGATCGAAGGCCCCTGAGCGCTCTGCGCCGTCGGCAGGCACCTTAATAGCAGCGCCACCATCGACGCTCACTGCATAGGAGCGGTAGCCCGAGACTGGTGCCCCGAGCGATTCCTGCGGCGCGCCAAGTTTCAGTTTTATGCTGGCCTCTTGGCGGTTTACCCAACCGCCCGGAAAACTGACGACGGGAGTACCCGGCAGCTGATCGTCAAACCGAAGTACGGCAGACCACTCTCCCCACTCACCATTAAAGAGTTCGTCGTTGACGCGCACGCGCATCCGGTAGCGGCCACGCGAGGGCAACTGAACCGTGTCAACGCCCGGTACTGCGACTCGGGTTTCGGTCAGGCATTTCGTTGGGTCAGCCTTCTGGTTGTCTGCGATCGCGCAGATCTCGACGTCGTGGCCTGACAGCGGCGCGCCTGTAGCCTTGACTGGGTTGGAGTAGCTGAGCGTGAAGCTGTTCTTCGAGCGCCAGGACGTCGACGCCTCACCACTCAGGTGCGGCGCGCCCGGTGCGCGCGGGGGCGTGTTGTCGACCAAGACCGGATGCGTCTCGCTGGTGCGGTTTCCGGCGCTGTCGAGCGCCTCGATCGTGACTGTGTGCGGCCCGTCAGAAAGCTGGCGCGTATCGAAGGTCGTCGCTAACTCGCGTGCGGCGGGGCAGGGGACAGGCC
>Ga0194035_1001380_pt1 | contig 12866 bp, 12 predicted proteins | sample JunL2320m_MetaG_FD_148680 | JGI IMG/M metagenome (GOLD analysis project Ga0194035, IMG submission 148680) | Anoxic zone freshwater microbial communities from boreal shield lake in IISD Experimental Lakes Area, Ontario, Canada - Jun2016-L239-20m | ecosystem: Environmental > Aquatic > Freshwater >...
ACCCACGCCAAGCACGCCATCAATAACATCACCGCGAGGCCCGGCCACCTCGACGACGCCGAAATCGGCTGGCTCGCGGCCCGCTGCTTCGACAGCGAAGACTATATTGAAGGCCGTAAAGCCTTCGCGGAAAAGCGCAAACCGAAATTCAAGGGGGCGTGACGCCCCTCCGCGCAAGGCGGCTAGCTGATTTGGAAGGAAACGCGAAGCGCGTGGATTTCAGTTGAGCGATAACCAGCCCATCATCCTGCAGGCGCAACAGCCCATCGCGGCGCTGCTTGCCGAGCTGGGCACATCCGCTGATGGCCTGACCGGGGCTGAAGCCGCAGCAAGACTCGTGGCCCTGGGGCCCAACCTCATCGCCCAGCAGGCGCAGTCAAGCGTGTTGCGAGAACTCTATGACAGGCTGAAGAACCCGCTCAACGGGCTGCTGCTGTTCCTCGCAGGTGTCTCCTATGCAACAGGCGACCTGCGCGCCGCCGTCGTCATCTTCGCCATGGTGGTGCTGAGCGTCGGGCTTGCCTTCCTGCAGGAACACCGCTCCGGCAAGGCAGCCGAAAAGCTGCGGGCCATGGTCAAGACCCGCACCGCAGTGCTTCGCCGCGACGCGAGCGGCAGCAGCGACTGGACCGAGATCGACATCGCCGATCTGGTTCCGGGCGACATCGTGAAACTCTCCGCCGGCAACCTGATCCCGGCAGACCTGCGCATTCTCGCCGCCAAGACGCTGCATGTGAACCAATCCTCGCTCACTGGCGAATCCCTGCCAGTCGACAAGTCGGATGCCCCGCCCGCCGCGTCTGACGTCGATCCGCTGGCCTTGCCCAACATCTGCTACATGGGCAGCAGCGTCGTCAGCGGGGCTGCGACCGGCGTCGTCCTGCGCACCGGACGGCGGACCTTCTTTGGTGGGTTGGCAGACAAGATCACGCGCAACCAGCCGCAGCAGACGAACTTTGACCGCGGCATCGCATCCTTCACGCGCCTGATGATCACCTTCATCGCGGTCATGGTGCCTGCGGTGCTGCTGATCAACGGCCTCACCAAGGGGAACTGGCTCGAAGCCCTGCTCTTCGCCCTTGCCGTGGCCGTCGGGCTCACGCCGGAAATGCTGCCGATGATCGTGACGGTGAACCTCGCCAAGGGCGCCATCGCCATGTCGGCCAAGCGCGTGATCGTAAAGCGTCTGAGCTCCATCCAGAACTTCGGCGCGATGGATGTGCTGTGTACCGACAAGACCGGGACGCTCACCCAGAACAAGGTGATCCTGCAATACCATCTCGACTTCGAGGGCGAGGAGAGCGACCGCGTGCTCGAATACGCCTATCTCAACAGTTTCCACCAGTCGGGCCTGCAGAACCTGATGGACGAAGCTATCCTCTTGCATGTGCGCAAGCCCGAGCACGTGGGCCACATCGCGGCCTTCAGCAAGGTTGACGAGATCCCCTTCGACTTCGAGCGGCGGCGCATGTCGGTTGTGCTGCGCACGCCTGAGGGCGGGTTGCTGCTGATCACCAAGGGTGCGGTCGAGGAGGTCCTGGCAGTCTGCACCAACTACCGCATCGATGATGAAACAGGCCAGCTGGACCTGCAGCACCTCGAGGATGCCCAGCGCGAGATGGCCAAGCTCAACAGTGAGGGCTTCCGCGTGCTTGCCATCGCCTGCAAGGAGCTGGCAGCGCCCCTGCCCGTCTATGACGAGACGGCCGAAACAGGCCTCACCCTGCTGGGCTATGCCGCCTTCCTCGACCCGCCCAAGGACACCGCGCGCGATGCCATCGCGCAGCTCCGCGCCGCGGGCGTCGCGGTGAAGATCCTCACTGGCGACAATGACCTCGTCACCCGCGCTGTCTGCAAGCAGGTCGGCGTCGATGCCGAGAACATCCTGCTCGGGAGCGACATTGCGGCAATGCTGCCAGCCGCGCTCGATGTGGCGGTGGAGAAGCATGCGGTTTTTGCGAAGCTTGCACCCGACCAGAAATCCGCCGTCATCGATGCGCTGCGCCGCTGCGGGCACGTCGTCGGTTTCCTTGGCGATGGCATCAATGACGGTCCTGCGCTGAAGGCGGCGGATGTGGGCATCTCGGTCGATACCGCCGTCGACATCGCCAAGGAGTCCGCCGACATCATCCTGCTGGAGAAGAGCCTCACGGTGCTGCGCGACGGCGCCATCGAGGGCCGCAAGGTGTTCGGCAACATCATCAAGTACATCAAGATGGGCGCCAGCTCGAACTTCGGCAACATGTTCAGCGTGCTGGGCGCAAGCCTGTTCCTGCCCTTCCTACCCATGCTGCCGATCCAGGTGCTGACCAACAACCTGCTCTATGACCTGTCGCAGACCGCCATCCCGACCGACAATGTCGATGCCGAATACCTGACGGCACCGCGGCGCTGGGACCTGAGCAACCTCACCCGCTTCGTGCTGATGATCGGGCCGATCAGCTCGATCTTCGACTACGTCACCTTTTTCGTGATGCTCTACGTGTTCAACGCCTGGACCCAGCCCGGGCTGTTCCAGGCCGGCTGGTTCGTCGAATCCATCGTCACCCAGACGCTGATCATCCACATCATCCGCACGGCGCGCATTCCGTTCTTCGAAAGTCGCGCCAGCAACCAGCTGATCCTCGCAACGCTTGCTATCGTCTGCATCGGGATGATCATCCCAGCCACTCCCCTCGGCAAGACGCTGGGCTTCCAGCCGCTGCCTGCCCTCTACTGGCCCATCCTGCTGGCCATGGGCCTTGGCTATGCGGTGCTCACCCAGATCGTGAAGTCATGGTTCATCCGGCGCTACGGAGTCTGACCGGCCGTCAGGCGAGAAACGCCAGCACCGCGTCCTTGTAGCCCCGGTCACCCACCGCATTCATGTGGTTGCGGTTCGCGAGCATGACGCCCGTGGCACCGGGAATGGCCTTCACCAGCGTATCGACGTCGCCCGCCACGTCATCCTTGTCGCCCGCCACCACCAGCACCGGAACGCGGATCCTCGCCAGTTCCTCCACCGTGATCTTCTCGCGCGAGGAGCGGATGCAGGCGGCCAGCGCCTTCAGGTCGCTCTTCGTCTGCTCGGCAAACATGCGAAAGGCGCGCGCGCCCATGTCAGTCACGTCACTGCGTGAGGGCGCCTCCAGCGCCAGGGCAATCGCCTCCGCCCCGCCAACCCCCGTGATCATGCGCGATGCCAGCCCCGCAAAGACCGCGCGACGCACCCGGTCGGGGTGGGCGATGGTGAGGAAGGCCGAGACGCGGGCCCCCATCGAATAGCCCATCACGTCCGCCTGCCCGATCCCCATGTGGTCGAGAAGCCGGCGCGCGTCCTCCGCCATCTCGGCAGCCGGATAGAGGGACGAATCGTAGAGCTTCTCGCTCGCGCCATGCCCCCGGTGATCGAAGGTGATGACGCGGCGTCCGGCGTCGGTCAGGGTCTTCACCCAGCCGGTGTCCCACCAGTTGACCCGGGCATTTGAGGCAAAGCCGTGGATGAGCAGGATCGGGGGGCCATCGCCAGCCGTCTGGTAGGCGATCTCGACGCCGTCCGAATTGAATGTGTGCATGGGCCAAAGAATATGCTAATCCGCCCTCGAAACAAGCATTTCGAGGACGACATGGCAGCGGGCGCAACTCCTCATTTCCAGAACCAGATGGGCCTTCCGGCAATCGAGGTGGGTGCCAGGGAATTCATGTGCATCGGGGCGCTGCCGCCCTTCGATCATCCGCACATCTTCATCGACATGGGCGCTGATACCGAGGCGGTCTGCCCCTATTGCTCGACCCTCTACAAGCACAACCCGAAACTGGGTTCGACCGAATCCGTGCCCCCCAACGCCCACTGGCACGACCAGGCTGCGTGATCGCCTGACCATCCGCGACTTCCGCGACGGGGACGAAGATGGCGTCCTCGCCGTGTTGCGCGACCTGCAATCTCACGAATACCAGATCAACGACAGGTCCCGCCCGCCGGAGGCCATGGGGCTCTGGTACGTCGAGCGCCTGAAGCAAGAGACAGGCGAAGGCCGCGGTCGCATCCTCGTCGCCGACGGAGCGGACGGACTCGTCGGCTACGCATCACTCATCACCCGCGTCTCCACCGAGGATGAGAAAGACGAGATCCCCTACACCTATGCCCATGTGGATGACCTCGGAGTCTTGGCCTCCAGCCGCAGCAAGGGTGTGGGCAGCGCCCTCCTCGACGCCTGCGAGGCAGTGGCACGCGCGGCGGGCCAAAGCTGGCTGCGACTTGGCGTGCTGGCAGCCAATGAGCGGGCCCGGGCCTTCTATGCCCGACAGGGTTATGGTGAAATCCATCTGACGCTCGAAAAGAAACTGTGATGGCAGGCTCACTCTCCATCGCCCAGGCCCGCCGCGTGGCGCTCGCCGCGCAGGGGTTTTCCTTCACCGACCGCACGAAAAAGGTCACCTGGGCCCACATGGCCTCAATGGTGCGCCGCCTGAACCTGCTGCAGATCGACAGCGTCAACGTGGTCGCCCGCTCGCATTACCTGCCGCTCTATTCCCGCCTCGGCGCCTACAGCCAGCAAACGCTGGATGAGCGTGCCTTCGGCCAGAAGAAGCGTACCATGTTCGAGTGCTGGGCGCATGAGGCGAGCCTTTTGCCCATGGAGCTTCACCCGCTCATGCGCTGGCGCATGGCGCGTGCGCGCGCCGGCAACGGCACCTACAAGTCGATGGACCAGTTCGGGAAGGACGAGCGCAGCTATGTGAAACAGGTGCTCGATTTCGTCACCCGCAACGGTCCCACGGTCGCAGGCGAGGTACCGGGCGGCGGCAAGGCCGAGGGCGGCTGGTGGGGCTGGTCCAAGGGCAAGCTGGCACTCGAGACGCTGTTCGATCAGGGCCTCGTCACCACCGCGTCACGGAACGGCTTCGAGCGGCTCTATGACATCCCGGAGCGCGTCATCCCGGCAGATGTGCTGGCCCTGCCGGCGCCGTCCGAGAAGGACGCCATCCGCCAGCTGCTGGATCTGTCAGCCCGCGCCCATGGCGTGGGCACCGAGATCGACCTCCGCGACTATTTCCGCCTGCCCATTCAGGAGACCAGGGCGGCACTGGCCGAACTCGTCGCGGACGGCGTGCTGATCCCCGTCACGATCGAGGGCTGGAAGCAGCAGGCCTATCTCCACCACGATGCCAAAATCCCCCGAAAGGCGGGTGGCACCGCGTTGCTCTCACCCTTCGACCCGATGGTGTGGGCGCGTTCACGCGCTGAACGGCTCTTCGCATTTCACTATAGAATAGAGATCTATACCCCTGCTCCAAAACGGCAATTTGGCTATTATGTGCTCCCCCTCCTTCACCACGACAGGATCGTGGGCAGGGTCTGCCTGAAGGCCGACCGGCAGTCCGGCGTGCTGCGCGCCAACGCCAGCCACCATGAGGCCCATGCCGACCCGGCCGAGACGGCGGCAGCGCTCGCGGGGGAACTGCAGTTGATGGCAGGCTGGCTTGGACTCGGCGATGTCGCGGCAGGCCCCTCAGGCAATCTTGCCCGCTCACTGCGGAACGCGCTTCGGTAGGACGCTGGTCAGGCGTAAGACCTCTCCTCACCTGATGGATGATTTGATGACTTCTGCACCCGGCATAATCGACGATCTGACACGACCCTTTCCGGAGACGACCGCCGGCACGCAGTGGCAGATGTTGTCTGACGCGGTCATGGGCGGCGTATCGGCGGGGCGCATGACGCGCACCGTGCTCGCGGGGCGTCCTGCCATCCGGATGGAAGGCGACGTCAGCCTCGAGAACAATGGCGGCTTCATCCAGATCGCGGTCGATCTGGCGCCAAACGGCGCAACCCTCGACGCAGCAAGGTTCTCAGGCATTGCCATCGACGTTCTGGGCAACGATGAGGACTACGGCCTGCACCTCAGGACCTCGGAGCTGTCGCGCCCCTGGCAGTCCTACCGCGCGAGCTTCATGGCCAGGCCCGTTTGGCAGGAGATCATGTTCCCCTTCTCCAGCTTCGCGCCTCACCGCACCGAGATAGCGCTGAACCTGCACCTGCTGCGCAGGCTCGGCATCGTGGCGATTGGCCGGGTGTTCTCGGCCGATGTCGCGATTGGCGGCATCCGCCTCTACTGAACGAAAGAAGCCGGGGCCTCGCGGCCACCGGCTATCTCTCCCCAATCACGGGCGGCCCTTTCGGCCCGCTCGGACTATTCTCAGATCACGCCTTCGGCCTTCAACTCGGCCGTGGCCTTGAGGATGGCGCGCTTCAGCGTATCGACCACGAAATCCACCTGCTCCTTCGTGATGGTGAGCGGCGGCGAGAGCACGTCGAGATGGCCGATGGGCCGCACCAGCAGGCCGTCGGCCTCGCAGGCGTTGGAGATGCGCTTCGAGATGTTGCAGCTGTCGGGCAGCCGCTCGCGCGTCTTCTTGTCCTTCACGTATTCCACGCACATCATCAGCCTGCGGCCGCGCACGTCGCCCACGATGTCGAAGTCGCGCAATTCGCCCAGCCGCTTCTCGAGATAGTCGCCCACCCGGGCGGCATTGCCGCACAGGTCTTCGCGCTCGATGATCTCAATGTTCTTGAGCGCCACGGCGCAGGCCACCGGATGGCCCGAGTATGTATAGCCATGGGTGAACCACACGTCCGGGTCAGTCGCCGAAATGCCTTCGTGAACCTCATCCGAGAAGATCACGGCGGACAGCGGGATATAGCCCGAGGTCAGTCCCTTGGCACAGAGGATCATGTCCGGGATGAAGCCGAACTCGGCTTCCGAGGCGAAGAAGTGCCCCAGCCGCCCGAAGGCAGTCACGATCTCGTCGGCGATGAACAGGATGCCGTGCTTGGTGCACAGCTCGCGCATGCGCGGCAGGTAGTTGGGCGGCGGAATGCAGACGCCGCCTGAAGCCTGCGCGGGCTCGGCGATGAAGCAGGCGATGTTTTCCGCACCCAGTTCTTCAATCTTGGCGGCGAATTCGTCGACCAGGAAATCGCTGAAGGCCTCGAGGCTCATGTCCTCCGGCCGGCGATAGGGATAGGGCGCTGAGAGGTGATGGACGAGGTCGGGGATGTATTTGAAATGCTCCGACTGGTCGCCATCACGCATGCCCACCGTCATGCCGAGGTAGGTCGAGCCGTGGTAGGAGTTCTTGCGCGAGATCACGTAGCGGCGCGTCGGCTGCCCACGGCGCGACTGGTAGAAGTGCGCCATGCGGATGGCGGTGTCGACCGCACAGGAGCCGGAGGTGGCATAGGCCACATGGTTGAGTGTGCCGGGCGCCAGTTCCGCGAGCTTCGCGGCAAGTCGCGCGGCCGGAGCATTGGTCACGTCGACGAAGAAATTCGTGTAGCACAGCTGCAGCGCCTGCTCTGCCATGGTCTCGGCAATTTCCTTGCGGCCATAGCCGGCATTGACGCACCACATGCCGCCGATGCCATCGAGATAGCGGCGCCCGTTGGCGTCCGTCACGTAGCAGCCATCACCCTCCACGAGGACGAGCGAGCCTTCCTTCTTGAAGCTGTCGAAATGCTGATAAGGGTGCAGGACATGGTCATGGTCCTGTTGCCAGAGTTCCTGAGCGTTGAAACGGTTGCCAGCCTGGTGCAGCAAGATGAGTTCTCCCCTTCAAGTTGAATAACCGTTCAATATCACAATTCGGCGCATTTGGCCAGCGATGGAAAATCACCCCGCTTGTGACTTTTCGTTGTGGGTGGGGCGTGCGCGGGCCCCAGCCCCCACACCGTCATGCGCGGGCCCGACCCGCGTATCCTTTTCCGCTGCCACCGAAGAAGATGGCCGGGTCAAGCCCGGCCATGATGAGTAAAAGGCGGGGCAGATCAGACCAGCAGTTCGCGCCGCCGCGTGATGTAACCCTCGACGGCCTTCACGAGCCGGTCGCAGTCGGCGTCCGTCACCACCAGCGAGAGTGCCATGAAGCCGCGCTCGGCGATGTAGATGCCCTGTTCCATGAGGTCGAGAAACAGGAGCTGCCGCAGTCGCTTGTCGGTGTCTTCAATGTCGTGTGGCGAATTGATCTCGCCCGCAGTGGGGTGGATGACCACCATCGAGCCCTGCCCCATGGCCTTCATCTTCACCTGGTAGCGCATGAACAGGTCGTTGAGCGTGTCGCGCAGGCGATCGCCGCGAGCGTTCAACGCGGCGCAGGCTTCTGGCGTGTAGACCTCGGTCATCGCCACGTGGCCCACGTTCATGGTCAGCGTGTTGTTGTTGAAGGTGCCCGCATGCGGCAGTGCCGTGGGGCTGTTCGGGTCGAACAGCCCCATGATGTCTGCCCGGCCGCCGAAGGCGCCGAAGCTCATGCCGCCGCCCACATACTTGCCCAGCGTCTTCAGATCAGGCTCGATGCCAACCTTGGCCGAGAGGCCGCCGGGGTGCAGACGCGAGGTCATCACCTCGTCGAAGATCAGCACGATGCCAAGCTTTGCCGTCTCTTCGCGCAGCATGGCGAGAAACTCATGGCTCGCCGAAATGCCGCCGCCACCACCGAGCATGGGTTCGAGGATCACCGCAGCAAGCTCATCGGCATTGGCGGCAATCAGCTTCCGCGTCGCCTCGACATCGTTGAACTGCCCCATCACGCAGTCGAAGGGCGCATTCACCGGCGAGGCGCCGTGGCTGTAATACAGCGTGCCGCCATGATAGCCGCCGTCCATGGGCATGATCTTTGATCGGCCCGTGAAGCAGCGCGCGGCAGCCAGCGCCATCATGTTGGCCTCGGTGCCCGAATTGGTGAAGCGCACGAGGTCCATGTTGAAGCGCTTCGTCACCACCTCGGCGAGCTTCACCTCACCCTCGTGGTGGGCGCCATAGTTCAGGCCATTGTCGAGTGCCGCCTTCGCCGCCGCGATGATGCGAGGGTGCGAGTGGCCATAGATGCCGGCGGAGTATTCCCCGAGAAGATCAAGATAGCTAAGGCCATCGATGTCGGTGATGGTCGCCCCCTCGGCCCTTTCCACCCGCAGCGGGAAAGGTGCCGTGAACAGCACCGTGCGGGTGTTGCCGCCCGGCATCACGTTGGCTGCGCGCACATGCATGGCGCGGGTCCTAGGCCGCTTGGCTGCGAAGCTGTTGCTGGCCTCGGCAAGTGCCGTCTCGACGTCGGGCGCGGGCATCAGGCTGTCGCCTTGTCGCCGATAGGCGGCGCGAAGGTGAGGTGCATGTCCCACGGCAGGTAGATCCATGTGTCTTGGCTGACCTCGGTGATGAAGGTGTCGACCAGCGGACGTCCGGCGGGCTTCGCATAGACGGTGGCGAAATGCGCTTTTGGAAGCATCTCGCGCACCACGCGCGCGGTGGCGCCGGTGTCAACGAGGTCGTCGACGATCAGCACGCCCTTGCCGCCGTCCTTCTTCGCAATGGAGTCGGTGATGGGTTTCAGCACCTGGATCTCGCCCTGCTTGTCATACTCGTAGGAGGCGACGCAGACCGACTCCACCACCCGGATACCGAGCTCGCGGGCCACCACCGCCGCAGGAACGAGTCCGCCGCGCGTTACTGCCACCACCGCATGGAAGGGCCCCGCCGCCGACAGCCGCCAGGCGAGTGCGCGCGCATCACGATGGAACTGGTCCCACGATACGGGGAAACTCTTCTGCCACTTCTCGTCCATGGTCCCTGCCCTCTGTTCTGCTCAAATTTATGCCCGCCCGGAGAGGCGGGCGCAACGGTCACGACCAGCCGCGCGCCTTGCCTTCCGAGGTCAATGCCTGGGCCATGCGGCACACGGCCTGATAGGCCTCTTCCAGCGCTGCGGCGTCACGCGAGCGCATCACGAGGTTGGTGGCGAAGCCGTCCGGCGCCTGGAAAGGGTAGGAGCCGATCACCACGCTGGGGAAAAGCCTCTGGATCTGCCCCAACGGCTGTGCCGCATCGCCTTCGCCGCCCCGGAACTCGACCTGGCGCGACACCATGGGAACACCGCGCGTAAGCCGCCTGGCGACGTCCTCCATCATCGAATTCATGATCTTCGGCACACCGGCCATCACAAACACATTGCCCATCTGGAACCCCGGCGCCCGGGACACGGGATTGTCGATCAGCGAGGCGCCCTTGGGAACCCTCGCCATGCGCATGCGCGCCTCGTTTGGCTCGCGGCCTGCCTCCTTGAAATAGGCAAGCAGGATCTCGACGGCGCGCGGATCATGCTCGCAGGGCACGCCGAAGGCCCGGGCAACCGCATCCGCGGTGATGTCATCATGCGTGGGGCCGATGCCACCGGTGGTGAACACATAGGTGTATCGGTTGCGCAGCGCGTTCAGCGCCGCGACGATCTCCTCCTCGACGTCCGGCACCAGCCGGGCCTCACGCAGGTCGATGCCCAGTGCGGTCATGTAGTCGGCGATGAAGCCGAGATTCTTGTCCTTGGTGCGGCCGGAGAGGATTTCATCGCCGATCAGCAGGACGGCGGCTGTGGGTTGTGCGCTGGTCATTCTGGGCCCCTGTTCAACCTTGGCTGTGCCAGCCTTGGGCCTTGCCTGTCAATGCGGCAGCCTTCGCCCTTGCGCAGGGGTCGCAGGCCCATTATCTGCACCCGAGGTGGCGAAAAGCAGCAGTTGAGGCTGCCCCCTGTTCCTGTAAACTCGGCTGATTGACCTCTTTTGCCCGGACGGGCCGGATTTATCGCGAATGACTTACGCCGAAGACGAAGCACCCTCCCGCTCGACCCGCATCAAGCTGCACACCCCCGCTGAATTCGAGGCCATGCGCAAAGCCGGACGGCTGACCGCCGAGGCCCTCGACCTGCTGGTGCCGATGGTGAAGCCGGGTGTGACCACCGACGAGCTGGACCAGGTTATCGTCGACTTCGCCAAGGCCCACAATGCCATTCCCGCCCCCTACAACTACCGGGGCTACCCCAAGTCGATCTGCACCTCGATCAACCACGTGGTCTGCCACGGCATCCCCAACGACAAGCCGCTGCGCGACGGCGACATCGTCAACATCGACGTGACGCTGATCGTCGATGGCTGGCATGGCGACAGCTCGCGCATGTACATGGTGGGCGAGGTGAACCGGAAGGCCGAACGCCTCGTCGAGGTCACCTATGAGTGCCTGATGCGCGGCATCGCCATGGTGAAGCCCGGCGCCCACCTGGGCGACATCGGCTACGCCATCCAGACCTATGCCGAGGCCGAGCGCTGCTCGGTGGTGCGCGATTTCTGCGGCCATGGCCTGGGCCGCACCTTCCACGATCAGCCGAACGTGCTGCACTACGGCCGCATGGGCGAAGGCGTGGAGCTGAAGCCCGGCATGTTCTTCACCATCGAGCCGATGATCAACTTAGGCCGGCCCCACGTGAAAATCCTCGGCGACGGCTGGACCGCCGTCACGCGTGACCGCTCGCTGTCGGCCCAGTTCGAGCACACGGTGGCCGTCACCGAGACGGGCGGGGAGATCTTCACGCTCTCGCCCAAGGGCCTCGACCACCCGCCTTACAAGGTCTGAGCCGCGTGCCCGGCTTCGAGGACGCGGGCAACAAGCCGCTGCCTCATTTCCTGGGGCATCGAGAACGGCTGAAGGAACGCTTCCGCGAGTCAGGCCCTGATGCCCTGCCGGATTACGAACTCCTCGAGATGGTGCTCTTCCGCGCCATCAAGCGTGGCGACACCAAGCCCATCGCCAAGCAGCTGCTGGCCCGATTCGGTACCTTCGCCGAGGTGCTGAGCGCCGAGCCCGAAAGGCTGATGGAAGTACGCGGCGTGGGTGAGGCCGTGGCCACCGAGATCAAGATCGTCCATGCCGCTGCCATGCGCCTCATGCGCGGCGAGGTTCTGAACCGCCCGGTGCTCAGCACCTGGAACGCCATCCTCGATTACGTCCGCGCCGCCATGGCCTTCAGCGACAATGAGCAGTTCCGCATCCTCTTCCTCGACAAGAAGAACCAGCTGGTGGCGGATGAGGTGCAGCAAGAAGGCACAGTCGACCACACGCCCGTCTACACCCGCGAGGTCATCAAGCGTGCGCTGGAACTGGGCGCCTCTGCCATCGTGCTGGTCCATAACCACCCTTCGGGCGATCCCACGCCGTCATTGGCCGATATCGAGATGACCAAGAAGATCGTAGATGCCGGGCAAAGACTGGGGCTGGCAATCCACGACCACGTCATCGTGGGCCGCAAGGGCCATTACAGTTTTCGGACAAATGGTCTGATTTGAGAATCCGTTAGCCTACCCCTTCATCATCGCCGGGCTTGTCTCGACGATCCTCTTTGTCGCCACCAAAAAGATGCTCGAGACAAGCCCGGGCATGATGACTGTGTGAGGGGCTGTCGCGTGACAGCCTATCCACGCCTCAGCTTCTCCAGCGCCTCCGGCGTATCGGCGTCCAGCAGCACCGCCTCGTCCGCCATCTCGACATCGACGATCTCGTCGCTTAGCTGTTCGAACAGCACGCGAGCACCCCTGTCACCGCTCATGCCCTTCAGCGTCTCGAAATGCTGCCGTCCCCACAGCACCGGGTTGCCCCGCTCGCCCTTGAAAACCGGAACGCAGACCGAGCGATGCTCCGCCGGGCCATAGGCCGCGATCAGCCGCCGCACCGCCTCAGGCCCGACCAGAGGCATGTCGCCCAAAGCGATCACCGCCACGTCCGTATCCGCCGGCAGCGCTTCGATCCCGGCACGCAGCGACGTTGAGAGGCCCTCGGCGAAGTGTACGTTGTGAACGAGTGATACCGGGAGGCCGAGAAGCGCCGCTGCGATCTCCTCCGCATCGCGTCCCGTGACCACCACGGTGAGGTCCGCCGCCTGAAGCATCGCCGCCACTGTGCGGCGGATCATCCGCTGGCCCTGCACGTCAGCCAGAAGCTTGTTCGATCCCATGCGCGAGGATTGCCCCGCGGCCAGCACGATGGCCGCCACGCGCGGCGCCCGCTGCG
>Ga0194035_1001381_pt1 | contig 12856 bp, 12 predicted proteins | sample JunL2320m_MetaG_FD_148680 | JGI IMG/M metagenome (GOLD analysis project Ga0194035, IMG submission 148680) | Anoxic zone freshwater microbial communities from boreal shield lake in IISD Experimental Lakes Area, Ontario, Canada - Jun2016-L239-20m | ecosystem: Environmental > Aquatic > Freshwater >...
TGATTCTGTGTTGCTGATCAATGCAGAACCCACCGGCACAGCCCTGTAGCCGGGCATCTGTTGGCGAAGGGGGTCCGAACGTGAACAACGAGCTACGTCTTTTCGAAGACCACGAGTACACCGAGACCTCTATCGAAGCTCCAACGGTCGAACCCGTTCCCGAAGCCGTGGTCGGCCCGGCGTTTGTCGTCGAGATCGAACGATCAACACGCCGCAAGCGAACGGTTGGCGCGCAACTCGTTGGCGGCGTTCTCAAAATCGTGATTCCATCGTGGATGAGTCGGGTCGAGCAACAGCATTGGGTCGATGTCATGACGCGACGCTTCGAGCGCAAGATGTCTACCGACCGTGTCGATCTTGTAGAACGAGCGCTCACGTTGGCGCGTCGTCACGACCTGCCTCGCGCTCGCGAGATTTCTTGGTCTGACAACATGCTGTCGCGATGGGGTTCGTGCACGCCGACTACCGGATGCATCCGTATCAGCACCCGCCTCGCCCCGTTTCCCGACTGGGTGCTCGACTACGTCATCGTGCACGAACTCGCGCATCTTGAGGTTGGCGATCACTCCGCCGAGTTCTGGCGTCTCGCCCATCGCTACCCGAAGGCCGAGCGGGCGATTGGTTATCTCATTGCGAAATCGGGCGACGAACACGACTAGCGGGGGCTGATGACAACGTCACGCTTCCCGCAAGCAGCGCCACGATCAGCAGAATCATCAGCACCGAGAGCTTGCCGCCCGTTGTTTGCATTTCGGTTTCAACCTGCTGGCTCGACGGCGAGGGCAGGTTCCTCAGTTGCGTAGCGCCCGCAGATGTCGCTGCATGCGATGTGCCTGGGGCTGCGTTCGTCACGTTTGATGGCTTGGCAATCGTTGTGTCCGTATCGAGCCGATGAGTCATCGACGCAGGTGCCATGGTGATAGTGCCGGTTCCGCCGAGGTTGATCACCGTTGGGTTCTCGGTGAGCTCGTCAACTGGCATCTGTGCCACAGTGGCCGGCTGGCCGTCTGGAAGGGGGGGCTCCACAGAAAGCCAGCAGGCCTCTCCGGTTACGTTGAGGCCGTATTGACCCAAAGCATCGGTGGTCGTGCTGAGCACAGTTCCGTACGCATCGTCGGCTGTTCCGAAGGCGCCATCGGGACCAGCGTTGGTGGAGCACACAGCAACCACAGGAATACCGCTGACCGATTCGGCTGAGGTGTCATCAGCAACAACCGTGCCGACGACACGGCGGGCCACCGGAGCGGTGGCCTCTACATCGATCGGGGCGATTGACAGCACGACAGCGAGCAACGCAAACAACGTTGCAACACGAAGTGCGAACCGGCCAGGACTCGCCCCTGCCGCAAGAGGAATGTTCACCTGACGAACACCAACATGCGAACCGGCCATGCTTGCCCGAGCGGGTATGACGGCACAGCTCTCAGCGAGCGCATTCAACGCCCACCGATCGGCATCGTAGAACTCAACGCCGATGCGCCATGCTCCGGCCATGTCGGCGCGAACGTTGCGGACGACACAAGGAATGTCGAGCGACGTGATGCCCGATTCGCTTGGCACGGTGAACGACACACGATGCGTGCCGCCTTCGCGAACTCGCACGGACTGATCGGCGAGCAAGCCGGCACCGAACATGGTGATGTCCGATACGTACACCCCGTACTCGTCGAGGCGAGCGGTACCCGATGCCTGAAGTCGAAGTGCCCGCCGACTGTGACGGCGCCACGCGAGGAGTCGCATCGAGTCGAGCGCAGCACCGAGCAGCCAGAGAGCAACAGCGGTGAGGCCGATCTGGATGTTCTTGTCCATCGGACGCAGCGCATGGGTGAAACGGTCAGAGATACCGCGGATCAACAGCACAGCGTTGATTGCCACCACCAAAGTCATCGACACGTTCATCGAACGAAGGGAGTTGCGAACCCGGTCACCTGGGCGCAAGGCCCCGCTTGACAACAGGGTCAGTGCTGCCGACGACGTCAGGAACATCGGCAGCCAGAGATAGGCCAGCGTAGGAAGTGACGGAGTGAACGGGGCGCGTCCAGCGAGTAGCGACCCGAAGATGACCGCAGCCAACACAACGCGACGCACACGGTCGGCTGATCGCATTGACCATGCTGCGAGCGCAAGGCGGTCACGAAGGCGGACGTGGCGAGCCCGAACAGCGCCGTTCTTGCCGACGAGCAACTGCCAGCCAGCGCTTGCAACGGCGGCGCGGTTTGCGGCGACTGCAGATGAATCGATCAGCGGTGTTTCTACGACTACGGCGACGCCCGACGCACTGACAACTCGCATGCCCTTTGCCGCAAGGCGGGGCATCAATTCGAGCAGCGTTTGATGCCGACTTCCGGTACACAGGTTGAGGTCTGTCAACGCACTGCGACGCACGAGGGCACCGCTACCGGTGACAATACCTGTGCCCCTGCGACCAAGGGCTGGGTTCAGCGCCGTGCGTTCAAAGGTGAATTCATGGCGAGCGTTCGGTGCATCCTCAGATGCGACACCAGGTGCCGAACCAACAACACCTTGCACCACGCCAATCGAGCTATCGCTGACCCAGTGCATCAACGTCTGCACTGCGTCGGCTGCAGGTACGTCGCCTGCGTTGAGCAGCAGAAAGAACTCGTGCTCCGAGGCAGCAACGGCGGCGGCCAATCCCGTGGTGTCGTTGGCCGCTGAGTCTTGGAACGTTGCACCAAACTCAAGCGCAATCTGAACGATGTCATTACGCGCATCAAGGTCGACCACGATCGCTTTCGGCGACGATGGATCGTGCTGCAGAGAAACCAGAGTGGCTCGAAGATCTTGCGCTGTTCTCGCAGTGGCGACAACGACCACGTCGTGATCCAGCTTCATTGGAAGTGCCGACGTTGGGGCCACCGCGTCGTCAGCGCCCGAGCGCCACAGTGCCCAGACGAATAGGGCCACAGTGATAACGCCGGAGATTTCGAGTGCGAGCGCTGGAATGGCTAGCCACCATGTGACCATGCCGGTCTTGCTGTGCAGCGACCACACGCTGCGCCAGACGAGATAGGCGACACTCACCAAGAGAGCGATCACGCTGAGCTGACGGCCGACGCGGTGAAGCTGCGCTGGCTGCAACGAGGTTGCGACCTGATTCTCGTGATGCTGTTGAAGTGAGTCTGTGGTCCGACTCATGTTCGTGCGTCCTGCATGATCGTGCTGTCCCGCTCTTGTTCTTCGAGGTGTGATGTCTCACGGCGTAATTGCCGCAAAGAGGCATCGGCACGCAACGTCATGTCCTTGAGCAGTTCTTGTCGATTCACGATCGGCACGCGCCCAAGGGGTTGCCGATGTCTTGACGAAGAGCGTTGCTTTGAACGCCATCGGCGAGGGATTAGGGACTAACGTGCCCACCCGTGGGAACAGACAAACGCGAACGCCAGAAAGCCAATCGTCAGCTCAAGCTTCAAGAGATGGTGCGCGATGCGCGCAAGTCTCAGGTGAAGAAGCGCTCTCTTCAGATCGGCATCGGCGTGCCGCTTGCGATCGCAGCAGTGTTCCTTCTGGTGTGGCTCACCGGCGGCGACAGCAGCACAACCACAACGGCTTCCACGACGTCAGTCGCCAGCGCTGTCGGCACCACTACTACCGCAGCACCAATCGTCACTGTCCTCGGCACAGCACCTACTCCCGATGCATCGGGTGCCTACCCATGCCCGGCCGCCGACGGCTCAGCCGGTCGCGTGGTTGTGTTCAAGGCCAATCCACCCGAGTGCCTCACCGAAGGCAAGACCTACACCGCCGAAGTTGAGACCAACAAGGGCAGCTACACGATTGCGCTCGATCGGACGAACTCGCCAGCCAACGTGAACATGTTTGTGTATCTGGCTCGCTACCACTTCTACGACAACACTCCGTGCCATCGCATCATCAAGGACTTCATGTTCCAGTGCGGCGACCCAACGGGCACTGGCTCGGGCGGCGCAGGCATGTCAGTACCGGTCGAGGCACCAAAGAGCGGCAAGTACGAAATCGCTTCTGTTGCGATGGCCAAGGTTGGCGGTGCAACCACCAACGACAGCCAGTTCTTCGTGGTCACCGGCGCACAGGGCGCTGGCCTGCCGGCCGACTACACCTTGTTGGGTTCGGTAACCGCCGGGTTCGACACCACGGCCCGCGCTATCGAAGCCGCTGCTGATCCAGCCGCGTCAAACGGCGTGCCTCCACTGGAGCCAGTGACCATTCTCAAGGTGACCATCACCGAAAGCTAAAGCGGCTGAGCCAAAGTGGCTCAGCCAACCAGATCGCCGTGCACTTCTACTGCACCAACGCGCTCCCATGCTGCGTTTGCATGCAGCAGAGCGCTGCCCGTAGGCATCACTCCAACGGCGAAACCCCTGGCCAATTTCAGGGAGCGATGGATGCGCTCAGGTGACCAGGTCTCGGCTTCGGTGAGCAACGCAAGGCCACTCACGAAATCGAGACCCAAGGTGAAGGCGCCGCCACGTGGGTCGGTCATTGGGTCACACATGCAGGCTGCGCTGGATCCGACCGCAGCGACGACTCCGCCGTTCGCGATGACCGATTCGAGCGCTTCGAACATCGCCGTGTTCTTGAGTACCGAGCGCAGGTGCAGTGGCGAATCGCCAACGAGGTAGACCATTCGGGCGTGCTCGACAGCGTGCACATGCTGTGAGTCGTTGGCATCGGCGCGGCGCAACACGAGACGGCCGTCGATGGCAACACCCATGCGCTCGCCCCAGACGCGGGCGCTGTCGATTGCCCGACTTGGGTGCTCAAAGGCGTCGGCGGTAGGCAGCACAACAACTTCAGTTGCTCCTGCCGATGCAATGAGTCGACGGTCGAGATCGTCGTTGGCGGTGAATGGGCCGCCACCGAGTAGGGCAAGAGTTCCGGTCATGAGCGTTCACTGTACGCGACAGCGCGCAATGCCACGACACCGATGAGGCCAGCCACGATCGAGGCGATGAGCACACCAAACTTTGCTTGGCCCAGTTGGTCGGCGTGTGTGAACGCAAGCTCGGACACGAACAGGCTGACCGTGAAACCGATACCGGCTACGGCACCGACGGCGCCAACTTGAGCTAGGCGAACGCCCGTGGGATATTCGGCGACTCCAGCACGGACAGCGAGCCACGATGCCAGCGTGATGCCCACGGGCTTGCCGATAACGAGACCGATCACCACGCCCCAGAACGCATGCGAACTCAGCACGCCGTCGAGCAGTGCATTGTCGAATTGGATGCCTGCGTTCGAAATTGCGAACAGCGGCACGATGAGAAAACTGGTGAACGGATGCAGGCCGTGCTCAAGCCGCTCGACAACGCTGACAGTATCGGGCCCCGGCGGAGCAGCGGTGGGTGCGAGCAGGCCCATGATCACGCCGGCGATGGTGGCATGCACCCCGGCCTCGTGCAGCGAGAACCACATCGCGAGTCCGATGGCCACGAACGGCCACATTGCGGTGACGCGTAGGCGTCGTAGCAATACCGTGAGCGCCACCATTGCGCCAGCCGCCGCAAGCCACGTGACCTGGATGCCGTTGCTGTAGAACACAGCGATCACAACGATCGCGCCGATGTCGTCGACGATGGCGACGGCGAGAAGAAACAGCGACAGCGATGGAGGCACGATGTGACGACCGAGCAACGCGATCACACCAAGTGCGAGCGCGATGTCGGTAGCCATGGGCACTCCCCAGCCGCGGCTGGTATCGGTACCCGAGTTGATTACTGCAAACAGTGCCGCTGGGATGACCATGCCACCGAAGGCGGCGGCAATTGGAAGCGCAGCGCGGCGCAACACACGTAGCTCGCCGAGCACGAGCTCGCGTTTGATCTCGAGCCCAACCACCAAGAAGAACAGCGCCATCAGCCCGTCGTTCACCCAATGCTTGAGCGAGAGTTGCAGCACGTGGTGACCGAGCGAGATGGAGAGCTCGTGCGACCACAACGAGTTGTAGCTGCGAGGCGCAACGTTGACCCAAATGAGCGCGGCCAAAGCGCCGCCAACGGCCAGAATTCCCCCCGCTGATTCGGTGGCGAGAAAATCGCGCAGGGGTCGAAGTCGTTCGCGGTTGGCCACCGGGTGAGCCTACGCGTAACGGCCGATCTCACTTCGGCTTCGACGAGTTACCCATTGGTAGGTATCGTCTGTGGAATGAGCGACATCAAATCAGTAGGCATCTTGGGTTCGGGCATCATGGGATCGGGCCTCGCCGAAGTGGCAGCCAAGGCCGGATACACCGTCATCGTGCGTTCGCGCACTCAGGCCACGGCTGATGCCATGGTTGCGTCACTGGGCAAGAGCCTGGCCAAGCAGGTCGAGCGCGGCAAGCTTGCCGATGAAGATCGCACCGCCATTTTGGGCCGCGTCAGCGCCACCGATTCCCTCGGCGCGTTGCAGGGTTGCGACCTCATCATCGAGAGCGTTGTCGAAGACCTCGCCATTAAGAAGGCACTCTTCGCCGAACTCGAGCAGGTCGTGCAGCCAAACGCCATCTTCGCAACGAACACCAGCACCTTGGCTGTCGTCGAGTTGGCCATGGTCACGAAGCGCCCCGACAAGGTCTGCGGCATTCACTTCTTCAACCCAGCACCGGCCATGAAGCTTGTCGAAATCATCCGTCCGCTCACCGCTAGCGACGACACCATTGCTGCTGCCACCGCCTTTGCGGTTGCCTGTGGCAAAGACGCTGTCGAGGTCAAGGATCAGGCGGGCTTCATTGTCAACGCCTTGTTGTTCCCTTACCTCAACAACGCCGTTCGCTTGGCCGAGTCGGGCACTGCTTCGGTCGCCGACATCGACACCGCCATGAAGGGCGGCTGCAACTTCCCAATGGGTCCGTTCGCTCTGCTCGACCTGGTGGGTCTCGACACGTCGTTGGCCATCCTCGATGCGCTCTACGCCGAGTTCAGCGATCCCAACTACGCCGCAGTGCCATTGCTGCGTCGCATGGTGGCCGCAGGTCTTCTTGGCCGTAAGAGCGGTCGCGGGTTCTTCGACTACGCACGCTAGGCGCCGCGCATGTTCGGGCATGCTGGTGAAGTGCCCGTCTTCGACACCGAGCTGATCTGGCCGCCGCCCACTCGGTGGCAGCTGCCCGACCCTCGAAGCGCCGATGCCGATGGCGTCGCCGCAATCGGGGCCGATCTCGAACCTGGCACATTGCTTGATGCCTATAGCCGTGGCATGTTTCCTATGCCCGCGGGCCGTCGCCGAATCTCATGGTGGTCTCCAGATCCGCGCGGCATCATTCCGCTCGATGGTTTGGTTGTGTCCACCTCGCTTCGCAAGAGCTGCCGCCGCTTTGAGGTTCGCTTCAACACGTGCTTTCGCGAGGTGATGACACAGTGCGGCGATCCGCGTCGGCCGCACGGCTGGATCAATCGAGAGTTCATCGATGCGTTCGAGCGGTTGCACACCATGGGTTGGGCGCACAGCGTCGAGGTCTTCGACGCCGAGAATGCTCTCGTGGGTGGCCTGTACGGGGTGAAGATCAACCGATTCTTTGCCGGCGAGAGCATGTTTTCTACGGCCCGCGATGCCTCAAAGGTGGCGTTGGTGGCGCTGTTGCAAGAGCTGAACGCAGCCAACGTGACGCTGTTCGATGTGCAGTGGACAACGGCGCATCTCACCTCGATGGGCGCAGTAGATGTGTCCCGCGAGCGCTATCTCGAGCTGCTCGAAGAAGCGATACGACCAGCATGAGGGCCATTTTCGCAACTCAGGGGAGATGGCTACCGGTGCCGGAGAGTTCCGCCACTACCGACACCGGTACACCACGTGAGAAGAGGCCAGGAACCACTTCTCGATCGACGCACATGCCGTGTGTGCGTCGGTACTGCTGTAGATATCGGCAGCGATTTCAGGAACTTGAGCGATTCTTTAGGAAATTCTTGAAATTCTTTTTCGGACCTCTTGCGCTGCTCAGCGTGGGCGTGGGCGCCGCTGGATGTTCGCAGGTCGCGTCGCCTCCACCATCGAGCGCGGTCACCCAAGCCGATTGGCCTCGCGCGCTCAGGTTGATTGCGGGGGCGCATCATGCTCCGGCGAAGGATCAGTTCGAGGTGTTCATTTGCGATGTGCCGCTCACGACCAGCGACCCGATCTATGGGCGGCTCACGCAACGCTTGAAATTGACCCCCGAAGATCTTGTGACCCGGCTGAATGACAACGTGACGCCCTACTTCCTCACCCTGTCGCACAACCGCTATCGCCCTGAGTTCGTGGCCGGGCCCACGTTGTCGATGTCTGCAACCGAGACCCACGACGCCTGTGTCGAGCGGGCCATCGACAGCAGCGCACCCACCACTTCGGCCGTGATGGTGGTGGCCACGGCCGAGCATCTGCCCAATCAGGCCGGTGGTTGGGGGCGCCCAGGCGAGCCATGCAATGTCGATTTCTGCTCGGCCGGCCAGACCCGGCGGGCGCTCTATGTAGGTGCCTCCGACTTTCACGCTTCGTGGGGGGCGGTGCCAGCGGTTGATCTCACCGAGCATGAAATCGGACACACGCTGGGGTTGCCACATAGTGGCGATTCGCAAAGCGCCGACGAACACGCCAGCGGTATCGACCTGATGAGCAACAGCGCGTCGCCTCGCGATGTGAACCCTGAGCGTCGCAACGGGCCTGACACGCTTGCGATTAATCGGCTTGCGCTGGGTTGGATGACCGCCGACGATGTTGTCGTGTCGGCCCCCAGCGGTGGCGGCTTCACTCTGTGGCCGTCCACGGGCGACAGCGGCGTGCGGTTGCTGGCCGTTGCTCTCACCGACACTTCGTTTCTCACAATCGAGTACTTGACTGCCGACGGTTTCAACGATTTTCTTCCAGCGCCTGGCCTCGCGGTGCATCTGATCGAGGGTTCAGATCGGGTGAGCGAACGCCTGCAGACAACGCTCGGCAGCGCGGCTCCGCATCTGCAGTTGCTGTCAAAACCAGGTTCGTCGCTCGATCTGCATGGATGGACAATCACTGTTGGTGCACCTGGTTCCACCGTGCAGGTAGAAGTTCGGCCTACTCACAGGTAACACTTGCTGCATGAACGACAGCAATGACGCCAACGCGCCACGCGACGAACCATGGTTGATGCGCACCTATTCGGGTCACTCGACCGCGCGAGCCTCGAACGAGTTGTATCGCACCAATCTTTCGAAGGGCCAGACCGGTCTGTCGATTGCCTTCGACTTGCCCACACAAACGGGTTATGACCCCGACGATGTGCTGGCCCGCGGCGAGGTCGGCAAGGTGGGTGTGCCGGTGTCGCACCTTGGCCACATGCGCACGCTGCTCGATTCGATTCCGCCCGACAAGATGAACACGTCGATGACCATCAACGCGCCAGCGGCGTGGATGCTGGCGCTCTATGTAGCCAACGCCGACGAGCAAGGCATTGCGCCCGTGGCGCTGCGTGGCACCACCCAGAACGACATCGTCAAGGAATACCTCAGCCGAGGCACGTTCATTTTCGCCCCCGAGCCCTCGCGTCGACTCATTGTCGACATGGTGGCGTGGTGCGCACAGAACGCGCCGAAGTGGAACCCAATGAACGTGTGCTCGTATCACCTGCAAGAGGCTGGGGCTACGCCGGTACAAGAGATCGCGTACTCGTTGGCCACCGCCATTGGTGTGCTCGATGCGGTTCGCGACAGCGGCCAGGTTGAGCCCGAGCAGTTCACCCAAGTCTTTGGATCCATCTCGTTCTTCGTGAACGCTGGCATCCGTTTCATCGAAGAAACTTGCAAGCTCCGCGCGTTCACCGAACTGTGGGAGCGCATCGGGCTCGAGCGTTACGGCGTCACCGATGCCAAGGCGCGTCGCTTCCGTTACGGCGTTCAGGTGAACTCGTTGGGTCTCACCGAGGCTCAGCCCGAGAACAACGTGCAGCGCATTGTGCTCGAAATGCTCGCCGTCACCTTGTCGAAGAATGCCCGGGCGCGCAGCGTGCAGCTCCCGGCATGGAATGAAGCGCTTGGCTTGCCGCGGCCGTGGGACCAGCAGTGGTCGCTGCGCATGCAGCAGGTTTTGGCGTTCGAGACCGACCTGCTCGAGTACGAAGACATCTTCGATGGTTCTGTGGTCATCGAGGCCAAGACCAACGCCCTTCGTGACGCCGCGTGGGCCGAGTTGCAAGATGTGCTTTCACTCGGTGGGGCATTCGAAGCGGTCGACGAACTCAAGGGTCGCTTGGTGCGCTCTATGGCCGAGCGCACCCGTCGCATTGAGTCGGGCGCTCAGACCGTGGTGGGCGTGAACAGTTACGAAGAGACCACCGACAGTCCATTGGGTGGCGAAGGCAACATCATGGTTGTCGATCAGGGCGTTGAGCAAGAGGCCATCGACGACATTCGCGTGTGGCGCGCGAACCGCGATAACGCAGCGGTCGAGACGGCACTTGCAGCGTTGCGCGCTGCAGCCGAGGGCGACGAAAACATCATGTTCGCCTCCATCGAACTGGCACGCGCTGGCGGCACCACCGGCGAGTGGGCCAGTGCGTTGCGCTCGGTGTTCGGCGAATACCGCGCCCCAACGGGGGTGGCCGCAGCCGCCGGTAGGCGCACCCACGAGCTCGCTTCGGTGGCCGAGTTTGTTCGCTCGATTCCGGGCGGACCTCCGAAGTTCTTGGTTGCCAAGCCCGGTCTCGATGGTCACTCCAATGGCGCCGAGCAGATTGCCGTGGCCGCCCGCGACGCGGGTATGGAAGTTGTGTATAGCGGCATTCGCTTGACCCCCGAGCAGATTGCTGCGTCGGCTCGCGACGAAGACCCCGATGTGATCGGCCTGTCGATTCTCAGCGGTTCGCATCTGGCGTTGGTGCCCGACGTGATGGCGTGCCTTGCGGCGCTCGGTGTCGATTCGCCAGTAGTGGTGGGTGGCATCATCCCCGAGGCAGACCAGCGGCGACTCGCAGCAATCGGTGTGGCCCGTTGCTACACGCCAAAGGATTACGAACTCAGCCGCATCATGCGCGACATCGCCGAGCTTGCCGCAAGCCATCGCTCAGGTGTCTGAGCGATCGCGCCACGGCGGCGTCGACCGCATTCCACTGCCGCTTGATCAGGGCGGGCTGTGGTTGTGCGGCAAACATTTTGTTGGCCCCGATGCTGAGGCTGCAATGCAATACGTTGGTGCCACCACGGTTGTGTGCCTCAATCAGCGCGCCGAACTCGAGGTCCGCTATCCCGACTATGTCGCGTGGCTGCAGCATCAGACACCGCAGCGAGCGGTGTGGTTTCCGATCCCCGACCTTGGCGCGCCACCGATCGATGCCGTCGCAGCGTTGATCGTCGATCTGCACAGCCGCATCGCGCGAGGCGACACATTGTTGGTGCATTGCGGTGCTGGCATTGGTCGCGCCGGCACGATGGCTGCGGCGTTGTTGATGGCAATGGGCTTCGAACGCGAGCGGGCCGTGGCGCATGTTGGCGCGCATCGTCCGATGGCCGGACCCGAAGCTGGGGCGCAGCGCGAGTTACTCGAGGCGTTGGCGCAAACGCTGCCATAGCACTAAGGCTTGCGCGTGGGCGTTAGGCAGAGACGCCGAGTTCGCGGTGCACCCATTGCTCGAGTATGGGGCCGCTCTCGAAGCTGGTGATCAGCGCATAGCGAGCACTGGTGCCAGGGTGCACAACCACATGCCACAGTCGCTGCGTGTCGACAACGAATCGGGCGCCGCGGTGCAGCGGCACACGCACTTCGGTGGTGGGGTCGGGCAGACCATCGGCGCCGTTGTCCATCAGCAACATGTAGCTGTCGGGGTTATCGGTGAGCTCGACCCATGAGCGCACCACCCATCCCTCGTTGTCGGGATTGAAACGGTTGTTGTCGTCGCGATGGATGCTGCGGATTGCCTGCTCGCGGTCTTGTGGCTGCAGCTTGATGATGCGCACTCGACCGAAGTTGGCGCCCACATCGGCGACGTAGTTCTTGAGTGTGGGGGCGAGCTCGGCGTTCGAGGTCCACAGCGCGTCTTTGTCGGTCTTGCCCTTGTCCCAAAAGCCACGGCAATCGAGTTCGCCATCGGCAGAAGCAAGCGGAGCAAAGTTGGTGTCGCCGCCGCTCTTCCAATCGAGATACTCAAGCGACTCGTACTCGACAGCCGGAACCTCAAACGGTGCTGGCGACAGCTGAACAAAACCGGTGGCATCAAGTGCAGGCAACCGCGGATGCGGAGTGTGCAGCGGAATGCTGACTGACCAGTGCTCCTGTGTGGGCCAAAACGTCGTCATGTACGCAGTGTAGAACGCGGCAGCGCGGTCACGGAGCAGCTGTGGTGGTGGCGGTGGGCACGGCCGTTGCGATGGTGGCCTTCGGTGTGGTGGGCGCAGGTGGCGTTGTGGTGGGCACGGTTGCGCCGGGCTGTGGCAGGCTGATCACTTGTCCTGCCTCAATCTTGTCGGGATCGGTGATGTTGTTGAATGCAGCGAGGGCGGCCGCGCTGACCCCGAACAGTTTTGCGATCTCTGACAGCGAGTCACCCGACTGGATGACATAGGTCTTGGGGATCGTGGTGGTGGTCTCGGGCAACGTAGTGGTGCTCGTAGTGGTGAGGATGGGCGGCAACGTATCGTTCGCCGAGCGGCCCGTATCGGCGCAGCCCGCGAACACTGCGGCGCAGGTGATGACTACGAAGAGTCCTGCGGCGCGCTCGTAATACCTCATTGCGGTCATGCTACGCGTAGATTCAACGAGGTGCAGTCAAACTCTCCTTCTGACGCCCCCGTTGGCTATTACCCCGGTGCGCAAGCGCCCGATCGCGATTACTTCGTTGCTGCAGGTCAGTTGAAGATTGCTGTTCACGAATGGGGCGACGAGCGCGCCGATCCGCTGTTCGTGGTGCACGGCGGTTTCGATTTTGCGCGTACCTACGATG
>Ga0194035_1001383_pt1 | contig 12855 bp, 8 predicted proteins | sample JunL2320m_MetaG_FD_148680 | JGI IMG/M metagenome (GOLD analysis project Ga0194035, IMG submission 148680) | Anoxic zone freshwater microbial communities from boreal shield lake in IISD Experimental Lakes Area, Ontario, Canada - Jun2016-L239-20m | ecosystem: Environmental > Aquatic > Freshwater >...
GATTTCGGGCACCTCACCGCTGTGGGCAGCCCACGTCTTCGCCGAGCAGCGCCCGCTGTCGGTGGCGCTGCTGTCGTTCGGCCTGGCCGGATTCTGTCTGCACGCAACACTATTGGGGATGCTCGCCGGAGACGGGCGGTGGTCGCACTACGGGACTCTGATGGTGACCGACGCCGTCATCAGGGTTGCGGTCGCGGTCACGGCCTTCCTGCTCGGCTGGGGCCTGGTGGGCTTCCTGTGGGCGACGGTGGCGGGTGCGGTGGCGTGGCTGCTCGTGCTGGCCGGTTCGGCGACGGCGCGGTCGGTGGCCCAATTGCACACGGCTGGTGGAGTTTCCATTTTCCTGCGCGGTGCCGCGCATTCGATCGCGGCGGCGGGGGCCAGTGCGATCCTGGTGATGGGTTTCCCCGTTCTGCTCAAGGCGACCTCCGGCGAACTCGGCGCCGCCGGGGGCGTGGTGATCCTGGCGGTCACGCTTACCCGGGCGCCGCTGCTGGTTCCGATGACTGCGATGCAGGGCAACCTGATCGCCTACTTCGTCGACCACCGCGGCGCGCGGCTGCGGGCCCTGCTGGCACCGGCGGCGGTGGTCGGCGCGCTGGGTGCAGTCGGGGTGGTGGCCGCCTACCTGATCGGGCCGTGGCTTCTGCAGGCCGCCTTCGGCGCCGATTACCGGACCAGTGGCGTCCTGCTGGCGTGGCTGACCGCGGCGGCGGTGTCGATCGCGCTGCTCACGCTGACCGGCGCGGCCACGGTGGCCGCGGCCCTGCACCGGGCCTATTCGATCGGCTGGGTGGGAGCCACCGCGGCCGCCACGCTGCTGCTCTGCCTGCCCCTGAGCCTGGAGACCCGAACCATTGTCGCGCTGCTGTGCGGACCGCTCGTCGGGATCGCCGTGCACCTGGCCGCGCTGTCTCAGGGACGCTGACACTCCTGCCCCGGCAGAGCGCTGAACAGCGTGTACGTTGTCCTCCATCGACACTTCCGGCGTCTGGATCATCGTTCCAGCATTCAACGAGGGGCAGGTCATCGGCGATGTTGTCGCCGACCTGCGGTCGGCGTTCGCCCATGTCGTCGTGGTCGATGACGGCAGCCGGGACGACACCGCCGACGTCGCTCTGCGGGCCGGCGCCCACGTCGTCCCCCATCCGGTCAACCTGGGCCAGGGCGCGGCCATCCAGACCGGGGTCGAGTACGCCCGACGTCAGCCCGGCGCGGAACTGTTCGCGACCTTCGACGCCGATGGTCAGCACCGCGTGAAAGACGTGCTGGCCATGCTGGAACGCATCTCCGGTGGCGACGCCGACCTCGTCATCGGCACCCGGTTCACCGGGTCGACGATCGTGCGCACTCCGCCCCTGAAGCGGCTCATCCTGCGGACAGCGGCTTTTCTGAGCCCGAGTAGCAGGCGGTTGGGGCTGACCGACGCGCACAACGGCCTGCGGGTGTTCAACCGAACCGTGGCCGAGCACCTCAACCTGACCATGAGCGGGATGAGTCATGCCAGTGAGTTCATCAAGCTGGCCGACGAAAACCGTTGGCGGGTAACCGAACAACCCGTTGAGATTCTCTACACCGCGTATTCGCTGTCCAAGGGACAGCCGCTGCTCAACGGAGTGAACATCGTCTTCGACGGATTCCTGCGAGGGAAGATGCGCCGATGAACTGGATTCAGGTTCTGCTGATCGTCGCGGTCGTGGCACTGCTCGTCTACTTGCTTCGTTCCCGCACGAACGCCAAAGCCAAGGCGTGGGTGAAGGTCGGCTACGTGCTGTTCGTCGTCGCGGCCATCTACGCCATCCTGCGACCGGATGACACCACCGTGGTCGCCAACTGGCTGGGCGTCGACCGAGGCGCCGATCTGCTGTCTTACGCGTTGATGATCGCCTTCGTCTTCACCACGCTCAGCACCTACCTGCGGTTCAAGGAACTCGAACTGCGCTACGCCCGGCTGGCCCGCGCGGTGGCACTGCAGAGCGCACGCACGCCGGATCACTGAGTCCGGGCACCCGTACAGTCGTGCCGATGTCCGCCGTCCAGCGTCGCGTTCCGCCCGTCGCCGCGGCGGCGGCCGGGCTGATCGGACTGCAACTGGCGGTGCGGGCGGCGCTGGCGTTCGGCGGCTACTTCTACTGGGACGACCTGATCATCGTCGGCCGGGCCGGAACCCAGCCGCTGCTGTCGGCGGCCTATCTGTTCACCGACCACGACGGGCATGTGATGCCCGCCGCGTTTCTCATCGGCGGGGCGATCACCCGGCTGGCGCCGCTGGTGTGGGTCTGGCCGGCGTTGAGCCTGCTGGTGTTGCAACTGCTGGCGTCGCTGGCGCTGCTGCGTGCGCTGCACGTCATCCTCGGCTGGCGCCCCGTTCTGCTTGTGCCACTGAGCTTTGCGTTGTTCACTCCGCTGACGGTGCCCTCGTTCGCATGGTGGTCCGCCGCGCTGAACTATCTGCCGATGCTTGCCGCGCTGGCATGGGTGTGCGCGGACGCGGTTCTGCTGGTGGGCACCGGCGAGCGGCGATACGCCGTCACGGGGATGCTGGCGTACTTCGCGGGGCTCTTGTTCTTCGAGAAGTGCGCGGTGATCCCCTTCGTGGCCTTCACCGTCGCCGCCCTGCTCTGGCATGTCTCGGGCCGGTCGGCTGCCGTGGGCGAGATCTGGCGTCGGGGACTGAGGTTGTGGGTTCCCGCACTGGTTCTGACGGCGGCATGGGTGGTGCTCTACCTGCTGGTCGTCGACCAGAAGCGGTGGAGCGGCGACGTCTCGATGACGTGGGATCTGTTGCGGCGCGCGGTGACTCACGGAATCGTGCCGGGCCTGGCCGGCGGACCGTGGCAGTGGCAGCGCTGGGCGCCGTCCTCACCGTGGGCGGTGCCGCCGACGGCGGCGATGGCGCTGGGCTGGGCCGCCCTGGTGGCCGCGGTGGCGGTGTCGATGCTGCGCAAACGCGGCATCGCGACGGTGTGGCTGGTGGCGCTGGGCTACGCGGTGGCCTGCCAGGTGCCGATCTATCTGATGCGCTCGTCGGCCTTCACCGCGCTGGAGCTCGCACAGACGCTGCGGTATCTGCCGGATCTGGTGTGGGTTCTGGCGCTGCTGGCCGCGGTGGGCTTCTGCGCACCCAACCGGACATCGGCCCGATGGCTGAACGCGTCGCCCCGTCGCACCGCGGTGGTGGGGGTGCTTGCCGCGGCCTTCCTGGCCAGCAGCCTGGTGTCGACGCGGACGTTCCTGACGATCTGGCAGGACAACCCAACGAAGTCCTATCTCCACAACGCCGTGGCGGGCCTGGCGGCGGCGCGGGCGTCATCGGGATCGCCGATGCTGGACCAGGAGGTCGACCCGCTGATACTGCAACGGGTGGTCGGGCCGGAGAACCTGGTGAGCCACATGTTCGCGTTGCTGCGTGACCGCCCGCAATTCGCCGGGTCGACCGACCGCCTGAGGATGCTGGACAGCACCGGGAAGGTCGTCGACGCCGACGTGACGTGGGTGCGCCGAATCGTTCCGGGGCCACGACCGCAGTGCGGCTATTTCGTCGCCACCCAGTTGCCTGTCAGCATGCCGCTCGACGGGCCGCTGCTGCCCGCCGACTGGACCGCGGAGATCAATTACCTGGCCAACACCGAAGGCAGCGTTCTGATGTCGCTCCCCGTCGGTCCTGAGGCCAGAGTGGCTCTCAAACCCGGCCTCAACCGGGTCTATGTGCGGCTTTCCGGAGCGGGCGACGCGATCAGCGCTCAGGCCGACACCGCCTCTCTGACTGTTTGTGTGGCCTCCGGTCCGCTGGGATACCTCGCGCCCCGCCCGCCGAACCGGCCGACACCCGGCTAGTCGTCGTCGCCGGCCAGTCGGGTGTCGGCGACGATCGCGGCAACAGCGGCGCTGACCTCGCGCCCGGCCATGGTCGTCGCCACCGCCCCCATCTGGATCGCGGTATCGCGGTCGTGACTGAGCAGGTAACTCACCATCGTGCGGACGACCTCCCCGAACTTCGCCCGCAGCAGCTCCTCCGTCCGGCTGAGCGTGAACTCGGCGTGCGTCAGCGGCACACACACCCGCAGCAGCCGGAACACCTGCGGATCGATCCGTTGGTAGAGACGCTGGGCGAGCATCCGTTCCGCCAGGTCGGCGCCGCCGGGCTGGCGCAACACGGTCTCCTGGGCGGCGAGATCGGCCACCATCGGCTCGGACCAGCTCAGGCACAGCCGTACGAACCTGCGCGACAGCTCGACAGCGACGACGCCGCCGACCGGGTCGATCAGGTCGTCGGCCAGCATCTCGGGGTCGAAGCTGTCAGGCGCGGGCTGGGGCGGCGTGGTCTCGAACATGCCCCGATGTTCCCCGGGGGGTCTGACATTTTCGGGGTGCCATGCCCCCGATCGCACCGCAGAATCCAGTTGGACCTGCACAAACTACGAGCCGCCTAGCGATTGAAGGGCCGCGGCGTTCGGCCGCCGGGATCTGTCCGCGCTCGGGCGAAGGGTATCGGGAGTCGACCGAGTCGTGGGCTGCTCTGCCGCGCGACCGCGAACGCCGGGGCATGATCGCCCCGGCGCTGGCTGTCGGGCCGAAGTCGGCTCATCCATCGGCGTTGGCGGCGATCAAGGCTCTCGGCGACGATCTCGCAGTATTGCCGGAAACCGTGCCGCGAACCATTTATTGGGGTCGCCCGCATCCGCTGGGTCCAACTGACCCGACGCTGATGCGGGCGCCGTGGTGGGGCACCAAAGCGAAGTGCTTTACTCGTTGACGTTCGCCGCCGTCCTCAATGAGGTTGAAATCGACCCGGCAAAGCACCTCGCGCAACACAATCCGCATCTCGAACATTGCAAAAGCAGCGCCTGGGCAGCGACGGTTTCCTCCGCCGAACGGAATCCACGTGGCAGGGCTCACGCGATTGGAGATAAACCTCTCTGGCACAAACCGCGTCGGCTCAGGATACGACTCGGGGCATGCGTGAACCAATCCGATTGCAGGCGCAACGGTTATCCCCGCCGGTAGTGAGTAACCGGCAAGCTCGACGGGCCGGTGAAGGACTCGGGCAACATTGAACACCACCGGGCGAATCCTCAGTGATTCCTTCAGAAGACCATCAAGGTAGTCATCTCCGGCCGGGTCGCCGGCGGCGCTGTGATGGGCGGCGCGGCGGGCTTCTTTCAAGACCGTCGGATTCCTGACCAATCGCTCCAACGTCCACGACAGCGCAGCGGCGGTCGTGTCGTGCCCTGCAACGAGAAGTGTCATCAATTGGTCGCGCAATTCGGCGTCGGTGATCGACTGCCCGCTCATGTTGCCGGGCGCGGTGCGCACCAAAATGGCCAGCGCATCCGTTCGCGCATCCAGATCTGGGTCAGCCCGACGGTCGGCGATCTCGGCTAGCAGAATCCGGTCGAGTAACTCGAAATCTCGATTGACCGACCTCCATGGGAGTCGGCGTCGCAAACCGGGATACGCCACGGCCAATGTCGCGAAAGGATGCATGTTCAAAATCCTCGGTATCACCTCGCGTAATTCCGTGAGACGAGCCGGGTTGGTGGCACCGATGACAGCGCGCAAGATAACTTCTAATGTGATCTGCTCCAGCCGTCGCGCGACCGGGAATTCGCGAGCTAGCGGCCAACTGCAGACATTCGCGGCAGTCACTTCCATGATCATGTCGGTGTGACGAGCGACGGCGTCGCGGCCCAATCCGATCAACAGCAACCGGCGCCAGTCTCGATGTGGGTCGCCGTCCAGCACCAGCAGGGAATTGTCACCCAGCAGCCCCCTTAACACCGCATTTGCTTCACCGGCGCGATAAGAGCACTGGTCGCCGGTAAATACCTCTTTTATGTCTTGCGGATCGGCCAGGAACACCACTGGGCCCAGGGACGTAACTTTTAGAGTGAACGCTTTACCGTAGCGGCGTTCACAAGCAGCCACGAAACGTGGCCAGTAAAAACGCAACAGAATTGATTGAACAAGCGTAGGCAGCCGTGGACCTGGTGGCAGCTGTGCCTTCACGGGCTCGGGGTTACGCCAGTCGTGTCATTTGTTTGCGTCGGCGCATTGTTGGGGGTCGTAGGTATTGCGGTGCCTTGCGGCGCAAATATTGGGACGTTGTCGAACATTTCCGGATGCTCCGCAAGGACAGGCAACAACGTTTCGACCAGCCTGTCTTTGTCATTGTTCAGTTGTGAAACGAATGTTGGCGCTGCCGCGCTGATCAACTGATCGACCAGCCACGGCGATAGCGGATAAGCATTATTCTCATCCCGAGTCGGCCCGATTGCGGCGTCCGCAATGGCAGGTTGGCCCATGTCGCGGAGAGCCTGCTTCACTGGCAGATCGATTTGGTCCGGCAACACAAGATGGCGAACGTTGCCGTCTTGACTAACCAGATAGGACGGATCGGCCAAATTGATATCTGGGTTAAAATAGGCTAAATGTGAATAAGCGGTGCCGCTTACACTATTTAGCGCCGCCAGAGGATGCGATACGGGATTTATCGTCGAATGTGCGAGGCCGTCATATCTGTCGGTGACGACGGTCTTCCGGTATTTGGTCTGCACCGGTTGCCGAACGGTGTAGCCGATCGATTGTAAATAGGTACCTGGGGGAACCATTTGCGAAAGTCCGTCATCGATATTGCCCACCGTGATCAACGACAGTTCGTCGGCCGGCGGTCCGTTCGGATCCTTGCTCAGGCGCTCTGCCGCTTCTTCGACAACGGATGCTCCGGCCGAATACCCGACGGCTATCTTTGGACCTGGAGTCTGCTTGATTTGCTCAGCCAGTCGATCGGCCGCACTGGAAACAGACGCGTCCAAGGGTTGCGGATTATTCGGTGTCAACACGCCGGCTGCTCCACTGAAAGGCGCTACGAGGCACTCGTTGCCACTACCGCTCTTGCAGAGGTAACCACCGAGGATCGCTGGCATGTATACGCCGTTTTGGGCACCGGGAAAGGCTTGGACATCGGCCCCCCCGACCATCAGGACCGTATCGGCGTTCGCCGTTGCTGGGCCGTACATCGCAAAGATCCCAAAGCCTACGGCCGCCGTGAATACGCCCAGGCCTGCGCGTATCGTCGCTGTGTTAATGACTCCCCCAATGTGGGCACCTTGGAGGGCGCCGGATGTGCCAGTCACTATTCGACTGCAGTTTGCTGGTTGGAAAATTACTTTAGCCCAGGTTCGGGCAGTGCCTGAAGGTGCCCAAGTGGGGTCCAAAATAAACCCAACATGGGCGGGATGTCCGCGATCGGCACGAGCCACACCCACGCTCACCTGCGTGCACAAATTGGAGCCGCCTAGGAGAATCGAACTCCTGACCTATTCATTACGAGTGAATCGCTCTACCGACTGAGCTAAGGCGGCGTGACCGGCGATGAGCGCTTGCGCGAAGAGCCATTCGGCCGGGCCGAGAATGAAGTCTACTATCCAGGCCGTAACGCCTGCCCGACGGTGGCGACCATGGCGTCGACCGCGAACTTTGGCTTGACGTTCATCGCAAGAGCGTCGCGGCACGCAAGTACCGCCTCGATGCACCGCAGCAGACTCTCCTGGGAGGCGTGCGCGGCCAGTGCCGCGATCCGGTCGGCCATGTCGGGATGGCTCACCGCCACGCCGCCGGCCCCGCTGGCCGCCATCAGGGCGTCGCGGAAATAGGTCGCCAGGTCGATCAGCGAACGATCAAGGGCGTCCCGCTCGGCGCGGGTCCTGCGTGATTTCTGGCGTTGCTCCAGGGCTTTGAGCGCACCGGCCGACCCGCGCAACGCGCCGGCGGTGCCCTTACCGGTGCCTCCCGCACCCAGGGCGACCTGCAATTCCTCGGCTTCGGTCTCGTTGCGCCCGGTGGTCAGCGCTTCGGCTTCCGTCTTGGCGGCCGCTACCAGTTCCTCGACCGCCGCGTAGGCGCGCGAAGGGGTAGCCGCGTCGCGGGCCATGCCCAGCGCGCGGATACGACGGTCCCGGGCCTCCGGGTCGGTGGCCAGCCGCCTCGCCCGCCCGACATGCCCGCCACTGACCGCGGCGGCCCACCTGGCGTCCTGGAGCCCCAGCCCGTCGCTGTCCACCAATACCTGTGCGATCTCCTCAGCCGAGGGGGTCACCAGGGCCACGTGCCGACACCGGGATCGCAGCGTGATCGCGATGTCCTCCGGATCCACCGATGGCGCACACAGCAGGAACACCGTTGCCCGCGGCGGCTCCTCGACAACCTTGAGCAAGGCATTGGCCGCGCCCTCGGTGAGCCGGTCGGCGTCCTCGATGACGACGATCTGCCAGCGGCCGGTGCTCGGGCGGCGCGAGGCGGTGGCCACGATGGCGCGCATCTCGTCCACGCCGATCGAGAGACCCTCCGGAACGATCCGCCGGACATCGGCGTGTGTGCCGGCCATTGTGGTCGTACAGGACCGGCACTGGCCGCACCCTGGAGCGCCCTCGCCGGTGCATTGCAGGGCCGCCGCAAAGCACAGCGCGGCCACCGAACGGCCCGATCCCGGGGGCCCGGTGATCAACCAGGCGTGAGTCATCGACCCGACTTCGTCGGCACCGTGAGCAGAATCACCCCGTGCGGCCCGGGCGGCAGCCACCAACTCAGACTCCACCGTGCTTTGGCCGACCAGCCGCGTGAATACCCCGGACATCGCTTGCCAACCCTAGTCCCCGGTACGGACACAGCAGGTCGGGGCCGTTCACAGACTTAGGGATCGGTCCAGCCCGACGGCTACGGTTAGCGGGTGAGTACCCCGGCGGCGACGCGCGGACGGATCGGCGAATTCGTCCGCTGGGTCGCGCGCACGCCGTGGCCGGTGTTCTCGCTGGGGATCCTGCAGGCCGACATCATCGGCGCTCTTCTGGTGCTGGGCTTCCTGCGCTTCGGCCTGCCTCCGGCGGACCGCCTCAAACTGCAGGATCTGCCGGCCGGGAACCTGGCGATCTTCCTGACGTACGTGGTCGTCGCCTTCATGGTCGGCACCGCGATCAGCTTCATCCTGCTCATCCCGGTGTTCCGCTGGCAACGACGCGACGCACTGCTCACCGACGACGCCCCGGAAGTCACCGAGCAGGCCCGGCTGCGGGCCCTGAAGATGCCCGGCTACCGGTCGACGATCAGCATGGCCCTCTGGCTGCTGGGGGCGGTGGTGTTCATCAGCGCCAGCTGGCCGGTCGCCAGCCACGCGGCACCGGTCGTGGCGATGGCCACCCTCGGCGGTGCCACCGCCACCGCGATCATCGGATACCTGCAGTCCGAACGGGTGCTGCGCCCGGTCGCGGTGGCCGCACTTCGCGAAGGTGTGCCGGAGAACTTCCACCGGCCCGGTGTGGTGCTGCGTCTGGTGCTGGCGTGGGTGCTCTCCACCGGCGTGCCTCTGCTGATGATCATCCTGTCGATTTCGGCCAGCAAGTTCTCCCTGCTGGACTCGCCTCCAGAAAGCCTGTTCACCCCGATCCTGCTGATGGCCATCGGCGCACTGCTGATCGGCCTGGCCGGCAATGTCCTGTCGGCGATGGCGATCTCCGACCCGCTGCGCCAGCTGCGGTGGGCGCTGGGCGAGGTGCAGCGCGGGAACTACAACGCGCACATGCAGATCTACGACGCCACCGAGCTGGGCCTGCTTCAATCGGGCTTCAACGACATGGTTCGCGAACTCAGCGAGCGACAGCGGATGCGAGATCTGTTCGGCCGCTACGTCGGTGAGGACGTCGCCCGTCGCGCACTTGAGCGCGGGACCGAACTCGGCGGCCAGGAGCGCGATATCGCGGTGCTCTTCATCGACCTGGTGGGCTCCACCCAACTCGCTGCGACGCGCCCGCCCGCCGAAGTCGTCGGCCTGCTCAACGAGTTCTTCCGGGTGGTGGTGGACGCCGTGCTCAAGCACGGCGGGTTCGTCAACAAGTTCCAGGGCGACGCGGCCCTGTGCATCTTCGGCGCGCCGATCGAGCACCCCGACGCCTCCGGCGCGGCGCTGGCGGCCGCGCGCGAACTGCACGACGAACTGGTGGCGGTGCTCGATCAGATCGAGTTCGGCATCGGAGTGTCCGCCGGTCGCGCCATCGCCGGCCATATCGGCGCGCTGGCGCGCTTCGAGTACACCGTGATCGGCGACCCGGTCAACGAGGCCGCCAGACTGACCGAATTAGCCAAAACCGAATCGGGGCACGTGCTGGCTTCGGCGATCGCCGTCAGCGGGGCACTGGATGCCGAGGCCCTGTGCTGGACGGTCGGCGAAATCGTGGAACTGCGCGGCCGTGCCGCACCCACCCAATTGGCGCGGCCGGTCCATCTGGTCGCGCCCGCCGCGACACCCGGAGTGCCCGCGACGTCGTGAGCTGAGCCGCTCGGCCTTCTTGGCGGCCCCCGGCCGCTCGGCCTTCTTGGCGGCCTCCGGCCGCTCGGCCTTCTTGGCGGCCTCCGGCCGCTCAGGCCTTCTTGGCGGCCTTTTTGGCGGCGGCCTTCTTCGCCGGCGCCTTGCGGGGTGCAGCCTTCTTGGCGGTGCGTTTGACCGGACCGCGGGCGCGACGATCGGCAAGCAGTTCGGAGGCACGCTCGTCGGTGATCGTCAAAACGTCGTCGCCCTTGCGCAGGCTTGCATTGGTCTCACCGTCGGTGACGTACGGGCCGAACCGGCCATCCTTGATCACCATCGGCTTACCCGTCGCGGAATCGTTCCCCAGTTCGCGCAGCGGCGGGGCGGCAGCGCCCGTACCGCCACGACGCTTGGGCTCGGCGTAGATCTTGAGCGCATCGTCGAGGCCGATGTCGAAGATCTGATCCTCCGAGGCCAGCGAGCGGGAATCGGTGCCGCGCTTGAGATATGGGCCGTAGCGGCCGTTCTGGGCGGTGATCTCATCGCCGTTGGACGGGTCGACCCCGACCAGTCGCGGCAGCGACAGCAGCTTCAACGCATCCTCGAGGGTAACCGTCTGAAGGTCCATCGACCGAAACAGCGAACCCGTCCGCGGCTTAGGCCCGGTCGGCTTCTTGGCCTTCTTGGCCGCAACGCCGCCGTCGTCGTCCGGCGGCGGGGGCAGCACCTCGGTGACGTACGGGCCATAGCGGCCGTCGCGAGCGACGATCTCGTGGCCGGTCTCCGGGTCGACACCGAGCACCCGGCCTTCCTGCGGTGTGGCGAAAAGGGTCTCGGCCAATTCCAGGGTGAGCTCGTCGGGAGTGATTTCGTCGCTGAGATTGGCCCGCTGCGGAGTGGGTTCGCCGTCCTCGCCGGTGATCATCCGCTCCAGGTACGGGCCGTTCTTGCCGACTCGCACGTAGATCGGCCGGCCGTGCTCGTCATCGAACAGGGTGATCGAGTTGACCTCCCGGGCGTCGATTCCCTCAAGGTTCACCCCCACGAGTTTCTTCAGACCGCCGGCCCGGGCGATCGAGTGCGGGACACCGTGCTCGCCGCCGAAGTAGAAGTTATTCAGCCAGTTGGTGCGATGCTCGTGGCCTGAGGCGATCTCGTCGAGTTCGTCCTCCATGGCAGCGGTGAAGTCATAGTCGACCAGCCTGCTGAAGTGCTGCTCAAGCAGTCCGGTCACGGCGAAGGCCACCCATGACGGAACGAGGGCGCTGCCCTTCTTGTGCACGTAGCCGCGGTCCTGGATCGTCTTGATGATCGAGGAATACGTTGAGGGACGGCCGATTCCGAGTTCCTCGAGCGCCTTGACCAACGAGGCCTCGGTGTAGCGGGCGGGTGGATTGGTGGCGTGGCCGTCGGCGGTCAGACGTACGGCATCCACCCGTTGGCCCTGGCGCAGCTGCGGCAGCCTGCTCTCGGCGTCGTCGGCTTCGCCGCCCGCGAGTTCGTCGACGGTCTCGACGTAGGCCTTGAGGAAACCCGGGAAGGTAATGGTGCGACCGCTGGCGGCCAGGGTCGCCTCACGCCCGTCTGCGGCGCTGCCGGTGATGCGCAGGCTCAGAGTGGTGCCGCGGGCATCGGCCATCTGCGAGGCGACGGTGCGCTGCCAGATCAGTTCGTAGAGGCGGAAGCCGTCGGCGTCGAGTTCGGCGTGCAACGCACCCGGGGTGGCGAAGGTGTCACCGGCGGGCCGGATGGCCTCGTGCGCCTCCTGGGCGTTCTTGACCTTGCGGGTGTACTGGCGGGGCGAGGGGTGCACGTACTCGTCGCCATAGAGCTGGCGGGCCTGATTGCGAGCGGCGTTGATGGCCGACTCCGACAACGTCGTCGAGTCGGTCCGCATATAGGTGATGTAGCCGTTCTCGTAGAGGCGCTGGGCCACACTCATCGTGCGCTCGGAGGTGAACCGGAGTTTGCGGCCCGCCTCCTGCTGCAGGGTCGATGTCATGAACGGCGGGTAGGGACGGCGGGTGTAGGGCTTCTCCTCCACCGACGCCACGGTGAGCGCCGCACCGCGCAGACCGGCGGCCAGCGCACCGGCGGCAGCCTCGTCGAGCACCAGGGTCTCCGCGGGCTTGCGGACCGCACCGAGGGAATCGAAGTCGCGACCGGTGGCCACCCGCTTGCCGTCGACGGCGACCAGGCGTGCGTTGAACCGGGGCGGGGTGGCGCTCGGGTCGGACACGCTGGCGTCAAGCTCGGCCAGGATGTCCCAGTAGGCGGCGCTGCGGAAAGCCATCCGCTCGCGTTCGCGCTGCACGATGATGCGGGTCGCCACCGACTGCACCCGGCCCGCGGACAGCTTCGGGGCCACCTTCTTCCAGAGCACCGGGCTGACCTCGTAGCCGTACAGCCGGTCGAGGATCCGCCGGGTCTCCTGGGCATCGACCAGGTCGATGTCCAGATCCCGGGGATTCTCGGCGGCCGCGCGGATGGCCGGCTCGGTGATTTCGTGGAGCACCATCCGCCGGACCGGCACACGGGGCTTCAGTGTCTGCAAC
>Ga0194035_1001385_pt1 | contig 12850 bp, 13 predicted proteins | sample JunL2320m_MetaG_FD_148680 | JGI IMG/M metagenome (GOLD analysis project Ga0194035, IMG submission 148680) | Anoxic zone freshwater microbial communities from boreal shield lake in IISD Experimental Lakes Area, Ontario, Canada - Jun2016-L239-20m | ecosystem: Environmental > Aquatic > Freshwater >...
GCAGAAATGCTCAGCGGGGTTTTGGCGTTTGAAGTGAGGCTTTCCGTTGCGCCTCCTGCTGATGGAACGCGGGGCCCCTGCTTTCACCAGGGTGACGGCCAAAGCCGTTTCTGCTAGTCCGAGGACTCCCATGCGCCAGTTGGAGGGTGTCGTGCAGGCCTATCGCTTCGGAGAGTTCGAACTCCGGCCCGGCGCGCGTCAGCTGAGCTGCGGGGGCGAGCCTGTGAGGCTTGGGGCGCGGGCGCTCGATCTCTTGACATATCTGATCGACCACCGTGATCGCGTCGTCGGCAAGGACGAGCTGATGGACCAGGTCTGGCCGGGGATCGCCGTCGAGGAGGCCAACCTCACCGTTCAGGTCTCTGCCTTGCGCAAGGTGCTGGGGCCGAAGGCGCTGTCGACAGTGAACGGGCGCGGCTACTGCTTCGTGCTGCCGATCCGGGTCGCAATAGTGGAGGCGCCCTCTGCCCTGCCGCCGCCGGCGCAGCCGTCGATCGTCATCCTGCCCTTCACCACGCGCGCCGGCGAGGCCGAACAGGACTATCTAGCTGACGGGCTCGCCGAGGAGCTGATCACCGCGCTGTCGAAGATCTCCAGTCTGGTGGTGATCGCGCGCGCCACCAGCTTTGCCTACAAGGGGCAGGAACCCGACGTGCGCGAGGTGGGGCGCGCGCTGGGCGTGCGTTATGTTTTCGAGGGCAGCGTGCGCAGCAGTGCGGGCCGCACGCGGATCGCCGCGAAGCTAATCGATGCGGCAACCGGACAGCATCTGTGGGCCGAGCGCTACGACCGGGCACTTGCCGACATCTTCGCGCTGCAGGACGAGATCACGCTCGCCATCGTCGCCGAACTGGAAGTCCGCCTGACGGAGGGCGAGCAGGCGCGGCTGCGATCCTCCTCGATACGCAATCTCGAAGCCTGGAGCTTCTGGGTGCGCGGACTGGCGCGCTATCATGGCCGCGTGCTGTCACGCGAGGGCCTGACGGCAACCCTGATGGACTGGCAGAAAGCCGCTGGCCTGGACCCTGGCTCGGCCACGATCCAGGCCATGCTCGGCATGCTCTATTACCTCGATGCGCGCTTTGAATTCTGGAACGACCGCGACATGGCGCTGGGCAAGGGCCTGGCACATGTCGAGACCGCCCTCGGCTTCGATGGCGATAGTGCCGACGCCCACATGGTGCGGGGTCTCCTGCTGCTGCTGCAGTTGCGCCATGAGGAGGCGGTTGCCGCCTCGCGGCAATCACTGGTGCTGGGGCCGGGTTCGGCCGATGTCGCGGCTTTCGGCAGCTTCGTGTTGGCCAATGCCGGGCTGGGGGCGGAGGCCGTGCAGCTGATCGAGCGCGCTATTCGCCTGTGCCCGTTCTATCCGCCTTTCTATCTGGGCCATCTCGGCCTCGCCTATCGCGCGGCAGGGCGAGCGAATGAGGCGATTGCGGCGTTCGAGGCCTATGACCGCGGCATCGCAGGGCGTGGCGTGACGGACCTTGCGATCCTCCACGAACAAAGGGGCGATGGGGATGCGGCCAAGGCCTGGGCGGCGAAGCTGATGGCGCAGTTCCCCGGCTTCACCATCAGCGGCTGGCGCAAGACCCAGTTCGGCAGCAATGCCGGTGCGATCGCCCTCGACCTTCGCTCGCTTCAGGCGCTCGGCCTGCCGCAGTAGCGGCGTTTCGCCATCGGATTTGGAACGTTTTGGATCGCTTAAGGACCCCGGGTCCGGCGGCCTGATACCCAGATGGCACGGCGGAAGGGATCGACCTCCGCTTCAACCCGAACCAGAGGAGATTGCCATGACCACCACCAGCTACATCACTGAGAGCGATGCCATCCTGTCGGCCCTGCAGAGTTACATGGACGGGGCCCGCAGCGGCAAGGGCGCCGAGATGAAGCCGGCCTTCCACGCGGATGCGACCATCTACGGCTATGTCGGCTCGGACCTGTTCGGCGGGCCGATCCAGAACCTCTTCGACTGGAATGACAGCAATGGCCCGGCCAAGGAGGTGCAGTTCTGGGTGAGTTCCATGGACATCACCGGCAGCTGCGCCAGCGTGCGGCTCGATGTCGACAACTGGACCGGCCATCGCTTCACCGATTACTTCAACCTGATGAAGTTCGGCACTCAGTGGCAGGTGGTCAGCAAGGTGTTCTACCTCCATCCCTGATCGGCTCACCCACGCCACGAGGTGCTGCCCGGTGAGGGTGGCACCTAAAACTTTGACCATCTGAACAAATCCTGTCATCCTTCCTGAAAAGACCAAGAACACTCAACTTCTGGAGGGAGCGACCATGGCGGATGTGAAGCCCGGCATTGCGGGCCACCGGCTGTCCGTTTCGGACTACGCCGTCAATTTTGGCGACATTCACCCCCCGCTCGATGCGCATGAGGCGCTTGTCGAGTCGGACCGCTGCTACTTCTGCCATGATGCGCCGTGCCAGGTGGCCTGTCCCACGGCGATCGACATTCCGATGTTCATCCGCCAGATCCAGACAGGGCACCCGAAGTCGGCGGCGAAGACCATTTTTGACCAGAACATTTTTGGCGGCATGTGCGCCCGCGTCTGCCCGACGGAGACGCTGTGCGAGGATGCCTGCGTGCGCATGGAGGCGGAAGGAAAGCCGGTGAAGATCGGCCTGCTTCAGCGTTTTGCGACCGATGCCTTCATGACCGACGCCGCCCAGCCCTATCAGCGTGCCAAGCCCACCGGCAAGGTGGTGGCGGTCGTCGGAGCCGGCCCCGCAGGGTTGGCCTGCGCACACCGGCTTGCGATGCATGGCCATGAGGTGACGGTGTTCGAGGCCAGGCGCAAGTCGGGGGGCCTCAATGAATATGGCATCGCCGCCTACAAGAGCACGGATGGCTTCGCGCAGAAGGAAGTGGACTTCATTCTTGGCATCGGCGGCATCACCGTCGAGCACGGCAAGACACTGGGCTCTGGCCTCGATCTCGCGCAGCTGCAGAAGGATTACGACGCCATTTTCCTCGCTGTCGGCTTGCAGGGCGTGAACGCGCTCGGTGCGGCGGGTGATGATGCATCCGGCGTGGAAGACGCCGTCGATTACATCGCCGAACTGCGCCAGGCTTCCGATCTCTCGTCCCTTCCCGTGGGACGCCGCGTCGTCGTCATCGGCGGCGGCATGACGGCGATCGATGCCGCCGTCCAGTCGAAGCTCCTGGGTGCGGAGGACGTGACCATCGTCTATCGCCGCGGACCTGCGCAGATGAAGGCCAGTGCCTATGAACAAGAAGTGGCGCAGACGCGCGGCGTGAAGATCAAGCACTGGGCCATGCCGAAGGCCGTGATCGTGAAGGATGGCAAGGCTGTTGGTCTCACCTGCGAATATACGGCCGAGACCAACGGCAAGCTTTCGGGCACGGGCGAAGCATTTGACGTTCCCGCCGACATGATCTTCCGCGCCATCGGCCAGTCCTACATCGACGTCACCGGCGGCAAGCTCGCTCTTGAAGGCGGACGCATCAAGGTCGATGACGAGAAGCGCACGAGCGTGCGTGGCGTCTGGGCCGGCGGCGATTGCATTGCCGGCGGCCAGGACCTGACGGTTGCCTCCGTCGACGACGGCCGCCGCGCGGCAGAATCCATCAACCTCTTCCTCAAGGCGTAAAGGACGAAGCCATGGCTGACCTTCGCTCGAATTTCATCGGCATCAAGTCTCCCAACCCGTTCTGGCTGGCGTCGGCACCGCCGACCGACAAGGAATACAACGTGGTGCGCGCCTTCAAGGCGGGCTGGGGAGGCGTTGTCTGGAAGACGCTGGGCGAGGAAGGCCCGCCGATCGTCAACGTCAATGGCCCGCGCTATGGCGCGATCCACGGGGCCGACCGCAGGCTGCTCGGCCTCAACAACATCGAGCTCATCACCGACCGGCCGCTGGAGGTGAACCTCCAGGAGATCAGACAAGTGAAGCGCGAATGGCCCGACCGCGCGATGATCGTCTCGATCATGGTGCCCTGCGAGGAGAGCTCGTGGAAGGCCATCCTGCCGCGCGTCGAGGAGACAGGCTGCGACGGCATCGAGCTGAACTTCGGCTGCCCGCATGGCATGAGCGAGCGCGGCATGGGGGCCGCCGTGGGCCAGGTGCCGGAATACATCGAAATGGTCACCCGCTGGTGCAAGCAGTATTCGCGCATGCCGGTGATCGTGAAGCTCACCCCCAACATCACCGACATCCGCTATCCCGCGCGCGCCGCGAAGAAGGGCGGGGCGGATGCGGTGTCCCTCATCAACACGATCTCGTCGATCGTCTCGGTCGACCTCGACAATTTCGCACCCATGCCGACGATCGACGGCAAGGGCAGCCATGGCGGCTATTGCGGACCTGCGGTGAAGCCGATCGCGCTCAACATGGTGGCCGAAATCGCACGCGATCCGGAAACGCGCGGACTTCCGATTTCCGCCATTGGCGGTGTCACCACCTGGCGGGATGCGGCGGAGTTCATCTCGATGTCGGCGGGCACCGTGCAGGTGTGCACGGCAGCCATGACCTATGGCTTCCGCATTGTCGAAGAGATGAAGACGGGACTTGCCCACTGGATGGACGAGAAGGGCTATGCCACCATCGAGGACTTCCGCGGCCGCGCGGTGCCCAATGTCACGGACTGGCAGTATCTCAACCTGAACTACGTGACCAAGGCCCATATCGACCAGGACCTCTGCATCAAGTGCGGCCGCTGCTATGCCGCCTGCGAGGATACCTCGCACCAGGCGATCTTCAAGGAAAAGGACGGCAAGCGCCATTTCGAGGTGAATGATGCCGAATGCGTGGCCTGCAACCTGTGCGTCGAAGTCTGCCCGGTGGACAACTGCATCACCATGGTGCGGCAGACCGAAGGCGTGGACCCGCGCACCGGGCGCAAGATCAACCCGGACTATGCCAACTGGACGACCCACCCCAACAACCCGATGGCGCTGAAGGCTGCAGAATAACCCGAAGCCTCGCCAGGCGAGGACCCACAGGGGTATACAGGCCAGCGGGACGAGCGCTTGCCGCTGCCCCAAAGTCAGGCTAAGTTGACAGTCATGCACGGGACGCCAACCAGCACCCTACCCGACGTGATGCAACGTTGCGACCATTGCGCGGTCAGGCATCAGGCCGTCTGCGGCGCCATGGACGAGGTGCAGGTCAAGAAGCTGGCGCAGATCGCGCACCGCAAGAAAGTGCCCGCCGGCCAAACCATCATCTCGGATGAAGAGCCGGTCGACTTCTTCGCCAACGTCATCTCCGGCACCATCAAGCTGACCAAGACATTGCCCGACGGCCGCCAGCAGATCGTCGGCCTGCTGTTCGCGCCCGATTTCCTGGGCCGGGCCTATTCCAAGAACAATCCGTACACGGCAGAAGCGGCGACCGACGTCGAGATCTGCACCTTCCCCAATGCCGCCTTCGAGCGGCTGGTGGGAGAATATCCCGGCCTGCAGCAGCGCCTGTTCCAGCACACGCTGGACGAACTCGATGCGGCGCGCGACTGGATGCTCCTCCTCGGTCGCAAGACGGCGGAGGAGAAGGTGGCAAGCTTCCTCTACATGCTGGCGCGGCGCAGCCTGCTGACCGGCTGCGTGCACAAGAACACGCTGGGCACCGCAGCCTTCGAGCTGCCGCTGACCCGCTCCGACATGGCGGATTACCTTGGCCTCACCATCGAGACGGTGAGCCGCCAGCTGACCCGCCTCAAGACGTCGAATGTCGTGCGTCTCAGCACCAACCGCCTGATCATGGTGCCGGACCTCGAGCGTCTTGCGCAGTCTGCCGGACAGGACAGCCATCGGCGTTGATCGGGGTCAAAGACCCGTGCTGCCATCCTGCCCATAACTCACACTGAACCGAGAGGATGAAGCGATGAGTTACAAGACAATCCTGGTCTCCCTCAATGAAGTGGGCCGCCTTGCCGAACTCGTTGCCGCCACCGTGACGCTGGCGCGCGAGACGGGTGCGCATGTGTCCGGCCGCTATGTGGTGCCTGCCGTGCAGGTCTATCCGTCGGTCGGCTTCGAGGCGGCACCCCAGGTGTTCGAGGGCAACCGCAGCTTCTTCAAGGACAATGGCGCACGCGTGAAGCAGGCCTTCGAGGCGGCGATGCAGCGCGAGGGTCTGTCGCATGATTTCCATCAGGTTGACGCGCGCACACCGGTGATCGCCGACGAGGTGGTGTCTTCGGGCCGCGTGGCTGACCTCGTGATCGTCTCCGCCACCAATCCGGAAGAGATCACCGGCGTCGAGCGTGACTTCGTCGAACAGACGGTAATGGCGCTGGGCCGCCCGGTCATCGTGCTGCCCTACAAGGGCAATGCCACGCTATCGCTCAACGAGGTGATCATCGGCTGGGACGGCGGGCGGGAGGCGTCGCGCGCTACTTTTGATGCCCTGCCGCTGCTGAAGAAGGCCGCCAAGGTGCGCGTGGTGCGCATCGACCCGCAGAAGGACCCGAGCCTGCGCGGCAGCGTGGCGGGTGCCGATCTTGCGGAGGCCCTGGCGCGCCATGGCGTGAAGGCGGAGGCGCAAGGCTACCCCACCGACGGGCAGGACGAGGGCCAGGCGCTGATGCGCTGTGCCGCGGACTCCGGGGCCGGACTGATCGTCATGGGTGCCTATGGCCACAGCCGGCTGGCCGAATTCATTTTCGGGGGTGCGACGCGCTTCGTGTTAAACCGCCTCGTCTGCCCCGTGCTGATGTCTCATTGAGGAGAAAAGAATGCTGACGAAGATCCGTCTCGAACTGGCCCGCGACCACGATCATCCCGAGGGCTCCCATGCCATCGGCTATGAATTCGCGGCGCCCCTCGACGGGAACGGCAAGATCGACGCCAATGAATGGCACAAGCGCCGCGCGAATTGCCGCGTGGTGCGCTTCCGGCCGGGCGAGGCAGACGACATCGGCCACCTGGTTCGAAAGGGTGGCGGCAGCTGGGCCTTCCACTATGACATCGCCTCCGACGAGGAAGACGACGAGGCGGGCTACCGCTTCGGCGACCATGCCTTCAAGGTGGGTGAATATGTCTCGATCCGCGAGGACGAGGACCTGCGGACCTTTCGCGTGGTGCGCGTCCAGCCCGTCTAATCGGCACTTGCTTCCAAGGTCTTAAGCCGCTACCCATCGCCCCGATTTCAATCCATCGGGGCGTTTTCTCATGGCGAGCTTCAATCTTTTCCTGCTTCCGGGCGACGGCATCGGCCCGGAGGTGATGAAGGAAGTCGAGGCGATCATCGCCTGGTTCAATGCTGAAGGCATTGCCAGGTTCGAGGTCGACCGCGGCCTCGTTGGCGGCTCTGCCTATGACGCGCATGGCCAGGCCATCTCCGACGCCGACATGGCCAAGGCCATGGCCTCCGACGCCGTGCTTTTCGGCGCCGTGGGCGGGCCGAAGTGGGACAAGGTTCCCTATGACGTGCGCCCCGAGGCGGGCCTGCTTCGCCTGCGCAAGGACTTAGGCCTCTTCGCCAACCTGCGCCCGGCCATCTGCTATCCCGCCCTTGCCGATGCCTCCTCGCTCAAGCGCGATGTGGTCGAGGGCCTCGACATCCTGATCGTGCGCGAGCTGACGGGTGGCGTCTATTTCGGCGAGCCCAAGACCATCACCGATCTTGGCAATGGCCAGAAGCGCGGCATCGACACGCAGGTCTACGAGACCTACGAGATCGAGCGCATCGCGCGCGTCGCCTTCGAGCTGTCGAAGACGCGCAAGAAGAAGGTCTCTTCCGCCGAGAAGCGCAACGTGATGAAGACCGGCGTTCTCTGGAACCAGGTGGTCACCCGCATCCATGCCGCAGAATATCCCGAGATCAAGCTCGAGCACGTGCTGGCTGATAACTGCGCCATGCAGCTCGTCCGCTGGCCGAAGCAGTATGACGTAATCGTCACCGACAACCTGTTTGGCGACGTACTCTCCGACGTGGCGGCGATGCTCACGGGTTCGCTCGGCATGCTGCCGTCGGCCTCGCTCGGCGCGCCTGACGCGAAGACGGGCCGCCGCAAGTCGCTCTATGAGCCGGTGCATGGCTCGGCGCCCGACATCGCCGGCACGGGCGCTGCCAACCCCATCGCCATGATCGCCAGCTTCGGCATGGCGCTGCGTTATTCGCTGGGGTTTGGCGAATGGGCCGACAAGCTCGACCAGGCGATCTCGGCCGTGCTGGCCAAGGGCATCCGGACGAAGGACATCGCGGGCGACCAGCCTGCCAATGCCACGACCACCCAGATGGGTGCGGCCATTCTGGCGGAGCTGAAGAAGCTGGCCTGAGGTTCTTCTTTCTCTTCACCTTCATCATCGCCGGGTCACGCCCGGCGATGATGAACATGGGGGTGGCATGATGGTGGAGAGTGAGGTTACTCTCGTTCAAAAATTGGGGGCTTCATGATCGATCTACTGGTGAAGAACGCAGTTCTGGCGGACGGGCGCAAGGTGGACATCGCCTGCGTGGGCGGCAGGATTGCTGAGGTCTCGCCGTCGATCACCGCTGATGCGCGCGAGACCATCGATGCCAAGGGCTACCTCGTGTTGCCGCCCTTCATCGATGCGCATTTCCACATGGATGCGACGCTGTCGCTGGGGATGCCGCGCTACAACCAGTCCGGCACACTGCTCGAAGGCATCAGGCTGTGGGGCGAACTGAAACCGCAGCTGACGCATGAGGCGGTGATCGAGCGGGCCATGCGCTATTGCGACCTCGCGGTCAGCCAAGGCCTGCTCGCCATCCGCACCCATGTGGATGTGTGCGATGATCGCCTGCTCTGCGTCGAGGCGCTGATTGAAGTGAGAAAGCGCATCAAGCCCTATATCGACCTGCAGCTCGTCGCCTTCCCGCAGGATGGCTTCTACCGCGACCCCAATGCCAAGAAGAACCTGCTGCGCGCCCTCGACTTAGGCGTCGATGTGGTGGGCGGCATTCCGCATGGCGAACGCACCATGGCGGATGGCGCGCGCAGCATGACGGAGCTGTGCGAGATCGCGGCGGAGCGCGGGCTTCTCGTCGACATCCACTGCGATGAGACGGATGATCCGCTGTCGCGTCATGTCGAAACCCTCGTCTATGAAACGCAGCGACTGGGGCTGCAGGGGCGCGTCGTCGGCTCGCACCTCACCTCCATGCATTCGATGGACAATTACTATGCCTCGAAGCTGATCGGGCTGATGGCGGAGGCGCGGCTGCATGCAACGCCGAACCCGCTCATCAACATCACGCTGCAGGGGCGACACGACACCTACCCCAAGCGCCGCGGCATGACGCGCGTGCCGGAACTGCGCGCGGCCGGAATCAACGTGTCCTTCGGGCATGATTGCGTGATGGACCCGTGGTACCCGCTGGGCCAGGGCGACATGCTGGAGGCGGCCTCCATGGGTATCCATGTGGGGCTGATGACCAACCAGGAGCAGATGGCCTGGGCCGTCGATGCCGTAACGGTGAACCCCGCCAAGGCCATGCAGCTTGAAGGCTATGGGCTGGAGAAAGGCTGCAATGCCGACTTCGTGGTGCTTCAGGCGAAGAGCCCGGTGGAGGCACTGAGGCTGAAGGCCAACCGGCTGAAGGTGGTAAAGCGGGGGAAGGTGATCGCCGAGACGCCGGAACGGGTGGCTGCACTGCACCTCGACGGGCGGCCGAAGACGGTGAACGGGGCGGATTACGCGCCGAGGGGCTGAGGTGCGTTACCGCGGACGCAGGCCCTCGACGAACAGCTTCGTCAACGTCTCTTCCGCCTTCAACATCACGTCAGGCGCGCTTCCCACCACGGCGTTCACCTGCGGTTCGAAGTCGGCGTAATGCTGGGTGGTGGCCCAGATGGCGAAGATCAGGTGGTGGGGGTCGACCGCGTTCAGTCGCCCGTCGGCGATCCAGCCGCGGATGATGGCGGCCTTCTGGTCGACCAGCTCCTTCAGAGGACCTTTCAGATAGGCGCCGATGGCGGTGGCGCCATGCAGGATCTCGTTGGCGAAGAGGCGCGAGGCCTTGGGGTTGTCGCGCGAAAGCCTGATCTTGGTGCGGATGTAGCGGGCGATCTCGTCGATCGGCTCGCCGGCGGGGTCAAGGCCGCGCAAGGGTTCCAGCCAGTCGTGCAGCGTGTGCTCCAGCACCGCGACGTAGATATCTTCCTTGCGCCGGAAGTAATAGAGCAGGTTGGGCTTGGACAGGCCGCAGCCCGTGGCGATCTGGTCCACCGTGGCGCCACGGAAGCCATAGGCCGAGAACACCTCCAGGGCGGCCTTGAGAATCAGCTCCTCGTTCTGGGCCTGGATGCGGGTTTTCCGTGGGATTGTCTTGGCGTCTCCCATGTCACCACCTTGTTAATTCTTGATCACTTGGTCAAGAGCGGATAGCTTTCGCACAAGCAACAAGATTGAGAGGGGAGGAGCGGAGTTGGCGGGCCCGGTCATTTCGGCGCGCGAGCTGAGCCTCGTATTCCAGACGGCGGACGCGCCGGTCTATGCGCTGTCCAAGGTCAATCTGGAGGTGGAGGACGGCGATTTCGTCTCCTTCATCGGACCCTCGGGCTGCGGCAAGACAACCCTTCTGCGCGTCATCGCCGATCTCGAGCAGGCGACATCCGGCACCATCACCGTCAACGGCATGACGCCGCAGGAGGCCCGCCTCAAGCGTGCCTATGGCTATGTGTTCCAGGCCCCGGCGCTCTACCCCTGGCGCACCGTCGAACGCAACGTCGGGCTACCGCTGGAGATCATGGGGCTGGACCATGCGGCGGAGCGGATTGCGAAGAACCTCGAGCTCGTCAACCTCAAGGGCTTCGAGAAGAAATACCCCTGGCAGCTGTCAGGCGGCATGCAGCAGCGCGTGTCGATCGCGCGTGCGCTGGCCTTCGACCCCAAGCTCCTGCTGATGGACGAACCGTTTGGTGCCCTCGACGAGATCGTGCGCGACAAGCTGAACCAGCAATTGCTGGAACTGTGGGGCCGCACCAAGAAGACCGTGGTGTTCGTCACCCACTCCATTCCGGAAGCGGTGTTCCTGTCCTCCAAGATCGTGGTGATGAGCCCGCGCCCCGGCCGCATCATCGATGTGATCGAAACCAACCTGCCACGCAACCGTACCCTCGACATTCGCGAGACCCCGGAGTTCCTGAAGCTTGCGCACCGGGTGCGCGAAGGGCTGAAGGCCGGCCATAGCTATGAGGACTGAGTGAGCGCTGCACCCGCCATCGCCGCGACGCCTGTGCCCCGCGAGAAGGGCAATGCCTTCCCCGTAACGGTTGTGTGCCTCGGCATCTTGCTTGCGTGGTATCTCGCCGCCATCCCCATGAACTGGGTGATCACCGGGCCGAAGATCGAAGCGGCGGGCGGCGGCCTTTCCAACATCCTCGCCTTCTCGTGGAACGATGCGCGGCCGGTGATCCCGGCACCGCACCAGATTGCGCAGGAGCTGTGGAAGAGCGTGTTCACCTTTGCGCCGTGGATGCCGAAATCGCTGATCTATCACGGGTGGATCACGCTCTCCTCCACGCTCTTGGGCTTCGTTCTGGGTTCGCTTCTGGGCGTGGTGCTGGCCATTGCCATCGTGCATGTGACGTTCCTGGCGAAAAGCCTGATGCCGTGGATCATCGCCTCGCAGACGATCCCCATCCTCGCCATCGCGCCCATGGTCATCGTGGTGCTGGGCTCCATCGGCTTCACAGGGCTGGTGCCGAAGTCGCTGATCTCGATGTATCTGTGCTTCTTCCCCGTCACCATCGGCATGGTGAAGGGCCTGACCTCTCCCGAGACGACACAACTTGACCTGATGCGCACCTATCACGCCTCCACGTCCCAGGTGTTGTGGAAGCTGCGCTTTCCGTCTTCGGTGCCGTTCCTGTTCACCTCGCTGAAGGTGGCAGTGGCCATCGCGCTCACCGGTGCCATCGTGGGTGAATTGCCGACCGGCGCCATCGCCGGCATCGGAGCACGGCTGCTGCAGGGCTCCTATTATGGCCAGACGGTGCAGATCTGGGCGGCGCTGTTCATGGGGAGCTTCCTCGCCGCGGCCCTCGTCTGGCTGGTCGGCGTGGCCGAGCGCTTTACCCTCAAGCGCATGGGGGTGAAGCCGTGACGAAGTCGCGCCTCACCGATATTCTTTATCCCGCCGTGTTCGGCATCGGCGTGCTGATCCTGTGGCAGCTGATCGTCAAGGGCTTCGGGGTTCCCGCCGTGCTGCTGCCCGCACCCTCCGACATCTGGAACAAGCTCATCGCCTCGCTGCCCATCCTGTGGGTGGACTTCATCCAGACGGTGCTGCGCGCCGTCATCCCCGGCTGGATCATTGGCTCGCTCTCGGGCTTCCTCGCGGCGCTGCTGTGCGACCGCATTCCCTTCCTGCAACGCGGGCTTCTGCCGCTGGGCAACCTCGTGGCGGCGCTGCCCATCGTCGGCGTCGCCCCCATCCTGGTCATGTGGTTCGGCTTCGACTGGCCGTCCAAGGCGGCGATGGTCGTGGTCATGACCTTCTTCCCCATGCTCATCAATGCCGTGGCGGGGCTTCAGGCCTCCGGCCACCTGGAGCGCGACCTGATGCGCAGCTATGGCGCCTCCTGGTGGCAGACGCTGGTGAAGCTCAGGCTTCCTGCCGCCATGCCCTTCATCTTCAATGCGCTCAAGATCAATTCCACTCTTGCCATGATCGGCGCCATCGTTGCCGAATTCTTCGGCACGCCCATCGTCGGCATGGGCTTCCGCATCTCGACGGAAGTTGGCAGACTGGGGTTGGACATGGTCTGGGCCGAGATCGTGGTGGCTGCCATCACGGGTTCGGCTTTCTACGGTCTCCTGGTGTTCCTCGAACGCCGGGTGACCTTCTGGCATCCGTCCTACAGAAGGTAGGCGGCGAACGACGTCAACAAAACCGGAGGAGACAG
>Ga0194035_1001386_pt1 | contig 12839 bp, 11 predicted proteins | sample JunL2320m_MetaG_FD_148680 | JGI IMG/M metagenome (GOLD analysis project Ga0194035, IMG submission 148680) | Anoxic zone freshwater microbial communities from boreal shield lake in IISD Experimental Lakes Area, Ontario, Canada - Jun2016-L239-20m | ecosystem: Environmental > Aquatic > Freshwater >...
GTATTAGTTAATAATATTGTACTAGTAAAAATACTAGGGCTCTGTCCTTTTATGGGAGTATCTAAGAAGCTTGAAACTTCTATCAGTATGTCAGCGGCCACCGCTTTTGTACTGACTATAGGATCAATGACAAGCTGGGCTATTAGTCACTATTTGCTTGAGCCCAATGACCTTGTTTATTTAAGAACACTTTCATTTATTGTGGTCATCGCAGGCGTTGTTCAATTTACTGAGATGGTCATGGAAAAAAACTTTCCATTACTCCATCAACTCTTAGGTATTTTTCTTCCTCTAATTACCACTAATTGCGCTGTATTGGGCATTCCACTCTTAAATGCCCAATCAAGTCATACCCTGATCGAATCAGCTCTATTTGGCTTTGGTGGTGGTATCGGCTTTTCAATAGTGCTCATTTTATTTGCATCATTGAGAGAGCGTTTAGAGGGCGCTGAAATACCTACTCCTTTCAAAGGTGCTGCTATAGCCCTTGTTACGGCATCCATTATGAGTCTTGCCTTTATGGGTTTCGCAGGTTTGGATCGCTAATGATTACAGCGCTCCTAGTCATGATTTTTCTCGCTGTTGTCTTAGGACTAGTCTTGGGTTATTCGGCGATTAAATTTAAGGTAGATGGCGACCCTATGGTTGCAAGAATTGACGCCATACTTCCTCAAACACAATGTGGTCAATGTGGCTATCCAGGTTGTAAGCCTTATGCAACCGCCATTGCTAAAGGTGAAGCAGATATTAATCAATGTCCACCAGGAGGCGATGCTGGTGCTAAAGCGCTAGCGGAGCTTATGGGTATGGAATTTAAACCACTGAATCAAGAGCATGGCGAACAAAAACCAAGAGCAGTGGCCTTAATTGATGAGTCTACTTGTATTGGCTGTACTTTGTGTATTCAAGCGTGTCCAGTGGATGCTATCTTAGGTGCTGCAAAACAAATGCATACCATTATTGCGAGCGAATGCACGGGTTGCGAATTGTGTTTACCTCCGTGCCCTGTCGACTGCATCACTATGGAGCCTGTCCTTGAGAATTCACAATCGTGGAAATGGAAATATCCTGTCTATAACATTCAAAACGTTAGTAAAGCCTAAATATATGGAATTAAAAAATATTTTTAAATTTAACGGTGGCGTTCACCCTAATGAAAATAAATCGCTATCATCAAGCTTACCTATTGCAAGATTGCCTATTCCAAAAACATTAGTACTCCCTTTAAGGCAGCATGTAGGTCATGTTGCGAAACTTAAGGTTAAGGTGGGCGATCAAGTTCTTAAAGGTCAAATCATAGCTGAGGCTGACGGCAATATCTCAGCAGCTATTCATGCGCCAACATCAGGAAAAATTTTAAAGATCAGTGAAGAAATTATTCCTCATCCATCAGGTCTTCCTGATTTTTGTGTCACGATAGAGTCAGATCTAAAAGATAAGTGGATTGAAAAGAAACCTATTGCGTGGAAAAAATTAGATAGCGTTGCTTTAATTGAAGCAATCTCTAATTCAGGTATCGTGGGTTTAGGTGGTGCAGTTTTTCCATCACATATGAAATTGAAAGTAAATCAAAACCAATCTATCGAAACTTTACTTATTAATGCTGCAGAATGCGAACCCTTTATTACTTGTGACGACATGTTTATGAGGGAAGCAGCAGATGAAATTATTCAAGGCACCCTTATTGCCCAAACTATTCTTCACGCAAAACAATGTGTGATTGGTATAGAAGATAACAAAATAGAGGCGTATCAAGCCTTAAAAAAAGCTGCCCAAAAAACATCGATTGAAATAAAAATTGTCCCAACTCTTTATCCAAGTGGCGATGCAAAAAGACTTATTTACCTTCTTATGGGTATTGAAGTCCCGAAAGAAAAACGTTCAGTGGATTTAGGTATTCAAGTATTTAATGTTGCAACTGTTGCTGCTATTTATAGATATCTCGAATTAGGTGAGCCATCTATCAGTCGTATTGTTACTATTACGGGTAATGTACAAAATCCTCAAAACTATGAAGCGCTATTCGGAACACCTTTATCAGAATTAATTGAGGCTGCAGGTGGAAAATTAAATAAAACACAAAAATTTATTATGGGTGGTCCGATGATGGGTTTTGATTTACCGTCTATTAATGTGCCAGTGACTAAAGCCATGAATTGTGTGATTGAAAGCTCTCCAGAATTATTTCCTTCTCCAAAACCTGTAATGCCTTGTATCAGATGTGCTCGATGTGCCGATGCATGTCCTGTCAATTTGCAGCCTCAAGAATTATATTGGTTCTCAAAATCATCACAACTTGAAAAAGCTAAAGATTACAATTTGTTTGATTGCATTGAGTGTGGATGCTGCACTTATGTTTGTCCAAGCAATATTCCTCTTGTGCAATTTTATAGATATGCGAAAAGTGAGATCATTGCTCAAGATAAAGCAAAAGAAGCTGCTAATACTGCTCGAGAAAGAAATGAGTCACGACTAGCTAGAATAGAAAGAGAGAGAAAAGAGCGTGCTGAAAGACATGCGCAAAAGGCTTTAGGTGCTCAAGAAAAAAATTCAGACGATGAAAAAAAATCAACGATTGCTGCTGCTATGGAAAGAGTTAAACAAACCCAACAAGAAAATATAAAAAATTAATATGGATAACAGATCACCTTATATTGCAGATGCTCCCTCAGTCAGCGTCATTATGTTTAAAGTTTTACTCGCTTTAATTCCAGGTATTGCTTTATATGTCTATGTATTCGGACTGGGTGTGATTGTGAATATCATTTTAGCGTCAATCACTGTGGTATTAGCTGAAAGCACTATTCTTGCAATAAGGAAGTTACCTATCAAACCATTTATTTTAGACGGCAGCGGTCTGGTAGCTGCATGGCTCCTTGCCGTATCTATCCCATCGATCGCACCTTGGTGGATTATTATTATAGGGACGCTCCTTTGTATCACCTTTGGTAAACATATTTATGGAGGGCTTGGTTACAACTTATTTAATCCAGCTATGGTGGGGTATGCCATTTTACTTATCTCTTTCCCATCGATTATGACGCACTGGCAAATACCTACAAATCTTATGGAGAACCATATTGAATGGCTTGATCAAATCAAAATTGTTATGAATAGCCATTTATTATCAAAAGAAACAATCGACGCTATGAGCTCTGCAACGCCACTTGATTACATCAAGACCCAGCTCACATTAAATCAGCCATTAAATATCATTCAGCAGAATAAAATATTTGGCTTTCTTGGAGGTAAAGGTTTGGATTTAGTGAACCTAGGCTATCTTGTAGGAGGTCTTTATATGCTTAAAGAAAAAATTATTTCATGGCATTTACCTGTTGCATTCTTAACAAGCTTGTTTTTTATAGCATTAATATTTTATAGTATTGCACCCGATACCTATGCCTCACCTCTCTTTCATATCATGAGTGGTGGAAGCATACTCTGTGCTTTTTTTATTATTACAGATCCTGTAAGTGGCCCTACAACCCCTAAAGGAAAAATATATTTTGGTATTGCAATAGGGTTATTGGTCTTCATTATTCGAATTTTTGGTGGTTATCCAGAAGGCGTTGCTTTTGCGGTATTACTTATGAATATTTTTGTGCCCCTAATAGACAGCCTTACTCAACCAAGAATTTTTGGTCATAAATAACTGTATGTTTAAAGATCACTTTAAAAAAGTTTCAATCACTGCTACAGCCATGATTATTTTTTCATTGCTTGCTTCAACTGCATTAAGCATTTCTTATTTCGTCACAAAAACGCCCATTGAGGAAAGTGATGCAAAAGCAAAGCGTACATTTTTAAATCAAGTAATTCCGTCTAATCTTTATGATAATAATTTAGTAAAAGATACGATTTCCGTAGAACCTAGTCCCCTTATAGGCAATAAAAAAAACATTGATGTATATCGTGCTAAAAAAAATAATCAAGTTATTGCGGTAATTATTGAAACGATAGCGCCTGACGGTTATAGTGGCGAAATAAAAACGCTTGTGGGTATTGATCAGGAAGATAAAATACTCGGTGTGAGAGTTATTATTCATAAAGAAACTCCTGGATTAGGTGATTATATTGAAATCGAGAAGAGTCAGTGGATTAAGAATTTTGATCTTAAGTCTTTAGCCAAGATGACGGAAAAAGAATGGGCGGTAAAAAAAGATGGTGGTAGTTTCGACTACGTATCCGGGGCCACAATTACATCTCGCGCTGTCATTAGATCTACATACAAAAGTCTTCTTTATGTCAAAGAAAATAAAAAAAGGTTATTTGCATCATGAGTGAAATTAAAGGAATTGCATTAGATGGATTTTGGAAACAAAACCCTGGGGTCGTTCAGCTTCTTGGGTTATGTCCAACACTTGCAGTAACAACTTCTGTCATCAACGGCTTGAGTCTTGGTATTGCCACTGCAATCGTCATGGCGCTATCAAATGCTTCTGTATCTCCCATTAGAAAATTTATACCTACAGAAATTAGAGTCCCTGTTTTTATTCTTATCATTGCGGCTCTTGTGACAATCATTGATTTTAGTATTCATGCATTTATTCAGCCACTTTATAAAGCCTTAGGCATTTTTATTCCCCTAATTGTTACGAATTGTATTGTGCTAGCTCGCGTTGAATCTTTTGCAGCAAAAAATAAAACAACACCCTCTTTCTTCGATGGCCTTTTTATGGGCCTTGGTTTAGCAGTTGTTCTAACCTTGCTCGGCGCAATAAGAGAGCTCTTTGGTAAAGGCACTTTATTATCCGGCATTGATCTTATCTTGGGTCCGTCAGCAAATAACCTTGTCTTGCATTTCTTTGATAACTACCAAGGATTTCTATTAGCAATACTTCCCCCAGGAGCCTTTATTAGTTTAGCTTGCCTCATTGCATTAAAAAATCATATCGAAGCACGTTAATTAGGTTCCCCTTTGAATCCTCAAAAGCGATTTAAGATTTTTGAAGCGCTATCGAATGTAACGCCAAACCCTACAACTGAACTTATTTATCAAAATCCGTTTCAGCTTCTCATCGCAGTCATATTATCTGCTCAAGCTACAGACAAATCAGTAAATAAAGCAACGTTTTTGTTATTCAATAAAGCCCCTAACGCAGAAAAACTTTCTCAGATGAAGTTGAGTGCAATTGAATCTTTTATAAAAACAATTGGCTTATATAAAACCAAAGCAAAAAATATACTCGAAACAGCGAAAATTATTCATGCTCAATATAAGGGGATTGTGCCAAAAGAGAGGCTTTTTCTTGAAGCTCTTCCTGGCGTGGGAAGAAAAACGGCTAATGTTATTCTAAATACTATCTTTAATGAGCCCGCAATAGCTGTCGATACTCATATTTTTAGAATTGCAAATCGCATCAATCTAGCACCTGGAGAAACGGTACTTCAGGTAGAAAAAAAATTAATGAAATCAACACCAGAAGTATTCTTGAAAAATGCTCACCATTTATTGATTCTTCATGGAAGATATACTTGCACTGCGAGACAACCAAAATGCGCCCAGTGCGTCATTTATGATTTATGTGAATACAAGAGAAAGAGCTTGGTCTAGAAAGAGATTATATCGATCTGTCTTTGAATAGTGAGTTGGATAACCTCTTTTTTTTGAGTGTCACTCAATGCTATCCATTCAGTAATTTCTTCTCTGCTTCTGAAGCAACCATTACAGAAATTATGCTCATCATTAATAAAACAGACGCCGATACAGGGTGATTCAATCAAAATTATTTTCTTCTTTCAATTATTCTAAACTGCCATGGCAATGTTTATATTTTTTATTACTTCCACATGGGCATAGATCATTTCTACCAACTTTAGGTAAAATTTCTTCTGCAGCATCTTTTTTTATGGATGATTTTTTTACTTCATCTTTATTTTTTTTATCAATCTCGTCGACTTCTGCTTCATTTTTTATTTTAACCACCATAGTAATACGAGTAACTTCAGTTTTTACGGTATCTAAAAGATAGCCAAATAATTCAAAAGCTTCTTTTTTGTACTCTTGTTTTGGATTTTTTTGAGCGTATGAACGTAAATGGATGCCTTGTCTTAAGTGATCAAGTGAAGACAAATGCTCTCTCCAATGATGATCGATACTTTGCAACATCACCGTCTTTTCAAAATGTCGAATTACGTCTTTACCTACTAAAGATTCTTTTTCTTGGTATTGCTTATTAGCTATTGTAATCACGCGTTCATATATTTCTTCTATATCAATCTGAGGCTCTTTATCTACCCATGCTTTAATAGCCAAACTTAAGCCATAATCAGAGAATAAACCCTTCTCTAGAGATGAAATATCCCACATATCTTCCATGCTGCCTGGTGGTATATGGCTTTGCATAAGATCTCGAATCACATCCACCCTCATTGCCGAAATAGTTTCACTTGTTTGATCAGAATCAAGTAATTCATTTCTTTGCTCATAAATCACTTTTCTTTGATCATTTGAAACATCGTCGTATTCAAGAAGTTGTTTTCTAATATCAAAATTTCGACCTTCAACTTTCCTTTGTGCATTTTCAATAGCCTTCGTCACCCATGAATGCTCGATCGCTTCACCTTCAGGCATTTTTAATTTTTCCATAATGGCTGATACTCGGTCGGAAGCAAATATTCTTAATAGTGAGTCTTCGAGTGATAAGTAAAAACGACTTGAGCCTGGATCACCCTGTCTACCAGCGCGACCCCGTAATTGATTATCTACACGTCGAGATTCATGTCTTTCAGTACCGATAATATGAAGGCCACCTGCTTTAACAACTAAATTGTTTTGTTCTTTCCATGCCTCTTTAATTGTTTTAATTTCTTTTTCTTTTTTGCTATCGGTCAGTTTGTCATTCAATTTAATTTCATGAATATCAGCCTCAATACTTCCACCAAGCACAATATCTGTTCCTCGTCCTGCCATATTTGTTGCAATCGTAATCATGCCTGGACGACCAGCTTGCGCAATAATATGCGCTTCTTTTTCATGATGTTTAGCATTCAATACCTGATGTTTTAATTTTGCTTTTGTAAGTAATTCAGAAATAAGTTCTGAATTTTCAATTGAAGTTGTACCCACAAGAACGGGTTGATCTTCTTTTTGACATACTTTAATGTCTTCAATCACTGCCTCATATCGCTCTTGTGAAGTACGATAGACTTTATCCATCATATCTTTTCTTTGCGTCATACGATGAGGAGGAATAATAATCGTCTCTAAACCATAAATTTGGTTAAATTCGTAGGCTTCAGTATCTGCAGTACCTGTCATGCCAGATAATTTTTGATACATCCTAAAATAATTTTGGAAGGTAATCGATGCTAATGTTTGATTTTCTTTTTGTATCTCAACACCTTCTTTAGCTTCGACAGCTTGGTGAATGCCTTCTGACCATCTCCGACCAGGCATCATTCTTCCGGTGAACTCATCCACAATGATGATGCTATTGTCTTTTACGACATAGTGTTGATCTTTATTGAAAAGATTCCGTGCTTTTAAGGATGCGTTGATGTGGTGCACAAGTGAAATATTTGTAGCGTCATATAAGCTCGACTGTTCTGACAAAAGCCCTGCCTTGATCAATAGTTTTTCAACATTTTCATGACCGTTTTCTGAAAGAACTACTTGATGTGCTTTTTCGTCAACCCAGTAATCACCAGTTTCTTCTTCAGTTTTTTGTCTTGAAAGCTTGCCGACGATGACATTAATTTTAGTATAAAGATCGACATTGTCTTCAGCTTGCCCAGAAATGATGAGGGGCGTTCTTGCTTCATCAATCAATATAGAATCTACTTCATCGACTAAACCATAATGTAATTTTCTTTGGACTCGCTCTTCTTTAGAGAAGATCATGTTATCTCTCAGATAATCAAAGCCAAACTCATTATTCGTTCCATATGTAATATCAGCTTCATAGGCCTTTTTCTTCTCGTCGCCTGAAATGTTAGATAAATTAATACCTACCTCTAGCCCTAAGAACCTATAAATCTGCCCCATCCACTCTGCGTCTCGTTTTGCAAGATAATCATTCACAGTAATCACGTGAACACCTTTACCTTCAAGTGCATTTAAATAAGTAGGTAATGTTGCAACAAGCGTTTTACCCTCGCCGGTTCGCATTTCTGAAATTTTTCCATTATGAAGTGCCATGCCACCAACTAGCTGCACATCAAAATGACGCATTTCTAATACGCGTCGACTTACCTCTCTCACAACGGCAAAAGCTTCAACTAATAAATCATCAAGCGCTTGTCCTTGCTTAAGGCGATTTTTAAATTCTGTAGTTTTGGCTTTTAGTGCTGAATCGCTAAGTTTCTTTGTAGTATCTTCAAGCGCATTTATTTGTTGGACCTTTTTGCCGTATTCTTTAAGCAGCCTGTCGTTTCTACTTCCAAATAAATTATTAACAATGGTCTTTAACATAACATGAATATTCTTAATCGAGAGTGTTTGAAATAATTAATACTTAAGATATTTTCGAGGGTCAAGTGATTCGCCATTCATTCTAATTTCATAATGGAGATGGGGCCCTGTGGATCTTCCAGTATTACCTACAAGCGCTATAACTTGATTCTTTTTAATACGATCACCTTCTTTAACTAATAATTTGGATGCATGCGCATATCGCGTTTCAAGGCCAGATCCATGAGAAATACGTAACATATTGCCATATTCTGGCGTAACTTCAGCAGCAATCACAATACCTGCAGCCGTCGCCTTAATAGGCTGACCAACCTCTGAACTAAAATCTAATCCTTCATGAAACGCTCTCACGCCCAACAAAGGATCAACTCTCCAGCCATAACTAGATGAATTATAAGGGGCATTCACGGGTGTTGCATTAGGCAAAGTATCTTTCAATACGGTTTGCTTTAAATAAATAGCCTCTAAATTATTGAAGTGCTCTTCGTGTTTTTCAATATCAAGTGTCAATTGATTAATAAAGGCTTGAAGCTCAGGCTCAGAAAAATTTTTCTCGCTGACGAAGGGGCCTCCTTGACCTGGCGCTTTAGCGGGGTCCGCTTTGGGTAGCTTTTGATTTGGCTTCAATTTTTCTTTAGAAAAATCTTGAAGTCTTTGGGATTGATTATCTATACGCATCAGTCTTGCCTGAAGCTCGCCGATTTGAATCGCATAGATATCTAAATTCTTTTGAAAACTGCCTAAGTTAAGGTCAAGTTTAAGGTTTATTAATGATTTTTTTTCTTCAACATCGCCGTTATATTTTGAATCGAGCCAGTTAATAGCCTGAATGAGGGCGATGAATAGCAAAAAGATTACGGCAATAAAAGTCATTGCATGGATACTTTTTGGCTTTGATGTACTATTTGTTACAAAGATAATTCGCATTGAGCTCTAAAATTTAGCCTAAATAATAGATAATTATAACTTATGAAGCCCGTGAACAAGCTTTTGGAAAGTGAAGTATTTTCCCTGATAAGAGAGAAAAATCGCTCTATTTCTAGCTATCAAAAGTTATGGGTCATGAAAGCACCGAGTAAATTATCCTCTCTCTCTCATGTTGGGGGAATTCAAAATGATGTTTTGACTGTATATGTTGAAAATAGTGGTATTGCGAGTAAATTAAAATTTATTGAACCCACGCTAGTCAGAGATCTAAATGAGTCGATTCAAAAAGAAATACCCTATGCCAACCCAATTAAATCCTTAAAAATAAAATTAATTATTAAGAATTCAAAAGCTACCCCTTTAAGGTCAAAAAGTATGCCCGCTCAAGCCAAGCTTGCTTTTAAAAATTTGTTAAATCATCTTGAGGAGTCGCCTTTAAAACTTCGTCTTATTAATTTCATTAAGCATCATGCAGATAATGACTGAACTTATTATTCTTATACTCACTGGTAGCTTCGTAGGAACTCTATCAGGCCTCCTAGGTATTGGTGGTGGTCTTATTATTGTACCGGCACTTACTTTTGTTTTAATGCATTTTCATGATGTCGCATTTAATCAAGCCATATTAATGGCTATTGGGACGTCACTCGCATCGATTATTTTTACAGCAGCGATGTCGAGTTACTTTCATAAAAAAAGAAATAATATGGACTGGTTCATAGTAGTAAATTATATTCCTGGCGTTTTATTAGGCGCCTCTGTCATGGCTTTAATCATCCCACATTTAAATATTATATTTATTAAACATTCATTCATCATCTATACTTTTATTGCTGCTTATGAGATCGCTAAATCGCCAAAAATAAAAAGTGTAGTTCAATTACCAACCTTTATTTTGGCTAACTTTTATGGATATATAATAGCCTCTATTTCAACAATCATTGGTATTGGGGGCGGCACGATGTTTGTCCCTTATTTTATTTACCATAAAGTTAATCCCCGACTTGCTGTTGCACTTTCGAGCTCTTTAGCTATTTTTATAGGCTTAGGTGCCACATTTGGATTTATAAAAAATGGCTTACATGTCGACCATTTGCCAGAATTCAGCATTGGATATATTTATTTGCCTGGTCTTTTACTAATTACCGCATCAAGCCTCATTTTTGTGAGGCTCGCTACGAAATGGATTCATCAAATTTCTGTTTTATCTTTAAAAAGACTATTTGCCTGTCTATTATTTTTAATCGGCTTGTCAATGCTTTTTACAGGGTAATCTTTAATTAAAAGATATAGTTTTATAGTGACAAAGTTATTCAATGTGATAATTTATTGCTTAAGTTTTTTTATTTTTAAGATTTCCAAAATTTAGGAGAATGTATGTCAGAACTTAACCTTATTATTGGTGCAGCGCTATTAGCAATTCTTTATGGTGCGGTCATGAGCGCCTGGATATTTAAACTTCCTGCAGGTAATGCAAAAATGCAGGCTATTGCTCTTGCCATTCAAGAAGGTGCTAAAGCCTATCTTGCAAGACAATATAAAGCTATTTCAATTGTAGGTATCGTTTTAGCTGTGCTCATTAGTATCTTCATATCAAAAGATACCGCAATAGGTTTTGTGATTGGCGCATTTCTCTCTGGTGCCTGCGGATTTATTGGTATGAACGTATCCGTTAAGGCTAATGTTCGAACAGCGCAAGCAGCTACAAAAGGTATCGTTCCGGCTCTTGATGTTGCTTTCAAAGGTGGGGCTATTACAGGTCTCTTAGTTGTAGGTCTTGGTTTACTTGGTGTCACAGGTTTTTATATGTACCTGGGTGGTGCTGAAGCAACTAATTTAAATCCTCTAATTGGGCTCGCGTTTGGCTCCTCACTTATTTCAATTTTTGCCCGTTTAGGTGGCGGTATCTTTACTAAAGGCGCTGATGTAGGTGCCGACTTAGTGGGTAAAGTTGAAGCTGGTATTCCAGAAGATGATCCAAGAAATCCTGCTGTGATTGCAGATAACGTCGGTGATAATGTTGGCGATTGCGCAGGTATGGCAGCAGATTTATTCGAAACTTATGCGGTAACTTTAATTGCAACCATGCTGCTTGGCGGGCTCGTGATTACAAACAATGGTGCAAACGGAATTATTTATCCACTTCTGTTAGGCGCAGTTTCTATCGTGACATCGATTGTTGGATGTTTCTTTGTAAGAGCTACTCCTAAAATGAAAAATGTAATGCCTGCTTTATATAAAGGTCTCATTGTAGCCGGCGGACTTTCACTTATAGCTTTCTACTATGTAACAAACTTTGTATTTCCTGAAGGCATTTCAATCCAAAATGTAAACGTTTCATCTATGGCTTTATTTCAAGCATGTATCGTAGGTCTGGTATTAACGGCAGCTTTGGTATGGATTACGGAATATTATACTGGCACAGATTATGAGCCGGTAAGGCACGTTGCACGCGCCTCCAAAACAGGTCACGCAACAAACATTATTGCTGGCATTGGCATTTCAATGAAATCAACAGCCCTTCCTGTGTTGTCTGTATGTGTTGCAATTTTTGTATCTCATCATCTTGCAGGTCTTTATGGCGTCGCAGTTGCTGCCACATCTATGTTAAGTATGGCTGGCATTATTGTCGCATTAGATGCATATGGTCCAATTACTGATAACGCAGGTGGTATTGCTGAAATGGCTGGATTACCTAAAAGCGTTCGTGATGTAACTGATCCATTAGATGCGGTTGGTAATACAACTAAAGCAGTCACTAAAGGTTATGCGATAGGATCAGCCGGCCTTGCTGCTCTTGTTCTTTTTGCAGACTACACACATAAATTAGAATCTGTAGGTATTGCAACCACATTTGATCTAAGTGACCCGTTAGTTATTATTGGATTAATTATTGGCGGTCTTATTCCTTACCTTTTTGCTGCGATGGCCATGGAAGCTGTAGGAAGATCTGCAGGAGCTGTAGTTGAAGAAGTCAGACGTCAATTCAAAACTATCAAGGGCATCATGACTGGTAAAGGCAAGCCTGATTATGCTCGCGCAGTTGATATGTTAACCACAGCAGCTATTAAGGAAATGATTGTACCTTCATTGCTTCCAGTTGCAATTCCAATTGTTGTGGGCTTAACTTTAGGCCCTAAAGCATTAGGCGGGCTTCTCATGGGAACGATTGTGACCGGTTTATTTGTTGCTATCTCGATGTGCACAGGTGGTGGTGCTTGGGATAATGCAAAAAAATATATTGAAGATGGTAATCACGGCGGTAAAGGTTCAGAGGCTCATAAAGCAGCTATTACAGGAGACACTGTAGGTGATCCTTATAAAGATACCGCAGGTCCTGCCATTAATCCGCTTATTAAAATTATTAATATTGTGGCGCTTCTAATTGTGCCACTTCTTTAATTTTAATGTTTAAATTAAAATGCGCTTTTTAAAGCGCCTTATTTATTTTTATCTTTTAATATCTTGCCCTGTCAATTTTCTAAAAGCTTCTAAATAT
>Ga0194035_1001387_pt1 | contig 12839 bp, 13 predicted proteins | sample JunL2320m_MetaG_FD_148680 | JGI IMG/M metagenome (GOLD analysis project Ga0194035, IMG submission 148680) | Anoxic zone freshwater microbial communities from boreal shield lake in IISD Experimental Lakes Area, Ontario, Canada - Jun2016-L239-20m | ecosystem: Environmental > Aquatic > Freshwater >...
CTAAAAATTTTACAGTTCTATAAATATCTTGTAATGTTATTAGACGATTAAATAACATATAATTTTTTATATAATTAAAATGTTCTTCTGACAATGTTTTTTGTGACATTTCATTATCAATTACACCAGGTAATACATTGTTTATTAATATATTTTTGCATGATAAATCATATGCGACATTTTTAACTAATCCAGATAATGCTGCTTTTGATATTGTATAAGACAATTTATTTTCACGAGTAAGTTCTTCCCAAATAGAACTTATTATTACCATTTTTGAACCAGTATTTATTTTATTATGTTTAAGTAAAAAATGTAAGGTAGATACAATAAATGTGACATTTACATTTAAAATTTTATCAAAATTATCTTTGTTAAAATTATTTATATTATCATTAAAATTATATCCTTGAGCCCAAACAATAATATCAATATTATCAATTTTTAATAAGTTGTTAAAATTATATTCATCGATATAAATATATTCATCTGTTGTTTTGTCTAATTTTGTTGTAGTTCCTATAACATGTATACCATCTTCTTTCATGCTTTTAAAAATAAAATTACCAATTGAACCCAATGCTCCAAATATAATTGCTTTCATTATATATGTAAATGAAAGCAATTGTAAGATTTAAACCATTATAAATTTATATTAACACCTAAAGAGTTCAAATATAATAATTCCACTAATTTTAAACTTACCTGTCACTGAACCTTACTTTTTACCAAAAAATTAATAAATCCCGAGGATTTAAGTAAGAAAAGAATTCTTCGAGGATTTAAAAGAGAGAACTTAACCTTTTTACAATCAATGTTGTTAGTCCAAACAATGTTCCGCCCCACAATGTATCAATGACCGACAAATAAAGAGACCATTTAGAAAATGTTGCTAAATTCGTAAATTCATATACAGCATAAATAACAAGACCAAATAAAAACGCGTCTTTTGGCTCCATGTGTTTTCTCAATACGAAATAGCTGAGACCAAATATCAGAAAGACATATGTAATTGCAACTGCGATAAAGTTCACTTTCATTGCCGAATTGCTTCAATTGTTGCAATTAACACATCAATCTTAAGAAATTTTACATAAAATAATAATTTTAAGTAGGTTTGATTGTAATTTATATCCTTAGTGGTTTTATACCATTTTCGAATTTTGTTCGTTATCTCCTTATTTCCAAGAAATTTACGACCACACGGTGCAGTATTTACCATTATTAGTATAAAATCTTCGAGGGTTACACAACTTGTCTCGTGAGTATAGTGGGTATATTTTTTACTATTAATTGTATTAACGATGGTGTTAATATTTTCCAGAATTGATTGTTGCTGTTGCTCCCGAATTGATTGTTGCTGTTGCTCCCGAATTGATTGTTGCTCGTCTTTGGATTGTTGCTCGTCTTTGGATTCTTCGTTTGGTATTTCTTCATTTGGTATTTCTGACAGTATTTGAGATAATGATTGAGATAAGCTTCTCACCAGCGTCGGAGGCATAGCTTCGGGAACGACGACGATTTCCCTTTTTATTTTTTTAGGTCTCTTTCTATGGTGTCTACTTCACCATGCGAGACACATTGTCCTTTAACAACCACTTCATTATTACTTGGATTAAATTTCTCCTTATTTAAAGCACACATGCCTTTAATTGTTTGAGATACTATAGGTAATATACGCTCCACAATAATTCGAAGATAATAATGTTTTATTAGTTCTTGTGTTTCTGGATTTTCACTAATTAGGATATCGGGAATATAACATAGATCCCCAAAATCTAATATATCATCACCCGTATCTGGATCTGTTGTCATCTTGGCTTTACAATTAAGTTGTTGTAAGTGTGCATTAATATAGATGAATAATCTCTGCTTATTTCTCTCTCTCTCTCTGATGGTCCACCTTCCATATAATATTATGATATTATTATAATACTAAATAATATCATAGTTCAAGTCAATTGTTAATGCGCCTATTTTCGCCTTTTAGAGCGCGAAGAATTGTGTCGCCGCCATCGCCGCTGCGTTCGTGAATTGCGTTTTGCTCTGGATCTAACTCTACTTCTCATTCTAGTTCTGAGTTTAGATTTCTCTCTAAATGTAGATAACCTGTTTCTTCGTCGTCTTTGTGAATTACGTGCCCCACCTGTAGGGCTTTTTTCACCTGTACGGCTTCTTTTTATAACTGGTTCTTTTGCATCTTCTGCATCTTCTTCTTTTTGTTCTACAAAATTTATCATATTTTCTATATTTTCTATATTTTCTACTATAGTTGAATACTCTTGTGTGGCTGGTTGAGAATCAGGTGAACCTTCTTGGCTTCTTGGGCTTCTTGGGCTTCTTGGGCTTTCTGATTGTGTAACCTGAAATGGTGTTTTACTCAATGAATCAAAAACACTTGTTTCAAAGTCATTCAAGGTTTGTGGAGATATACATTTTTGTTTTTCAATGCTCCCACAAGAACCGTCTATTGCAGTAAGTTGACTTTTCAGGTCATTCTTTTCTGAATAAGGAATTCCTTTCGATTCACAACATATTTCTATCATCAATTCTTTTATAACATCTATTATATAATGTGATATATTAATGATATTTACATTTGTTGTAGGAGCAGTGTCTGCAGTTCCATCTTCTTTATATTGACACAATAAATTTATGTTAAAATAAGGCAAATCTTTGCGTATTTTATTATTTTTAACTTTTATACGCAATGATACATTTGGACCATCTAAAAAAATTGCTTCTGATTTGCCACTGTAACCCATTTCTTTTTCATGTATAAATTTCACATTTCCAGAAATATAGGATAAAGGATGATTTATTACATTTGCTCGTCGTTTTGCAGATTTAAATAAATAATCTCTATTTGTTTTATCTGGATGTTTTTCAACATAAATTTCTATAGCATCCCTTATTTCATCCTCTGTAATATTAGGTCTGAGTTGATAAATGTCAGGTTCTTCTTCATCTTCTCTCTTTTTTTCTCTATTTTTTCTCTTTTCAGTAATACTACTAAAAATCTCGGATGAGGCAGATCCCTCTAACAATGTTTTATTTATAAGAGTTTTACGTGATAAATCTGCATCAGCATTATTATATACAGCATTTGTATTAAATCTGCTAATTTCCACGCCACAATTAGGTTGTCCAATTGGAGCAAGAATTGTGATATTTGTAGAATGCAATAATTGTTTTTCATTTAATGAATAGCCCACACATGTTTTTGTAATAATATATCTTCCATGGATTACAAAAGTAAGATATCCTTTTGGTCTATCCGTACAATTAATGAATTCGTTTGCACAAAGACACCTAATTAAAGGTTGAATTTGAGGGTCCTCTTTTATAAATCTTTTAATGGCCGGATTATAATACGTCTCTGTTTTAGTATCCTTCTCGTTCATATAATTTCTTCTTATATCAGCACAATCCGGGTCTCTTTCAATCTTTTCTAAAAAATGGTCAATTAGAACACCTTGTCCACACCTGTCAAATGGATTCAGTGGTGGGTCAACGCCACGCATCTCACTATCAGGAGACTGTCCTGGTTCTTTTATTCCTTCCATTATTTCTTCCATCATATACATACGTAATATTATTTATAGACGCAAAAATCTAACAATCCAGGTGGTTGCACCAAACAATGTTCCTCCCCAAAAAGTGTCAATGACCGACAAATAGAGAGACCATTTAGAAAATGTTGCTAAATTCGTAAATTCATATACCGCATAAATAACAAGACCAAATAAAAATGCATCTTTTGGATTCATGTATTTTCTTAAAACGAAATAATTCAGTCCAAATAGCAGAAATACATATGTGATTGCGACTGCGATAAAATTCGGTTTCATAACAGAACCTTGAATCGCGGCAATTTGCTTTCCAAACACGGGTTTTATTAAATTTATATACAACCCATCTAAAACTACGAAAATAATTGAGGCGACTAAATATTTAATCATATATTTAGGATTACATATTTATTTTTTATTCATCTATTATATAATGTCTCAAGTATCAGGAATTAATCAATTTGGTGCAAACAGCACAGGTCTTCCATTAAATCTTACCATTCCAGGCGTGACGAGTCCTATTTTGCTGGGAAATCAACCTGTGCAAGGCGGCGGCATAAGAGGTTTTATGCCTCATACAATTCTAGATGTCGACAAAGACTATGATGAATATGAAAACATTCGTTTCACGTTAAAACAGGCATGGAATACGTCGTATCCTCAACAACTTCGTGCGAGTAAATTAAAATTGGCACAAACCCCGTTTCGTGCTGTAAATAACGCAGGCGATTTGCTTTCTCGTCAATCTTATTCATGTGGTGGTCCGACTCAGACATTCCAAAGCAGACCTGGTCTCTTTGGATTAAAAGGTCATATGGGAGCAATTCATAGCAACTGTGATGGAACAGGAGTGCCTCCGGCTAGTTGCAACACAAAATATGTCTACGATTCTTCTAATTACACTACTTTTTTAAAACAAAAGGCGATACAACGCAACTATAATGATTTATCGTTTGGTGGAGACCAATCAAATGCCAGTCAAGTTGCATTAAAAGCTATTCGCCGATTTTAATTAAAATTGATTTGATTTAATTTAAAATTATATATATTATAAATTAAATGATTTGTTCTCCTTGCAATAAGAAACCCCGAAGTTGTCTTTTCAATAATTGTAATAAAAGAGCAACTTTTAATATTGAAGGAACTAAAAAGGGGTTATATTGTTCAAGTCATAAATTAGAGAATATGATTAATGTTGTTTCTAAAACCTGTGTTTTTGAAGGATGTAAAACACGACCAACTTTTAATATTGAAGGTGAAAAAAATGCTATTTATTGTTCAAGTCATAAATTACCAAATATGATTGATATTGTTTCTAAAACCTGTGTTTTTGAAGGATGTAAAAAACAACCTGCATTTAATATTGAAGGAGAGAAAAACGCTATTTATTGTGCAACACATAAATTGGAAAATATGATTGATGTTAAAAGTAAAACTTGTATTTTTGAAGGATGTAAAAAACAACCTGCATTTAATATTGAAGGTGAAAAAAACGCTATTTATTGTGCAACACATAAATTAGAGAATATGATTGATGTTAAAAGTAAAAAATGTGTTTTTGAAGGATGTAAAATAATACCAGTATTTAATTTGGAAGGAGAGAAAAACGCTATTTATTGTTCAATTCATAAATTACCAAATATGATTGATATTAAACATAAAACTTGTAAATCAGAATGGTGTTATACACGAGTATCCGATAAATACGACGGTTATTGCCTCTATTGTTTCATTCATTTATTTCCAGAAAAACCTGTCGCAAGAAATTACAAGACAAAAGAGAGAACCGTTGTTGAATTTGTTTTGAAAGAATTTCCACAATATCCTTGGATAAATGACAAACAAATACAAGGTGGTTGTTCTAGACGTCGGCCAGATTTATTGATGGATTTTGGATATCAAGTCATTATTATTGAAATAGACGAAAATCAACATACAGGAGAAAATTACGGAGATTGTTCTTGTGAAAATAAAAGAATGATGTTATTGTCACAAGATGTTGGACATCGTCCGATAGTGTTTATGAGGTTTAATCCAGACGATTATTTAAATAAAGATAAAAATATTACATCGTGTTTTGGAATAGACAAAAATGGTGTTTGCGGTGTGAAAAAGACGAAACAAAAAGAATGGACACATCGTTTGAATATATTAAGAGAGAACATTCAATATTGGTCTAACAATAAATTAGAAAAAACAATTGAAATTATTCAATTATTTTATGATATTGATTAAATATATAATGTCGCATCAGTATTCCGATATCATCGTCACGCCCGTTTACGGTCCACTTAATACGGCAAACACACCGAATCAGCTTCCATTCCAAAATTTAGGAACACAAACATGCAATCCCGCAAATGTTCAACAGTTTTATCCATCACAAGAGCCAGTGTATTCAGAAAATTTTATCAATTCTCGTCAGCAATATATCCGAACCGAATCTGTTTCTAGAAAAAATCAAGAACAACAGACGGCTTTAGCAAAAAAATCGGCGCCTCAAATGTTTTATTGTTATTCCTCTCAAACACGTCGTCCAGTTTCAAGTCATGTGAATTATATAGGACCACAAGATTCTTCTCTCTATCTGAATCGCAAAAAAGCGATTGCTGTAGGACAATCATCTTTCAAAGTCGGATTGCCGCAAAACGCACCATATACCACGAAAAATTATTATCCGAGTGGAACTGCGATTAGTTTGCAACGCGTTCGTTCAGGCGGATGCACTGCTCCTAAAAAGAAAGGATCTATTTTTAATACTAGTTTAAAAAATGGACAAGTGTGTTCATATGGGGCATTGCCAAGACAGACATATTAATCCAAATAGATTTTATTCTTTTTATATAATATAATGGTTGGTAGAACAAGATCAAGATCAAGAAATAGTCAGCGAAGTATGATGGGGGGGGGTCTGTCGGACTGGGCCTCCAGCGTCTCTTCCGGCGTGTCTAATTTATCCTCCAGCTTGTCTAATTTATTACAATCAAAAGAAGAACCAGCACAAGACCCAAATGCAGTTCCAGCACAAGATGCAGTTCCAGCAGCACCACTACCATCGCAAGGAGGAAAAAGACGAAATAAGCGAAGCAATAGACATCGGCGAAGGCGCATGTGTGGTGGAAACGGTTTAGGTTCTGGAAGCATTACACCAAGCATGTATAAATATGGTTCTGATGCAGCAGAAGTTCATGATATTCAAATGGCACAACCCAACACATTAGTAGGCGGACGCAGAAGAAAAAGAGGTTCTAGAGGTAGAAGTGCACGCAGAAGTAGAAGTAGAAGAAGAAGCAGTAGGCGTAATTAAAACAAAATGTTTCCATTTAGATAATATATGTCAAATTTAAGAAAAACAATTCAAATAAACCCGAATTTATTCAAAGTCGGAGGAAAAAGTCGTAAAAACAAAGGAGAGAAAGGCAAAGGACCGAATATAAAACCCATAATCTCTCCGAACTTGTTGAAAAATAAATTGCTAAAAAGAATTAAAGACCATAAACAACAGTCTCAAGAAAAACAAGACACAGAATATACAGATGAATTCAATGATTCACTTGAATATTTAAAATCTCTTACTCTCCAAAAAAAAACAGATGACTTTAAAAAGAAGACGATTCGTAATAAACTTCATTTAAAAACATCACCCTCCATTTTAACTGCTCAAGCGCCGGCGCCAACACAACCAAATCAACCAAACATTCAGATGGACCTGCCCGAAGAATTAAAAGATTTAGTTCTTTTTACACCTGAACCTGAACCTGAACCTGAACCTCATCCAACTCTTGTGCCTATGACTTCGGTTGCCTCATCCGTTGTCTTACCCGGTGCATTGTCAATGCCTGCATTTGAACCGATGACATTAACGAGCCATATTGAACCCTATAAATTAGACAAAGAAGTGCCATATGGTTGTTTAAAAAATGGATTTAAAAAAACATATCGTAATTACAAGCCGGCGCAATCCGTAGAACCGACCTTGAGAGAATTAAAATTAAAACAATTAAGAGAACAAATCAAAGAAAATGCATCCACATCTATACCCATGCCCATTCAGCAACCCACCCAACTAAATGAATTCAATACGCAATCGCAATCGCATCAGCCTCCAATGCAAGAGCAACAGTTGAAACAAGAACCCATCAAACAAAGAATTAAAAAAACAACAATTAGAAAACATCGATTAGGAAAATCAAAAACGCATCGTGTTGTGGGTATTTTAATAAAAGACAACAATACACGTAGACAAATATTAACTGCACAAAAAGAGTTGAAAAAAACACAGATGAATGTTATTAAAAAATATTTGAATGACAAAAACATGATCAAGTGTGGAAGCAATGCTCCGAATGATGTTCTCCGAAAAATGTATGAAATGTTAATGTTATCAGGAGAAATTCAAAACAACAACCAAGACATTATGCTTCATAATTTTCTGAAAACAAATGATGAAATATAAAAGCATAATATATGGAAACAATCCATGAAAATAATAAATTATCGGATCATGCTTCTTCTTTTTTCAATCATTTAAGAGATTATTTAGAGAGACCCGTGTATTTTTATGGCAGTATTTTACGAACAGATTATATAGACGGAAAAAGTGACATTGATGTTGTCATTTTCACAGACAATGAATCAAGCACGATTTCGCAATTATCCGCATTTTTGCATATTCCAAAAAGAAAGTTCAAAAGGATTATTACAACCATGCCTAACCCATCCGAATTAAACCTAATATATGGACACAAAGTTGGTTATTATGATGAAGAGAATTCATTAAAAGTAGAAATTTCCATTTATAATGAAAAATACAAGAGAGAAATATTGGCCACACATTTATCCAAGAGTGTTTTGCCGACACATGCTTCTCTCTTATTGTGGATATTAAAGATATTATTTTATCATTTGCAATTCATTTCATTAGACACATATCGTTTTTTTAAACACACGACGCTTTCTGTCTTGATCGGTATTCCAGAGACGGATTTCGTAAAGTTATAATAAAAAATGAAATGAAATAAGTAATTAAATAGTCTTGCATAATAAAATCAAAATCAAATGTCTTCAGAACAAAAACAACTTTCAGCAATTGAACGTGCTGTTTTAAAAAAGGATCAGCGTTCTAAATTCAGAAAAAGCGTGTTGGATACTATGTTAACAAACAAACATTTACCAGGTAAGGAATTATTTAAACATATAATGTTTGATGGAGACACTGATGAGAGAAAACAAGGCTTTATATTTGAATCATTGTGTCAAATTTTAATTATATTAAAATGCATTATTAGTTTAAATTACACTGAAGTCTGCTATGGAACCATGGAAAATTTAAAAAAAATGACAACAGTGAACCATTTATTAAAAACTAAAATAGAAGGTGGAGGCAATAATATTAGCGATATTACCATTAAACATAATGATACAGTGATGCCATTTTCAATTAAATATAAAAATAAGTATGGCGAGACAGATGTTTCAAAAATAGACAATACAATTAAGAGTCACTCGCTGTTTTCAGTTTATAACATAGGATTATTTGTCAAAGATAAAAATCTGATAAAAAATCATAAATATAAAAATAAATTGAATATTGATAAACAATTGCATGATACTATTATTAAAAATGGGTTACTGTTTGATTCAGAAGATATTATTAACGCATTAAATGTGTTTTGTGATCGTTTTGAACACAACGACCTAACCGTGAATGATTTTATTGATTTTATTGATTGTGAATATTTATGTTCCCCAAGAGAACAACTGAGAAAAAAGTTACATCAACAAATGACAAAATTAAAATTTATAAGATCATTGAAGAAAAATAATAAAATGTGGTGTATTTCTCATAAACCTCGAAGTGGAAAAAGCATTACAATATTATCTATATGTAAATATTTATTAGAAAAGACTGGTGTGTCTAAAATACTTATCATAACTTCTGTTCCATCTACAATTGCCAGTTTTATAGACGATTTAGATAAATACATTGACTTTAAAGATATTCATTATTATTCACAAGAACAGTTTGATGACATTCCAGATGGGTTTAATGGACTGGTATTTTGTAGCACTCAATATTTAAAAGTAAATGGGACAGTTAAACAAGAATCTTTGAAAAGAATAGGATTTGAAGCAATTATTATAGATGAGGCACACCAAGGTTCTTGTACCGAGATGACTCAAAGTGATATTTTAGATATTAACAGAAGCATTGAAGACATTCGTAAAAAAATTGATTTAACTATATTTTCGTCTGGAACTGCTGCTAAAATTATACAATATTATAAAATTCTATCTACGTGTGTTTTTGAATGGGAAATAGAAGATGAAGCAATTATGAAAAAAATTCAAAAGGGAGAATCCATTGACGGCATTGAATTTATGATTAAACGACACGGATCTATATTTCAGCGTTGTTTAGAAAATTCAAACTTAAATAAAGATTATTCATCATCACCGACACAAGTGTTGATGAAACATTCTATTAGTGAAAAATTAATTGGCGAAATTAAGGTATATAACATTGAGCATGGCACAAACTATGGATATAGCTGTAGTTCTCTCTTTGCACTAAGAGAAATTATGGGTGAAGACGGAACTTCAACATATGCCGAGGAATTTGAATTATGTAATTCTAGTGATGGAATTAATATATTGAAAAGTTTCTTTGAATGTATTATTTCTAAAAATAGAATGAAAAATGATACAATTATGAGACATGTAGAAAAAACTCAAACACATTACGGTTCAAGAAAATCATCTGTAGAAAATCCTTTATTATGTATTGTATATCTTCCAACTCACACAAGAAATAATACAATTCTTCTATTACAAAAAACATTAAAAAGATTTTTAGAAATTCATGATTTATGGAGTGATTATAACATTGAGTATTCTAATTCATTTGAAGACACAGGATATATAAAAGAAGAATACAATGAATATATAGTTTCATGTATGAATCGGACAAAACAGAGAGAAAAACGAGGATGCATCCTTTTCTTGGGAAATAAAGGAAGTGTGGGAATTACATATCACTCATGTGATGTTACCATTTCATTAGACGATGGACATAATTTAGACAATCAAAAACAACGATATTCTCGTGCGTTAACCGAAGCAGAAGGAAAAACAATAGGAATTAATGTTGACATGAACATTCAGAGAAGTTATTTATACTTACTGAATGTCATTCAAAAACACCGAAAAAACACAAAAACTACAAAAACCAATGCAGAAATATTGTATTATTTATTTGAGAATAACATATTCTTGTTTGACCCACAACACATTAATAATGGTAAAGTAAAAATGGTGGAAATAATGTCTTATTATGAAAGAGAGGGAGAAAATTTATTGAGAGTATTTGATGATACATCCCTTTTAGAAAATATTATTTGTGATGATGACATGCGTGATTTTATTAAAATGGATTTTCAGAGTTCCCTTTTACAGGAAAATAAAAAGATTAACAGTGAGTTAGAAGGAGAACAACAAGATTGTCCAAAAGGTGATAAAACAAAAACACAAATTGATGCGCCTGTTCAATTAGAATGTGATGAAACCGACCCGGCGATAGCAAAAGAAGAAGTCGAGAAAATAGAGATTTTAATTAATCAAACTCTTGAAATGTGTAAAAGTTTCTTGTTTCCATTGTTAGCATTAATTTCACGCTCATATAAAATTCACGATTTTAAATGCATCTTTACAGATGAAAAAACCGGAGAATTAATAAGAAGTTTATTAAAAGATAAAAAAATTGAATTGAATAAAGACAATTATCCAATTATAGTAAAGATAATGAACCAAATTATTGAAAATAACGAAGAAATTGTGAATAATATTAGAGAGATTTATAGCACTGCACCTGCACATAAATTAAGACAATTAATTGCAAAACATTTTATACCTACTAATATTGAACAAAAAAAAAATGCGGAAGTTCCAACACCGGTGAAATTGGTTAATGAAATGTTGGATGTTATTCCTTTAGAGTTTTGGAATACTCCAAAAAAAGTATTTGAACCTTGCTGTGGCAAAGGGAATTTTATATTGGGAATATTTGATAGGTTTTATAAAGGATTGTCAGGAGTCATACATGATGAAATAGATAGATGTTTAGTAATTGCAAGAGAATGTATTTATTTTGCGGATTTGACCGCGTTGAATGTGTTTATAACAACTGAAATATTAAAATGTCATATTCAGAGTAAATGTGGGATAGAAGACTTTGATTTTGAATTCAATTCGCATATTGGGGATACTCTTGTTTTAGAGCAACGAAAAAAATGGGGGGTTGATGGGGTTGATGCTGTTATTGGAAATCCTCCATTTAATTCAAGTGGTAATACATCCACTGGAAATACTATTTGGCAAGATTTTACAAAAAAATCTATTAATGAATGGTTATTGCCAAATGGTTATTTATTATTCGTTCATCCTCCAGGTTGGAGAAAACCAAATACGAAAAGAGGAAAATTTACAAAAATGTTTGACTTAATGACAAAACAAAACCAAATGTTATATTTAGAAATACACGGAACAAAAGATGGACAAAAAGTATTTAATAAAGGAACAAGATATGATTGGTATTTAATTGAAAAAACAAATCAATACAAAAATACAATTTTTATAGATGAACTTGGAAAACAAAATGAAATTAATTTAAGTGAATTGTCTTGGTTGCCTAATTCTAATATTCTTGAAATCAACAAAATAATAGCTAAAAATGATGACGAACGATGTCCTATAATGCAAAGTATGTCTGCTTATGAACCAAGAAAAAAATGGATGTCATCAAAAGAAACACCAGAATTTAAATATCCGTGCGTTCATTCTACGCCTAAAGCTGGTATTAGATATATGTATAGTAAAGTAAATGACAGGGGACATTTTGGAGTATCAAAAGTAATATTTGGAGAAAGTGGTATATACAATCCAGTTATTGACATGGAAGGAAAATACGGAATGACACAAGGAGCTATGGCAATAAAAGTTGATAATTTAGAAGAAGCAACTTTTATAAGTAAAGTTATTGAGAGTGATAAATTTGATAAAGTTATTCAAAGTTGTATATTTTCGTCATTTAGAATTGATTGGAATATATTTAAAGAATTTAAAAAGGATTTTTGGAAGGAATTTATGTAAGTTAAAAGTAGAATTATTGTAATACTAATTAATCAACATTTTTTATTTAATTCTACAATGACTTAAACAAATCCTAGTAAATAATATATCCGTAAAATCAAGTCATATTTAATAAAACTT
>Ga0194035_1001389_pt1 | contig 12815 bp, 19 predicted proteins | sample JunL2320m_MetaG_FD_148680 | JGI IMG/M metagenome (GOLD analysis project Ga0194035, IMG submission 148680) | Anoxic zone freshwater microbial communities from boreal shield lake in IISD Experimental Lakes Area, Ontario, Canada - Jun2016-L239-20m | ecosystem: Environmental > Aquatic > Freshwater >...
CTCTTGTGCCACCGTATTTTTTGGCAAACTCGCCATCGTTGATCCTGCCTAGATCAGCGATGGCGGCGGCAGTGAGCTTGTCCTCGTATCTCATTAAGCGGCGATGTAGCGGTTGCTGGTGCGGTAGCCGTTGTCATCCAGTTGAGTGACGCCATCTGCATCCACGACCCATTCGCCTTTGTCCGAAGTGTCTTCGAGGCGGTCTTCGGCAATTGCCTCATTGATTGAGTCTTTGAGGTTGTCGATGGACCATCCGACATTGTCGGTAGGGTGAGTGACGTTTTCGATGTTTTTGGATTGGAGGGCGGAGAGTGCTTCGATGATGGACATATTTTTTTGAGTTTGATGTTTGCGGCGCCGTTTGGGCCGTGACTAATAACTAGCCAGATACCGGACACTTGCAACAAATAAAAGCGGACAGATTGAAAATAGTTAACGCATTACCAGCATGCCAGCATTTGCGTTTCTATGCCGTTTTTAAGCGTCGTGACTCTCCCCGCTATGGTGACACTCGGAAACAGTTACGACGATTTCGCAGTTCTGATAGGTTCGGGTGAACAGTGAATAGAATCATCGCTTGCACTTATCTTATTTGCCACTTAGCTTTGCGCCACAAAGTGAATTATGATCTCCACCCGCTAACGATATGCCCGAAGCCATTTTGTCGGATGAACAATGGGAAGCTCTAAAGGCAGCGAGCATCAAAGGAATTGCAGACGATGAACTCGCGGAAGTCTTTGGCATCGAGGCTAATTCTATCCGCCAGAAACGGTTTCGAGACGACATCTGGAAAGCAGCTAGAGGCCAGCTTAAAGCAATTGCTGTAACGCAATCTGTAATAAATGAGTCGAAATCCGAAGATGAGTCAAAGGATAGGGCCGTAATTGCGCAGAAAGTGGCAAATTTGGTGTCGGAGAACATTTCCCGACTAGGAGAGCAGAATAGGCTCCTAGCGCTCCAGATCGCAAGTAAAGGGCTGAAGCGGGCCGATCAGGCAAATCTCGATGTTGAGACGTGGCAGGATGTTAAGGCGCTGATGGAGATTACCGCTAAAGCAGCGGGGTTAGACCAAGCGCAACAAGTCCAGGTCAACGTCCTTAGTTCCGGCCCCATCGAATTCGTCCCGCCAGAGTTCTAAACTGTCCGGTTTATTAACTATATACAAGAGCAGTAGTGCCAAGTACAGCCTCGTTTTACTGGCTCGCATTTAGGTGAGACACTAGACAAGCAAGAGACTAGGTCAAGACGTAGCCAGCGCAGAGCATGGGGAGGGACTGGTAGCGGTGGAGAGGGTAGCGGATGGATACGTGGCGGGTGGCTGCCGGCTAGAGGGCCAAGCACCGCCCATGAGGATACGTTAGCCCTCACAAGATTTCTCACCCAGTCTCAATCTTACACAGCCTGACCACGGTATTCTCTTCAAAATCCTCAACCCCACTACGGGGTTGATTCTCAAAACTGAGATGCAGCATTTTCACCCTCAAACGAATCTTATACAACGGACTTGAAATTGATATACTGGGGTGGTAGAGTTGGGGTCTATGAATATGAAGACACTGGATATGAATCGGTTGGTTGGGGTTGCGAACAAGGCATGGGATCGAGTCTTGATTCGCAGCAAGGCTACTGGAATCGAAGCATTGAACCGAGAAGTGATGGAGTCTATCATCACGGCTGTCTTTGAGGATAAAGAGAAGCACCATCAGGAGAAGCCAGCTACGAAGCCGAATACGATGGCTGAGTTGGTGAAGGTTGCTAAATCAAAATGGGAGAATACGCCAGATGGAACTGATATAGATATTACTCTTGGAGAGATCGTGGAGTCTATCATCAAGAAGATTGGCTACGAGGTGGCGGTGGTAGCGGTTGATGATGAGGAAGCTGAGTTCAAGAGGTGGTATGATTTGCAGCCCAATGTATTTGAGGGGAATCCGTTATTAGACGCATGGAAAGCAGGTAGGATTCAGCTACGGGAGAGTCTGGAGAAGGACAAAGTCGCACCTGAGAAAGCAGTTGAGCCTGAGTGGATACCTTGGGGCGGTGGTAGATTCTCACCAGTTAGGCTTGAGTCCCGCGTTGAGATTAAATTCAGAAATGGAGAGATCGAGACTAACGATGCGTCTAGATTTGTATGGTCGCACTCAGACCCTAAATTTAGCGGATCAGAGTATGACATCATCGCCTACCGAGTCGTGGAGGATCGGAAGATAGAAACACTGTAGTACAGAAGAATATGATTGAATCACAATCTGGATACCAACATGAAGGTAAAATAGAATTGCCTCCTTCGCGGGACGAAAAGATGGCCGCAATGGTGGATTGGCTAATTCAATATGAGGAGGGGTGGCATGGACCAAGAGCAGGGTGGAACAAAAAGCAGAGAGATCAATTCGACGCTTATGCAGGTTTACTAATGCTGTTCATCGACGGCTTTAAATTCACAAAGTAAAACCACCATGTTGTCATCATACCAAGTTCAGGTAATTGAGGGGGCGCTCAGAAATGGGATGGTTATAAAAAGGTACAGTGACACGGTTTTGTACGTTCTGTATCCATCTGGAGCCGCTCCAGTTCTGGAGATGGGTGGAAATATAGGCATCTCAACTCTGGATGTAAAAGCCTCAGAGATCATCATTGGCGATTACCTATCGAAGCTCCAGCCGAGATAGGTACGTACACTGCTTTCGCTTGAGGGCGTGTTAGGGAGTACGTACGGGTTGGGAGGAGGCGAAGTACATACCCTATCGGAAGCCCTTAGAAAAACGAAGTACTTTTTCTATCCCCAAGAAATAGGGTAAGCGACTTTTTAGTTGGAGTAGATATTTCACAACTTATGACTTTTGAGACTTTTGGCTTATTTCTAAAAATATGTTGCAACTGACAAAACCGAGTGGTAAATTCGCCTCCTAAATATGAACAACACAACAGGCATACTCGCCACTGACCAATATCTGCGGGCGAAAACCGATGTAGCGCATTGTTCGTCCTTGCGTGTCGATGCCGCCGCATTGCTTGCTGCGGACGGCACTATAATCACGCTGCCACCTCCAAATCGTCACGCGAATCTGCGTCAAATCGGGCTGCGGGCCGGGTTAGGTGCAGCGCATGGTTATGCGGCTGGCCTCGAAGTCTGTGAGGGATTCGCAGCCCTACACCCGAACAACTGCGCGATACGCGAACGAACGGCTGACAACGTAAGTGTAGGCCCATGCACATTCTACTTGGAGAACGGAACGACCTGCCCGCGACATGGGAAGGTGAAGCCGCATAACGCAGGGGCGGAAAGGAGCATGGACGCCGCCCCTAAATCTCAGCTTCAAGAAGGACGCTCCTCGGCGTTCCATGCAGGTCATTGTTATGCCTCTTCGTGTGGCAGGGTGAGGCTGTATCTCGGGGACTGGGAGACGCTGCCAACCATCCCATGCGATGCCGTGGTGACTGATCCTCCCTATGGAATCGAGGCTGACAAAGCGAAGGCGCATAGCTCTATCAGAGACAATGACGCATGGCCGGAAAGCGAATGGGACAAACAACGCCCTGCTGATGAGACTCTGCGGAAACTGCCAAAGCTCGCAGAACTGGTGGCAGTGTGGGGAGGCAACTATTTCGCGGACTGCCTGCCAGCAAGCGGTGGGTGGCTGATCTGGCGCAAGCCAGAGGCCGAAACGGGATTCAGCCTCGCCGATGCTGAACTCTGCTGGACATCTCGAAACTTCGCGGCACGCATGAAGACGATCCCGCGCAGAGACGGCAACGACCACCCCACGCAAAAGCCAGTGATGGCGATGGCATGGACAATGGACGCTCTGAAGGTGCCAAGCGGGGCGACCGTCTTCGATCCCTACATGGGCAGCGGGACAACCGGAATCGCCTGCATCCGCACGGGACGCCGATTCATTGGGGTGGAGCGCGATCCAACGCACTACGCGAACGCCGTGGAACGCATCCGGCGTGAAATCGAGAGCGACCTCTTTCATTCTCAGCATAACGATAAGCACAGCAACTCACACCCCGATAAAATACCATGACTAGAGAAGATGAAATGATAGAAGCATACTCCGCCGAAGCGAACATGGTTAGCCCACAACGTAATATGAAACACAAAATAAAAATCCTGATAGTCGGCTACATCCTGATGGCCGCAATGACGTATGGCTACGCCTACAACCAACGGCTGAAATTCGAGAATGAACACTTCCCAAAGTGGGAAGCCACGAACCGCATCCAAGCCGAAGGTGACGGCGTGATGTGTGCAATGCTATGGCCGCTCTACTGGCCGTTCCACATCTCAAGGCAAATGTGGGCTAACGACCAAGCTGAGCGACTGACATGAGCGCGCCAACGACCACCAACATTTACCCAAATTATGAGCTTACCCCAAATCTGCATTTGCCCAACGATCTCGACTGCTGGATGCCCATTTCACGGCAGGGGCGCCAGCAAAGTCACCGACACTCAGCGCCTAGACATGCTGTTGGAGCTTCTTGATGGGCAAGCCTGGAATCAGTTACCTACCTCTTTGGAGTGGTACAAGCCAGACGCGGAGAAGTACACCACGCGAGAATCCTTGATGACGGTAATCGACGCTGCTCTGATGGAGAAAGAAGTCGAGATTGAGTTCTAAATCTCTTGCGCAGACCTAAATCTAAGTGTATAGTTGGAGCCTAATATGAACACTGAAACTTCGATAAATGATGGAGGATGCGCTTTCCCATGCCAGCCGCTAAATGCCCAAAATAATCCAATGGGGCCAGCCGACTGCGGAATGTCTATTCGAGACTTCTTCGCTGCTCATTCTCTATCCGGCTGGGCCGCTGGACGCAACAATGGAAACGATTTCATGGAGCCATCAGAATCCAAGGCGCAATTTGTGGCAGAATCCTGCTATCTTTATGCAGACGCCATGATCGCAGCACGGAGTAAGTAATCTCACACCTATATGAAACCTTGCCACAAACTTGTTTAATTTATGAGCGTACTAATGACCGAAGAACTACAAAATTGGCCTCAAGCATTCATTGTCGCTATTGCCTGCTTTTGCGGCGCATGGTGTTTCGTCACTCTAATCAAAGAAATGAGCAAATAGCCATGACCAAAGACTACAAAGACCCATGTAGCGCCAAACGTGCGCTGACTCCAGAACAGAAGCGAGAAAAGTGCCTGAGATATTTGGGACTCAAAAAGAATGGCTGGAGCGGCAATCAACTATCCAGAAAGAGCGGGCTTCGTCCTTACGAGTTCCGTGAGCTTGCGGCACAGTGCGGATTGAACGTCGCGGATCGTGCGAAATGAATCTGAACACACCCAAGACAAAACCACCCGACGAGGTTGCCAGCAGTGACATGGTTCGGCTTCTTGCGCCGTTGCGCGGCCAATACTGCTCATTCGAGGCTGGGGAGATTGTGAAAGTCAGGGCATCACCCAGGCATGGCACATTGACGGTAGAGCGAGCGAAATGGCGTAACAGTCTCACCATCTCGAACATTCTCGCTTTTGTCCCTGACCACCTCGTCTGCATTGAGTCGAACGATAAAATCCAGTGTAAGATTCCCCTTGTCTAGTCCATCTATTTAGATACTATGCTCAATGCGACCAGTAAATTCATTAGTTGGAAAGCGCTACGGGCTTCTCGTAGCGCTCAAACTTGTGAGCCGGAACAAGCATGGCAACTCCAAGTATCTTTGTGAGTGCGACTGTGGAACACAGAAGGAAGTTTACTACCAGCATCTCACCACTGGCAGGACTAAATCATGTGGGTGTATGAGGAAGAAACAATTATGAAACTCTACAAGATCATCTTGAAAGGATGCCGCGAGATCGTCAACGGTGTCAATCTGCACGAAAGCTACGTTGTGGCTAAATCGACTGATGCTGCGTATGCGAAGTTGATAAATGAGTTGGAATTTGAAGGAATCGGAACTAAAGTTAAGTCGTGAAATTATGAAAATATCACTCTTGCATGCCACTAAAAATCGAGTCGAATTGGCAAAAGCATGCCAAAAAATGTGGCTGGATTACGCCGACGATAGATCAAGAATCGAGATTATCACCGCTGTAGATGCTGATGATGCAGAATCTATCGCTGCGTTTCCTGATGCAGTGATTGTCAGTGGAACGGAAGGCTGTTGTCCTGCATACAATGCAGCAGCAGCTAAGGCTACTGGCGATTTTCTTATCAATTTAGACGAGGACTGGATTCCAGCGCATGCGTATGACACCATCATTGAGTCGTATGTATGTAATGGAGCCGATATACTTCATGTTGGCGATCAGATCAGAAAAGATGATTTAATGTGTCATCAGGTTATTTCGAGAAAATTCTATGAGACGATTGGTTACTTCCATCACCCCTTGTTCAAGAGCGTGTATTCCGATAATTGGGCTACGACTCTCGCAAAGAATTGGGGCTTTGTTGATGCGACAAAAGGAGGGACTGTTGATTTAGGATTTCTTCATGCGAACCCATCTCGCGGACTAACACCAGAAGACGAAGTGGCCCGCAAGTCCAACTCCAGAGAGCGATACGCGCACGGAGAGGCTGTTTTCAAGCGTCTGACAGAGGATCAGGTGGTTCTAGCCTTCACCGCGTATGATCGCGTGGAATACCTCAAGGAAACGCTGGATTCGTGGTTGAAGACAAACCTTGAGTTGGTGACGAGCATTCAGTTCTTCATCGAGCCGAGTGAGAGGCTTTCCGAGATCATCGCCGTCATTGATGCGTTCGCGGCACAGACGAAGGTTCCGGTTATTAAGCATGTGAATCCTGAGAGGTATGGCGTTCTGCGTAACCCTTGGGAGTTGTTCCATAATCTATTCGACAAGCAGTTGGCGCATCAGGTAATTTTGGCCGAGGACGATTTTATCGTATCGAGCGATGTTTTGACGCTGTTCGATGAACTCAGGAAACAGGCTAATGACAAAACTCTAGCCATTTGCGCTAAATGGGTTGGTAAAGATGCCGACAAAAATCCATCTACATGGAAGCGCACAATAGAGTTTACCGGCAATATCTGGTCAGCCTCACGTGAGGCATGGAATACCTACTTGAAAAAATCGTGGGACGCAGATTACAGTAGCGGAAATGCGGATGGAACTCCATCGGGCTGGGACTGGAATATTGGTTTGCGTATTTTGCCTCAAAACGATCTTCACTGCATAGTTCCAACTGCTTCACGATCAAGGCATGTGGGCAAAATCGGCGCTCATTGCACAGAAGAAGTATTCGCTGAAACCGTTGCGTGGAACTTTTTAGACACTCCGTATCACGGCAAGTATAAACCGCATTGTGAGGTTTTAGTAGCAGAGACGTACACACCACCAAAAGAAGTCATTGGAAAAGCGGTCACTTCGGTTGGAGATATTGGGGACATTATTATGTCTCTCGCAACACTTGTTGGTGCTGGATACTACATCACTTACTACTTGTTTAATAACGGACAATCCAAGGGGATAGTCGATAGGGAGTCAGTCATCAGACCACTACTTGAGTCCCAGCCTTGCATCAAGGAAGTGAAGATTTATAACGGCGAAGATGTGGATTGGCACTCAGAAGGATTCCGTAGCGGATGGGTGGACAAAAAGCGAAGCCTAGCCTTGTGCCATGCACAGCACGCCCTCGATACAAATTTCATCGCAAGTTTACCGGATGTCAGCAAGCCTTGGCTGTTCAACATTGACACTGATTCACGCGCTGATGGCCGAATTATTGTGAACGCCTCGCCCAGATACAGAAATCCTACCTTCCAATGGCAGGAAGTCGTGAACCATTACGGATCAAGACTGATGTTCGTTGGACTCCCGATTGAGCGCGCTGATTTCTGCTCAAACTATGGCGAGGTTGAGTATGTTCCCACATCGAACATGCTTGAGGTGGCAAGATTGATCCAAGGTTCATTGTTGTTCATTGGGAATCAAAGTTCGGCAATGACGATTGCAGAAGGCTTGAAGCATCCTCGCATCCTTGAAGGATCGCTTTCGATTCCAGATTGCTGCTATTCAGGCGCATCGAACGCTCAATACGTCTTCGATGGCAGCATGATCTTGCCCGACATCAGCGGTTCAGGTGAGAAGCATATCAAGTCCAAGGCGTTCAACTGGACTAGCTTTGACCTATCTATCGTGCCAAAAGTCGGAAGACATCATGGATGGCTGTATCAACATGGAGACGTGATGCTCCAAGAATCTGTCGTCAACAAGCTGGCTAAAAAACTCGGTAATCTAACTGGCTGGACTGAGCGCGATTGCTTAGAGAAAATCGTCACGTTTACCGTCAAGTCCGATCCTGCATCATTTGCTGGTAAGCTGGACATGAATAGATTTCACACTGCCAAGCTCGCACTTCAAGCCGTAGGAATCACGGACCATCCATTACTTAATCTGATGAGCGGGAAGCTAGAGAATATTTTCTAGTAGTAATGTAAGTTTGCCATTGACTAAAACTTACACTTAGATTAGAGCGTGGCTATGCTCTTAGCCATACCGATCTCATCTGCCGACTCGAAACTGCTGAACGACACAGCGCTTCTATTTAAGAAATTCGGCCCATACGCAGGATTCACATGCGCGTTGTTCCCTCGTCGTGATGCCGAGAATGAGGCTCGTAAGTTTGCCGAGGATATTAAACCTCTGTTCTCTTCTGTGGAGATTCACGTTCTTGACTTCCATGCGAGCCACAATACTCAGGCTGCTGCGAAGCACTTCCGCGAGACTGCACAGATTATTGCCGAGAAGTACACTGGTGGGCCTTGGTATAACTACGAGTTGGACAACACTCCAGTTCAGGCTGGCTGGCTTACTAAGTTGCAACGTGAGCACCATGAATCCGGTAAAGCTCACATGGGCGCAATCGTTCCTACTCGCGGATTTATCCTAGACCACGAAGGTAAGCGTGTTCCAAAGATGGGCGACCCTCACATGGTAGGCACTGGTGTCTATCACTACGCTCTCGGTAAGCTCTCACCCCTGATTGCTCAAATCGACATCTGTATGGCGTGGGCTGGTCCGATGGAGCCATACGACATCCGCATGCGTTATGAGATCGTTCCTCAAGCGCACAACACGGTTTTGATCCAGCACAACTGGAATACAGGAAATTACCGAGTCGAAGATGGGGTTATCACTTGCGACAGCCTAGCTCATGACGCAGCGCTTTCTCATGCAAAACCATACGATGGACACGCTATAGTGATTCATGGATGCAAGGATGGAACGCTCGCAAAACTGGTTCTGGCTGACAAGATTGGCAAGGTGGCAGCGCCTAAAGTTGAGGTTAAAACAGTTTCTCAACCAGAAGAGGAAGAAAAGAGCATTACGGGCCAAGATGGTAAACCACCAGCGGTTTCCTTCTTAGCATTCAGGATCAAAACCGAACTTGAGAAGAGCACAGATAGGAAAACTGCCAAAATGCTCGCTGAGTCTTTTTCAGTTACTAAGGAGCAGATTATAGCTGCGTGCGAAGAAACGGGTAGTGGTTTGAAGGTTGCGGGGCCTCCAAAGTGGGTATCTCTAGTATAATTCTATGAGTATCCAATTACATCAAATAGGACAATTAGTTCCTTTAATGAGTTTCGATGTGGAGTCCTGTGGACTTTATGGCGAGGGATTCGCTGTTGGATATGTTGTGATTTGGCATGGTAAAGAAGTGGAAAGCGGATGCTTTTCTTCACCATTACACATGGCATCTGGAGTTATCGAAGATAGAGAATGGGTTGCTAAAAACGTCCCTGAAATTGAATCTGATTCTCCTGATCCATTTATGGTGAGAGAGAAGTTTTGGCACCGTTGGATGTTCTGGAAGAATAATGGAGCCGTTCTTGCGGCTGATTGCGGATGGCCAGTTGAATCACGCTTTCTTTCACTATGCGTTGATGATCTTCAAAGTGATCGAAAATGGGATGGGCCATATCCTCTAATAGAGATTTCATCCATTCTTATCTCTGCTGGTATTGATCCACTCGGTAAATTTGACCGTCTTGAATCAGAAATTCCAGTACACAATCCAGTGTGTGACGCTAGGCAATCTGCCAGATTGATGATTGATGCTATTAAAAAGCTCGTTGATTTGCAACAAAAGGCGGCGACTCTCGCCTAATTATGTCAACTACAAACACTCTTGAAGCATACAGTCCACCTGTCACCAATGACAGCGGAAAATTCCTAGACGAGCGCATTAAGGATGTGCAGGCTGGTCGTGGATTATGGTCTAGGCTACAGCAAGCAGACTTGGAATCCAACAAGCAGATGGCTAAGGTTCAGGCTATGGTGGACGGCGCTCAACCATATTCGCCTCAGTTGCTCGCCAAGCAGGGCTTGTCCTACATCTCGAATTTCAACCCAGGCGATGCTAAAGCCGTGCTGGATACGTCTCTAGCCGCATTCTACGACCTTATTGCTGGCAGCGAGAACCTGATTGATGTTCGCACACGCTATGGTGAAGAATCGCAACGAGCCGAACTTTCGCAGAAGATTGGCCTCAACTTGAGCCGAGTTATTCGCAACTGGCCTGAGTTCAATTTCAAGTACGCCTACATTCCACACTACATGACGCTTCATGGCGTTGGAGTCGCTTACTTCCCAGACTGTCTATCGTGGGAGTGGGATGTCACGAATCTGGCTTATTTCAAGATTCCTCGCCAGACTCGCGCAAATGAGAATGAAATCCAGTACGCGTGCCTCAAGAAGTTGGAGAATCCAGCCGCTCTCATCAAGTATATCAATCTAGGCGACGACGCAGAAGCGGAAGGATGGGATTGCGAGCAGTTGAAGCGCGCTGTTATGGGCGCATCTGAACAGACTCCAGACCCCCTCAACTGGATGGAATTTGAGTCTCGTTGGAAGAATAACGACCTCTATTTTGGCGATACAAGCCCGTCTATTTCAGTCATTTATATATGGGTTCAGGAGAACGATGGTTCCTACTCCATGTATGCTTTTGCTGAGAACACTTCAACCATTAGTGATGGAACACCTGACAACTGGCTCTATCGCAAGAAGTCAGCCTTCAAGAATGCAAGCGAGGCGTTTATCTTTTTCACGCGAGGCATTGGCACCAATGGACTATACCACGGCATTCGTGGTCTTGGGGCTGATATGTATAATGCGTTCCAGCAACTCATGCGCCTTGAGAATAAAAAGGTGGACATTGCCCAAACAGCAGGACCACACTGGCAGGTTGAGAGCGAAGAGGCTGTTGAGAACTTCCGTGTCGTTCCGTATGGGGTCGGATACCTAGTGACTCCAGGCGCTACGTTCGTTCAGATGCAGCAGCCAAATATCAATGCGTCGATTGAACCTGCCGTAGCGAGTTTGAGGCAGACATTCTACGGTAATATTGCGCAGTACACCTCGTCTAAGACGCTGGATACAGGACGTGAGCTATCCAAGTTTGAGGCCATGTCGCGCCTTGAGATGTCGAGTCAGCTTTCCGTGACGGCTATCAATCTGTTCATGCAGCCTCTTGACCGCCTATTCAAAGAGGTTGTTCGCAGGTTCTTCCGTCAAGGCTACCAACGCAATGAAATCGGTGGTGAACAAGTCTGGCAGTTTCGCGAGATGTGCCTTGAGGATGGCATTCCGGCAGAGGCATTGGATCAAATCGACTTCCGCTACACAAGGGCGAGTCGCAGCATTGGCTACGGCAGTCCCGCTGCACGTCGTTTGGCATTTGAAAACCTGATGCCGCTGTATCCATATTACGACGACTACGGCAAACAGAGGCTTGTTCAAGGCTTCACATCGTCTATTGCAGGATGGCAGATGGCAGACCAACTATCACCACCTCCAGGACAAGATCAACGCCCACCGCTTGAGACTGCTATTGCCGACTCTCAGAACGCTGCACTTGCCCAAGGATTTGAGCAGATCATTCTTCCAAACGAGAATAAGCGAGTCCATCTCCAAGTCCATATTGGTAAGTTGGACGAATACCACTCACAGTTCAACGAGGCTGGACAAAATCCAAAACTCTACGCTCAGATTGTGCCCCCGATGGCTAAAATCTTTGACCATGCAGCGAAGACGCTGGAATCGTTTACTGGACCAGAAGCACCCCAGTTTCGCCAGCAACTTCAACAGTTCAACGAGATCATTGTTAATGGTTCTCGCCACTTACAGAAGCAGCAGGCTAAAGAAGCCGAGGCAGCAGGGCAACAGCAGCAGGAACAAGGACCATCTGAGATTGAACTCAAGATGGCTGAATGGAAAGCCAAAATGGATCAACGCGCAGAAGAGTTCCGCGTCAAGATGGAGCAACGACAAGCTGATGCCGCACAGAAACGTGCTCTCACAGATGCCTCTGTAGCTGCTGACATTGCTCGCAAAAGCGCAGCGGCACAGGTTCAAGCTAACTCAATTCGATGAATAACACCAAAAAGACACCAACAAGGCTAGAGAAGTTCTATGAAGGCGATGGGCCGGTTCAACTGAAACGGCTACTCAACGATCCAACGATGGTTGAAGCGCTATCCATCATCGAAGAGATCGCCAAGCCAAATGATCTACTTCTACAGCAGATGGTGAGATCACATGGAGCCAATGCGCCAGTATCTATATCGCTCATGTACGCATCACTAGCGGGTCAGAATCTCATGGTGAACAGACTCCGTAACCTAGCCAATAAGCCATTGGGCAACGAAGACCACCTAGACGTATTCAGCCAAGCCCCTTTTGCTCACATTGACGAAAACTATCTCGAAACGAAATAATATGGACGCCGAAACCGCACAAATAACGCCACCAGTCGATTACTCATCAGAAGCAAACGCGATGTGGGATCGCGCACAAGCCTTCATTGATAATGGTTGGCCACAACCTGAACT
>Ga0194035_1001390_pt1 | contig 12788 bp, 7 predicted proteins | sample JunL2320m_MetaG_FD_148680 | JGI IMG/M metagenome (GOLD analysis project Ga0194035, IMG submission 148680) | Anoxic zone freshwater microbial communities from boreal shield lake in IISD Experimental Lakes Area, Ontario, Canada - Jun2016-L239-20m | ecosystem: Environmental > Aquatic > Freshwater >...
CCAGGTGAACGCACACGCGCTGCCCTCGCCCTGCTGCAAGCGCGCGGCGTCAACCTGCTTGTCCTTGACGAGCCGACGAACCATCTCGACCTGCCGGCGATCGAACAACTTGAAGAGGCGCTCGAATCATTCGACGGAACCGTCCTGCTTGTGACGCACGACCGCCGCATGCTCGACACCGTCCGACTGACGCGGCGCTGGCACGTCGAAGACGGCAGCGTGAGTGAGATCGCGGCAAGCTAACGACGTCAGCCGTGCGCTCGATAGGCCTCGGGGAGCAGCATCGGCTGGTGTAGGGGAGAATGGGGGAAGACCTGACGCCTTCCCGAGAGAGCATTGTGACCACGCCTACTGCGCAAGAGACCGTCCAAACCGACGTCCTCGTTGTTGGCGCTGGCCCCGGTGGTGCGTCGGCGGCAATTCACCTTGCTCGGCTCGGCCGCGACGTAATCCTCGCTGACGGCGCAACCTTCCCGCGCGATAAGGCCTGTGGTGACGGCCTCACCCCGCGCGCTGTTGCAGAACTCGAGCACCTCAAACTCGATCACATCCTGCAGGGCGGACCGGTCAACAAGGGTTTGCGCGGTTACGGATTCGGCAAGGCCCTCGTCCTGCCGTGGAACGGCCCGCACCTGCCCAAGCATGGGTCGGCGATCGCGCGCACGGAACTCGACAACGCACTGCGCGACGCAGCGCTCGACGCCGGTGCCACTGGATTAGACGGTCACCGTGCCGTCGACGTCGTGCTCGATCGCGGCAAGCTCACCGGGGTTGTGCTTCGCAGTGCCGACCGCACGATCACCGTTGAAGCCAAGCAGGTAATCGTCGCTGACGGCGGTAAGTCACACCTCGGTCGTCTACTTGGACGCACGTGGCATCAGGAGACAGTGTTCGGCGTCGCGTCACGCGCATATGCCACAAGCCCGAACGCCGACGATCCGTGGATCACCTCGCACCTTGAACTGCGCGACGAGACCGGCCGCATGATGGGCGGTTACGGCTGGGTGTTCCCACTCGGTAACGGCTTGGTCAACGTCGGTGCGGGCACCTTGGCCACCAAGAAGCGGCCCGCAAACATCAATCTACGTAAGCTCACCGAGGAGTACGCTCGTCAGCGCCAAGACGAATGGCAGCTCGGCGAACTCACCGGATACGGCTCAGCACCACTGCCCATGGGTGGTGCGGTGAGCGGAGTCGCGGGACGCAACTGGGTGCTGATCGGTGATGCGGCTGGCTGCATCAACCCGCTGAACGGCGAGGGCATCGACTACGCGCTTGAGACCGGACGGCTGGCAGCCGAGCATTTGATCGAACGTGGTCCTCTCGCTGATCTCACGGCGTCCTGGCCGAGTGCGCTCTACGACGAATACGGCGAAGCGTTCTCCATCGCGCGCCGACTCGGCATTCTCATAACGAGCGAGCGCATCATGAAGATGTCCGGCCCGATCGGCATGCGTACGCCGGGTGTGATGAAGGTGGCTTTCCGAGTGATGGGCAATCTCGTGACGCCGGAGGATCGTGACGTGGTCGCCCGCGCTTGGCGTACCGCTGGAAAGCTCTCGCTTACTCTCGATCGTCGTCGCCCGTTCCACTAACTGGGGGGCCGCTACGCCTCGACGCTCTCAACGAGGTGCAGGCTTTGGGTCGGGCGAGTTAAAGCGACGTACAGATCGGCGTCGCCAGCAGAGGAACTGCGACGAATCGCAGCCGGATCAACGACAACGACATGATCGAACTCCAGCCCCTTTGATTCGTGGGCTGTCAGCAAACTAATGCGCGCATCGAGCTGTGATACGGCCGGATCGATGAATCCGGTTGACGCGAGGTGGCCGCGAATGTGCGGCAGCTCGTCGCCGGTTGCAATGACGGCCCACGTCCCTAGTGCTCCGGGGTTGTCACCAAGAATTCCAGCGACGACGGATGGGATTGCAGCCTTCATCGCAGTGTGGTGAACCGGATCTGCATCACCCTCGCGGGCCGACAACGGCTCGCTACCGCCAAGGCCTCGTTCGATCAACAACTCATGTGCGGGGATCAGCAAGCGTCCCGGGGTGCGGTAATTGACGGTGAGAGTCTCGAGGCGCCAGTTGCCACCGGTCACGCGATCAAGGGCGTGGGCCCACGAATCGGCTGCTGCGGAACTCGATGCCTGGGCAAGATCGCCAACGACCGTCATCGACTTACTCGGAACTCGACGAACGATCGCCCGCCATGCCATCGGCGAAAGTTCCTGTGCCTCATCAACAACGATGTGTCCGTACGTCCACTCGCGATCACCAGCCGCACGTTCAGAAAGCGTTCCGTTGATCTGCCCGGTGGTGTAGCGCTCCAACATCAGGGTGCTGTCAACCATGCCGTGATACGCGTCAAGACCACCGGAGTCGAAACCGGCACCATCGCGTTCAGCCTGTGAAATCAATGCTGCAAGCGTTTCCTGCTGTTGGGCTTGGGCCAACGCGTGTACGGCTGATTCATTCGTCACCGGGCCGAGTAGATCGGCGAATTCATCTAGGAGCGGGACATCACTCGTCGTGAGCCTGGCATCAGCGGGCCGCGCGATGAGCGCTTGTTCGGCGGCTGAAAGGATTCCGCGCGACGCATTGGCCAGCAGCTCCGGATTGGTCAACAGGCGACGAAGAGCGGTGAGCTCATCGACGGGCATCCACAAGAGATTGAACTCACGACGAACGTTGACGTCCTCGCGCAGTTCATCACCGATCTCTTCGCGAACCTCAGCGTTGCCAGCATCAAGTTTGCGAGCATTGGCGACGCGGGTAATCGCAATATCAAGAAGGTTTTTCAGGAATGGCACTCGCTGCTCGTTGTACGTATCGAACTGGCCGTGCGCGTAGGCAAGGGCCCGACGAATGTCATGTGCTCGCAGTTCGAAGCTCAGATCGAGCAGTCGAAGACGCAGTGGTGCCCGATCAATTCGGGGGAGGAGCTTCACGGCATTAGCGATCACATCAGCCATTCGCGCATCACCCTTGACGGCGGCTACGTCGGCGGCGTCGTCCTGCGTGGTGATGATGCCTGGCAGCAACGTGGCGATCGTCGTACTCACAACGCTGGTCTCGCCAAGGCTCGGCAAAACATGGTCGATGTAGCGCGTCCACGTTGGATTTGGTCCAACGATCAAAACCCCTGAGTTTTCAAGCCTTTCGCGATACGTGTAGAGCAGGTACGCGGCTCGGTGAAGTGCGACGGCTGTCTTACCCGTGCCAGGTCCGCCAGCGACCACGAGGGTGCCGCGCATCTCTCCGCGGATGATGGCGTCCTGCTCGGCTTGGATCGTGGCGATGATGTCGTTCATCCGGCCGGTGCGGTTGGCCGTCAGAGCAGCCATCAACGCCGCATCTGAACCGGCAGCCGCTGGCGTTGCTCCGGATGCCGTGGCTTGGGCTAGTAACTCGAGATCGAGGATGTCTTTGACGAGATCGGTTACATCGCGGTGGCGCGTGGTGATGTGCGTTCGAGATTCAACATCGTGATTGTTGGCGTGAGTTGCTTGATAGAAAGCCGCGGCAGCTGGTGCTCGCCAGTCAACCTGCAGAACGCTGTGATCGTCGTCGAGAAGGCCGATCCGTCCGATCCAAATGGTGTCGGGCAGATTGTCAGCGCGCGCCCGTCCCGTCATGCGATCGAGCCGGCCAAAGGTGAGGCCATCTTCGATCATGTCGAGTTCTTGGATGCGATGTGCGTAGTGATCAGCAGTGGCATCGCGCTCGCTGCGGGCTTGGTGTGTTCCGCCCTTGGTACCTGTGGTCGCGTTGGTAAATCGTTCTGCGGCCAGGGCCCGCATCGCGTCGAGACGGCTGTAGGCATGACTGACGTGCGTCCGTGCGACGGCAAGGTCGTCACCGGGTGTATCGATGGGGGTGTCAGTCACAGTAGTAGTAGTCTCTCGCAATTCCGAGGCCGGCGGTACTCGGCCTGTGTTTCAGCCGCTGATTGGCGGTTGCGCAAAATGCAGGAGGGGCCAGCTACAGGCCGGCCCCTCCGCGATAGTGCTTGGTAATCAAGCGAATTACCTCGCTGGCAAATTACGCCAGGTCGAAGCGATCCGCCGTCATGACCTTGTCCCAAGCGGCGACGAAGTCGTTGACGAACTTCGCCTGTGCGTCGTCGCTTCCGTACACCTCGGCAAGGGCGCGCAGCTCGGAGTTCGAACCGAAGACGAGGTCAACGCGTGACCCTGTCCATACGGCTTCACCCGTCGTGCGGCTCTTGCCGGTGAAAGTGTCAGCGGCAGCCGAAGTTGGCGTCCACTCGAGGTTGTTGTCTAAGACGTTGACGAAGAAGTCGTTCGTCAACGTACCGGGACGGCTGGTGAAGACGCCGACTGATGAGCCGCCGGTGTTGGCGTTGAGGGCACGAAGACCACCAACGAGAACGGTCATTTCCGGTGCGCTCAGGCCCAGCAGAGCAGCCTTATCAACGAGCAGTGCCTCAGCCGGGCGAGCATGTCCGGCGTCGAGGTAGTTGCGGAAACCATCGGCAGTCGGTTCGAGGACGGCGAATGAATCAGTATCCGTGTGCTCCTGGCTTGCATCGGTGCGACCAGCCGCGAACGGCACGGTGACATCAACGCCTGCATCCTTTGCGGCCTTCTCGATTGCAGCGGCGCCACCGAGGACGATGAGGTCCGCAAGTGAAACAGCGTTCCCACCGGCTGCGTTGAACTCGCTCTGGATGCTTTCGAGCTTTGCGATCACCGTTGCGAGCTCGGCAGGAGTGTTGGCTGCCCAGTCCTTCTGTGGCGCCAGACGTACGCGCGCACCATTGGCGCCGCCGCGCTTGTCCGTGCCACGGTAGGTAGACGCCGATGCCCATGCGGCTCCGACCAACTGTGACACCGTCAAACCTGAAGCCAGGAGCGTGGCCTTGAGTGCGGCGACGTCCGCAGCATCAACCAGGGAATGGTCGACAGCCGGAATCGGGTCCTGCCAGATCATATCTTCACTTGGCACCAGCGAACCTGCGTAACGGACCTTCGGGCCCATGTCGCGGTGGGTTAGCTTGAACCAGGCGCGAGCGAATGCGTCAGCAAACTCGGCAGGGTTCTCGTAGAAGCGGCGCGAGATCTTCTCGTACGCGGGATCGAAGCGCAGTGAAAGATCGGTCGTGAGCATCATCGGAGCATGTGACTTCGACGAGTCGTGTGCGTCAGGAACGGTACCTTCGCCGGCACCATCCTTCGGCTTCCACTGCTTGGCACCTGCAGGGCTGGTGGTGAGCTCCCACTCGTATCCGAAGAGGTTCTCGAAGTAGTTGTTCGACCAGGCGGTGGGCGTGGTGGTCCAGGTAACTTCCAGGCCGCTGGTGATGGTGTCGCCGCCCTTGCCGGTGCCGAAGGTGTTCTTCCAGCCGAGGCCCATCTCTTCAACGGATGCACCCTCTGGCTCACGGCCAACGTACTTCTCTGGGTCTGCAGCACCATGGGTCTTGCCGAAGGTGTGACCGCCAGCGATGAGAGCAACAGTCTCTTCGTCGTTCATAGCCATACGGGCGAAGGTCTCGCGGATGTCGCGAGCTGCGGCCAGCGGATCGGGGTTGCCGTTGGGGCCTTCTGGGTTTACGTAGATCAGACCCATCTGCACAGCGCCGAGTGGGTTCTCGAGAACGCGGTCACCCTCGTAGCGACGATCGCCAAGCCACTCGGTCTCTGACCCCCAGTAAATGTCCTCTGGCTCCCACTTGTCTTCGCGACCGCCGCCGAAGCCGAATGTGGTGAAGCCCATGGAATCCATGGCGCAGTTCCCGGCGAAGACAAACAGGTCGGCCCACGAAATGCTCTGGCCGTACTTCTGCTTGATTGGCCACAGCAGACGACGTGCCTTGTCGAGGTTGCCGTTATCTGGCCAGCTGTTCAAGGGAGCGAAGCGCTGCATGCCGGTGCCAGCGCCGCCACGGCCATCGCTGATGCGGTAGGTGCCGGCTGCGTGCCAGGTCATGCGAATGAAGAACGGGCCGTAGTGACCGAAGTCCGCTGGCCACCAATCCTGTGACGTTGTCATCAGGTGGTCGATGTCCTTGCGAAGCTCATCGAGGTCTAGTGCCTTGAACGCCTCGGAGTAGCTGAAATCAGCGCCCAGCGGATCGGCTGCTGGGTGGTTGGTGTGCAGGACCTTGAGGTTGAGTTGGTTGGGCCACCAGTCGCGGATCGACTGTCCCGAGCCAAGCTCGGTGAGTGCTCCACCCGAAACCGGGCACTTACTTTCGTTCTCCATTGTGGTCTCCTTCGGCTGCAGTGCAGTGGTCTGGCATGAACATTCTTGTCTGGTGCAGGAACGTGCGTTTCTTGGGGTTCGAATCTGTCGGTTAGCTCGTTTTCTTCGACGTGCACGTGGGGCAGTAGCCCCAGTAGACGACCTCAGCCTCGTCGATGATGAAACCGTGATTGTCCGAAGCAGTCAGGCATGGGGTGTCGCCGGTGGCGCAGTCGACGTCGGCGATCGAGCCGCAACCTCGACAAACTACGTGGTGGTGATTGTCAGCGACTCGTGATTCGTAGCGGGCTACCGATCCGGCTGGCTCGATCTGGCGGATCAAGCCGGCGCTGGTGAGTGCGCGCAGTACGTCGTAGATGGCTTGAGTTGATACGTCGGCTAGATCGTGTCGCACGGCGGTGGCGATCGAATCCGTGTCGGCGTGTGGGTGCTCGTAAACAGCGGCCAGAACGGCTGTTCGTGGACGGGTGACGCGCAGGTCGGCAGAGCGCAGCAATTGCTGGGCTTCGACGGTTGTTAGCACGTCTGCAGTCTTTCGTCCTTTTTGGAATCAGTCAAGAAAAGGAGGGATCTGGGATAGACCTTTGTTAAGTCATGTCCAAAGTTGGTCGACCAATATTTCAGCAACTGATTTATGTCCGTCTCATCTGGCCGGATGTGCTCAGTTGCTGTTGTATTGCCGCGTAGGCTCGCAGTCTCGGGATGTTGCCAGCGTCTGAGGTTTGCGGCGTGCCATTGACCAGAGCAGGAGCGCAATGAAAATCGGAGTCCTCGCGGAAGCCCAGCCGGGTGAGACGCGCGTATCGGCAACCCCGGCCACTGTTGGTGAGTTACGCAAACTTGGTTATGTCGTCGTCGTGCAAGCAGGTGCGGGGGAGAAGTCGTCGTACTCCGATGAAGCGTACGTCGCTGCCGGCGCCGCTATCGGTGATCCGCTCAGTGCAGACATCGTCTTCGGTGTGAACGCTCCTTCGTCCGAGCAGCTCGATGGGCTGCACGCAGGTGCGACGGTTGTGAGCTTACTGAGCCCGGCGCTGAAGCCCGAACTGGTTGAAGACCTCGGCCGCCGCCCAATTACCGCGCTCGCGATGGATGCCGTTCCGCGCATCTCGCGCGCGCAGTCACTTGACGTTCTAAGTTCGATGGCCAACATTGCTGGATATCGTGCCGTCGTTGAGTCCGCTCACGCGTTTGGTCGCTTCTTCACCGGTCAGGTCACAGCCGCAGGCAAGGTCCCGCCGGCCAAGGTGCTCGTTGCTGGTGCAGGTGTCGCTGGGCTCGCGGCGATCGGTGCAGCGGGGAGCATGGGCGCGATTGTTCGTGCTACCGATCCGCGGCCCGAGGTAGCTGATCAGGTGAAGTCACTGGGTGGTGAGTACATCGCGGTGGCCGCTCCCGACGTAGAGGTCAGCTCGACGGGCTATGCCAAGGAAATGTCTGACGACTACAACGAGCGCGCCGAGCGGATGTACGCCGAGCAGGCCAAGGATGTCGACATCATCATCACGACCGCGCTCATTCCGGGCCGGCCAGCACCGCGATTGATTACCGCCGACATGGTGGCGTCGATGAAGTCGGGCAGCGTGATCGTCGACATGGCTGCGTCCAACGGCGGAAACGTTGAAGGCACCGTCGCGGGTGAATCGATCGTCACGTCAAATGGTGTGACGATCATCGGATACACCGACCTCGCTGGACGCCTAGCCGCGCAGTCATCGCAGTTGTACGGCACCAACCTCGTCAACCTAATGAAGCTCATGACCCCAGGTAAGGACGGCCAACTCGTTCTTGATTGGGACGACGTCGTGCAGCGCGCGATCACGGTCGCGAAGGACGGCGAGGTTACGTGGCCGCCGCCGGCCGTCGCGGTGTCTGCGGCTCCCGCCGCAGCTGCACCCGCGCCCGTCATGGCCGTCAAAAAAGCAGCCGAGCCGATGCCTGCGAGCCGCCGATTCCTCGGCGTCGGAATTGTTGGCGCACTTTTGTTCCTCCTCGCCGCAATTGCTCCGGTTACATTGCGCGGACACCTTGTTGTGTTCGCCCTTGCGATCGTCATCGGCTACTACGTCATTGGCAATGTTCATCACGCTCTGCACACTCCGCTGATGTCCGTCACCAATGCGATCTCCGGAATCATCGTGGTCGGAGCGATCTTGCAGATTGGTCAAGGAGATACCGCGATTACCGCGCTCGCTTTCATAGCCATTCTTCTTGCCAGTATCAACGTGTTCGGTGGATTCGCCGTCACCCGTCGCATGCTTGCCATGTTCTCGAGGAGCTGACCGATGAGTATCGAAACTGCCGCCCAAGCCGCGTATATCGTTTCGGCGCTGCTCTTCATTCTTGCCCTTGCCGGCCTTTCACGTCACGAGACGGCTAAGTCCGGAAACGTTTTCGGCATGGCTGGCATGGCCGTTGCGCTTGTGGCCACGATCGCGCTGGCCATTGACCGTGGCATCACGTCTACCGGACTTGGCCTTCTCGTTGCGGCAATGGTGATCGGCGCGCTCATTGGATTGCAGCGCGCTCGCTCCGTCGAGATGACGGGCATGCCTGAGCTGATCGCGATCTTGCACTCATTCGTCGGTTTGGCTGCTGTTCTTGTTGGTTGGAACGGCTACCTTCTCGTCGAACTTGCATTGAACGGACCTGAAGCGCAGCTACTCGACGCGCAGGGGACTCTTGGTATCCATCACGCCGAGGTGTTCATCGGCGTCTTCATTGGTGCGGTTACCTTCACCGGCTCGATCGTTGCGTACTTGAAGTTGTCGGCGAAGATCAGTTCGTCACCATTGGTTTTGCCGGGCAAGAACCTGATCAACATTGGCGCTCTGCTTGCATTCGCAGTGTTGACGGTGTGGTTCGTGATCTCACCAGCCATGTGGATGCTCGTTGCAGTGACGATCATTGCTCTGCTCCTTGGTTGGCACCTAGTGGCATCAATCGGTGGCGGCGATATGCCGGTGGTTGTCTCCATGCTCAACAGCTACTCAGGTTGGGCGGCTGCAGCATCGGGCTTCCTACTCGAAAACGATCTGCTGATCATTGTTGGTGCGCTCGTCGGATCGTCGGGTGCGTACCTGTCGTACATCATGTGTAAGGCGATGAATCGTTCGTTCATCTCCGTGATCGCAGGCGGCTTCGGGATTGAAGCGGCATCAGGTGACGACAAGGATTACGGCGAGCACCGCGAGACCAACGCCGAAGGTGTTGCTGAACTTCTGCGCAACGCCGATTCGGTGATCATCACCCCGGGCTATGGAATGGCTGTAGCCCAGGCGCAATATGGGGTTGCTGAGCTCACCCGCAAGCTTCGCGATGCAGGTGTTGAGGTGCGCTTCGGTATTCACCCGGTGGCGGGCCGTTTGCCAGGTCACATGAACGTCTTGCTCGCTGAGGCCAAGGTGCCCTACGACATCGTCATGGAGATGGATGAGGTCAACGACGATTTCTCAGATACCTCCGTCGTTCTGGTCATTGGCGCTAACGACACCGTTAACCCTGCCGCGGCTGAAGATCCAGGTAGCCCGATCGCAGGTATGCCCGTGCTGCACGTATGGGAAGCCGAGAACGTGATCGTGTTCAAGCGCTCTATGGCTTCGGGGTACGCAGGCGTGCAAAATCCCCTGTTCTTCAAGGAAAATAGCGCGATGCTCTTCGGAGATGCAAAGGACCGCGTCGAAGATATTCTTCGCGCACTCTAAGCCGACAAGACTCACGAACGTGACGTGAGCCCTTAAAGGCCCGTCAATTGATCGAGCAGCTTGTGCGAGCGTGCTCGTCGTCGCATGGTGATCGAAAGTCGACCCTCGTCGTCAGCGCGCACCTTCCCGCTTTCCAGCAGTTCGGCAACAGCTGCCATGGTCTCGTCGTGGCCCAATCCGCGGACCAAGTTCGGAAGTTGATCAATCGTCGGATGGTCACTACGCAAGATCGCCGTCATGACAAGACGTTCGGCTGGGTCAGCGTCGAGTAGTCCCATCACCCCTGCGGACCATGCTTCAACGCTGAGTGTGCGCACCATTGTGTCGTTCACGGCGCGCACCGTCTCGGTGCGCCGCGCGTCCGCTTTTCCGACGTCGCCGCAGAAGTTGCCCGCACCGATTTCAGCCACGAGACGCTCGTTGCCATCACTGTCGTTGGTGTAGATGCCGACTCTGCCAGTGACGACGAACATCACGCGATCGGCGGGTGCCCCGGCTCGGTACAGAGTCTCACCACTGCGGAAGTGTTCGGTGAGCAGACGTGAGCGCAGAGTTTCGCGCTGAGCCTCCGGAATCGATTCAAGGATTCGCGTGTCAACACCGCCAGCAATCTGTCGCTCCCAGACGGCCGCGTATTCCGCCACCTCCATCAGTTGTTGATGTGGGCCCACCACAATGCGGGTGCCGATAGGGGCCACCACGCAATCGGCACGCGCCGCGAGTTCGGCGTTCGACGTAGCGAATACAACCGTGCGGTCGGGATGCTGGGTCAGCGCGGCAAGGGCGGGTGCGGCACTATCTGGGTCGGCGAGCAACGGAAGGTCCTGCAGAACCACCACCTCAGCATCGCCAAGCGCGGCCATGCCGATCATCAGGCGCTGGCGCTCGTGCATGCTCAGTTTCTCTGCCTGAGTGCCCAGTGGTGCGTCAAGGCCACCGTTTGGAAGGTCTGCCAGGTGCCCGATTCCTACCATTTCGAGCACGGCCGCTACTTCGTCATCAGTGCAGTGTGCACCGGAAGCCCGTAAATGATCGTTCACTGACGCATCCATGAGCACGGGGTCGTCTGTCAGCAACATGATCCGTCGCTTGATTGATGGTAGGCGCACGTCGATTCCGTCAAAGAGCACGCAGCCCGCTGCCGGATTGGCGTCGCCACTAAGTACTTCGAGGAAGGTATTGGTTGACACCCCCATGTCGGTAACGACAGCCACAGTTCCACCTCGGGGAACCTGGACATCCCCCGTCATCAGCGGATTATCGAGATGCAGTGCTACGTCGCGAAGCACCAGAGATGGCTGCTGCAGCGAGACAACCAATTCTGTCGATCGAGTGACGCGAGGCTCGGCCTGAGTGATCTGCTCGATGCGTCGCTTACTGGTAACGGCGAGCCGGATATCACGCAACCAATGTGGAAGCGCTTCAAGGCCGCGGACGACGGCTTCGATGTACAGAAGCGATGCAGCAATCTTGCCTGCCTCAGAAGCCCCAGAAACAATGCTGATCAGCACAACTGCGAGCACAGCCGCGTATCCCGTGAGTCGTGCAGCCGTGATGAGGCGACTGGCTTCGCGCTTCTGTTCCTCGGTCGCAATTCTCAAATTGTCTGCACGTTGCGAAAAACGCTCGCGCATCCAGTCACTGAGGTTCATCCCGGTCACGTTGCGGTTGGCGGTGATCGACTCATCGACGACCGCGCCAATTTCACTGCTGGTGTCTAGCCTGGCCGTATTGCGCGCGAGCATGCCGCGACTGATTCGGCTGTTGAGGAAGAGGAAAAGGAGCGTCGCGGCCAGAGTGACTAGCCCGGCCTTCGGCTCGATGTACATGAGCAGTGCAAGGCTCACAACGATTCGACCCACGCCCGGAAGTCCCTCAGTGACGGTGACGTCGACGGCTTCCTCGAGTCGATCAACATCGCTAGTGTGGCGACTGATCACACTGGGTCGGCGCATCCCCTGTTGACGCAACATTGGCGCGTCGAGAGTGTGGTCGTAGACATACTCCGACAGGTCTTGGCCGATCTGAGCAGCTGACCGATACGACATCCAGCGTGATAAGCCCGATGCAATCAGGCTTGCGGCCATCAGTGCGGCGATGCCAAGGACGATCAGCGCTGTATTTCCTTCGCCGGCAAGTACCGCGTCTACGCGCAAGGGAATGATGGCCGCCGATCCGAGAGCAATTGTCGCGAGTACAAGAGCCAGAACGAGTCGACCGCGAACCGGTTGGATGAAAGGTGCGAGGAAATGCAGCAGCTCGCCGGTACCCGCCCTGGATTTTCCAGCCGGTACCGACGTCAGAATGCGTGTGCTCATCGGCGCGGCCTACTCAACTGTCTTCGGAGTTTCAGTTTTTCGGTAGGCCGCTAACTCTGTGAACAATCTGGGCGTACGGTGCGTGAACTCATCGAGACACGCAGGTGAACAGTTGCCGCGCATTAGGGATACCCCAACTACCGCACCGCCATTCTGCCCCGGACGTCCTTTCGGTCAGCGCTAACGCTGGAGAAGTCGCACCGTAATCGCTGGTATTATTTCGGTGTGAGCCAGTACATCGACCTTCAGGAGTTGCGCAATCGTTTGCGCGACGAGGCTGGCGCACAGATCTTCAATTCCCATCGTGGCTCAGGGTTTTCATACCGGGCTAAGGTTCCACCGGACGGGGCAGTTCGCGCTTAAGCGCTTTTGAATCTGCCTTTCACACTCCCGCGAATTCGCGTTGAGTTGCGCCGCTGTGCGCACCGTCCCGCCTTAGTTCCCCTTCAAAATGAAAATTGATGTGACCACCATGCGCTCGGCCTTTGTCTCGCCCCAATTCACCTTTCTCCATGATCTGATGACGTCAATAACGC
>Ga0194035_1001392_pt1 | contig 12779 bp, 10 predicted proteins | sample JunL2320m_MetaG_FD_148680 | JGI IMG/M metagenome (GOLD analysis project Ga0194035, IMG submission 148680) | Anoxic zone freshwater microbial communities from boreal shield lake in IISD Experimental Lakes Area, Ontario, Canada - Jun2016-L239-20m | ecosystem: Environmental > Aquatic > Freshwater >...
ACAGTGCTCGGCACCCTTGTTGGCCTTCACGGACTAAACGGCGGCACTGCCAGCGTCGGCAACGCGGCGCCTGCTTCACTTCGCGGACGAGAACTCGTGACCCGCGTCGGCCTTGTGCCCCAGGACCCAACCCATCTACTCGTGGCAGACAGTGTGCGCGATGAATGCAGTGCCACCGATCACGACTGTGACTTAGCCGCTGGCAGCACTCGACGTACTCTCGATCGGTTGGCCCCTGGGATCGATGACGATACTCATCCACGGGATCTGTCCGAAGGTCAGCGATTGGCTCTAGCACTGGCCATCGTTCTAGCCGCTGACCCACCGATTGTTCTTCTTGACGAACCAACGCGCGGCCTTGATTATCCAGCTAAGCAGCAGCTGGTGGCGATCCTAAAATCCCTTGCCCTAGAGGGACGTTGCGTCCTACTAGCAACCCATGACGTCGAACTCGCGGCAGATGTCGCGACGCGCGTGATCGTCTTGGCCGACGGTGAAATTGTGGCAGATGGCCCTGCGCCCGACGTCGTAATCGGCTCGCCGATGTTCGCACCTCAAGTCAGCAAAGTTCTATCGCCGCAGCCGTGGCTGACGGTCGCTCAGGTGGCGCGAGCGCTCGAGCCAGCATCGTGACGATGCCTACGTCGACGACAACTGCGTCGCGTCCAGGGCACATCGGGCGTCGAACCGGGTTGGCCCTCGCAGCCGCATCCATCTTCGGACTGTTCGCATTCCTGTGGCCACTCATCGGTGCCGCCGATTCCACTGCGATCACGCACGCGTCGCAAACCCCATGGTTGTTCGCAATACTGCTCCCCTTAGTCATTGCCGTGGTCCTGGCTGATCTAGCCGATGGCGGGCTCGACGCCAAGGGCATCGCGTTGATCGGCGTTCTCTCCGCAGTTGCTGCGGCGCTACGTCCCTTCGGAGGGGGCCATGCAGGTTTCGAACCGATGTGGATCGTCATCATCCTCGGTGGTCGAGTTCTCGGCCCAGGCGCCGGATTTGGGATCGGCGCGATCGGCATGTTCGCTTCAGCATTGCTCACCGGCGGGGTCGGCCCGTGGCTGGCATTTCAGATGATCGCAGCCGGTTGGGTTGGGCTTGGCGCTGGCCTTTTGCCGCGCGCATCCGGTAAATCTGAACTTGTTCTCTTGACGGTGTACGGCGCACTCGCTTGCCTTGCCTACGGGTTCCTACTCAACCTGTGGTTCTGGCCAACTGTCACCGTGGCAGGAACTTTGCCTGCCGCGATTAGCTTCATCCCCGGCGCCGGATTCATCACCAATCTCGGGCACTGGCTTGCCTTTTGCATCGCGACGTCGCTTGGCTTCGACGTCCCACGCGCCGTGCTCACGGTCGCTTTGATCATCGCGGCGGGTCGTCCCATCCTCAATGCACTTCGTCGCGCCTCACGACGGGCCGCCTTCGATGTACCTGTCACGTTCAGCGCACCGATACCCGCTTCGTCAGTTCACGTCCACTAATTTTCGACTGTATCGATATGGACATCACCGTTCTCGGAACCGGATCAGCAGACGGCTGGCCGAATCCCTGGTGTGCGTGCCTTTCGTGCACGTGGGCACGCAGTGAGAAAGTCTTACGCGAGTCGACCTGCATCGTGGTGAATGGCTCACTACTCGTCGATTTTGGTCCGGCCAGCGCCAGTCAGGCAGAACGGGCTGGCATCAGTTTGGTGGGTATCGACACGGTGCTCATTACTCACGCGCACTTTGACCATCTCGCCCCACAGCATCTTCTGACGAGATCGTGGACGCATACCGACAGGCCACTACGGATTATTGGCCCAGCGAGTGTGATGCACGCTGTCGAACATTGGATCGGCCCCGACGACCCAATCACTTGCTACCCGATAAATGCTGGCGACATCATCGAACTAGACGGTGACTCGAATGGCACGATCATCCGCGCCTTATCGTCATCGCACTTCGACGGAAGCGACGCACTCAGCGCCGACGCACTGCTATACGACATCTCCGTTGCCGATGGTGGTCGTCTTCTCTACGCAACGGACACTGGCCCGCTACCTAACGCATGTATCGAGGCCGTTCGCGATGCGACCTTCGATATCGCATTTATTGAACAGACTTTTGGCCACTACACCGACCACAACACCGGGCACCTTGACCTTGCCACATTTCCCATCGAGCTAGATCGTTTACGCGCAGTTAAAGCCATCACCCCCGATACAACTGTTATTGCCGTGCATCTTTCACATCACAATCCCCCTGGCGATGCGCTGTCGGAGCAACTGGCCGAATGGGGAGCCCAGATTGTCGCCGATGGCACCCATCTGACGATTGACACGACGCTAGGTGGCGCCCGATCGCTAACGATGCGGCGCACCTCCGATGCCGACCCAAGTATTCAAACCACGGCGGTGTTGATCACCGGTGGGGCAAGGTCGGGCAAGTCGAGCCGCGCAGAATCGTTGTTAGCAGACGTACAGGAAGTCCGATACATCGCGACCAGCGGCACACGTCCCAATGACGTCGAGTGGCAACAGCGCATCACACTTCATCAAAATCGACGCCCCACTACGTGGCTGACCATCGAAACCCTTGATCTCAGCGGCGAACTCTTAAAGGACGATTCCCGTCCCATCCTGATCGACTGCCTATCGCTGTGGTTGGCCGGAATCATGGATCAGCATCAGGTGTGGCAGACCACCTCTGGCACACCTGAACGTCAGTCTGCACTCGCGGCCATCGAAGCCGCCATAACGGCGTTGACCGATGCCATCCGGACGGCCGACTGCGACACCGTTATCGTGACAAATGAAGTTGGCAGCGGGATAGTGCCAGAACATGAATCCGGACGTTTGTTTCGAGATCTGCTCGGGCGCTTGAATGCCCAGGCAGCGACAGCATGTGATCGCGTGGAGTTAGTTGTGGCGGGTCGTGTGATCACACTATGAATCAGGAGCAGGACGTGGCTGAGTTAGAGCCGATCGACATCACTGAACTGTGCAGCCGCATCGAACGTCCCGATCAGAGTTTCTGGCTAGAGGCCAAACAGCGCCAAGAAACCCTCACCAAGCCAAGTGGGGCTCTTGGCAAACTCGAAGATCTGTCTGCCTGGTTGTGTTCGGTTCAGGGCCAGTGCCCACCACGTGCACTCGATCGTGTTCGCGTCGTCATCTTCGCCGGCGATCACGGCATCGCGCGAACCGCCCAGACAAGCGCTTATCCTCCTGAAGTCACGGCGCAAATGGTGATGAACTTTGTCACCGGGGGCGCGGCAGTCAACGTGCTTGCCCGTCAAAACAATGCGTCTGTTCGCATCGTCGACATGTCCGTAGATGCTGACTACGACGCACTCGGTATGGCTGTCCCAGCCGACGTGACCCGCTACAAGGTTCGTAGGTCCTCAGGATCGATCGATCGAGAAGATGCAATGACGTATGAGCAAGCACAGCAGGCATTTGCAGCCGGTGTAGCCATCGCCAATGAGGAAATCGACGCTGGCGTAGACCTTTTGATCCCCGGCGATATGGGCATCGGCAACACCACTCCGGCGAGCACGATCATTGCCCTCTACACCAATCTCGATGCCGCCTCAGCAGTTGGACGAGGCACTGGCATCGACGACCTGACGTGGATGCGTAAGACGGCCGCCGTGCGCGACGCGATGCGAAGGGCCAAAGCGGTTAAGTCCGATCCGATCAAACTTCTAGCGGCCGTTGGCGGAGCTGATATCGCAGCAATGACGGGATTCTTGATGGGTGCATCGGCGCGCAAGACCCCTGTGCTGCTAGACGGAATCGTCTCCACCGCCGCTGGCCTACTCGCGCAGCGTTACACCTACCGGTCGACAGAGTGGTGGCAAGCGGGGCATCGCTCAACCGAGCCTGCACAGCAAAAGGCCCTCGACCAGTTTCCCCTGGTTCCGATCGTCGACTATGAATTGCGCCTTGGTGAAGGTACCGGCGCTCTCATCGCCTTACCGGTATTGCGCGCTGCCGGGAACACGCTGCGCGAGATGTCTACGTTCGACGAAGCCGGCGTATCCGATCGCGACGGCGACAACGTGGCATCACCCAACGACATCATCGACGAGTCATAAGTCACCGCGATGCCTGACTTCGTCCGACTTGCCTTCGGGACACTAACCCGGCTCCCTGTCCCACCACCTAGTCAGGTGGATAAGAACACCGCGCGCTGGGCCATGATTTTCGCGCCTGTCGTTGGCCTACTGCTCGGTGGCATCGCAGTCGTGGCACTCGACGGTGTACGGGTGCTCGCCAAGAACGACCGCTCACCTTCACTGGTCGACCTGCTAGCTGCAACGATGGCGATCACGGTCTTGGCATTCATGTCACGTGGTCTGCATCTCGACGGTTTAGCCGATTCGTTTGATGCATTGGGGGTGAAGGGTCCGAACACTGAGGCAACCCGCATCAAAAGGCTCGACGTTATGCGTTCACCTGAGATTGGTGCATTCGGCGTGGTCTCCGTCGTCTTATGCCTTCTCATCCAGATTGCAGCCCTCAGTTCGTGTATCGCTGCCGGCCTCGGATCGTTCGGCCTACTGACAGCAGTGATGGCATCGAGGCTCTCCCTAACGCTGAGTTGCCGTCCATCCATAGCCTCGGCGCGACCAGAGGGGCTCGGGGCTGCCGTTGCTGGAACCGTGCCCGCAGCCACAGGAGTGCTCGTCGCTCTAGCCACGATCGGTGTCGCCGCGCTATTCGGACGACTCGACGACGATGCAAGCCTACGAACGGTCGCAGCGCTGGTCGGCGCAGTTATCGGCGCCATCGTCACAGGCCAACTGTCCCTGCGTATGTTTACCCGTGAATTCGGCGGCCTCACCGGGGACGTTTTGGGCGCGGTAACTGAACTTTCGATGGCCGCAGCCCTTCTGGCGACCGCATTTCTCATCTGACGGGTGTTGTCCGGCTGCACGTAATCGGCGCAGGTACACCGCATTTCACGAGTAAAACCTGCAATTGTGAGCGACGTCACCGACGAAGATCGCCAAACGTGGCTCACATCACCCTGAATTGGTAATTAACGCTCCCAGACTTTGAGAAACTTTTCACATGACCACATTAACGAACGAATCAGTCACCGAATCGACCACCGATTTCGACGTCACCACGCCGGCCGACCAGGCCGCCACCAAGGCCCTGCTGGCCAAGCGTGACGCGAACTTCTTCAATCTTGGTTACGGCCTGCTGCTCTTCGGAGTCATCATGGCACTCGTCGTGCTAGGCCTCGTCGCCTACAGCCACGCCTGACCCACCCGTATCTGAGTAATTCGTACGCACACGCTGGCCAATCACAATCGGCCAGCGTGTCGTGCGTTGAATGACCATTGGGTAGGACGAGCATGACGATGTGGACTTAACAAACTGGTCGCATCCCTTCGCCTTCGATATCCCTTTGCTTGAAAAGGTTCTGCGCACCGTGGTTGTCTACGCGGCGATCGTGATTCTGCTGCGCGTGATGGGCAAGAGAAATCTGGCGCAGGTGAACACCTTCGATCTGGTCGTCATCTTCCTGCTCTCGAATGTCGTTCAGAACGCAATCATTGGGCCCGACAACTCCCTGTCCGGTGGAATCCTCGGCGCAATCGTTCTCATCGTCGTTAACAACCTGGTGGTACGACTTGCCGCCCGGCACGATCGCCTCGCCCGTTGGCTCGACGGTGTACCAACAGAACTAGTCCACGACGGCGTATTCGACGACAAGGCCGTTCAAGGATTAGGTCTGCGCGAGGCAGATGTCATGGCATCACTACGACATCAAGGTGTGTCAGATTTGAACGATGTGCACACCGCAACGCTGGATCCCAACGGCGCGATCACGGTTAGCCTCGAACCATCATCGCAGCCCGCAACAAAAGCCGACATCGACGACATCTTGCGCAAGCTAGAACAGTTGCAGAACCGCACTTAGGCGGCATCGGCTTAACGCGGATTCGCGTCCACAAATGGTGGCGTGGTCACGACGTAGCGGCCCGGTCGGCCACGTACGTCGATGATTACTTCGGAACCAGGGCCAACACCTGCGTCAGCATTAATCAATGCCAGTGCTATGCCCTGCTTTAGCGTCGGGCTGAATGTCCCACTCGTTACTTCACCGATTACCGCGCCGCCGTCGTCAAGAACATCCATGTGCTGCCGTGGGATTCCACGCTCTAGTGCGAGTAGGCCGACCAATGATCGGCCAGGGCCCTCGGCCTTTTCGGCGGTCAGCGCCTCGCGCCCGTGGAACGCCGGCTTCGACCACCCAACCGCCCAACCCGCCCGCGCTTGAACCGGTGAGATCTCGACGGACAGGTCCTGACCGTGCAACGGATATCCCATTTCGGTGCGCAAGGTGTCACGCGCGCCTAGGCCGCAGGGAACGATGCCGAAAGGCGCCCCAGACGCCATCAGCGCATCCCAGAGCGCGACCCCATGCTCAGCCCGAATCACCAGTTCGTATCCATGCTCGCCCGTATAACCAGTGCGACAGACGATCACCTCAGCGTCGCCAAACCGATGAGTCACGAAGGACATGTATTCGAGCTCGGTCGGCAGATTGAGTGCGGTGAGAACTGCCGCGGAGTTGGGGCCTTGAACGGCGAGCACAGCGTAGTCACGATGAAGGTTCTTGATCGTAATGTCGGACGGCGCCACAGATCGCAGTACGTCTACCACCTGCGCAGTATTGGACGCGTTCGGAATGAGGAACACATCATCGTTACCGTTGAGATAGGCGATGAGATCGTCGACTACTCCCCCGGCTTCATTGCACAACAGCGTGTACTGCGCCTGACCGGCACCGATTCGGCCGAGCTCATTGGTCAGAACCGAATTGAGGAAGTCTGCAGCACCTGGGCCAACCACAGCGGCCTTACCTAAGTGCGACACGTCAAAAACGCCAACCGCCTCTCGAACGGCAGTGTGTTCAGCCACGGTGCCGCCGTATTCAATGGGCATCAGCCAGCCGCCGAAGTCGCCCAACTTTGCGCCGAGTGCAACGTGTCGGTCGTGCAGCGGTGAATGCAATTGCTCGGGAGCAGCGGCATCTGAATCAGTCACACCTTCAACATACTCGCGAAATACAACGAACGGATTGTTTGACGCACGCAGCACAGCCAACGCGAAGAAGGTAAGTTGCACGTGAGATCCCTTCACATTAGGAGCGCACGTGACCTCGTTGTCCCTTTCTTCCGCTGATCTAGCCACCCTCGCCACCGACGCACTGGTTGTCGCCACGGCGCCCGTCGGAGGACGTCGCAAAGGCGTCACCATCGTCGGCGCTGCCGCCGGCCTCAAAGCCACGCCCAAGAAGCGTCTTGAGGAATCACTCGCTGCCCTCGGCGCGACAGGTAAGGCTGGCGACATAGTGCGCATCCCCGGCTCAGGAATCACTGCTGCCACGGTGATCCTTGCCGTGGGCGTTGGAGCCGGACCGTGGACGGACGAGACGCTGCGTCGCGCCGCTGGCAACGCCGTTCGAGCACTCGCCGGAACCCGACGTGCTGCCCTAGCGCTTCCGGTCGAAACCGCTGCTGCGGTAGACGCAGTTGCCCAAGGAGCGCTCATGGGTGCCTACTCGTACGACGCCTTCCGCGTCGATAGCAAGGCAGAGCAGAAATCACCCGTCAACCGGATCACCCTGCACGTCGCTGATGCAAAGGACTCCTCGATTACGACAGCAGTCGCGCGTGCCAAGGCGATCTCAACGGCAGTTAACTTCGCTCGCGATCTCATCAATGCGCCGGCCGCTGCAATGCCACCGACCACGCTGGCTCAATCCGGCGCAGACGCGGTGGCAAATCTGCCCGTCGAGGTTGAAATTCTGGACCAGGAGGCACTCGCCGCAGGTGGTTACGGCGGCATCCTCGGCGTTGGTAAAGGCTCGATGCAGCCGCCACGCTTGGCCCGTCTTGCCTACCGTCCCGAGGGCGCAACGGCTCACCTAGCCCTCGTCGGAAAGGGCATCACCTTCGACACCGGCGGTATCTCAATCAAGCCGTCGGCGAGCATGCATGAGATGAAGGCTGACATGTCTGGGGCCGCAGCAGTCATTGCCACGGTTCAGGCAATCGCCAGCCTCGGACTTTCCGTGGCCGTTACCGGTTATGTCTGCGCGGCTGAGAACATGCCAAGTGGCAAGGCACAAAAGCCAGGCGATGTTCTGAGTACGTATGGCGGCAAGACCGTCGAGGTTCTCGATACCGATGCCGAAGGCCGACTCGTTCTTGCTGACGGCCTCGTCCGCGCACAGGAAGACAAGCCGGACGTAATCATCGACATCGCCACCCTGACAGGGGCTCAGACGATCGCCCTCGGCTCACGCACCGCCGGGATCATGGCCAACGATGACGATCTTCGCGAAGCGATCTTTGATGCGGCAAACCGCGCTGGTGAAAGCATGTGGCCAATGCCGCAGCCGGAGGAATTGCGCGCGGGCCTCGACAGCCTGGTGGCCGACATCGCGAACATTCCGCTCAGCGGGCGTCGAGATGGTGGCATGCTCTCGGCCTCGATCTTCCTGCGCGAATTCGTCCCGGATTCACAGCGTTGGGCGCACCTCGATATCGCAGGCCCGGCGTACAACGGCTACAGCCCGTGGGGCTGCACACCCAAGGGTGGCACCGGTTACGCAGTACGCACATTGGTGCAGGTTGCTGAAGATATGGCGGACGGAGCGCTCTAAGCAGACTGAGACAACGTCAGAACGAACGACAGTGAGCCGGGACACATCCGTGTGCCCCGGCTCACATCATGTTCAGGAAAGTGAAAGACTGGCCAAGCGCGAAACCTCGCGCAATGCCGTGTCGTCCACCCGCACCTACAAGGAGCGTCCGTGACCGGGACTGAATTTGATGTCGTCATCCTCGGCGGTGGCAGTGGCGGTTACGCTGCTGCCCTGCGCGGATCCCAGCTCGGCCTATCGATCGCACTGATCGAAAAGGACAAGCTTGGAGGCACCTGCCTACACCGAGGCTGTATCCCCACCAAGGCCCTGCTACATGCAGCTGAGGTTGCTGACTCAGCGCGCGAATCATCGGCGATCGGCGTCAACGCAACCCTGCATGGCATCGACATCGTCAAGGTGAACGAGTATCGCGATGGTGTCGTTGGTCGGCTTTACAAAGGGCTTCAGGGCCTCGTTAAGAGCCGCGAGGTTACCTACATTGAAGGCACCGGCACCCTGACATCGGCGAACACCGTCGATGTCAACGGCACCCGCTACACCGCACGTAAGGCTGTCGTTCTGGCAACTGGTTCCTACGCGCGCAGCTTGCCCGGCCTTGACATAGGTGGTCGGGTCATCACGAGCGATCAAGCTTTGCAGCTGGAGTGGATCCCAGCAAAGGTGATCGTTCTTGGCGGTGGCGTTATCGGAGTCGAATTTGCCAGCGTATGGCGGTCATTCGGTTCTGAAGTAACGATCGTCGAAGCCCTCCCCCGACTCGTGCCGAACGAAGACGAGGCGAGCAGTAAAGCGCTCGAGCGCGCATTCCGAAAGCGCGGCATCGTCAGTAAGACGGGCGTGCGCTTTTCGGGTGTCACACAATCTGACGCGGGGGTCACCGTCACGCTGGAGGGTGGCGAAACCCTTGACGCAGATCTGCTACTCGTGGCGGTTGGACGCGGACCCAATGCAACGGGAATGGGCTACGACACCGTCGGTGTTGGGATGGATCGCGGATTCGTCCTCACCGACGAGCGCCTTGCGACCAATGTGCCGGGCGTTTACGCAGTCGGAGATATCGTCCCCGGTTTGCAGCTCGCTCACCGCGGCTTCCAACAGGGCATCTTCGTAGCCGAAGAAATTGCCGGGTTGAATCCGCGCGTGATCGATGAACTGGGCATTCCAAAGGTCACATACTGCGAGCCCGAGGTGGCCTCCGTTGGGCTCTCACAAGCTCAGGCCATAGAGAAGTTTGGCGCAGAGAACGTTGAGGCGTACGAATACAACCTCGGTGGTAACGGCAAATCCCAAATCCTTGGAACTGCGGGATTCGTCAAGCTCGTTCGTCAAAAGGACGGGCCAGTCGTAGGGATGCACATGGTCGGTTCCCGCGTTGGCGAACTGATCGGTGAAGGCCAACTGATCGTCAACTGGGAGGCATACCCGGAGGATGTGGCTTCACTCGTCCACGCCCATCCAACCCAGAACGAAGCACTCGGCGAAGCATTCCTTGCCCTCGCTGGCAAACCACTTCACGCCCACTCTTAACGAACGACGAATGCAGCACTACGGTTATTGATAGCGCGCGATCGACAATGACGTCATGATCCGCCTCGCGACTGCACGAAGGAGTACGTAACGATGTCTGTCTCCGTCACGATGCCCATGCTCGGTGAGAGTGTCACCGAGGGCACAGTTTCGCGTTGGCTCAAGAACGTCGGCGATACGGTCGCTATGGATGAACCCATCGTGGAGGTGTCCACGGACAAGGTCGACACCGAGATAACTGCACCCTCCGCTGGAGTGATCCTGGAGATAAGCGCACCCGAAGATAGCGTCATCGCTGTAGGTGCACAGCTCGCCCTTATTGGTACCGCCGACTCTGCCGCTGCCGTTCCCTCAGCCCCAGTCGCCGACCCGGTGGTTGTTGAACCAATCCCGGCTGCCCCCGTAGCTATGGCACCTGAGCCAGTTTCCGTGCCTGAGCCACTCGCTCAGGCATCCGTCGAGCCTGCCGTTGTCGAGCCCGCTGTTGTTGTGCCCACCGCCGCGTCAGCCGCCGGTTCAACGCCCGTCGTACTACCTGCGCTTGGCGAGAGCGTGACCGAAGGCACTGTGACTCGCTGGCTCAAGAGTGTGGGCGACAGCGTTGCCGTCGACGAGCCGCTCGTGGAGATCTCCACCGACAAGGTCGACACCGAACTTCCCTCACCAGCGGCAGGCGTGTTGATCGAAATCACCGTTGGGGAAGATCAGATCGTTGCCGTCGGTGGCCAACTTGGACTCATCGGCAGTACTTCCGTCGCCCCGACACCAGCCGCACCAGCGCCCGTCGCGGCCACGCCAGCACCAGTGGTAGCCAGCGAGCCAGTGCCGGTTGTTGCGCCTGTCGTTGTTCCGGCTCCCGTACCGACCACACCCACGGCCATCCCTGCACCGGTGCCGGCACCGTCCGCTCCGGCTGCACCCAGCGCAACTGCCGATGCCTACGTAACTCCGCTTGTTCGTCAACTTGCCTCCGATAGTGGAGTTGACCTTTCGACCGTCACTGGTTCCGGTGTTGGCGGACGTATCCGCAAGGAAGACATCCTCGCTGCCGCTGCGGCGGCAAAGGCAGCTGTCCCCGCGGCGCCAACCAACGCCCCCACTGGCGCAGCCTCGAACGCCACGCCAGTTGAGCCGTCGAACCTTCGTGGAACCACCGTCAAGATGAGTCGCCTGCGCAAGGTGATTGCCGAACGCATGGTTGAGTCACTGCAAACCTCCGCTCAGTTGACGACCGTCGTCGAGGTGGACGTCACTCGCATCTCGCAACTTCGTGATCGCGTTAAGACTCAGTTCGAGGCCAGTGAAGGTGTGAAGCTCAGTTTCCTGCCGTTCTTCGCGAAAGCCACTATCGAGGCCCTTAAGCAGTACCCACAGGTGAATGCATCCATCGACCTGGCCGAGGGAACTGTCACCTACCCCGACGCCGAACACCTTGGTATTGCCGTCGACACCGATCGTGGCCTGCTCGTCCCTGTGATCCGCGATGCTGGTGACCTATCAATTGGTGGATTGGCTCGCAAGATTGCCGATGTTGCCGGTCGCACCCGCACCAGCAAGGTCTCACCTGACGAGCTCTCCGGTGGCACATTCACCCTGACAAACACCGGAAGTCGCGGTGCGCTGTTCGATACACCGATCATCAATCAGCCGCAGGTGGCCATCCTCGGAACGGGTGCAGTCGTTAAGCGCCCTGTCGTCGTCACCGACGAAACTGGCCTTGATTCCATCGCTGTGCGCTCAATGGTTTACCTGGCGCTTACCTATGATCATCGCCTCGTCGACGGTGCGGATGCAGCGCGATTCCTGACCACAATCAAGCAGCGACTTGAGGATGCTTCATTTGACGCTGAACTTGGTGCCTAACAGCGCTAGGGTTCAAAGGTGCGCGTACTCATTAGCGGGTCTTCAGGTCTGATCGGTTCGTCTCTAGTCGCGTCACTTCGCGTAGATGGCCATGACGTCCGGGTCCTGGTTCGGCGGCCGTCGAGCGCCGCGAGTGAAGTTACGTGGCAGCCTCAGCGTGGCGCTGATGGTGTGGATGACATCCTGCGCGATGCCGTTTCATCAAGTGATGCGATTGTGAACCTTGCTGGTTCGGGTGTGGCGGAAAAACGTTGGGATCAGGCGTACAAGGACACGATCCTTGGTTCGCGAGTATCTGCCACCACCTGCCTTACCACTGCGATAGCCCAGGTCGAAACCAAGCCGTCCGCTTTCGTCTCCGGCTCTGCCGGCGGCTATTACGGTGACACCGGCTCAGAGGCCGTCGACGAATCGGCACCACGTGGAAACACATTTCTGGCCGAAGTCGCCGACGCCTGGGAGCGTGCGGCGATTCCGGCCGCCGAAGCGGGCGTGCGAGTCAGTCACCCTCGCACCGGAACAGTGGCCGATCCCCATGGCGGAGCATTTGGTCGCCTACTTCCGCTGCTGCGCGCCGGTGTCGGCGGTTCACTCGGATCCGGACGTCAATGGTGGTCGCTCATTTCACTGCGCGATGAAGTCGCAGCCATTCGCCACCTCATCGACAACCCCACGGTCGTCGGGCCGGTGAATTTCAGTGCACCGCAA
>Ga0194035_1001394_pt1 | contig 12774 bp, 10 predicted proteins | sample JunL2320m_MetaG_FD_148680 | JGI IMG/M metagenome (GOLD analysis project Ga0194035, IMG submission 148680) | Anoxic zone freshwater microbial communities from boreal shield lake in IISD Experimental Lakes Area, Ontario, Canada - Jun2016-L239-20m | ecosystem: Environmental > Aquatic > Freshwater >...
GCCAACGGACTCCAGGGAATCACGCCGACACCTTGATCAATACAGAACGGCAACATCTCACGCTCTTCTTCGCGGTGCAGCAGGTTGTAATGATTCTGCATTGAAATGAATCTGGTCCACTGATTGAGATCGGCAGTGAACTGCATCTTTGCGAACTGCCATGCATACATTGACGATGCACCTATGTAACGTGCCTTGCCCGCTTTCACAACATCGTGCAGTGCCTCCATTGTTTCTTCAACGGGCGTCTTTGCGTCAAAGCGGTGAATTTGGTAGAGATCAACGTAATCCGTACCCAATCTTCGAAGGCTGTGATCGATTTCAGTCATAATTGCTTTGCGAGAAAGGCCACCCGCATTGATGTCTGACCGCATTGGTCCATTTACCTTGGTGGCAATCACCACATTGTCGCGGTCTGTAAAGTCTTTCAGTGCCCGTCCAAGAATTTCTTCACTTGTTCCCGATGAATACACATTAGCGGTATCAAAAAAAATTATTCCGGCATCAAGAGCATTTTTGATAATTTCCCGACTGTCTATCTCCGACAAAGTCCAGGCATGAGTTCCGCTGTTTGCATCGCCAAAACTCATTGCTCCTAGGCAGATCTTTGAAACAGACAGCCCTGAGTTACCTAATTTGGCGTAACGCATCTTCGCTCCTTCTATTTTATTGCAACGTCTTGTCAATGCTTTGGACTTATTTTGTTACGTTTTCAGATTCATTCATGTTTCTTTGTTCGTCACCTGCATGACTAATGCGCGATGGGATCGCTTTGACTGCATAAATCGCGCCAATGAACGCCAGGACCGCCGCAAGAACCAAAGCGATGCGCATGCCGTAGATATACGAGGCTCCAGCCACTTCCATGAGTGAATTGTGAATATCAACGGGAAGCGTGTCGGCGAGTTGTACTGCAGCTGAAAGTGACGCATCCGCACCGTGCAGCTGCTCGGGTGTGAGACTTGTAAGAGTTGAAGAGTCTTGACTAAACCGATGCTGAAAACCAACAGTTGCAATTCCACCGAGCAATGCGATACCTAAAGCTTGACCTGACTGGCGGGTGATCTGATTGAGCGCAGATGCACCGCCGGCCTTTTCTGGGGAGACCGCAGTCATCATGGCTTCTGTACTTGCGGGCATGAAAACGCTGAAAGACGTAGCCATGAACGCAAAGCCCAGACCGAGCATCCAATACGGCGACGTGGTGGTAGTTACCGTCATTGACAAAGCTGAAACGCCCGTCATCGCCGTACCAAACGCAATGGTTTTGCGCAGACCAAAACGTTGCATGATCCACGGTGCGCGAGGCACGACCAAAATATTGACCAGAACAATAGGACCGGAAGTGGCGATTGCGGCTTGTAGCGGTGAATACCCTTTAACCAACTGCAACGAGATAGTCGCGAGAAACATCGCACCTGACATCGCGATAAAAGCAAAGGTCAACGTGAGCGCTGCAGCACTTAATTGCGGACTCTTCATTAAAGACAATTCGAACATCGGATTTTCCGTGTGGTTTTCCCACCAGAAGAACAACATCGCGAACAGAATTGCGGTTGTGAAGCCAGACAAGATTGGCATGCTCGTCCAACCATGCCCAGGGCCTTCAATTACAGACCAGATAAACGTAGCGAGTGCAATTGTTGAAAAGAGCGCGCCTAAAAGATCGAACTTCGCGGTAAACGGATCTTTCGAGTCGGGTATATAGATTGCACAGAGAACAATCGTCACCAATAAAATCGGCAAGTTCACGACGAAACAGGCCTGCCAACTAAACCAAGCGAGCAACAGCCCACCCGTAATCGGGCCAATAAAGGCGCCGATCGCGTTCATGAGTGACCAGTAAGCAATAGCCTTACGACGTTCATTTGCCTCGCGAAAAACATTGACCAAAATCGACAACGTCGCAGGCATTGTGAGCGCTGCGCCCACTCCCATCAGGGTGCGCCAAATGATGAGTTGCGCAGGATTTGTCGCCACAGAAGCTCCGGCAACCGTAGCCACGGTAATTGACAGACCAAGAATCAAGGCTTTCTTGCGTCCATACTTATCGCCTACCGCTGCGCCTGTCAGGGTCAGACCTGCAAGGACAACAATGTATGAATTAACAATCCACTGGAGCTGCGCATCTGAGGCGCCTAATTCACGCACCAAAGTGGGCAAGGCCGTATTTAAAATCGATACCTGCATCGTGATCGTGATAAGTACGAGGCAGAGCACGACCAGCACCAACCAGCGGCGTGGGTGACCGAAATCAGTGGGTTGTGGCATGGATGGTAGTTTCGCATGAATCGTGCTGAGTTTTTGCATTACTCCAAAATCGCAACCAGTAATCCTGCTACTTTCTTGGTCATCGAGATTACGAGATTGAAGGTCGATTCATGACAAGTGTGAACAAAGAGTTCACTGGGAAAGTCGCACTCGTTACAGGTGGTGGCAAAGGAATTGGCGGAGCTATCTCTGAAATGCTGGCAGCGCGTGGCGCAACTGTGGCAATTAATTTCCGAAGTGACGTAACCATGGCTCAGGACACCTGCGACCGCATTAACACTGCCGGAGGCACAGCTGCACTATTCCCAGCTGATATCTCAGATGAACATGCGCGTGAACAACTCGTCGTGTCAGTTCTCGAAAAATTCGGATCCATCGATTTATTGGTGAATAACGCCGCCTACACGAAAATTCAAGATCCGCATGAACTGACTTTGCGCACTTGGAAGGCGATGTTTGCTGCAAACCTCGATGCAGCCTTCCACCTCACTTGGCTCGTCAAAGATGACATGCTCGCTCGAGGTAGCGGGAGCATCGTGAATATTTCGTCTAACGCAGCCGAGCGTCCTAATGCGATTCAACTTGCATATGGGACTTCTAAAGCAGCTTTGAACGCCTTTACTGCCCGCGCCAGCCTTGCCCTTGCGCCCAATGTGCGCATCAACTGCGTCTCCCCTGGGTTTACCGAGACACCGCGCGTAGCTACGGTCGACGCCGTCACCCAAAAACAAATGCGGGCCTCGATTCCGATGCAACGCGCAGGGACATCAGAAGAAATTGCCGAGATGACTTGCTTTTTGCTTTCAGAAAAGGGTGGATACATCACCGGACAAACAATTTCTGTTTCAGGTGGACCTAACTAATGCATTTGATCTTTCCTGGCTAACGCGGAAGCTTACGAAACACTGGTCGTGGCATAGACTTTAAGCCCGCCATAACAAAACGTAACGGACCTGGTGCGTACACCGTTTCCTTGCCTTTTCGTAATGACTTCACCACAATGTCCGCGACCACATTGGCATCAGTAGTCATCGGAGCTTCCGGAAGTCCTTCGGTCATTCGTGTGCGCACCATGCCAGGTCGTACCACGAGCACATGTGCACCGGTTCCATGCAAAGCATCGCCAAGACCTTGCGCAAAAGCATCCAATCCGGCTTTAGTAGATCCATAAATAAAGTTAGATCGTCGGGCTCTATCCCCGGCAACACTGGAATACACGACGAGTGACCCGTGCCCCTGCGTGCGTAGTCTGCGCGCAACGTGCAATCCGATACTGACTGCGCCTGTGTAGTTCGTAGTAGCCATTTCTACTGCAAGGTCAGGATTGGCTTCAGCTTCTTCTTGGTCACCCAGAACACCAAATGCAAGAAGGACGATGTCAATATCGCCTGCATCAAAAATTCCATCAACGAAGGCACCATGCTGTTGCGTGCTGCGCGCATCAAAATCAAGCGCGGTCACCCCCACAATGCCATCTGCGGTTAACGCTGCAACCGCAGCATCGCGAGCAACTGAAGGTCGGGCCGCGAGAACAATACGACGGAGGCGACTGCGAGGAAGCGCACGAACAGTGGCGAGTGCGATCTCGCTGGTTCCGCCAAGTACGAGTACTGACTGCGGTTCACCCAATGCGTCATTCATCTGTTCCCCTTAATTGTGGTTATTCGTGAGAAGCGTTGTAGTTACTAGATAGAAAGTCTTCGGGCGAGGTCTGAAGTAAACACACCACGTGGATCGAGTTGATCTCGAACCTGTTGCCACTCACTCAGTCTTGGGTACGTGCGCGCGAACATTTGTGGTGACTGACGTGAATCTTTTGCTAGATACAACCGCCCGCCTGCTTCTGCAATCAAGTGGTCTAGGTCGTCAAGCGCTTGTCCTAGACCTTCAACACCGGCTGGTACATCCGCGGCCAGAGTCCATCCTTGCTGAGGAAATGACAGCGGGGCGGGGTTAGCCGGGCCAAATCGTTTCAAAACCGTTAAGAAACTCGGTGCTCCAACATCTCTCAGTTTGTCGAGAGCCACACGGATGAGATGACTTGCCGAATCTGGAACCACACATTGGTACTGCAAAAACCCTCGCGGCCCATAAATTCGATTCCAATCTTGCACACCATCAAGTGGGTGGAAGAAAGCGCTAATCGATTGAAGATCACCTGACTGTGATTTCGGAGCCTTACGAAACCACGCCTCATTGAAGGCTCGAATGGTGAGTTTGTTCAGTAAGCCACTTGGAAAAATCGGTGGCGCAGTTGCGATGGCCTTTGGTTCAAACGCCAATGCATGCGTACGTTGCTTAGCACTCAGTTGATCAATTGGTGCATGGTCTCCGCTGGTAATGACTCCTCGCGCGCTCTGTGACATTGTGTCAATCCAAGCAACGGTGTAGCGATATTTATCGTCCCCGGCCACCATCGCTGACATGACTTCATCTAGATCATTAGCGCGCTGGGTGTCGACGCTGATAAGCGAGCTCGTAATTGGAATGACATCGAATGTTGCTTGAGTGATGACACCGGTAAGTCCCATACCTCCGATGGTCGCCCAGAACTGCGCAGCAGTATCTCCATCAGGTCTTAGTTCGCGAACTTCTCCAGAGCCGTCTACCAATGTAAGAGCTTGAACGTGTGCACCGAAGGTGCCATCAACGTGGTGATTTTTACCGTGCACATCTGAACTGATTGCTCCGCCCACTGTGACCATCCTGGTGCCCGGAGTGACCGGAACAAATGCGCCAGCTGGAACGATCGCCTTCATCACCGAATCAAGGCTCGCGCCGGCGCCGGCAGAGACCGTGCCCGAGGCGAAGTCATAAGAAATCTCGTCAAAGGCGTGGAGATCAAGTACTGTTCCGCCACCACTTTGTGCCGCGTCTCCGTAGGAACGGCCAAGTCCACGAGCAAGTACGCCTCGAGCGCCGGCCGACCGCACCGTTTGCTGAACTGCTTCAGTTGAAGAGCAGGATTGAACCCGCGCAAGGCTCGGACAAGTGCGACCCCACCCGGTGAGGAGTTGTTCTTGATCAGAGATTGATAGTGACATGTCAGACCCCCAAAGCGCCGAAGCCGAAGAGCACGACCCAGACAAAGCCTAAGGCGAGCAACACTCGATCACGAAGTACGGCATCTTCGGGCGCCTCAGCTTGGCCACGATCGATACCCACCCCGTAGCGAAGAATTGCAAGAACAAATGGCAAAACGCTCCACTGCGCCCAAGGCAATGTTGACGGCGCCGTTCCAACCTCAAAGGCCCATAGGCAATAAGCCGTGATCGTGACCGCTGCTGCAGTTCCCCAGACAAACCGCAAATACCCCACGGTGTAGCCCTCAAGGCTTTTTCTCCTGATTTCTGGATGCCCATTTTCAACAGCTTCGAGCCAAGCCAGTTCACAGTAGCGTTTTCCTGCGGCCATAAAAAGCGAACCGAAGCCGGCAACAATTAAAAACCACTGTGAAATTGCTAAGTTAGACGCTACTCCGCCAGCGATAGCGCGCAACAAAAATCCCATTGACAGTAACGCGAGTTCAATAACTGGCTCATGCTTTAAGCCAAGCGAATAAGCCAGAGTGAAAACAAAGTAAATGGCAATAACACCAGCTAACTCTGGGCGAATCCAAAATGACAAAGCCAGCGCAGCGACAACGAGAACCCCAGATATCGCAACGGCTACTCCCGGTGCCAATTCGCCTGCTGGAATTGGGCGGAAACGCTTCGTTGGGTGCAACTGATCAGCTGTGATATCACGCAAGTCATTGATGAGATACGTCGAACTTGAGATTAAACAAAAAGCGATGAAGGCACCGACTGTTGGCCAGAAGACGTCGACGTCAAAGACAGCTCCAGCAGCCAGCGGCGCTGCAAATACCAAGACGTTCTTCAGCCACTGCCTTGGGCGAAGCGCGACTAACGCGGCAACAACTGTCGGACGTGAATTCACACTCATTGTCACTTGCCTGACTCCATACTGAAGACACGTATTTCACTGGCCTGTGGTTCAGAGTCTCCAACTATGCGTGCTAATTGCGGCACAACCAGGAGCCATGTGATGACATGCATACACAGCAGCAAAATCCGGGATGACCACAAGACTTCATCGGGTTGCATGATCGGACCTGCCATTGAAACCAATGCGATGAGCGAGCCTGTCCAGAAAACGATTCTTTTGGCATGACTTCGACCAAGGGTCAAAGCAGATAACAAGGCTCCGACTACAGCCGCAAGAACCGGCAGCAGCAAAGGTGCGTACCAGCGAATCTGCGCAGCAGAATCATTCTGACTTTGAGCAGCCGAAAACGGCACCCCACAGACTCGACCAATAGCAAAAATCACGAGCGAAAGCAGACCCGACCACACGCCAGTGACGATGGCTGCATACATGAGAAAGCGAACAGTTGGATTCTCCGACTTTGGCGGCGCAATCGGGGTTACCGATTGCAGCCAAGGACGGGAATTCATCCCCCTATTGTGTCGAATGGGGCCATGGTTATCGGTAGGTGCCCAAGAAGGCAGTCAGGCGTGTGCCGGAGGTGATATCCATGTTCTGTTCGCCCCAGCCGCCGCGTAAGGTCATAGGGTGCACACTTGGGATCTGGCATGAGTCAGTTAGTAGCGAAAAAGGGCTCGACTTCCCCTGCCATCATCACCTTGGTGCTTGCCTTGGCCCTCGTGAGCATTTTGGCGATTTCTCTCGTGATCACGGGGGGCTCGTATGTTGAGCCAGCTGCAGGTTTGCCTGATTCAGGACCTCTTGTCGTCTGGGGTACCCCGATACTTCGACTGATCACTGACGTAGCTGCAATCGCCACGATTGGTTGGCTCTTGGCCGCCAGTGTGCTTGACCCAGCGGGAAAAGGCGGTGTTGTCTCAGCAGTCGGCCGCCGCGACTTGATGCGCGCCGGGATCGCCGCCTGCGTCTGGGCAGTGTTAGCCGTGGTGCAGATGCTGTTTACGTTGGCGAATATTTTGGGCCTGACGCTCCGGGAAGCGTTAAATCCAGCAGTAATCACAACCTATGCAAACGAAATTCCAGCCACACGGGCATTGATGGCCGTGACACTTCTTGCCATCGTGATCGGACTTGGTTGTTTCGTGAGTTCTTCAACCGGCTCAGCAATGAGTTGGCTTGTCGTGGCCATGATTGCTGCTTCGCTTCCATCTCTAGGTGGGCACGGTGTAGGTCTTGGCGATCACGCGCTCGCATTGACGTCAGGCATCACGCACGTTCTGGCTGCCTTCCTTTGGATCGGCGGGGTGTACGCCTTAGCTGTACATGCCGCTCGCAGTGACTTTCCTCTGCAAAAATCTATTCAGCGCTTTTCACCAATTGCACTTATCGCTTTTATCTTGGTTGCTGCAAGCGGTTTGGCGAACGCTTACACCCACTTGGATTCAATCGGACAGTTGCTCACCACAGGCTACGGACGAATTATCCTGCTAAAAGTCTTTGTACTTGTCGCGCTTGGTTTCATTGCTTGGCATGTGCGTAAAAAATTTGCTCAGTCTTTTTCGCAGTCCCGTGTGAGCACATTTGCACGTGTTGCAGCCGGGGAAATTGTCGTGATGGGTACGGCCCTGGCTTTGGGTGTCGCACTCTCATCGTCAGCACCTCCTCGTATTGAAACGCAGTTTGGTAGTTACGGGGAAAGCCTCTTGGGTTTCGCGTACCCGCCAGAGCCAACCGTGTTACGGGTTGTATTCGGCTTTCATCTTGATCCACTTTTCTTGACTGGTGCGTTAATCGCTGCAGGGCTGTACTGCTTCGGTGTCGCACGGTTGCTCAGCCGCGGCGATAAGTGGCCTTGGGGCCGCACGATTTCTTGGTTGCTCGGCATCGGCGTTGTTATCTGGTGCACAAACTCTGGGATCTCTGTGTATTCACAAGTCTCCGTGTCGTTACACATGACAGAACACATGACAATGGCGATGCTGGCACCGATCCTGTTAGTGCTCGGAGCGCCAGCCACTTTGGCACTGCGCGCAATAAAACCATCACACGGCAATGAACGTGGGCCACGTGAATGGGTGGTGTGGTTCCTACACAGTTGGCCAACTCGAATATTGACGAATCCTTTCTATGTTTTCATTATCTACGTCATAGGACTTTATGGGCTTTACCTCACACCGGCATTCGGTTGGCTCATGGGAAGTCACATCGGACACATTTATATGCAGACGCATTTCTTGTTTGCCGGATACCTTTTCTATTGGGTGATCATGGGAATCGATCCACGCCCAAAGCCCTTGCCTTACTGGGGTCGCTTCATGATGCTGCTACTTGCGATTTCAGTACACGGATTTTTCGCTGTTGTTTTAATGATGAGTTCAAATCTTTCACTGGCCCCTGAGTGGTACTCAGTTGTCCGCCCGTCTTGGATGACCGACTTACTCGCCGATTCTCTCACCGGAGGTCAGATCGCTTGGGCTCTTGCGGAAATTCCATCTGTGCTCGTCATGGTCGTTATCGCAATTCAATGGTCACGCAGTGACGACCGCGAATCAAAACGCAATGACAGACAAGCGGATCGTGATGGTAACGCGCAAATGAATGTGTACAACGAACACCTAGCGCGCCTGGCGCAGCGCGACCAGCAACTTTCGGAGTAAGCGTGGTTAAAAGAAATTTGCTCACTAAAACTGCGATCACAGTTCTGACGTTCACCACACTAGCTCTAGTAGAGCCCGCGAATGCCGCAAGCGACGCATCCTGGCAAAGTTCAGTGACTTCCGATCAAGTCGTGCTTGTGACGGCTAGCTCAACTTCTTCAACGTCAGGAACCCTGAGGAGTTTCGCACGCCAAGGCCGGGAGTGGGTTCTTGTTCAAAAACCTACTCCTGTTTTCTTTGGGAGAGGTGGACTCGTTCCGGCCCAGTTAAGAAAACAATCTTCTGGCACAACTCCGATGGGTACGTTCAATTTAATCTCAGCATTTGGTCGCAGCGCTAATCCAGGTGCGAAACTGCCTTACGTTCATGTGGACCAAAACGATGCCTGGACATATAACCCAGAAGTCCCCAGTACCTATAACCTCTTTCAGAACGTAGATCGAACGTGGAAGAGTTACGGAAAATATGTTGAACATTTGTGGGCGCTTGGCCCGCAATATGACTACGTCGTTGTCACAGACTTTAACAAGCCTGCAGGCGCCGTATATGCCACTCCGAGAGGAGTCAATCGCACTTCATCACCTGCTGATACCAAGCGTGGCGGCGGTATTTTCCTGCATGTGTCAAAAGGAATTCCCACGGTTGGCTGCATAAGTATGGCCAAAAATGTGATGCGATCTTTGTTGAATTGGCTCGACCCAAAGTCAAAGCCAATTGTGATCATCGGTCTTGAAAAAACCCTTATGAACTGAATGACCCTCTGATTCGTATATCTTTTAGGACTGGAAAATCTGCACGCACTTTTCCGGGAAAATCCACGTCAATAGTTGCGTAGAGAATGCATTCAGAATCACCTGCACGACTGACAACTTCGCCGAGCGGATTCACTATCTGAGAGTGACCTCCAAGCACCGCCTCTCCTTGGGTCCCCACTTCGTTGCATGCCAAGACCCATACTTGATTCTCAATGGCCCGTGCTCGCAACAAGACATCCCAGGCATCAAGCCTTAGCGCTGGCCAACCTGAAGCAATAACAACGCACGTCGCTCCGCGCTCGGCAAATGCGCGGAATAACTCGGGAAACCTGAGGTCATAACACGTCGCCATAGCAGTCTTGCCAAGGATGGTCTCCGTGACGGCAATTTCCGATCCATGTGAAAAGACGTCTATCTCGCCCTCGTGAAATCCAAAAAGGTGAATCTTCTGGTACTTCGCGATAAGTATTCCATCTGGATCAAACAGCACACTGGTGTTAAATAATGCACCCTGTTCTGTTCTTTCTGAAAACGATCCTGCGTGCAGCCATATGCCATTCTTGATTGCTGACTCACGCATGGCAGCCACGAGATGTCCGTCGATCGATTCCGCATGCTCATGTGCTGCACTAAAATTAAATGCCCCCACATGCCACAGTTCCGGTAGAACAACGACGTCGGCTTGAAGCGCAGCTTCGTCAATCAAATCCAGTACCCGTTGCTTGCGGGCATCAATAGTTTCGTGGCTGCTTACCTCAAGCTGGATGAGTGCGATCGACACCTGCATGAGTTGAGCCTAAGACCTCTCAGGATTTTCTGAATTTTTCGGACTGCATGGGTCCACTTTGCCACTGAAGTCACCCATGGCGCTGCAACATTGGCCCCTTGAGTTTCTCCACTTCCCTTTCTAGCAGGCATTGATGTCACGGTTTAAGACACAATGCCTTTATGCCTAGCACCTCAAATCTCATCCGCGTCTTTCTTCTGGATGATCACGAGATTGTCCGCAGAGGCTTGGCTGACCTGATAAATCTTGAATCCGACATGGAAGTGGTCGGAGAGGCGTCTTCTAAAGAAGAGGCCATGCATCGTATTCCGGCTTCTCGCCCCACCGTGGCGGTGCTTGACGTACGTCTTCCTGACGGCACCGGAGTAGAGGTTTGTCGCGATATTCGTTCCGGCCTTCCAGATGTGCGCTGTCTCATGCTCACTTCATATTCTGACGACGAGGCACTCTTTGACGCAATCATGGCCGGAGCTTCAGGTTATGTCTTGAAAGAAATTCGGGGCACCGATTTGATAACCGCAATTCGTCAGGTCTCTGAGGGAAGATCTCTGCTCGATCCTGGTGCTACACAACGAGTTTTGGATCGTTTACGCGAAGGTGAGAATCAAGACCAACGACTCCTCGGGTTGTCGGATCAAGAACGCCGAATTCTTATTCTCATTGGCGATGGGTTAACTAATCGTCAGATTGGCGAGTCCATGCATCTGGCTGAAAAAACGATAAAAAACTATGTGTCTAGTTTGTTGTCGAAATTAGGAATGGAACGCCGCACACAGGCAGCCGCACTCGCTGCACGCATGGCTGCTGAAAGTCAGCACAAGAACTCTCGCTAGCAGACTTTCATGAAGAAACTTATTTCTTCACTCGCAAAAGGCATGCGGGCTGTCCAATAAATTCAGCGCTTAATCAAGTGGTGCGCTCCAAACCAAGCGAGTACCACCATCCGCATGCACACGTTCTACTGTGCAGGAACCACCGAGATCTTCAGCCCTGGAATACAGATTTGCAATTCCTGACATTCCCGTCATCCCCTCAATATCAACACCGAGTCCATCATCTATCACAGTCAACATGACATTTGCGGTGTCAACTTCTACGGTCACTTCAATATGGCCAGCCTGAGCATGTTTCATCACATTGGACAACCCCTCACGCAGCACTGCCATCACGTGATCACCCAGCCGCTCACTGACGACCGAATCAATTGGGCCGATGAATCGCAACGCGGGTTGAAACCCCAGAGCCACAGCGCAATGTTCAGTTTCGCGAAGTACACGGCCTCGAACACCAGTTGCAGGACCTGATGTTGGCTCATGCAGGGCAAAAATTGTCTGTCGAATTTCGCGGATTGTTTCGTCTAACGCATCTACGGCATTCGATATTCGCTCATCCACAGCGGGATCCAACTTTCCCAAGCGAGATGCTCCCTGCAGTGACATCCCTGTTGCAAATAGGCGTTGAATAACTAAGTCGTGCAAGTCACGCGCAATGCGATCGCGGTCTTCATATAGTGCCAGTCGCTCATGTTCCTGCTGTGCTTCTGCTAAAACCAGAGTGAGAGCCGCCTGCGCCGCAAAGCTTTGTGCCGCATCAACCGCGTCTTGATTTGGGTTTTGCATATCAATATCCCAAATTAGAGTGAAAACCGCCAAGGCTTGATCCTCATTCATCATCGGGATCGCAATAATTGATCCGAAGGTGCGCGGTTCATCGATGTTTAATACCGCATCTGTTTGACGCACAACCTTGCCCTGCGCCATGACTTCATGCAGAACTGAGCCTGACGGGATCTCTTGACCAATCCAGCTGCTAGCCAAAGCATTGAAGGCATTCGAACGCAAAGTTCGTGGGCGACTTCTCTGCATCGCCCATTTTGGCTCTGGCGACCGGGAAATCTTGTGAAGGTCATACTCGTCGACAACTTCAGCAACCAAACGTCCTTGCGAGTCTGGAATGGCGACAACACAAGCATCTGCGCCAGCGATTTTTCGCGCATGCATTGCAATTAACGGAATTATTTTTTCACCATCTGACGAAGAAAGAACCGTAGTTGCAATATCAGCGACAGCCTGCTGCCATTCTTCACGTCGTCGACTGGACTCAAAGAGTCGCGCATTTTCAATAGACACTGCTGCAGCCGCTGCCAGTGCTGCGACTAAGTACTCGTCTTCCTCAGTGAAAAATTCACCATTGTGCTTCTCTGTGAGATATAGGTTTCCGAAAACTTCGCCACGTACTCTGACTGGTACCCCGAGAAAAGATTTCATTGGCGGGTGACCAACTGGGAATCCAACTGATGCCGGATGAGCCGCGAGATTTTCTAGTCGAATCGCCACTGGGTGCTCAATGAGGAGCC
>Ga0194035_1001397_pt1 | contig 12770 bp, 10 predicted proteins | sample JunL2320m_MetaG_FD_148680 | JGI IMG/M metagenome (GOLD analysis project Ga0194035, IMG submission 148680) | Anoxic zone freshwater microbial communities from boreal shield lake in IISD Experimental Lakes Area, Ontario, Canada - Jun2016-L239-20m | ecosystem: Environmental > Aquatic > Freshwater >...
CTGCCGCCTCCACCGCGCCGACCGGCTCATTCCACGTCAACCTCGCCGTCGGGTACGGGGGCCGTCAGGAGATCGTCGACGCGGTGCGGTCACTGCTGGGCAAACAGGTCGCCAACGGCGCCGGCCCCGAGCAGTTGATCGAGTCGGTCACCGTCGAGAGCATCTCGGAGAACCTCTACACCTACGGTCAGCCCGATCCCGACCTGGTGATCCGGACCTCGGGGGAACAGCGGCTGAGTGGATTTCTGCTGTGGCAGAGCGCCTATTCGGAGATGTGGTTCACCGAGGCGCACTGGCCGGACTTCCGGCGGGTCGATTTCTTGCGGGCGCTGCGCGACTACAGCCGGCGACACCGCCGTTTCGGCGCTTAGCCATTTTGCCGAGAATTAGAGCTTGCGGAGGCGCAGCCGGTTGATGGCGTGATCGGCATCCTTGCGCAGAACCAGAGTGGCCCGCGGCCGGGTCGGCAGGATGTTCTCGATCAGATTGGGGCGATTGATGGTTCGCCAGATATCGCGCGCCGCGCTGGCCGCCTGCTGGTCGGTAAGGCTTGAGTAGTGGTGAAAGTGTGATGCCGGGTCAGCGAACGCGCCGGCGCGCATGGCCAGGAACCGTTCGATGTACCACTGCTCGATATCTTCGATGCGGGCGTCGACATACACCGAGAAATCGAACAGGTCCGAGACCATCAGCCGCGCGCCAGTCTGCAGGACGTTGAGACCTTCCAGAATCAGAATGTCGGGATGGGTGACGACATGCTTATCGTCGGGGAGGATGTCATAGATCAGATGCGAGTACACCGGTGCGCATACGTGGTCTGAACCCGACTTGACCGACGTGACGAACCTCATCAGTGCTCGTCGGTCATAGCTTTCTGGAAAACCTTTGCGATGCATGAGGTTTCGACGGGCCAGCTCGTTGTTGGGATACAGGAATCCGTCGGTGGTCACAAGATCCACGCGGGAATGGTCTTCCCAGCGGGACAGCAGCGCCTGGAGCACGCGTGCCGTGGTTGACTTGCCGACTGCAACGCTGCCCGCCACGCCGATCACGAACGGCACCGGACGGGCCGTACTCTGAGTGACCTCGCCGAGGAATTCTGACGTAGCGGCGAACAAACCCTGACGGGCGGCCACCTGCAGGTGGATCAGCCGGGCCAGCGGAAGGTAGACCTCTTCGACTTCGAGCAGGTCGATCTGCTCACCGAGACCGCGCAGCCCGACCAGCTCCTCTTCGGTGAGCTTGAGCGGAGTCGACATCCGCAGTGCCCGCCACTGAGCTCGATCGAACTCCACGTAGGGGCTGTGTTCGCTCAGCCGCGCCATAGGATAAGTGTTGCAGTTAGCGTGAAAGGTATGCAGCCCGACCACCTGATTCGCGAATACCTCTTGCTCGGCTTGCGGTTCGACCGCATCGAGGAAGGCTACGTCGATTCCTTCACCGGCGACCCCCGGCTACGCCGCCAGGTCGCCGACGAGCCTGCCCCGGAGCCAGCGGAGCTGGCCGGCCAAGCCGACCGACTGCTGGCCCAAGTCGAGCAGGTGCCTCGGGATGCTGGATTCACCGAGCAGCGGGCCGGGTTCATCGCCGCGCATGTGCAGGCCCTCGCCTGCTCCGCGCGAAGATTTGCCGGCGAGGACATCGGATTCGTCGATGAGGTGCGCCAATACTTCGATGTCGAGATCAGCCTTGGCGCCCCCGAGCGCTACCGGGCCGCCCACGCCCGCATCGACGAGGTGCTCGGCGGCAGTGGCCCACTGGAGGAACGGCTCGCGGCCCATCGCAAGGCCGAGGAACTGCCACCGGAGCGTCTTGAGGAGTGCATGCACGCGTTCTCCAGTGCCCTGCGCGATATCGTCCGCAACACCTACCCGCTGCCCGATGCCGAGAACATCGTCTACGAGGTGGTCACCGACAAGCCGTGGTCGGGGTTCAACTACTACGAGGGTGACTACCGCTCGCGGGTGGCGGTGAATGCCGACCTCAAGCAGCAGATGTCCAACCTGCCAAGGTTGGTGGCGCATGAGTCCTACCCGGGTCACCACACTGAGCACTGCCGCAAGGAGGCGGGACTGGTCGCGGGCCTCGGCCACGGCGAGCAGACGATCTTCCTGGTGAATACCCCGCAGTGCTTGATGGCCGAGGGTCTGGCCGATCTGGCCCTGCACGCGGCGGTCGGCGACGGCTGGGGCGCCTGGGCGGCCGAGATCTATGCCGACCTCGGACTCCGGTTCGACGGAGAGCGGGCTCAGGCACTATCGGAGGCGTCGGCGGCTTTGGCCGAGGTCCGCCAGGACGCCGCGCTGATGCTGCATGACTCCCATCGCGACGTCGACGATGTGGTGGCGTTCCTGCAACGCTGGCTGCTGGTCGACGACACTCGCGCCCGCCAGAGTTTGAGATTCCTGTCCTCGCCGCTGTGGCGCGCCTACACGAGCACCTATGTCGAGGGGTATCGGTTGCTGCGATCCTGGCTCGATGACCGACCGGTATCGGTGGGCCTCACCGAGCGATTCGGGCGGCTGCTCGATGAGCCCCTGATTCCCTCGTCGCTGCGCGCTGAGTTGACGGTGTAGCCGAGTCTTGTCAACCGAAAACTACTGGCGTGCCGATGCTAAAGTTACGCACCTTCTGGCGGGGCCGAAGCTCGCCGTGGTGCAGAGTCAGCAGGAGTAGCGAGCGATGTCCGACATCGAAATAGCGCAGGCCGCGGACAAGCGGCCCATTCTCAGCTTGGCCGAGAGCCTGTATGGCATCGCCGGTGAACACCTTGAACCGTACGGCCATTTCAAGGCCAAGCTGTCCCTGGAGTACATCGAGAGCCTGCAGGACCGCGCCGACGGCCAGCTCATCCTGGTGACAGCGATGAGCCCGACGCCGGCCGGTGAGGGCAAAACCACCACCACCGTAGGGCTTGGCGACGCGCTGAACCGGTTGGGCAAGCGCACCATCATCTGTCTACGGGAGCCTTCGCTCGGGCCCTGTTTCGGCGTCAAAGGTGGCGCGGCCGGCGGTGGCTTCGCCCAGGTCGTGCCGATGGAAGATATCAACCTGCACTTCACCGGTGACTTCCACGCCATCGGCGCGGCCCACAACCTGCTCGCCGCGATGATCGACAACCACATCCAGCACGGCAACGCCCTCGACATCGATCCGCGGCGCATCACCTGGAAGCGCGTGATGGACACCAATGACCGCGCGCTCCGCCAGATTGTGGTCGGGCTTGGTGGTGTTGCCAACGGCTATCCGCGCGAAAGCGGTTTTGACATCACCGTGGCATCCGAGGTCATGGCGATATTCTGTCTGGCCACATCACTGTCCGACCTCAAGAAGCGTATCGGCGAGATCGTGATCGGCTTAAACAGTAAACGCGAACCGGTTCGGGCGCGTGACCTGAAGGCTGACGGTGCGATGGCGGTGCTATTGAAAGACGCCATCAAGCCCAACCTTGTCCAGACACTGGAGAACAATCTGGCCTTTGTTCATGGCGGTCCGTTTGCCAACATCGCGCATGGCTGCAATAGCGTTTCGGCCACTCGCGCGGCGCTGAAGCTCGCCGATTACGTGGTCACTGAGGCGGGGTTTGGCGCGGACCTGGGCGCCGAGAAATTCATCGACATCAAATGCCGCAAAGCAGGTCTGAAGCCGCGCGCAGCGGTGCTGGTCGTCACTGCCCGGGCTCTGAAGTATCACGGTGGCGCGGCGCAGGGTGCCCTGAACCAGGAAGATCTCGGTGCCCTGGAACGCGGTCTGGTCAACCTTGAGCGGCACTACCAGAACGTCACCACCCAGTACGGCCTGCCCTGCGTGGTGTGCATCAATCACTTCACGGCTGATACGTCGGCGGAACTGGCGCTGATTGAGGCCAAAGTCGCGAGCCTCGGCGGTCGGGCGGTGGTGGCTCGGCACTGGGCCGACGGCGGCGCCGGTGCAGAGGAACTAGCCGAAGCCGTGATTGCGGCCGCCGCGGACAATCACTGTGAACATCGCTACGTGTACCCCGACGACATGGGGCTGTGGGACAAAATCACGACGATCGCCACCTCCATCTACGGTGCGGCGGACGTCACCGCAAGCGCCAAAGTCCGAGCCCAAATCGATGAACTCAATGTCAATTGGGGACATCTTCCGGTGTGTATGGCGAAAACTCAGATGTCGTTCTCTACCAACCCGCGTGCGCTCGGTGCGCCCAGCGGCCACACTGTTGATCTGCACGAAGTGCGACTCGCGGCGGGCGCCGGTTTTGTGGTCGTGATCGCCGGTGATCTCATGACCATGCCGGGGCTGCCTAAAGTGCCGGCTGCGGAGAATATCGACGTCGACGCGCTTGGCAATATCAGCGGTCTGTTCTGACGCTTCGCCCCCGGCGACTAGGCTCATCGGCATGACAACTGACGCCATCGTGTCTGCGACCGCCGCCCCCGGCGCCAACTATGCCGCCACCGCCGGCGAGGCCTATCGGGCGGCGCTGAACGTCATCGAGACCGTCGAGCCGCGGATCGCCGCTGCCACCCGCAAAGAGCTTGCCGATCAGCGTGATTCGCTCAAATTGATTGCCAGCGAGAACTACGCCTCACCGGCAGTTCTGCTGACCATGGGCACCTGGCTTTCGGACAAGTACGCCGAGGGCACCGTCGGACACCGTTTCTACGCCGGCTGCCAAAACGTCGACGAAATTGAGACCATCGCCGCCGAGCACGCCCGCGAACTCTTCGGCGCCCCGTACGCCTATGTTCAGCCCCACTCGGGCATCGACGCCAACCTGGTCGCCTTCTGGGCCATCCTGGCGACCCGGGTCGAGGCACCGGCCCTGGCCGAGGTCGGCGTGAAGAACGTCAACGATCTCTCGGAGGCGGAGTGGGAGCGGCTGCGGGCCAAACTGGGCAGCCAGCGGCTGATGGGGATGTCACTGGATGCCGGTGGACACCTCACCCACGGCTTCCGGCCCAACATCTCCGGCAAGATGTTCCACCAGCGCAGCTATGGCACCGACCCGACGACCGGGCTGATTGACTATGACGCCGTAGCCGCTGCCGTCCGGGAGTTCAAGCCGCTCATTCTGGTTGCCGGCTACTCGGCCTACCCACGCCGGGTGAACTTCGCCACCATGCGCGAGATCGCCGACGAGGTGGGCGCCACCCTGATGGTCGATATGTCGCACTTCTCCGGTCTGGTGGCGGGCAAGGTATTCACCGGCGACGAGGACCCGGTGCCGCACGCCCACGTCGTCACTTCCACCACGCACAAGTCGCTGCGCGGGCCGCGTGGCGGACTGGTGCTGGCCACCGCCGAGTACTCCGACGCCGTGGACAAGGGCTGCCCGATGGTGCTCGGCGGGCCGATGTCCCATGTCATCGCCGCCAAGGCGGTCGCCTTCGCCGAGGCCCGTCAGCCATCGTTCCGCGCCTATGCCCAGCGGGTCGCCGATAATGCGAAAGCGTTCGCCGACGGGCTGATGCGCCGCGGCGCGCGTCTGGTCACCAACGGCACCGATAATCACATCGTGTTGCTCGATGTCCAGTCCTTCGGCCTCACCGGTCGGCAGGCCGAGTCCGCACTGCTGGACGCCGGCATCGTCACCAACCGCAACTCGGTCCCGGCCGACCCCAATGGCGCCTGGTACACCAGCGGAATCCGGTTTGGAACGCCGGCGCTGACCACGCGTGGCTTCGGGGCGAGCGAGTTCGACCGGGTCGCCGAACTGGTGGTCGAGGTGCTCTCCAACACCCAGGCGGAGGGCACCTCAAAAGCCAAGTACGCACTGGTGGACAGCACCGCGGACTGGGTGCGTGCCGCATCCACCGAGCTGCTCGCGGCCAATCCGCTGTACCCGGGCCTGACCCTGTAGAGGGCGAAACGCCGCGGTCTGCCCGACTTTTCGACAGCCGTTAACATCGGTTACGGTTACCGCATGACACATAAACCTGTCGCGAGTGCGTTGACCCTCGAATTGGAACCGGTTGTCGCCGACAATCTGGCCCGCTACCTGGCGACTGCGGACGAGTGGTATGCCCACGACTATGTCCCCTTCGATCAGGGCCGCAACTTTGCCTTCCTGGGTGGCGAGGACTGGGATCCCTCCCAGGCGAGCTTGCCCCGCGAGGTCATCGACGCCCTCGAGGTCATGCTCATCACCAAGGACAACCTCTCCGGTTACCATCGCGAACTCGTCGAGCATTTCATTCTCGAAGACAAGTGGGGCCGCTGGCTGGGCCGCTGGACCGCGGAGGAAAATCTGCACGCTATCGCCATCCGCGATTACCTGGTCGTCACCCGGAACTTCGACCCGGCCGCAGATGAGAGGGTCCGGGTCGCACACGTGATGCGCGGCTACCGCGCCGACACGTACACCCAGATTGAGATGCTGGTGGTCATGGCGCTCTATGAGCGTGCCCACGCGGTGTACACGCGGAATCTGGAGGCCAAGATCACCGAGCCGGTGCTCAAGAGGCTGGTCGGCCGTATCGCCAACGACGAGGAACGCCACGAGGAGTTCTTCCACAACCTGGTCGCGCACTGCCTCGAGCAGTATCCAGACCAGACCATCGGCGCGATCGTTCGCCGCTCGGCCGGACTCGGGGTCGTCGGTGGCGACATTCTCGAGTACGCGGACAAGCTGCGGGTCATCGCCGATGCCGGCATCTTCGACCGGGACACCACCCTGACGGTGATCTCTGACCGCATCGCCGCCTGGGGTTTGTCCGACGACCCTCAGCTCAAGAAATTCGTCCGCGCGTAACCCATTGGCGGCGCGCCGCACGAACACGCCGGGACGCATCGGGGTAGCGTCGGATTCGTTAGCCAGCGAGTCCAGAGGAGCGCCTGTGACCGATCCGCACCCGCCTATCAGGACGTATGTGCTCGACACTTCAGTCCTGTTATCCGACCCCTGGGCGTGTACGCGGTTCGCCGAACATGAGGTGGTCGTCCCGCTGGTGGTGATCAGCGAACTCGAGGCCAAGCGCCACCACCACGAACTCGGCTGGTTCGCCCGCCAGGCGTTGCGACTCTTCGACGATCTGCGGCTGGAACACGGCCGCCTTGATCAACCTCTGCCTATCGGTACCCTGGGTGGAACCCTGCACGTTGAGCTGAACCACAGCGACCCGACTGTGCTGCCGGCCGGCTTCCGCACCGATACCAATGACGCCCGGATTCTGACCTGCGCGGCCAATCTTGCCGCTGAGGGCAAGCGAGTCACGTTGGTAAGCAAGGACATTCCGCTTCGAGTCAAAGCCGGTGCCGTCGGCCTGCCTGCCGACGAGTACCACGCGCAGGACGTAATCACCTCCGGCTGGACCGGCATGTCCGAGCTCGACGTGTCGGCCGACGAGATCGACCTGCTCTTCGCCGAGGGCGAGATCGACCTGGCTGATGCACGAAACCTGCCCTGCCACAACGGTATTCGGTTGCTCGGCGGTACCTCGCACGCGCTGGGCAGGGTCAACGCGGATAAGCGAGTCCAACTGGTGCGCGGTGACCGCGAGGTGTTCGGATTGCGTGGGCGCTCCGCTGAACAACGGGTCGCCCTAGACCTGCTGCTCGACGAGTCGGTCGGCATCGTCTCCCTCGGTGGAAAGGCAGGCACCGGTAAGTCGGCCCTCGCGCTGTGCGCGGGCCTGGAAGCGGTTCTCGAACGGCGCACTCAACGTAAGGTCGTGGTGTTCCGCCCGTTGTACGCCGTGGGCGGCCAGGAGTTGGGATACCTCCCCGGCAGCGAGAGCGACAAGATGGGCCCCTGGGCGCAGGCTGTGTTCGACACCCTGGAAGGCCTGGCCAGCCCGGCGGTTCTCGAAGAGGTGCTCTCCCGCGGCATGCTCGAGGTGCTGCCGCTGACCCACATCCGGGGCCGCTCCCTGCACGACTCGTTCGTCATCGTCGACGAGGCGCAGTCGTTGGAGCGCAACGTGCTGCTGACAGTGCTGTCCCGATTGGGTGCGGGTTCACGAGTCGTGCTGACCCACGATGTCGCCCAGCGCGACAATCTGCGTGTCGGTCGCCACGACGGCGTTGCCGCTGTCATCGAAAAGCTGAAGGGTCACCCGTTGTTCGGGCATATCACGCTGATGCGCAGCGAACGCTCACCGATCGCGGCCCTGGTCACCGAGATGCTCGAGGAGATCACGCCCGACGCCTTACCGTGACTCCCCGGGTAAACTCAATTGATGCTGCGCAGACCGCTCTCGTTGGTTTTCGTTGCACTTGTGGCGGCCGGTTGCGGCCGAGCGGCCAATACTGCCGAAGTGCAGCCCGTCGACTGCGCGGTGGACAAGTGCGTGGCGCTGACCTTCGATGACGGCCCGACCCCGTTCACCGACCGATTGCTGAAGGTGTTGAACGACGCCGGCGCGAAGGCCACCTTCTTCATGATCGGAAACAAGGTGGCCGCCAATCCCACCGCTGCCAAGCGGGTCGCAGAGGCCGGTATGGAGATCGGCAATCACACCTGGGAACACCCCAATATGACGACCATCCCGACCAAGGATGTCCCAGCGCAATTCACCAAGGCGAACGACGCGATCGCTGCGGCGACCGGCCAGGTTCCGAAGCTGTGGCGCCCGCCGGGCGGGCTGACCGATGACTCAGTGAACTCCATTGCTGCCAGTCAGGGGCAAGCCGGAATCCTCTGGGATGTCATCCCATTCGACTGGATCAACAATTCCGATACGGCCGCCACCCGTTACATGCTGATGACGCAGATTAAACCCGGTTCGGTGGTGCTGTTCCACGACACCTACTCGTCCACCGTTGATCTGGTCTACCAGTTCATCCCGGTGCTGAAGGCCAACGGCTACCGCCTGGTCACCATCAGTCAATTGTTGGGGAACCGCGCGCCCGGCAGTGTCTACGGTGGCCGCGAGAATGGGCCGCCGGCTAATGCGTTGCACGACGTCCCGGCTGACGAGATTCCCGCGCTGCCGGCCACGCCGTCGCCGACTCCGATGCCGAACTTCCCGATCACCGACATCCCGGGCGCCAACTCCGGCGGGCCCACCAACGGTGTCTGAATCGAACCGCGGGGACGGCGGTGCATAGCGGGACCGCATTGGTCCTCACCCTGCTGGTGGTCGGCTACGCGTTGGTCTCCGGTCTGGTCAAGCAATGGTACGTAGCGCCTGCGCTGATCTTCGTCTTGCTCGGAATGGCTCTGGGGCCCTTCGGTTTTGACCTCCTCGACGCCGGCGCGGGTACCGAGGGTTATACGGTTCTCGCCCAACTGGCACTCACGGTCATCCTTTTCGATCAGGCGGCGAAACTTGACCTCGGTCGCGTGCTGCAACGCGGCCGCATCACCTTCCGGTTGCTGCTCATCGGAATACCACTGAGTCTGATCCTCGGGGCGCTGACTGCCGCGGTGGTACTACCCGTACTGCCGTGGTGGGAAGCGGTGTGTCTGGCCGTGATCGTCGCACCCACCGAGGTGGCCCTGATCGACGCCCTGATCGAGGATCGGCGGATTCCCGAGCAGGTCCGTCGCGCGTTATCGGTCGAGAGCGGGCTGTACGACGGCTTCGCGTTGGCCGCATTGCTCGCCGCTCTAGCGCTGGCCTCAGCGCGTACCGATCCACAACCGGGACACTGGGGATGGTTCATCGTCCGTACCGAGGTGCTGTCGCTGATCATCGGCGTTGTGGCCGGATTACTAGGCGGTGCAGCCATCGCCTGGTCCTATCGTCGCGGTTGGATGAGCGACACCTGGGCCCAGCTGGCCACCCTGGCGATCGCGCTGAGTTGTTTTGAACTCGGAGAGCGACTGCAGGCCAGTGGCTTCGTCGCCGCCTTCACCGGTGGCCTGGCGTTCGCGCTGGTTGCCAAACGCAGCAACGCCCAGGTACCCACACAGGTCTCGGATGCGACAGCCCGATTACTGGAGCTATTGGTTTTCGCCATGTTCGGCGCGTTCGCCGCGATCGATGGCTGGAGTCATGCAAGTTGGCGAGTGGTGCTTTTCGCAGTGCTGGCGTTGTCAGTGGTACGGATCGTCGCGGTGCTGATCGCACTCGCGGGCAGCGATCTGCCGGCCTATAGCCGAGGGTTCATCGCATGGTTCGCACCGCGCGGCATCGGCACCGTGGTTCTTGGTCTGCTGGTCATCGAACGCGGTGAGATCGAACGCGTCGACCTGATCAGCCAGGTCGTCGTCGTCACCGTCACACTCAGCTTGTTGCTGCACAGCATCACTGCGCCGTTGGGCATTCGCGGCTACCGATCGGTGGCAACGCTGCGTTAACCCTCGTCGCGGACCTTCGCCATCGCCAGTACGTCGAGTCGCTGGTCAAGTTCGGCCTCGGTGAGCTTGTCGCCGATCAGTCCTCGGTCGATCACCGTCTGCCGAATCGTCTTGTGCTCCTTGAGAGCCTCCTTGGCCACCGCCGCGGCCTCCTCGTAGCCGATGGCGGAGTTCAGTGGTGTCACTATCGACGGTGACGACTCGGCCAGCCGGCGCAGGCGCGCCTCGTCAGCCACCAGGCCGTCAATGCACTTGCTCGCGAACAACTTAGACACATTTGCGAGCAGAGTGAACGACTCGAGCAGGTTGCGCGCCATCATTGGGATGTAAACGTTCAGTTCGAACGCTCCGGACAGGCCGCCGACGGTGATCGCCGCGTCATTGCCGATGACCTGTGCGGCCACCTGGGTAACCGCCTCGGGGATCACCGGGTTGACTTTGCCCGGCATAATCGAGGAGCCCGGCTGCAGATCGGGCAGATGGAGTTCGCCCAGGCCGGTCAGCGGCCCGGAGCCCATCCAGCGGATGTCGTTGGCGATCTTGGTCAGCGATACCGCGATGGTCTTGAGTGCACCAGATGCCTCCACCAGTCCGTCCCGGGCGGCTTGGGCTTCGAAAGAGTTTCTGGCCGTGCGTAATTCGGCCAGACCAGTCTGGGCTACCAGCACGTCGACCACCTTGGCGCCAAATCCGTCGGGAGCGTTGAGGCCGGTTCCGACGGCCGTGCCGCCGATAGCGAGTTCGCCGAGGCGCGGAAGTGACCCGCGCACTCTCTCTATACCGGCCTCGATCTGACGCGCGTAGCCGTCAAACTCCTGGCCGAGCGTGACCGGAACGGCGTCCATCAGATGGGTTCGCCCGCTCTTGACGACCAGGCGCCATTGGCGAGCCTTGTTGGTCAGGGATTGGTGCAGCACCTCTAGCGCCGGAATGAGTTGGCGCACAGCGGCTTCGGTGGCGGCAATGTGTGTCGATGTCGGGAAGGTGTCATTGGAGGACTGTGACATGTTGACGTCGTCGTTGGGGTGCACTGTCACCCCGTCGCGGTCGCAGATTGACGCGATCACCTCATTGGCGTTCATGTTGGAACTGGTTCCCGAGCCGGTCTGGAACACGTCGATGGGGAACTGGTCGTCATAGCCTCCGTCGGCGATCTCGTTCGCGGCGGCGATGATCGCGTCGGCCTTTTCGCCGGACAGCTTTCCAAGGTCCTTGTTGACCTGGGCGCACGCCGCTTTCAACAGAGCCATCGCCCGGATCTGGTTGCGATCCAGACCGCGGAAGGAGATCGGAAAATTCTCCACCGCACGTTGGGTCTGCGCCCGCCACAGTGCTTTGACCGGAACCCGCACCTCGCCCATAGTGTCGTGCTCGATGCGGTATTCGCCGTCTTCGAAGGTGTTGGGGGTCATAGTTCCTTTTTCTCGTTCTTACGTAAGTCGTCTTGTGGAAGTTCTCGCTAGGGAAGCGGATGTGCGGCCGAACTGTCCCCGGTGAAGTCCACCGCCGCATACTCGTTGAGCTTGGACAGCCGGTGATAGGACTCGATGGTCCGGACCGTACCGGACTTGGACCGCATGACGATCGACTGGGTTGTGCATCCGCCGCCGAAGAATCGGACCCCTTTGAGTAGGTCGCCGTCGGTGACCCCTGTCGCGCAGAAGAAGACGTTCTCGCCGGACACCAGGTCTTCGGTACCCAGCACCCGGCTCAGATCGTGACCGCGGTCGAGCGCCTTCTGCCGTTCGGCGCCATCAGTCGGAGCCAGCTGCGCCTGAATCTCCCCACCCATACAGCGGATGGCCGCAGCGGTGATGATGCCCTCTGGCGTGCCACCGATGCCCGCCATGATGTCGGTACCCGAGTCGGGCCGGCAGGCCGAGATCGCGCCGGCGACGTCACCGTCGGTGATCAGCCGGATCCGGGCGCCGGCGTCGCGCACGTCGGCGATCAGCTGTTGGTGGCGCGGCCGGTCCAGGATGCACACCGTGAGGTCGGCGACCGAAGAGTTCTTTGCCTTCGCGACGCGTCGGATGTTTTCGCCGATCGGTGCGGTGATATCGATGATGCCCACGGCATCGGGACCGACGGCGATCTTATTCATGTAGAACACTGCCGACGGGTCGAACATCGCTCCGCGTTCGGCCACCGCGAGCACTGAGATCGCATTGGGCATGCCCTTGCTCATCAGGGTCGTGCCGTCGACGGGGTCGACGGCGAAGTCGCAGTCGGGTCCGTCTCCATTGCCGACTTCCTCTCCGTTGTAGAGCATCGGGGCGTTGTCCTTCTCGCCCTCGCCGATGACCACCACCCCGCGCATCGACACCGTGTTGACCAGCTGGCGCATTGCGTCGACGGCGGCGCCGTCGCCGCCTTCCTTATCGCCCCGGCCGACCCAGCGTCCGGCAGCCATCGCACCCGCCTCGGTCACCCGGACCAGATCCAGGGCGAGGTTGCGGTCGGGGGCTTCGCGGCGACGGGCTTCAGGCATTCGCAGATTGTCCCAGAACTAAGCCATCCGTCTAGACCTGGGATACTG
>Ga0194035_1001399_pt1 | contig 12768 bp, 12 predicted proteins | sample JunL2320m_MetaG_FD_148680 | JGI IMG/M metagenome (GOLD analysis project Ga0194035, IMG submission 148680) | Anoxic zone freshwater microbial communities from boreal shield lake in IISD Experimental Lakes Area, Ontario, Canada - Jun2016-L239-20m | ecosystem: Environmental > Aquatic > Freshwater >...
GGAAAGCAGTTCGCGCGCCTGACTCAGCAGTGCGATTGGGTCGGGAACGTGTTCCACGATGTCCCACATCGTGATCGCATCAAATGAGTGAGCGGCTTCGTGCACATCGCTCAGGGTTCCTGTAGTGACGTTGAGCCCGCTAGTCCTAGCTATGTCAGCAGTATCGGGGTTGAGTTCGACTCCCTGCGCAGAAAAGCCGGCGCCATTGGCTGCGGCAAGGAAGCTTCCAGCGGAACAGCCCACATCGAGCAGGGAACCGGTTGCGGTCGTGGGTAGGATCATGCTCAAGTGATCCTTTGCGGCTTGGTCGGCTGCTTCGATTGAGGCCGCATCATCAACGAGCTGAGTATGAAAGCCAGACTCGAAGGAGTACAGAGATTTGAGTTCCTCCTCGGAGGGAGGGTTACTCAGATACACCAGAGAGCAGTCCGTGCAGCGTACGAGTTGCCATCGCTCCTCGAGCCAAATCTCTTCGGCGGCGTGAGCTTGGCAAACTGGACATGAAAGAAATGTCGGCCCCTGTGACATTTGTCAATTCTATGGAATCTCGGCCGAGCCTGCAATGAATTCTGTAATTCCTAGCAAGACTTCTGCCTCGGCTAGAATGGCCAACTCCACGGGCTGTGGCGCAGCTTGGTTAGCGCGCCTGACTGGGGGTCAGGAGGTCGGGAGTTCGAATCTCCCCAGCCCGACGGAACGGAACCCCTGCAATTGCAGGGGTTCCGGCAGTTTTGCGACCTAAATGGAGCAGGTTCCGAGTGGCTTCGAACAGCTCCAATCTCTAGGAGTGGCTGCGATGTTGAGGTGTGGCATAAACCTCTGGCGGGTTCAGAATGGTCGATCAGACCAGGCATTCCGCAGACAGTGCAACCCCATTCGGGCAGGTTGTGTTCATCCAGGTAGACCCAAAGAAATAGGCACCCGAGGTGTTTGCACCTGTCAGATCGGCCTGTGAGAAGTTCACGTTCTGCATGTTCGCGTTCGCCAGGTTTGCGCTTCGCAAAATTGCAGAGCTCAGGTCGGAACCGTATGCGTAGCTTCCACTTAGGTTTGCGCCCGTTAGGTCAGCCCCGCCCAAGAGAGACTCCTGCAGGTTGGCGTTACTCAGATTGCTTCTCACCAGAGTGGCTCCAGTCAGATTGGCCATAAAGAAGTAGGAGCTACTCAGGTTCGCATCCGAGAACTTTGCGCCGATCATGACGGCACCTTGCAGGTTGGCGTTGCTCATCTCGGCGCCAGACAAGTCGGCGTTGGTGAGGTCGGCCATAAACAGGTAGGTGCTCACCAGATTCGCCCCAGACAGATTGGCTCCTGCTAAGTCTGCGTTGCTCAGGTTCTCTCCACGAAGGTCACAACCATGAAGGTCTGCTCCTGCGGTGCGGAGACTGCAATTGACTGCCGCTGGAATTGTGGTTGTGCTCGTAGTCGGTGCCGGACTCAGGGGCGCGCAGGCCGCAACACATGCGCCAAACAGAAAAACAACCATCAGGGCCCTCGGCCAGAGGCGGGGTACTACATTCACAAATCGCTCCCGTTCAATCTTCGCCTAACTAGCAAGGGTGCAGGTCTTGGGTGTGAACTCCAATAGGTCGTTTGGCCCAAAGCTGACACGCATACACCCGCCTGCGCAAAGGTCCACCAAGGAGTTGCCGCGCCGGCATCTCTAGGATGCCGGCGCGGGTTGTCCTTGGGGGGATCTTCAGGTGGGGCTGGAAACTGTGCAGTCCGTGGACTGAACCACTCCATTCGGGCAGGTTGTATTCGACCAGGTCGCGGCGTAGAAGCCTGAGCTAGGAAAGACCGCCCCGGTGAGATTGGCTTCAGTCAGGTTTGCACTTTGGAAGTTGACATTCGTGAAACTGCCGGAAGTCAGCAGCGCAGCCGTCAAGTCGGCCGCATACAGCGAGCTGTTCGACAACCGTGCTCCACTCAGGTTTGCTCCGGTCAAGTCAGCTCCCTGCAGGTTCAGATTGCTGGCAGTCACGCCCGACAGGTCGGCACCTCTCAGGTTGGCTTGGTAGAGGTTTCCGTTCGAGAAGTCTGCGGATCGAAGATCACAGCCGTGTAGGTCAGCGTTGTTACCTCGAGCCGTACAGTCATCGGCAACCGATGGCAGCGTTGTGGTGGGCGCTGGGATAGTCGTCGTGGTGGTCTCAGGCACGGTGGTGGTTGTCTCCGGGACCGTTGTCTCTGGAACTGTCGTTTCGGGGACAGAGGAGCTTGTTTCAGGAACAGAGGTGCTGGTCTCGGGGACCGTAGTGGCTGGGATGGTTGTTTCGGGGACCGTCGTCGTGGTCGGGATCGGACCCCCGGGTGTACACGCCACAATTATGACAGTGAGTATTGCCAAAAAACTTGCTGTAATCGCTGATCGCCTCATCAGTGCTCCTTAGTTGGGTTTCCCTTGTGGCAGCAGAGTGACGAAAGATTGCTTACAACTGAATAGGTAAACCTACCTAGGCGACTTGATGCTGCTGGCTTGGGCGAGGAGCAGTTGCTAGCGCTGCTTGCGCCGCCAGAGATAGGTCGTATTGAGGAACCAGTTCAAGATCAGGGCTATCGATGCGCCGATCAGGTTCTGCACAACGCGAGAGGCACTCGTTCCAAGAAGGTTCAGTAGAAAGCCAATGTTCTGCAGTGAAGTGAAGACTGCGACGTGAACACAGGTGCCGACTAGGGACATGACTTCATAGAGGGCAAACGCTGGAATCAGCGCCCAGCCCCGGTAGCGCTGTTCCCAAAAAGTGAACTCGTTGTTCATAGCGAACAGCAACAGGATGGTGACCTGAACGCTGAAGAGGAACGAGGTTGCAATGGGGTCAATCGCGGCGTTGAGTCCGGTGGTTATTTGAGGGAATCCTACTGCTTCGGCCAGCGTGAAGAGAACAGAGTTGACGGCCAAACCAACCAGGCCAACCAGTGCGTACAACAAGAACGTGGGATTGATCTGCCGGCCAACACGCAGCTCCGCAACGCCCAGCAGGTACGAGCGGATGACGGATCGGTTGAGCTTGGTTTCTCCGTGTATCCGGTTGGAAAACTCGTAACCAACTTCGTCCACCCGAAGTTGGTGGTTACGACCAATAAATTCCAGCAAAATCTTAAATCCTCGAGGATTGATCGAAGGGGCCGTCTGCTCGTAGGCCTCACGAGACACGACGAAGTACCCGCTCATCGGGTCGCTCACCGAGACTCGCAAGAGAAGCTTCGCAATCATGGTGGCAACCCAGCTCACGAAGCGCCTACTCAATGACCAATCCCCGTAGCCGCCGCCAGCAGTGGACCGCGAACCAACGCATACGTCGACTCGCTTTGACAGCACATGGCTGAGCATCTCGGGTAGCACGCCGGTGTCATGCTGCAGATCTGCGTCGATGACTACGAGCACCTCGCCACGTGCAGTCGACAACCCGTCGAGCACCGAGGCCGAGAGCCCCGGATCGTGGAAGCGACGCATGACTCGCAGGGTCGAGTCCTGGGTCGCAAGGGTTTCTCCGACCTGCCAGGTGCCATCGGGGCTGTTGTCATCGGCAATGATGATCTCGTGCGGGAGAACACCAAGGGCCGTATGTAGTCGCTGAATCAGGATCGGAAGATTCTCGGCCTCGTTATACGTTGGCGTAACGATCGACACCAGAGGCCGCAGCTTGGAAGCGACGGGGGCTACGGAAGGCTCGGGCGGTGCAGGCATGGCCACGAGGATCCTACCGGCGCGGCTTGGTGGACTCAGGCTTGCTCATCATTTCTCTACTTGGCCGCCTAGATTGAGCGCATGTGCGGCCGGTTTGTTTCTACGTCCACCTCGCTGAGTATTGCTGATTTCTTTTCCTTGGATGCAGTAGAGGAGCAGTTGCTCGATGCTGGACCCCGCTACAACATTGCCCCCACTGCGCTAATCCGAGTGGTACTAGAACGGGGGGAGTCTCGGGTGTTGACATCTTGTCGTTGGGGGCTGGTGCCCTCTTGGGCAAAAGACGAGTCCATCGGTGCGCGGATGATAAATGCTCGAAGCGAGACTGTGGCTACGAAGCCCTCGTTTCGCTCGGCGTTTGCTAAGCGCCGATGCATTATTCCGGTGGACGGGTTTTACGAGTGGGTGAACCTGAAAGAGTCCAAAACGAAACAGCCCTACTTCATTTACTCCTCAGTAGGAGAACCGATGGCCTTCGCTGGCCTATGGGAGGAGTGGCGAGGTGACTCTGTTGAGGAGTCAAAGGATTCGATGCTTCGGACCTGCACAATTATCACCACGCAGGCAAACCAGAAAATCTCTGCGCTCCACGACCGAATGCCGGTCATTCTGCCCAGCGAAAGCTGGGAACACTGGTTGTCCCCGCAGGAACAACAGCGCGAACCGCTAGAGGCACTTCTTGTGCCAGCAGATGAGGATGTGCTCGAGTACTTCGCCGTTTCAACAGAGGTCAATAACGCCCGCAACCAAGGCGAGCAACTCATCAAAGCCCTGTAGAGCCGAGGCCGAGCAAGATCTTGAAACCCCGGCCAGTCACTTAGAGCAGGTCTACAAAGAGCAGGACTACTCAGAGCAGGGCTATTCAGAGACTTCGGGGTGACCAAGTTCTCGTAGTGCCGAACGGAGTCGCTCAGCGGCCTGGTCAAGGTCCTCGGCACTTGCGGCAGAGTCAGCGTTGGCAAAATTCAGGTCCGACTCATGGTCAATCGGCACCAAGTGAACGTGGCAATGCGGCACCTCAAGTCCGGCGATGATTGATCCAATTCGCACGCATGGGAACGAGGCTTTGAGCGCAGTCCCCACAGCAAGTTGAACCCGGGACAACTCTTGCCAGGTGTCTGCATCAAGATCAGTCCACTGGTCAACCTGTTGCCTAGTCACGACCAACGTGTGGCCGGGGCGAAGAGGAGCAATGGTCATAAAGGCGACTACGTCTGGCCCTTTCCAAACAAAGCGACCAGGGAAATCACCGCGAATGATCTTGGTGAAAACGGAATCCTCATTTGGGGACGAAGAGCTAGTCATGAAACCAACACTACGAGGGGCGGCCGAGCCGGGTGAATAATTTTGCCAATCAGAGCTGAATTACTACGCCGAACACCCTGTCTGGGTCATTGGTCTGGCCATAGACTGCAAGAGATGACAGACCCGGAAACAAAACATCGAGGACTTGCAGGGGAAGAAATCCCAGAAGGCGAAGACCGCCTTTTGACTGCACCAAATGCAATCACCTTGGTCCGGTTGTTGTGCATCCCGATCTTTATCTGGCTGCTGTTTAGCGCGGAGAACTACTTAGCAGCGGCCGTCCTCCTTGCAGCACTCGGAGCTACCGATTGGGTTGATGGATATGTGGCTAGGCGCTTCGGGCAGGTGTCGAACTTTGGAAAGATGTTTGACCCAACGGTTGATCGACTGCTGATGATCGTTGGCATTATCGGAATCATGTTGGTGCATTTAGATATTGCGTACTTTCAACTCTTTGCGTGGATTGTCGTCATTCGAGAGGTCGTGCTTTCAGTGTTTGTGGCGGGGACGGTTCTGCTCGGCGCAAAACGCATGGACGTGACCTGGGTTGGCAAGTGCGGCACGTTTGCCATGATGACTGCGTTCCCCGCGTTCCTAGCTTCCGCTGATGCGAGCTTGGCGGGTACGTGGCAGCAAACAGCACTCTTGGTCATAGCTTGGTGCGCAGCAATCCCCGGACTTGTCTGCAGCATGATCGCCTTTTTCGGATACTTCCCCAAGGGAGTGACGGCCCTCCGTGAGGGCCGAGCGCAACGTGACGGATCTGCCAAGACGGCATCGCCAACTGAGTCCAGATGAAGACGACCTCTCACCCGCCAATTCCTCAAAGGATGTACCAATTGTGAAGGCCGTGATCATGGCAGGAGGCGAGGGCACCCGCCTGCGTCCCCTGACCTCAAATGCCCCGAAGCCCATGTTGCCGTTGGTGAACAGACCGATGATGGAGCACATCATTGATCTACTCAAAGCACACGGAATCGAAGAGATTGTTGTGACGGTTGCGTTCATGCCGAATGCCATCCGTAATCACTTTGGTGATGGCTCTGAGTTCGGAGTCAAGATGACGTACGCCTCGGAGGAACACCCGCTTGGCACAGCAGGTTCGGTGCGCAACGCAATGACTGAACTCACCGAAACATTTCTGGTGATCTCTGGAGATGTGTTGACCGATATTGACTTGTCGGCGCTTGTTCAATCCCACGTTGACCGGCAGGCGCTGGCCACGATTGGTTTGGTTCGCGTTGAAGATCCACTTGAATACGGAATCGTTATTTCGAATGAAGACGGCTCGATTGAGCGGTTCTTAGAAAAGCCGACCTGGGGTCAAGTATTTTCAGACACCATCAACTCGGGAATATATGTGCTCGAACCAGAGATTTTCGACTGGATCGCGGCCGATGTTCCCGTGGACTTCTCCTCAGATGTTTTTCCGGCGCTGCTAGAAGAGGGCAAGGCCGTATTTGGCTCAGTAGCCGAGGGGTACTGGGAGGATGTCGGAACGCTCGGTGCTTACTTGCGGGCACACAAAGACATCCTTGACGACAAGGTCTCGGTTCGGATCCCCGGATTTGAAGTATCGCCAGGTGTCTTTATTGGAGAAGGGGTTGAGATCAACCATGGTGTGGTTATTAACGGCCCGGCTGTGATTGGCGACAACTGTTTCTTGGAATCTGGAGCCGAACTCGGCGAGTACTCGGTGCTAGGCGATGGTGTGCGTATGCGAAGGGATGGTCGCATTGAACGAAGCGTGATCCACGAGAATGCCTACGTTGGCGAGAGCGTGATGATCCGCGGCACTTTGGTCGGGCGTGCATCAGACATTCGTCGTGGTGTGCGTTGCGAGGAAGGAGTGGTGCTTGGAGATGAGGTATTTGTTGGCGAGAACGCAGTGCTCTCTTCTGAGATCAAGGTGTATCCGTTTAAGACCATTGAAGCTGGTGCAGTAGTCAACTCCTCGGTTATCTGGGAATCGCGAGGCGCTAGAAGTCTCTTCGGCAATGGGGGAGTGACTGGTCTGGCAAATGTCGATATGACCCCTGAGCTAGCCGCCAAGGTGGCACTCGCGTTTGCAACCTCGCTCAAAAAAGATGCCACGGTGGTGGTGTCGAGAGACTCAAGTCGAGCCGCTCGCATGTTAAAGCGAGCGATGATTGCCGGACTCAACGCCGGTGGGGTCAACGTCTTAGACCTCGAGACGGCAAGCGTTCCTCTGACAAGGTTTCATTGCAGGTCAACGCTGGTATCTGGTGCCATCACGCTTCGATTGAGTTCGAATGACCCCGACTCAGTCATCATCCGCTTCTTTGATCGCGGCGGCTCGGACATTCTTGAAGAGCAGCAGAGAAAGATTGAGCGACTGTTTACCCGCGAGGATTTCCGAAGAGTGAGACCAGCAGACATTGGCGACATTGACCTAGTGCCGCGGGCATTAGAGCAGTACGCACTTGCACTTGAAAACACCATCGACGTCAAGAGCGTTGCTGCTAGGCGATTCAAAGTGGTGATTGATTATTCTTACGGTTCCACCAGCTTTGTCATGCCGAATGTGTTGGCAAAGCTGGGTGCTGAGGTGCTCGTGGTTAACCCCTTTGCCTCAACCAAGGGGACCTTGGGATTTGACCGGGATGAGCATGCGGCTCAGGTAGCGTCGCTCGTGAAAGCCTCGGGAGCCGACCTCGGGGCTCTGCTCGACCCTAGTGGTGAACAATTGCTGCTAGTTGATGATCATGGCACTGTGCTCTCGTTCGATCAGTTGCTCTTTGTGTTCCTAGACCTTGTCTGCGACAACCTTCTTGGCGACACCGTTGCGCTACCAGTGACCGTGAGCCGAGCAGCGGCAGCAATTGTTGAATCCCGGGGCTACAAAGTCTTATGGACCAAGACCTCTGCTGCGGCGCTGATGGAGGAGGCGAACGATCCGGCAGTTGGCTTTGCATCCAACCTTGAGGGCGGAATCATATTGCCCGGATTCCTCCCGGCCTTTGATGCTGCAGCAGGACTGCTCAAGATGCTTGATCTGCTAGCGGGCAGAGACGTGAAGCTGTCTGAACTGGTGGCTGCCGCACCATCAGTGCATCTGCTTCACGAACAGGTGATCACCCCTTGGGAGCAGAAGGGTACCGTGATGCGAACCCTGGTCGAGCAAACTCAGGGCCGCGAGGTTGACCTGATCGATGGCATCAAGGTGCACCACGATTCAGGTTGGGTGCTCGTTCTGCCAGATCCAGAAGAGCCGATTACTCATATCTGGGCTGAAGGCGACAGCGCAAGTGATGCACGCACATTGTCTCAGGAGTACGCCCGACGTATTCGACAGATGCTGAAGTAGGTGCGTTGCCCTACTGTGCACCTGATCCCGAGATCCATCCCCGTTGGGCACTCATCTGTAGGTCCGTGTCGGGTAGCTTTGACACCATGAACGTGCCAGAAGAACTCAGATATTCATCCGACCACGAGTGGATTCGGATTGAGGACGGAAAAGTGCGGATCGGTATTACCGATTTCGCACAGGATGCACTCGGAGACGTTGTCTTTGTTCAGGTGCCAGAGATCGGAGCTTCCGTTGGCGCCGGAGATTCCTTTGGTGAGGTTGAGTCAACGAAATCCGTCTCCGAGATTTACGCTCCCATTAGCGGCACGGTCGTGGAGACCAACTCGGAGCTTGAACTCTCTCCGGAACTAATCAACTCGGACCCGTACGAGGCGGGTTGGATCGCAACGATTGAACCAACCGACCTTGCTGCAGTCCAGGAACTCCTCGACGCAGCCGCCTACCGGCAGATCACCGAGAGCTGAGCCCAGAACTTATGGGCGCCGATGGAGTCATCTGCCCGGTTTGCAGCATCTTGAATCAGCTGGGAGCAAATTTTTGCTCAGCCTGTGGTGGCGAGTTACCCGAGGTGACCGAGCTTGCTACTGGCAGTTACCCGATTGCGGGTATTGATGTTGCAGGTGAGGGCGAGGTGGGGCAACTCATCATTACTCGCGGTTCCACTGCTGGCGCGCGCTTTGCTCTCACGGCCGATGTAGTCACGATTGGCCGTGATCCCAAGAGCATCGTGTTCCTTGACGACATCACCGTGTCGAGAAATCACGCAGAGGTGCGCAGAGACACGCACGGGCAGTTCGAATTATTTGACTCAGGGTCATTGAACGGAACCTATCTTGATGGCGAGCGAGTCGCTCAAGCAGTCCTGCGAGAGGGCGCGCAAGTTCAGGTCGGCAAGTTCAGGTTTGTGTTTGTGATCGGAATTCTTGGAGGTCCAACATGAGTGATACTGCAACCGCAGGGCACTTATCAATCGGCGAGGTACTCGCCATGGTGCAAGCAGATTTCCCTGATGTCACGATCTCAAAGATCCGATTCTTGGAAAGCCAAGGTCTGATTGCCCCGGAGCGAACCAGTTCGGGCTATCGCAAGTTTTACGAGTCAGATATTGAACGACTTCGATGGATTCTTCATCAGCAGCGAGACAATTTCTTGCCGCTCAAAGTGATTAAGAACATGTTGGAACAAGGAGTGGATCGCTATGACCCAATGGGCGATCAGCCCACCTTGTGGTCAACAACTACAGACCTCGACCTTCTGGAACCCACACCCCTCGAGGATCATGAGGATGGCGAAGATGACGATGGCGAAGATGAGGACGACTTAGCGCCCGCCGGAAGCGCTGTAGGACGAACTGAGGACTCATCGACTCGTATGTCACCTGCCCATCCAGCTGTTGCTTCGGCCCCACCTCGACCGGACAGTCAACTTTCCCCACCCCGCTCCCGTGCGCTCCTCCCCGAGGCGCGAACTGCTCAGCGGGATGCGAGTGTCGCATCCGAGACCGATTCACCCGATGGAGATCCTGTGACTGAGACAAACCGCCCGGCTCACACCACCCCTGCAGATGTTGTTGCAGCCCTTCAAGAAGATCCTCGTAGTAAGGGCAAATCGCGCAAAGCTGCTTCTACTAGCAGCGCGGGGGAATCGGCAGACACGGGTTCCGCGGCGACGCGGGCTCCCCGGTCGGGTCGCGGCAAGGCGCCGCGCAAGAAGAAGCCTGCCGTCGCAGACACACTGCTGTCGGCTGAGGAACTCTGTGCACTCTGCGGAATAGATGAGAACCTGCTCGCAGACCTTGAGCAGTACGGCCTAGTGATTGCGGGCTTGATGGGTGGCCAGCCGACCTACGACGGTGAGGCTGTCGAGGTTGCCCAGTTTGCAGCCAGGTATGCGGAGTTGGGAGTTGAGCCGCGTCACCTGCGCATGTATAAGGTTTCGGCTGAACGAGAAGCGGGCTTTGTAGAGCAACTTGTGGTGCCATTGATCAAGCAGCGGAACCCTGCATCACGCCAGCAAGCTGCTGATCGCTGTGAGGAACTCCTCGCAATGGGTGCTGAATTGCACGCAGCGTTGTTGCAGCGGCAGCTGTCGCAACTCACACGAACCGAGCAAGATTGAGCCCGTCTAGTCAGTCTGCCCAGGATTGCTTGTCAACAAGCGTTTGATGATCGATGAGCCCTTGTTGAGGACTGCTGTTGGTCGCTTGGGAGGGCTGCTGAATTGGCCCGTCATCGAGCCCCAGTTTGGGCACTAAGGTGTGGAGGTGATCGAGCTTGAGTTGGTCGCCGTTCGTGTAGAACTTCCGAGTAACACCCCGGTGGTTGTTCTGCGCGAGCTGCAAGGCCGTCGTCGTCAACTTTCGATCTTCATTGGTGGCCCCGAGGCCACGGCCATCGCCTTTGCGATGGAGGGAGTTGAAACTCCACGCCCACTGACTCACGACTTATTCTGTGACGTCATGGATGGACTCGGAGCGCAGCTCGAGCGGGTGGTGATTACCGAGTTGCGCGAGACCACCTACTACGCAGATCTCGAGGTGAGTTCCTCGCTTGGACTGCAACATATCTCGGCTCGGCCCTCTGACGCCGTAGCGCTAGCAGTTCGTGTCGGGTGCCCGATATTTTCATCTGAGGAAGTGCTCGACACGGCTGGTTTCGTTGACGAACTGGTTCCAGACGAGGAGTCTGAGGACCTTCCAGAAGCAGTGGTAGAGGAGTTCAAACAGTTCATTGAGCAGGTTTCACCAGAGGATTTTGGTGCCTAATCGCGACCGCACTCCCTGCTGCGACTAGGCAAATCGGAACATCCACCCCATACTTACTACCTCGGAGTAATTTCTCGGATGCAACTTGCGGCCGGAATTCACTGGCACAAAGACGTGGAGCGCGATCAATGCAAGAAATTTTGAGCGAAACCCTAGAACTGCCGACACCAGAGCAGGGCTTTAGTGGTCGCAAGACAGCCGAGATTGTCGGGATCACCTACCGGCAGTTGGACTACTGGGCTCGAACCGATCTGTTGGTGCCATCGCTGGCCGAAGCTCGCGGTAGCGGGTCTCGTCGTCTGTACTCCTATCGCGATCTGCTGGAACTCAAGATCATCAAGACGCTGCTAGATGCAGGACTCAAGCTTGAGTCTGTGCGGCAGGCGTTCGATTACATGCGTGAACACCTGATCGAGGACATCACATCGGCGAACTTGGTCATTAGCGGGCGAACCTCGGTTCTGGTTCGCTCTGGCGAGGAACTCATCGACGTGTTGCAAAAGGGGCAGGGAGTGCTCAACGTACTTCCGCTCGCCGGCGTCAAAGAAGAGGTGGACGCTCGCATCGTCGAGTTCCGCCCGGCAGGAACTCCCGCAACCGGGATCTCTGCGGTTGCAACAGAAGCGCCGGCCGTTTCTGTGGCTGCTGGTCTCTGAGGCCGTAATTGATGCAGTTCTCACCTCTAGACTCGGTTCACCGCGCACTCGACGCCAAGATGGTTCCCTTTGGTGGTTGGGACATGCCCCTTTCGTACCCTGGTGGAACGCTGGACGAGCATCGCGCCTGCCGCAGCGACGCAGTGGCATTCGATGTCAGCCATCTTGGGACGGTTCGTGTTCAGGGGCCTGCCGCACTCGAGGCCTTGCAGCGAACCCTGACCAATGACCTGAATAAAATCCAGCCTGGTCGGGCGCAATACACGCATCTGCTCGACCCAGAAACTGCCTCGGTGGTGGATGACATCATTGTCTGGTGGGTTGCACCAGACGTCTTTGATGTGATGCCGAATGCATCGAATACCGAGGGTGTGCGTTTGGCCCTAGCCGATGCCGCTGAACAAGGTGAGATCTCGATTGCCGAGACCACAGCTCTGCGGGCCGTCATCGCAATTCAAGGCCCGAAAGCTATCGAGAGACTGGCAACAGTGTTGCCAGAAGCAGCAGCGGTCGGCCGATTCCGTGTCAAAGAGTTTAGATTTGAAGGCGCAGACTGCATCGTTGCTGGAACGGGGTACACCGGCGAAGACGGCGTCGAATGCGCAGTGCCGGTCAGCGTCGCAAAAGCTTTCTGGGACCTCATCATGAGCGCAGGCGTGACTCCCGCTGGCCTTGGTGCCCGCGACACGTTGCGACTTGAGGCGGGCCTGCCTTTGCATGGCCATGAACTCGGTGAAGGAATCACCACACTCAATGCTCGGCTGGGATGGGTCGTGAGTTGGGATAAGGGAGATTTCCGAGGCAGGGATGCACTCGAGCGTCAGAAACTCAATGGCGTCTCACCCCTGATATACGGACTCAAGACAGAAGGACGCCGGCCGCCACGGGCTGACCAAGTAGTGCTTCGTGATGGCGAGGATATTGGGCAATTGAGTTCAGGGAACTTCTCGCCAACTCTTGGGTACGGAATCGCTCTGGCTTTCCTCGACCCAAGCGTGCAAGTTGGCGATCAGGTCATGAT
>Ga0194035_1001400_pt1 | contig 12761 bp, 11 predicted proteins | sample JunL2320m_MetaG_FD_148680 | JGI IMG/M metagenome (GOLD analysis project Ga0194035, IMG submission 148680) | Anoxic zone freshwater microbial communities from boreal shield lake in IISD Experimental Lakes Area, Ontario, Canada - Jun2016-L239-20m | ecosystem: Environmental > Aquatic > Freshwater >...
ACCTTCCAGACGGAGCGTGAGAAGAAGGGGAGCGTCAGCGAGAGCGCGGCGATCAGCGCCATCCATGGAAGCACGGTGGAGGGGCCAAAGTGCTTGGCTCCCCAGCCAGCGAAGATCATTCCCACGGGCATGGCAACCATAGATCCGAACCAATCGTAAGAAGAGACCCGGCTGAGTTTCTCGCGAGCAACTTCACGCTGGAGCGCGCCATCCCAGGCAACTCCGAATATATCCATGGAGATGCCCGCTAGCGCTGCGCCGATTGCGAGCACATAAAGTGGGGCGGGAAACGAAAAGAGCATGATGAGTATGGGGAATGCGAAGGAGTAGATCGATGCGGTGATAAGTGGTCTGCGATATTTCAAACGGAGCGCAATCACGGTGCCTACTAATGCACCAAGGGATCCGCACATCGCGATGAGAGCCCATCCTTTTGCCCCGCCAAGGTCACTCTTGGCAATCACTGGACCAATCACATCTATTGTGCCGGCATACATCGAATTCATGATCATGTAGCAGACAACGATAATGACTACCCACGGGTAGGAGATAAATTCTTTCCAGCCGTTCGTGAGATCCTTAATTGCACTTTCGCCACTGCCTGGAAGTTGATGCACTTTAATCCCAGAAACGATGAGAGCGCTGGCTAAAAATGCCGATCCCACTAAGAACATTGTTCCAGCATTTCCGAGAGTGACAATCATCAGACCTGCGATACCGGCACCGCCTACGCGGGAAAGATTGATGACCAGTCGGAAGAGACCATTAGCGCTCTGGCGCTGGCTTTCAGGAACAGAATCTGCAATGAGTGCGGTGAAAACTGGAAAGCCGAGACCAGATCCAAGTCCGGTAAGTAAGGCTCCGATGCAGTAGAAGCCCACGTGAGAAACGTGGGCAGCAAGCATGATGCCGAGCAGAAACATACCGGCCGAAGCCGTGCTGCCACCGAGGACTAACGTGCGCACACGTGACCATCGATCGGCTAATACACCTCCGATAAGAATGGCTGTGAGCTGCGCGACAACGACGCATACCTCTACGAGAGCGAGGTCCTGTGAATCCCCACCCGGTAAATCGAGAATGGCAAAGGCCATCGCAATAGGTGCGATAGATCCGTTAACAACGGTGAGAGCGCGGGCGATAAAGAATCGGCGGAGATTGGGAATCTTAAGAACGTCAAAGTCAGCACGGTGCATTAATGCGCCGCAGGCTGAACAAGTTCGACGAGCACCCCACCTGCATCTTTGGGATGAATAAAGTTGATGAGACTGCCGGCTGTCCCGCGACGTGGGTTTTCATAGAGCAGGCGCATTCCTCGTGCACGAACAGCCGCACAGGCGATCTCGATGTCCGTGACGCGGTAAGCAAGTTGTTGCATCCCCGGTCCGCTCTTGTCGAGAAAGCGTGCAATGGCAGAGTCAGGAGTGAGTGGTGCCAAAAGTTGGAGCTTCACTTCATGTGAGGCAGGCCCCACCTGAATCATGGCCTCAGCAACGCCCTGTTCTTCGTTGACCTCGCGGTGGGCTACCTCAAAGCCGAACTTCGCTTGATAGAAGGAGATAGCGACCTCGAGGTCAGGGACGGCAATTCCGATGTGATCTACGCCAATAATCCCCGGGAGTGGCGCGGATGAGGCTGAGGGGCCACTGCTCTGAGTGCTCATAACGGGTATCGTGTCAGATAAAACCACCTGTAACACGTCACCGGGAGTAGAAGCCATGACCACATCTGTCATCGTCGCCGGAGCTCGCACCCCTATGGGGCGGTTCAACGGCTCACTCAAGGGCTTTAGCGCCACCGACTTGGGCGGCATCGCGATCAAGGGTGCGCTCGCAAAAGCCGGCATTTCTGGCGATCAGGTGGATTACGTCATCCTCGGTCAGGTGCTGCAAGCCGGCGCTGGCCAAGCACCGCCGCGCCAGGCCGCGGTGAAGGGCGGCATTCCGCTCGATGTCGCTGCGCTGCTGATCAACAAAGTCTGTCTCTCAGGTCTCGATGCGATTGCGCTCGCGGATCAATTAATCCGTGCAGGAGAATTCGACACCATCGTGGCTGGTGGAATGGAGTCGATGACGCGCGCTCCGCACCTTCTCATGGGCTCGCGCGAAGGATTCAAGATTGGCAACGTCACCATGGAGGATGCGCTCTTTCACGACGGTCTCTACTGCTCTTTCGATAAGTGCCTCATGGGTGAATCCACTGAGTCTTATAACGGGCGTTACGGGCTTACTCGCGAAGATCAAGATCAATTTGCGATGCACTCTCATCAACGCGCGGCTGCAGCTACTGCAGCGGGTGTTTTTAATGACGAGATTATTCCGATGGAAATTCCTCAAGGTAAGGGCGCTACCACGACGCTTGCACACGACGAAGGTATCCGTGGGGACACCACGATGGAGACGCTAGGTAAGTTGCGTCCAGCATTTAGCGCTGAAGGAACGATCACCGCAGGTTCAGCGTCACAAATTTCTGATGGCGGCGCGGCTGTTGTGGTGATGAGCAAAGCCAAGGCAGAAGCACTGGGCCTTGAATGGCTCTGTGAAATTGGCGCACACGGCGTGGTGGCGGGTCCAGATACTTCGCTTCACGCGCAACCTGCAAATGCTCTCGAAAAAGCATTGAAGCGTGAGGGTTTGAAAGCGAGCGAACTCGATATTGTAGAAATCAACGAAGCTTTCGCCGCAGTTGGTTTGGTATCAACTCGTCAGCTTGGAATTGATCCAGCAATTGTGAATCCACATGGTGGTGCAATTGCAGTGGGTCATCCCGTCGGAATGTCAGGTGCGCGTTTGGCTCTCCACATTGCTCTTGATTTGAAGAAGCGTGGTGGCGGCGTTGGGGCCGCAGCCCTCTGTGGTGGCGGCGGACAAGGCGATGCGCTGATCCTTAAGCGGGCGTGATTGCCATAGATACCTCAGCGTTAGTAAGTGGCTCGCGTGACGGAAATATCCGTTCACTTGCGCGCCTTATTTCGCTCATTGAAGATGGATCAGAGTCGCTGCCAGCGATCATGAAAGAGTTAAAGCCTCATGGCGCTCGCGTTATCGGAATCACCGGTTCACCAGGGGTAGGAAAGTCAACGCTCACTTCTGCACTGATCAAATCGCTCCGCGAAAAAGGTCACAAAGTAGGTGTCATTGCGATCGATCCCTCTTCGCCGTTTACTCAAGGCGCTGTTCTTGGCGATCGCATTCGCATGCAAGATCACTTTCTTGATGATGGCGTTTATATCCGTTCAATGGCAACCCGTGGCCATCTAGGTGGATTAGCGGCTGCAACTCCGCAAGCCATTCGAGTACTCGACGATGCGGGCTTCGACACCATTTTGGTAGAGACCGTGGGTGTGGGACAGAGCGAAGTTGAGATCGTGAGCCATGCCGATACCACGATGGTGGTGCTCGCCCCTGGAATGGGTGATGGAATTCAAGCGGTCAAGGCAGGTCTGCTAGAAATCGGCGACATCTACGTCATTAACAAGGCAGATCGCGACGGAGCTGAAGTCACTTCACGAGAATTGCGAAATTCACTTGCACTCGCGCCACAAGATCCAGAACGAGAAATCTTATTGACCTCAGCTGATCGCGGTATGGGAATTGAAGAATTGGTGTTGGCCATTGACCGTCACCGTCTCTATTTGGCGGAGAGCGGGCTCCTTGAAGGTCGTCGCATTGATCGTGCCTCACTGGAAGTGGAGCATCTCGCTTCGGCTAAGTTGCGCGCACAAATCAAAGGGGAACCACTCCGACGACTTGCCACGCTTGTGGCAGATGGGAAAATGGATTCGTACACTGCGGCAGATCAACTTCTTGCTGAGGAGCGAAATAAGTGAACCAACCTCCTAAGTTGCCTGCCTCTTTTGCGAGTGCAGTAGATCTCAGCGCTTTAAATCGACCAACGCCAGCCCCGCGGCCCGAAGGTGTACCGCAGAGCGCGTATGTGATTGATGTAAATGAAGAGAACTTCGAAGCACTGGTGATGGCGCAATCGATGAACGTACCGGTGGTACTGGATTTCTGGGCCGAGTGGTGCGGACCATGCAAGCAACTCTCACCGATCTTGGAGAAACTTGCCGAAGAAGGAAATGGCGCCTGGTTACTTGCCAAAGTTGATACTGAAGCAGCTCCTCGTCTTTCTGAAGCATTTCGAGTGCAATCCATTCCTACGGTGATTGCCGTTATTAAGGGACAGATTGCGCCCCTCTTCCAGGGAGCGGTACCTGAGCAACAAGTGCGTGAAGTTCTCGTCAAGTTACTCAAAATCGCCGCCGAACAAGGGCTTACCGGAACGCTTGGTGCAGAACCTTCGGATGAAGTGGTGGAAAGCGACGAAGAAGAGATCGACGTAGACGAGGCTGAAGCATTAGCTGCCATCGATCGCGGGGATTTCGACAGCGCGCGGATCTCGTATCAAAAATTGCTGGCACGCAAGCCCACAGATATCTACGCAAAGATCGGTTTAGCGCAGGTGGAATTGTTGGCCCGGGTCAATGGTATGGATTTTAAGGTGGTGCGAGCCGAGGCGGCTGCAACACCTTTAGATGTGGATGTCCAGATCCGATGTGCAGATGTCGACATGGTCGGTGGCCACCTAGAAGATGCCATTCTTCGACTTGTTGACGTGGTGCGAGCAACGTCAGGTGCCGAGCGGGCGAAAGCCAAAGATCATCTGATTTCACTCTTTGACCTTGTTGATCCCAGTGACCCACGGATCGTCAAAGGTCGTACCTCACTGGCGAACGCTCTCTTCTAAAGCTGAGCTATCAGCCAGAGCCTTCGGTATTTCCTGGATCAGCCGCACTCACGTCGTGAATGGCGTACTTGTCAAGCGCACTCTTTACCACGTCGATTTCAACTTCACCCAATCGATTAAGTTCGTAGAGTGCGGCAACCGCGATGGATTCACCATCTACTCGGAAGTGGCGGCGAAGCGCTCCACGGGTATCTGAGAGACCAAAGCCATCAGTACCAAGAGAAATGAATTCTCCCTCGACCCACGGTGCAATTTGATCCTGTACCGCGCGCATGAAATCGCTTACTGCGACAACAGGACCAGTTGAGCCTTTGAGTTGAGTGGTGACGAAAGCTTCTTGTCGACCTTCTTCAGGATGGAGCATGTTATGTCGATCAACTTCGAGACCATTTCTGCGTAACTCGTTCCATGAAGTCACTGACCACACGTCGGCAGAGACGCCCCAATCGTCGGCAAGCAATTGCTGAGCCTTGAGCGCCCAGTTAACAGCCACGCCAGAGGCAAGGAGTTGGGCCTTTTTGGAATGAGAGGTGGTAGCCGGTGCGTACTTGTAGATACCGCCAAGAATTCCGGCGACATCGACATTTGCAGGTTCGGCTGGTTGCACGTATGGCTCGTTATATACGGTGAGGTAGTAGTAAACGTTTTCTGAGTTTTCACCGTACATGCGACGAAGACCATCTTTGAAAATGTGTCCAATTTCGTATGCGAATGCTGGGTCGTAGGAAACTACAGCTGGGTTAGTAGAGGCCAGTAGATGTGAATGGCCGTCTTCGTGTTGCAAGCCTTCACCATTGAGAGTAGTGCGTCCCGCAGTGGCGCCGAAGACAAAACCACGGGTCAACTGATCGGCAGCTGCCCAGAAACTATCTCCGGTACGTTGGAAGCCAAACATTGAATAGAAGACGTAAATTGGAATCATCGGTTCACCGTGAGTGGCGTATGAAGTACCGACAGCGGTAAAGGATGCGACAGAGCCAGCTTCGTTAATGCCTTCGTGAAGAATGACACCTTGCTTAGATTCTTTGTAGGAAAGCATTAAGTCGCGATCGACCGACGTGTAAGTCTGACCATGTGGTGAGTAGATCTTCTGCGTCGGGAAGAGTGAGTCCATTCCGAAGGTACGCGCTTCGTCAGGAATGATGGGAACAATGCGTGGCCCAATTACTGGATCTTTGAAGAGGTCCTTGAGCATGCGTACAAATGCCATAGTAGTAGCCACTTCTTGCTTACCCGATCCGCGAGTAACTGATTCATAAACGGAATCATCAGGTTGGGCCAACGCCTTGGGGCGCACAATGCGACTGGGTAGCGGTCCGCCAAGCTTTGCCCGACGTTCCATCATGTACGCGTACTCGGCAGAGTCTTTACCTGGGTGGTAGTAAGGCGGGGTGTACTTATCAAGTTGATCATCGCTGAACGGAATTCCGAGGCGATCACGGAAAGTCTGAATATCTTCCAAAGTAAGTTTTTTCATTTGGTGTGTGGAGTTGCGACCCTCGAAGTGCGGCCCCAAGCCCCAGCCCTTAACGGTCTTTGCCAAAATGACCGTGGGTTGACCCTTATGTGCCATGGCTGCGGAGTAGGCGGCGTAAAGCTTGCGATAGTCGTGGCCACCGCGACGCAGCCCCCACACCTTCTCGTCATTCCACCCTTCAATAAGTTTGAGCGCGCGTGGATCGCGACCAAAGAAGTTTTCGCGCACAAACGCGCCACCTTCGGCTTTGTAAGTTTGGAAATCGCCATCAGGAGTGATGTTCATGAGATTCACGAGTGCGCCTTCGCGGTCTTGGGCAAGTAGTGGATCCCACTCTCGTCCCCAGACGACCTTAATGACGTTCCAACCTGCACCGCGGAAATAAGATTCCAGCTCTTGAATGATTTTTCCGTTACCGCGCACTGGACCATCTAGGCGCTGCAAGTTGCAATTAACAACAAATGTGAGATTGTCGAGTTCTTCGCGTGCGGCTAAACCAATAGCGCCGAGACTCTCTACTTCGTCGGTCTCGCCGTCGCCGAGGAAAGCCCATACATGTTGATCGCTCGTGTCTTTAATTCCGCGGGCCTGCAAGTAACGATTGAAACGGGCTTGATAAATGGCATTGAGTGGCCCCAGGCCCATAGAGACTGTGGGGAATTCCCAGAAGTCCGGCATGAGGCGTGGGTGCGGATATGACGAGAGTCCGCCAGCGGGATGTGAGAGCTCTTGGCGGAAGCCATCGAGTTGATCTTCGCTGAGTCGGCCTTCAAGAAATGCGCGGGCATACATGCCAGGGCTTGCATGGCCTTGATAGAAGATTTGATCGCCGCCGCCAGGATGATCCTTGCCGCGGAAGAAGTGGTTGAAACCTACTTCGTAGAGTGAAGCTGAAGATGCGTATGAGCTGATGTGTCCGCCTACACCGACGCCTGGACGTTGTGCGCGGTGCACGAGCATGGCGGCGTTCCATCGCATGAAGGAGCGAATGCGGCGTTCCATTGCTTCATCACCCGGGAAATCGGGTTCGCGCTCAGGCGGAATGGTATTGATGTAATCGCTGTTACGAAGACTTGGTACACCGACTGATTTCTCTGCTGCGCGTTGCAAGAGCGAGAGCATTACATAACGCGCGCGAGTGGGCCCAGCATTTTCAAGGAGTGCATCAAAGGAGGCTCGCCATTCGGCGCTCTCTTCTGGATCAGTATCGACCAATTGGCTCGGCATGCCGCCAGTGATCAGCGGGTCTTGGTCAGGTCCAGAGAGTTCAAATTCAACAGCCACAGTTTGGCGCCCTTCGGGTGAGATGGGGTCTGCCCAGCCCTTGGCGGGACTGGCGAGCGATCCAGGATCCCGGGTCACGGGAGTCTTTCGAGCTCGATCCCTATCTTCCCCTAGCCAGGGTCGATTCGTCACATTAGGTGCCTTCGCCTGATGAATTCCTGGATTAATCCCGGGTTCAGATTGATTTTTACCCAGCAGGACTTGCGAAAAGCCTCAGATCTGGGTGGAGTACTCTCCACAGGTATCGAAAAAGTGAAATCCAGAGTTCCAAATGAGGAGGGGATTGTGTGAGTACGGCCGCGGGCTCCGCGGGAGTGGCGAGTCGCCTTGGTGTCCTTCCCGGTGCACTCGTCATGGAAATGGGCTTTGGCTCTGATGTCGATATGGCCCTTCGCGAAGAAATTACTGCGCTCGCGGGATCTGACTTCCTCAGTGTTGAAACCGAAGAAGTTGTTGACGTCGCCCTCATTTGGTTCCGTGAAGATGACGGAGACCTCGTTGATCTTTTGGTTGATGCACTTACCTTCTTAGCCGATGCGGGAGCTATCTGGGTGATCACTCCTAAGGCTGGCCGTCCGCAACATGTGGAGCCCAGCGACATTCAAGAAGCTGCGCCCACTGCGGGCCTTTCACAAACTTCATCTTTTGCAGTTGCAAAGGATTGGACAGCAACAAAGTTCACTGCACCAAAGGCATCTCGCCGCTAATTGCTCAACCAATCGCGGCGCTCGCCGCACAAAGGAGAAACATGGCACTTTCAATCGGCGACATCGCCCCAGATTTCACACTCAAAAATCAGCAGACCGAAGAGGTGACGCTCTCTTCTTTCCGTGGAAAGAAGAACGTGCTGATCACCTTCTATCCCTTCTCCTTTACTGGTACTTGTACTGGTGAACTTTGTGGTCTTCGCGATGACCTCAGTTCTTTCCAAAATGAGAAGACTGAACTCCTTGCCATCTCATGCGACTCTCCTTACACACAGAAGGAATTTGCTGCCAAGGAAGGCTTCAACTTCTCTGTGCTCTCAGACTTCTGGCCACATGGCGCCGCATCTCAGGCATTCGGAACCTTCATCGAAGAGAAGGGCTTTGCTAACCGTGGATCCTTCATCATCGACAAAAAAGGCGTTGTCCGATTTGCTCTTTACAGTGGCATGGACGCGCGAAATAACGAGGATTACAAGAAGGCCCTAGCTGCCCTCTAGTATGTTCCGGTCGCGCCCACTTAGGTGGGTGCGATAAGGGTGCTTAGCTCAGCGGTAGAGCGCCTCGCTTACACCGAGGATGTCGGGGGTTCGAAACCCTCAGCGCCCACCAGATAGACCGCCACACTAATAAGTCAGTGGCGCGTTTGGATCACTCTTCTGATGAGTGCGAATGACTTGTTCTGTGCACTCCGCTAAATCCGAGAGTAGCTTTGCTTGAGAGAGTTCGTGTGGCAACGAGATTCCCATCATCATTCCGCGTGGTTGATATGAGCGGCCGAGGTACCAATCTCTCTTAGCCATCTCATCGTAGATCGCCAGGCCATCAACGTTCTCCTGGTCTGAAGGACCAAAACTAATGATGAGGGAATGTGGCGTGCTGTTAATGGTGAGTCCTGGAATTGCGTTAATGCCAGCCATGATTTCATCACGTAGGTTCATCAGGCGCTTATTCAACGCTAGATACCCGTCATGACCAAGATAGTTCATCACGGCGTAGGAGCTTGCAATCGATCCGCCAGGACGAGTGCTCGCCACGTTGGGGTTTGAAAATTGACCAAGGGGCCAGTCATAGAAATTGAATGGTTGAAAAGAGGCGAGTTCGGCGTTTGCATAGAGAACGAGCGATGAGCCCTTGGCGCCGAAGCCGTACTTGTGCATATCGGCAGAGATCGAGCTCACTCCAGGAAGTGAGAAATCAAAGTCGGGAACTTCGTACCCAAGTTCGCGCGCGAAGGGCGCTTGTAATCCAGCGATACACGCATCGACGTGGAGCCAGAGATTCCTTCGTTGCGCTAGAGCGCTGAGATCGCTGATCGGATCGACTACACCGTAAGGAAAACAGACCGCAGAGCCCACGAGTGTGATGGTGTTCGTGGTGATGGCCGCTTCCATGGCAGAAACATCTCCACGCAGGTCCGTAGCAACTGGTACGCGCACAATCGTGAGTCCGAGATACTCTGCGGCCCGATTGAAGGTGGGATGACCGGAGAATGGAATCACTACTTCGGGTGCTGTAATTTCTGGCTTATGTGTGCGCGCCCAATCGCGAGCGGCTTTCATGGCAACGAAAATACTTTCACTTCCACCTGAGGTGATGTGCCCGACGGCCGACGTGCCCTGCAAAAGCCCCGCCGCATAATCGATGACCGCGTCTTCCATGATCTTCAGGCTTTTAAAAGTTTTGCCCGCACCGCCACCGTTTTCTTGCATGTACATCGCGTAGCTCTCGCGCTGTACTTCAAAGATGTCATCGCCGCCGTACCAGACATGGAAGGCATGGCGGCCTTCCCGCCACTTCACATCGTGTGTGGAGTAGCCAGACATCTCGTCCTTGATCTCAGCCCAAGGGCGGCCATGTTTCGGTAGCGCTGGTCTCATCTCTTCTCCTCGATAGGTTCGCCCCCAATCTAAGGGCATGGGTCAGCGGGTGGAAAGGATGGCTGCAGGTGCATTCCAATCTCTGGTGGGTGTGACTGGCCTCATGGGCGCGGTAGCCTTAAGCCAATTCCATATCGGCCCCAGGAGGTCCTCGTGAAAGCTGCGCCAGCAGATCAAGCGAAGCTACTCGATATTGCGGGCCTTGATCAGACCCTCTCCCAGCTCGCTCATAAGGCCAAGTCGTTGCCGGAGCACGAGGCGATCGCCAGGGCTGGGGTCCGACTTACAGAGCTCAACAATCTCATTGTGGCAATCACCACCGAGCAGAGCGATATCAAGAAGGAATTACTTCGCGCGGATGCCGATGTTGATCAGGTGCGCTCTCGCGTCGCTAAGGATCAGAGCCGTCTAGATGCCGGTCAAGGAAGTCCGAAAGAACTCGAAGCTTTCCAGCACGAGTTGGTATCACTTGGGCGCCGGCAGAATGAGCTCGAAGAGATAGAACTTGAAATTATGGAGCGCATGGAGTCTGCTCAGGCGCGTGAGAAAGAATTGCGTACCGAGCACGATGCGATTTCTGCCGATGTAAATTCCATGGAATCAAAGCGCGACGGTGCGCTCGCAGCAATTTCTGGAGAAGAAATCGTCACACGCGAAATGCGCGGAATTCTTGCGAGTCAAATCGATGATGCGCTCCTTGCTCAATACACGAAACTTAGCGAATCCATAGGCGCACCTGGTGCTGCCGCACTGCACCAACGTCGTTGCCAAGGATGCCGACTAGAAATCAACGCGGTTGATATCGAGAAGTTCCGCTCCGCGGCTGCTGATGAAGTTTTGCGCTGTGAGGAGTGCCGCCGCATTCTCGTACGTACTTCAGATTCTGGTCTTTAATGTCTCGCTCTTTAGTAATTACGGCAGACGGTGGCTCACGTGGTAACCCTGGCCCTGCCGGATTTGGCGCAGTGGTTATTGATGCGAAAACTGGCGAGGTACTTAGAGAAGTGGCTGAGTCCATTGGTGTGGCCACTAACAACGTGGCCGAATACCGTGGCTTAATTGCTGGGCTCACCGCCGCTCATGCGATCGATCCAGAAGCCCATATTGAAGCGCGGATGGATTCCAAGTTAGTTGTCGAGCAGATGTCGGGGCGCTGGCAGATCAAACATCCCGATATGCGTGAACTAGCCAAGCAGGCTCGCAACATTCACCCCTACGAATTGATCAAGTTCATCTGGATTCCGCGTGAAGAGAATTCACATGCAGATCGTCTGGCTAACGAAGCGTTAGATGCTGCTGAACAAGGCCAGGCATGGCAGGGGAGTCCAAATGTGGATGTCCCGGCCGATGCGGCTCCGAAGAATCAACTCGTTGGGCGCCTCACAAGCGGTGCACCAGTAACAACCTTGATTTTGATCCGTCATGGCGAAACTCATCTCACTCCTGAGCGGCGATTCTCAGGCAGTGGCGGCACCAACCCTGGTTTGAGTGAACATGGTGAGTGGCAAGCGGCACATATGGCGAAGGCCGTATGCGTTCGGGAGATTGACGTTCTCTATACCTCGCCGCTTTTGCGTGCGAAGCAAACTGCCGCGCATATTGAACAGCACGCAAAACTGAAGGCGATTGTGGAAGATGATTTCACTGAATTGAATTTTGGTGAGTGGGAGGGTCTTAGTTTTGCTGAGGTGAAGGAGCAAGATGGTGCACGCCTAGATCGCTGGCTCACATCGACTTCGCTGCCGACGCCAGGTGGGGAATCTCATGATCAAGTTTCAGCGCGTGTTATCCCCGCGATGTATCGCGTCGCCAAGAAGCATGTGGGTAGGACCGTTGCGATCGTGGCGCACGTAACCCCAATCAAGCAGATGCTGCGCGAGACTTTGGGTGCTCCGATGGAGATCATTCATCGCTTCGATCTTCACCCGTGTGGCGTTTCTGTCGTGAGTATTTGGGAGGATGGTTTCGCGCTCGTGCGAGCGATGAACGACACCTCCCACCTCGCAACTCACTCTGAGTGAGGTTTAGGTGCAATGGAGCCGTTAGTTCACATCGAGGGTCCATAAAGTTCCTTTAAGCTCCATTGAGGTGGTAAGTTCTGCCCAGGAAGCGAGGGGTTATGGCAATTAACGTGAAGTTATCTGAGGAATTCGTGGCAGATGCGCGCCGTAATGCACAGGCGGATCATCGCTCTCTGCCAAAGCAGATCGAGTATTACTACCGTATCGGCAAGATTGCCGAAGATAATCCCGATCTCTCTTTCAAGCTCATCAGAGAGATTCTGAAGGCAATGTCCGAGGGGTCGGCGGGAGAGTACATATTCGGCGATGCTAATTCTCAAGAGCACATCCTTCCATCGAAAGTTAAAGAAATTGAGTTCGCAACAAAAAAGTGACCTCGACGTAGCGGTCAGGAGGATTCGCTTTGAACCTCGGGTCGGTAAGTTGAAACTTGGTAACCTTTCCGACGTTCGAGTACTCAAGTTCAGTATGAATCGCGAATTATGGTTTTTGGCATATCAAGAATTGCGTGAAGAAGAAATTATGTTGCTTACTTTTGGAAGTCATGAGAACTTCTATCGAGATCTCGAAAGGCAAATCAGTGGAGGATGATATTTAGATAGTGCGGTTTCTTCGCACTACTTGGCAATACGTGCTCGACTTCGAA
>Ga0194035_1001402_pt1 | contig 12751 bp, 15 predicted proteins | sample JunL2320m_MetaG_FD_148680 | JGI IMG/M metagenome (GOLD analysis project Ga0194035, IMG submission 148680) | Anoxic zone freshwater microbial communities from boreal shield lake in IISD Experimental Lakes Area, Ontario, Canada - Jun2016-L239-20m | ecosystem: Environmental > Aquatic > Freshwater >...
TCTTTGGCCGATCTTCGGTACCCGGTTCAGTTGCGTGCGGTACTTGCAGTGGCCGCGTGGCCAGGTCCCCGCCCGCTGATAAAAGCGGGCCCCTGGCGCGGGGGAAGTGCGTCAGGAACTGCGGGAGCGGGAGGAGACCTCACCGCGCGGCGTCACAAAATCCCGGGCACCACCTCTTCGCTGATACCGGAGAAGGCGTCCTCTTGGGCGGCCAAATATGAGTTCCAGGCGGCCGCATCCCACATCTCGACGGTGCTGCCGTTACCCACGACTACGACTTCGCGGTGCAGGCCCGCGTATTCACGCAGGGCCGGTGGCACCGTAATGCGCCCCTGACGATCTGGGATTTCGTCGAACGCACCCGAGAACAGCACCCGGAGGTAGGCCCTCACCTGGGCATCGGAGCGAGAGGCCTCATTTAGCCGCTCGGCGTACGACGCGAACTCGGCCGCGGGCCAGACCACGATTGAACGTTCTTGCCCTTTGGTGAGTACCAGTCCGGCCGCTAAGCCCTCACGGAATTTAGCTGGGAGGACCAAACGGCCCTTGTCGTCGAGCAGTGGGGCATGGGTTCCTAAAAACATCTGCTCCACCTCCCGTCCCACCGGCCCCATCGGCCCCATTGGTCACCTTCGTAACCCCAAGTGGCGCCACTCTACTCCATTTTCCTCCACCGTCAACCTCATACCCCCAGTTTTAGGGCAAATTCCTCCACCAATTTGGGGGCAGTGCCTTTTATCGAAGCCAGATGTCAGGCTCAGGCGTCCGCGCGCGGGCCCCAGAGCGGGAACGGCACCCCGAGGGCCCGATTTATCAATATGGCCTGCGCGATCATGACTAGGACCGCGAGAAGCATAATCGCCAGTTGGCTTGGCGCTGTTACTAAGCCAGCGGCCACGATCAAAGTGGTCGCGCCCGCTGGAGCATGTGGCACGTGCAGCCAAACCATCACCGCAAGGGTCATGCAAAGCGCCAAAGTCAAGGCACCTGCCCTGGGCCAACTAACCCCTACCAAATCCGGGCCCGCATCAAGTAGGCCAAAAACTAAAAGCGCAAAGACCCCCGCTAAAACCCCAATTAATTGTCCGCAGAAAACATTACGGGGAGCCGCTTGCAGACTTTGTGACGAAAAATAGAACACAAAGGCGGTTGCCCCCAATGAAGGGAAGACGAAAGGCTGCTGAATTAGTGCCGCAAAAACCGCTAACGTTCCAAATGAGATAAATGCTGTGACAAGCAAATAGGCGCCCAATACTCGGGTGTGCCCGAAGCGTCGTTGCCAGCCAGCAAGCCGGGATGTTTGCCCCGCGGGCAAGTCAAAAATCATCTGTCTTCCAATTAATTAGTCGCCGATTCATCTGGTGATCTTCCAGGTGGGTCACGCCGCTGCAAGTCGGCGACATGGGACCGCCAAGAATCTAGACCTGGATCCGCCAGCCTTGGAGCAGTGTCCGGAGCGGACGACTCTTCATCAGCAGCAGCACTTATCCGAGCCACTCGAGCTTGCCAACGTGCCGCAAACCCCTTAGCGACACTTCCTTCCTTGCGATACCGATACCAAATCCAGATACAAAAAAGCCCGATCATGGGCCACTCAAATGAATATGCCCAGGCGCGCCATACCCCTTCGCTCACCCGCCGTACTTCGATAACCGTGAATACCGAGCACAAGATGACCGCGAAAACCATCGGGATATCGAGCTGCCAAAAATTACGGCGCCGCGATGGAGTGTGTTTATTAATTGGCCCGCCCAAATCGCTCACCCGCTCACCCTGCCACGGTCGCACCGGAAGTGTCCAGTGAACCAACCCGGATTGGCCTGCGAAACCACACCCAGATGAGCAGGGCTTCTGCCACCACAACGCTTAGGAGATTCGTCTTCCAGCCGACCGGATCGGTGGCGAGCAAACTAATAAACAATATTACCGGTGGCCAGCCCACCATGGGAATGACAATCCCAACTACGGTGCCAGTGCCGACAACCGAGGCGGCCCAGAGATAACCGGCGGCGACAAGCAACAAAGTACCAAGAATTACTCCAAGTTCGGGGCCAAAAAGGGTGCCTAGTACCCCGACACCTGCCACTTCAGCCACCACCACGAGTAAAAGCACGGCCGAAAGTTGCGGGAATTTTATTAGCCAACCCAACCAACTTTGCTCAAGGAGATGACCCCGTGGGAAGGCCCAGACCAAAACCAGTGGCGCCGCTAAAGCCAAAATCACCACGGCCGGTGGCAAGAATTCTCCGGTGGCTGTTCGAGCCGGCGAGATACCAATGCGTGACATCACCACGGCAACCGCAATTGCCGACCCCATAACCACCAGCTCCCAAGCCGCATAACGAGCCAAGAGGGACCGCGATCGCTGTTCGGTAGTGATTCGTGCCACCACTTTGCCTCGCTGTAGCCAACCGATTCGCACTAAAACACCCAGTAAGACCACCTTGGTTAGAACTAAGACCCCGTAGAAAGTGCCAACGAATTGACTCACATCCCCTAGATGTAGCGCCGAATTCAACAGCCCGCTCTCGGCTACGAAAATCACGCACCAAAGCGCCAGCAGACTAAATCTTGGTAAGAGAAGCGAACTGCGTTCCGGCTCTAACCCCAGGAAATAAACCAGTACCGCGAGGCCGCCCACCCAGAGCGAAATTGCGGCGATATGGATGCCCAAACTTATGGTCTCGGAAAAGTGTGCGGAATGCACTCCCCCATGGCCCAAGACTGCCGGCGCCGCACATGCGCTTACGGCTATTGCCGCCATTACCCAACCACTAAATCGCGTCTTAATGAAAAGAGAAAATCCCGCAACAAGTGCTACCGCAACGAACTGATACAAGAACACTCGCCCGGTCGACACATCCACTAAAAAGCTTAACCAGATATTCGATTGCACGCCCGCCATTGGCGAAGCCGCAAAAATGTCCGAGATCGTGAATGCCATTAGGAGGGCAAGGCTGACCAGCCAGATTAATGCCCATGTAGAAGCCCAACGAAGGACTCGCCGGTAAAAGGCGCCTCCCAGCAAGGCACCGACGACTACTGCGCCAACGGTGATAGCGGCGGCAATATCGCGAGTGAATCGAATGAATGGCAACAGCCAAACAGTCACCAGCGGAGTTGAAGCTAAGCCCGGGAAAACTTCAATCGCGAGGGCACCCGCAACCCAAAGTAGTACGAGCAGAACCGGGAGCCCCCACCAAAGCTTGGCCCCAATGCGGAAACCACCGTTCACTGCTGGCCCCGACTCACTCCTGGCCCGGACTCACTCCTGGAAGGTACCAAAGGTTGGGCTATTGCTATTCGGGCTGGCATTCAGCGTCGTAGCAAAGAAGGCCCCCGCGAAAACCGCCACACATACCCAGGTCATCCACATGGCCACCAACCGCGCATGTGAATGATCCTCGCGAGTGATGCGCCCAGCGCGAAGCCGACCGATCATCGCCGAGGTCAAAAAACCAACAACCGACAGGTGCAGGGCTGTGGCTATGCAGAGCCAGAAAGTAGCGGACGCATAGGCGCCATCGGTGATATCGAACGGGAATGTCGAAAGCTGCACGATCTGACCAATGAGGGTCACCAATGTGACCAGCGAAGCGATTACTGAACCAGCCACGAACTGTCCGGTGCGCCCCGCTCTAATACCGGAAACCGCCCACCACATCGCCAACGTAGCCACAATCACGCCTGCGGTAATCAGCCAGAACGGGATCGGATCAGCCCAGGTGTCCTTGGGTGGGGCCCAAGCATTGTTGACGTTTAGCGACCACAAATAAACATAGGCCACCAGGAGAGCGACGGTGCCGGTGGCATCAGAAACAATGCACATCCAAATACCAAGGCGATTTCGCCGCGCCGTGGTGGTGACCGGTTCACCGGTGGTTGCTGACCTCGGCACTGCACTCTGGGTATTCGCTGCTAACTCGCTCATCGGGCACCCGCCGTTACATCCTGATTTTCATCACTGAGCTTTTTCTCGATAGCGAGGTACGGATCAGGCACCCCGTAGTCATAAGGATCGCTGGTTACGACCGGCAACACCGGGAAGTTCTCAAGCGGCACCGGGGTCGCCGTTTGCCATTCAAGGGTCTTCGCACCCCATGGGTTTGAAGGCGCGACCTGGCCACTACGCCAGGAGGTGATGATGGCATACAGGAAGATCAACATGCCTACGCCAATCAAGTAGGCACCAATCGTCGATAGCCAGTTGGAAACATTAAAGGCATTATCGAATTGCAGAACCCGGCGCGGCTGCCCTTGAAGACCAGCGACAAACATCGAGCCGAATGTCAGTTGGAAGGCAAAGAATGAAAGCCAAAAACCAATGGAACCGATGCGTTCGTTGAGCATGCGGCCGGTCATTTTCGGGAACCAATAGGCGATTGCACCCATGGCACCGAACAAGCCGGCCCCCATCAGCATGAAGTGGAAGTGGGCAACCACGAACATGCTGCCGTGCATGTACTGGTCTACGGGTACATCAGATAGGTAGACGCCGGTGATACCACCTATAATTTTGTTCCAGATCATGGCGTACACGCACATCATCGGTAGCCGCGTCCAGACTTTGCCGCGCCAGATGGTGCCGAGCATTACCAGCACTAAGAATCCAAACGGAATTGAAATCAACTCGGTCGAGAGCATGAAGGGGTAGCCGGCCGCCGGTGACCACCCGGTCATGTACATGTGGTGCACCCAAACCAGTGAACTGATGCCAACAACCCCGGCGAAGCCGGCAACCGCGATCTTGTATGAGAACAACGGTTTGCGCAGGAACACCACCATTAGTTCTAGTAGCGCTGCGGTAGCTGGAATAACAATGACATATACCTCAGGGTGTCCGAGCAGCCAGAAGAGATTCTCATAAAGCCAAACACTGCCGCCATTTTGCGGGATGAAGAATGACGACTGAAACGCAAAATCGCTCAGAGCCAATACCTGCGAGTACTGGTACATGGGGAACCAAACCAAGCCCATGATCGCCGCGGCCAAGATGCCGATGACGAAAATCGGTACCCGGTTCCAGGTCATGCCGCGTGCTCGCATGGTGACAATGGTGGTGATGAGATTAACGCCCGCGATGCCGGTTGAAAATGCAAATGTGATGATGCAAATCTGATAACCGATCATGCCAACCGGGGCTTGGGTCCCGAGTGGCTGATAGACCGTCCAGCCATCGCGGATACCCCCGAGTAGCAAGTTACTAGCCAAGGGTGGGACAGCGGCAAATAGCAGCCAAAAACTGAGCGCATTGAGCCGCGGAAATGCCATATCGCGGGCACCGATCATCAAAGGCATGATGAAGTTACCCAGGGGGCCCGCGACCACGATGATCATCGCGATGACCATCACGATGCCGTGGGTCCCGATTATTGAATTGTAGAAGTTCGGGTCGAAAACTTCAGCCCAAGTCACGCCCAATTCAGTTCTTATCAGCATGGCCAACAGGCCACCAAATCCAAGAAGCGCCATGGCCATCACCAAGTATTGGATCCCGACAACTTTATGGTCGGTCGTGTACTTCCAGTACTTCCACTTCCCCTGATCTTTGCCGGCCATGTACTCCGCATCAGCGTGGGTCAGGTCGTGGCCTAGCCACCAGCGAATCGGCCCGGCAAATGCCCCAATGCCAATCATGAAGCCAATAACCCAAGCCGCATAGGTTGCGGCTATCAATGCCTCTTGACCAACTTGGGCGAAGTTCGAGTCTTCCGTGCCCCAGGGCACCAGCAGCCCACCTATTACGTAGGTCGCAACAGCGAGAATTACCCCGAGCAATACGCCCGTCACAATGTTGGTGTGGCGTAGGAAGCCACCGGGCTTACCGTGCTGCTTTGGCTGCGGAACGGCCTGCTGCTCATGAATTACGGCGGTCATGGTCATACTGTCCTCTTCCCGCCCATTTCACGAACCCACGAGTCGAACTGATCTTGGGTAACTACTTGAATTTGAGTTTCCATATAGGCGTGATGCATGCCGCATAATTCAGCGCACCTGATATTGAAATTCCCGAGTTTGTTCGGAGTGACGCCGGTGTTGGTGATCGCACCTGGATTTGCATCGATCTTGATCCCAAGTTCAACAACCCAAAAACTGTGAATCACGTCGACCGAAGTTACATTGAAGTAGATGGGGGTGTTAATCGGTACCACGAGAACTTCATTAGAGATCTTGCCTTGATCTGGGTACTCAAAAGACCATAGCCACTGCTGCCCCGTCACGTTGACATCTATGGGCTTGACAGCATTTGGCTGCTGATTGGCCGACACTGAACCGTATGAGGATGCGGTAATAGTGGCTAGCTCGACCAAGCCCCAAATGACCAGGAACGCAGCAAGCAGGCTGGTCGCCCCGATCCACAGGTAGGTCCCGATGGCATTTGAGCGGATAGCCGGGCTCTCCTGCATTGGCGGCTCATCACCGGTCACCCGACCCCAGCCCACGAGACTGTAAATGATGATGGTCAAAGTGATCGCCATCAACGGCGCAGAGACAATCGTGAAAACCAAAATCGTCTTTTCGATTTCACTCATGATGTCAGAGGCTGGCGCACCGGACATATTCATGAAGAACACTACGAGCCAACCGATTGGAATTACTAATAGGCAAAACACGACGAACATCGTGAGGATCGGGCGCACATACGGACGCGACAGCCATTCACGCAGCCGGTAAGTCACATCTGGGCGATTGGTGGGCTCCTCCGGTTGGTCAGAGCCGGCCGCTGGGCGATCATCAACAATAGACATCAGACCACCGTTACCGTTCCGCTCATCCAGCCGCGTTCACTCATAACGCCTCCAAAGTTGACGTAACCGTAGCCGCATGGGTCTTCGCAGTTCCAGACATATTCACCCGGATCCCCGGTGATGAATGAGAAGGTGATGTCTTGGGGCTTTGGGTAGCCATTAGCTTCATTTTTAGCATTCGACGGCACGGCCAGCATCGGCACGCTCACGAAGAATCCGTCCTGGGTGACTTCGGCGTACTGGTGAATGGTGAAGGTATGCGCGACATTGTCGGGCTCGATTTCTTTTTGCGCCTTTCCGTTATAGATCGCGGTGCCGTCAACAGTGCCATGCACCTTCGCGAAATAGTTATTCCAGACCGTGGTTGACCCGTCGTATTGATGCACCGTCATAGTGATGAGGGAGTTTGCCGGCAACTGCAGGGTCGTTGACGGCCAGTAGAACGGCCAACCGGACGGTGCATTAGCACTTCGCGGATCACCGATCCGTGAGCCCACCGGCACCGGCCCGGGCACCGAAGATGAGGGGTTCGGGTAGATCGAAAGTTCTACCGTGGCATGAGGTAGCTCACCCTGCGGGGTTGAAGCCGTCCCGATGACTGTGGCGGCCAGAACCGCGGGCTCCTGTTGATTTTTGCCGAGGAAAAGGACCGACCCGGCCACTACCAGAACCCCGATAAATACCGTGAGAACGGTTAATAACCCGCGCTTGGCCCCATCCGACAACCTGACACCCGCATTCCCAGTTAAAAACACCGCTTAGAATGGGAAAAATAGCAGATCTTGATCATTAATTTACAGAAAAGTGAAGTGTTGATCGGTGAAAACATCGTGAACGAGGCCATCTGGCAATTCTTGGGGGTCTGGAACCTAGACCTTTTCATCGCCATGAACCTCGCCGGTGCCACCATTTGGTACCTCTGGGCGGTAGCTCGAGCCAAGCGGCACGGGGGTTGGCCGGGCTGGATGACAACCTGCTTCTTGCTCGGAATTGGGCTGCTCGCGCTGGCCTATCTGGGTCCGCTGCCGGCTTGGTCACACACCTTCTTCTGGGTGCATATGACCCAACACTTAATTGTCATGATGGCCGCCGCCCCTTTGTTAGTGCTCGGTGCACCGGTTACTTTGGCATTTCGTGCCAGCAGTCCGGCCACTCGACGCCGCTGGATCTTGCCGATACTGCGATCCCGGGCCGTGCGGATTTTGACAAATCCGATCCTCACCTGGCTGTTTTTTGCCACGGTGCTGCTCGGCCTGCATTTCACACCGTTCTACAACTGGGCGCTAACCAACCACGATGCCGATTATTTCATTGAGCAACCCCTCTATTTAATCGCTGCTTTTCTCTTCTACTTTCCGCTTATCGGATCAAATCTGCAACCTCGGCGGCCAGCCCCCGCAATGCGCTTGCTTTCGATGGCACTGATGATGGTGCCCGAGACCATAACAGGGGCAGCTATCTATTTCGCCTCGGTTGTTCTCTACCCGGCCTTTCCGGTTGATCGCCCATTCGGGCCCGACCCCATGGGCGATCAGCAACTAGCCGGGGCAATGATGTGGGCACTTGTCATGGTCATTGACTCATTTTGGATGATGCTCGCTGCGGTTGATTGGTTCAATAGTGAAGAACGCAGTGGCCGGAGAGTTGACGCCGAAATTCGAACTGAAATTGAATCTGAAGTCGCTAAAGGTACTTAGTCCGGTGCTCCCTGAACGATCGCTGGGTTGCTGAAGATCTCTGGAATCCCATGCGTACTGAAGCGGTCAAATGGCCAAACCGTGAGCACGGTTCTTCCCACCGCAGCAGATTGCGGAACACTGCCGTTATTGACATCTAGGTGGTAACGCGAATCACGGGAGTTGCCGCGGTTATCACCCATCATGAACATTGAGGCGGCCGGAACCACAATGTCAAACCGCACCTGATCGGTTGGGCCATTGACATATGACTCAACAAGTGGCACCCCGTTGAGCACGATGTGACCTTGCTCATCACAACAAGCGACTCGATCACCGGAAATTGCAATTGCCCGCTTAACTAAGTCCTGCCCACTATCACTAGGTATCAAACCAATAAATGTCAAGGCGGTACGCAGGTAGCTTCGCGCGCCCGGAGCCGCTGGCTCCGGGGTTGGCAACCATCCCCCGGGATCGCGGAAAACCACTATCTCACCGCGCTCTACACCAGAAATCCGAGTGGTGATCTTCGCCGCGATGATTCGGTCATTGGGCAGCAGGGTTTCTTCCATCGATGCACTTGGAACATAGAAGGCTTGAATTAAGAAAGCGCGCACCAAAGCTGACAGCACCAGTGCAGACACCACAATAATTGCGGTTTCGCGGAGGAAATGGAGCGGACCACTTTTCTTTTTTTTCGGCCCACCCTTTCGGTGCCGGCCCCCCACCACCGAATCGGACAACTCGGGTTTGTCATCACCCTCACGTGCGGAGACGGCCATCAGCTATCCGTATTCGGTGCAGGTATCTGCGCAAAAGTTTCGGGGATCGGGATGGTTTGGATCCGGCCCAGCGGCCATAGCACATTCATTACTCGACCAACGACACGACTTTGTGGAACCATGCCACCGCCAGGGTCACCAAGGTGGTAGCGCGAATCCGCGCTATTAGATCGGTGGTCGCCCATCATCCACAACTTACCCTCGGGCACGATGACATCAAAGTTCATGTCACTTGGTACGTCGCCGGGGAAGATATAGGAATCCTCGTCGAGCGGGACATCATTTACCGTGATGCGGCCCTCGGCATCGCAGCACACCACATGATCACCCGCTAACCCAATTACCCTCTTGACAAAATCCGTGCTGTCAGGTGGCACTACACCGACTGATTGGCCTAGCCATGACAAAGCCCCGGTGATTGGATCACGCTGCGGGACTTCACCGGCTGCGACGAACGAGTCGGTGCCGTCGAATACCACGACATCGCCGCGTTCAATGGGCCGCAGGCGATAAGTCACCTTGTTCACGAGCACGCGATCACCAACCTGCAAGGTGTCCTCCATGGACCCAGAGGGAATGGAGAAAGGGCGCGCCACAAATGTTGTAAGGAGAAGTACGACGCCGAATGCAATGATAAACGTCAGCGGTAAATCCCACCAAGCATCACGCCGACTCTTGGCCATCAGCTAGTCATACCATCAATTGCGGGGAGCGGCGAATCACTTGTTAGCTGAGCCGCAGGACGCGGTTCAGTCTTGATCTGCTGCTGGTTCAGCTACGGCAGCAGCCGCCGCAGGTACATTTTCGCGGCGCTCGTGAATCTTTGCAGCTTTGCCGCGAAGGTCGCGCAGGTAGTAGAGCTTGGCCCGACGGACATCACCGCGGGTAAGCAACTCGATTTTCTCAATAATCGGAGTGTGCAATGGGAAAGTGCGCTCAACCCCAACACCATATGAAACCTTGCGGACCGTGAAAGTCTCACCAATACCTGATCCAGCCCGAGCGATAACCACACCCTGGAAAATCTGCACACGGGTCTTGTTACCTTCAACTACCTTTACGTGCACCTTCACGGTGTCACCTGATCGAAGGTCCGGGAGCCCGGTCTTTAGGGATGCTGCGTCAACTGCGTCTAGGGTCTTCATTTTGGGTTCACTTCCTGCAAGCGCCACAGGTCGCCCACGATTATTGGCCCCACTGAGGGGATCGGGAACAGCTACTCAGTTCAAAACCGGGGGCTTCCCCTGTGGCGGGGCACCCCGGGCGTGCTGGGCAAGTCTGCCACAGGCCGGATGCGGGGCCAAACCGCCCTCAGCCGAGGCTTTAACCTAGCCCAAGCTCTGGGCTAACAGCGGCTAAATCCGGACGCATTCGGGCCGTGCGCAGCCTTGCCTGCTCAGCCCGCCAAGTGGCGATTTGTTCGTGGTGACCACTGAGTAGCACCTCTGGTACGGCGAGCCCGCGCCACTCCTGTGGTTTGGTAAAAACTCGCCCTTCGACCAAGTTCTCCATGGAGCCAGCAGCAAATGAGTCATCGATGACGCTGGCTTCATTCCCGACGACTCCTGGAAGTAGGCGCGCCACCGCTTCAACAATTACCAAGGTCGCCGCTTCACCACCAGCCAAGACATAATCGCCGATACTGACTTCTCGCACTCCCGCCCATTCGCTGGATTTCGCATAGTGGGCAGCGACTCGCGCATCTATGCCCTCGTAGCGACCGCAAGCAAATACCAACCATGGGTCGGTGGTCCAAGCTTGGGCCGCGTGCTGATTGAAAACTGCCCCCGACGGGGTGGGCACTACCAATACCGGTTGTCTCCCCTGACCACTTGCGGCGATTTCGTCAAGGGCCTCCCCCCATGGCACGGGGCTCATCACCATGCCAGGGCCACCGCCATAAGGCGTGTCGTCGACGGTGTTATGGCGATCGTGGGTAAATGTGCGCAAGTCGTGAATACGAACCTCGATTAGACCGGCCGCCATCGCCTTACCCAGCAGTGACAAGGTCAATGGCGTGAAGTAGTCCGGGAAAATAGTGACAACATCAATCCTCATCGCTGGGCTCCTCGATCAGCCCAATAGGTGGATCAATGAGAATTCGGCGATTATCCATGTCAACGGTTGGCACAATCTGAGATACGAAAGGAATAAGCACTTCACGCCCGGTCGCGGTGATTACCGATAGCAATTCTTGGGATGGGAGATGCACCACATCGCCCACCACGCCTACGGAATAACCACTTATGGTTTCGACCGTGCACCCAATAAGTGCGCTGTCGTAGAACTCATCTGGATCGACTGGTTTTGCGTCAGTGTCTCGCTCGACTTCAACAATTGTTCCGCGCAAAGACTCGGCGGCTCCCCGGCTCTCAAATCCGACGAAACTAACCAACAACCGGCCTGAGTGCCAGTGAATTTCGGAAACCGTCAAATCTCCGGCAGGGCCATCTGAATAAAGAACCGAACCCGGAGCAAAACGCTCATCGGGTTCGTCAGTTCTCAGTTCAACGGTTACCTGGCCACGCAGGCCATGTGGTTTGCCGATGCGGCCGACAACGACGCGCATGCTGATCTGGTTTGTCAGCGCTCGGCGACATCGAGGAAATCGATGCGCACGCCGCGGCCCTCATTTAGTGCGGTCACGACGGTGCGCAGCGCGGTCGCGGTGCGGCCAGCGCGGCCGATCACCCGACCCATGTCCTCCGGATGTACCCGGACGTCGAGGCACTTGCCCCGGCGTTGCTCCCGCTCACTCACGAACACGTCGCCGGGATGGTCAACAATGCCGCGGACTAGATGCGCAAGGGCTTCTTCCAACATCAGGCAGTGGCCTCGTCTGCATCGGCAACCGCGACTTCTTCTTCAGCAATAACCTCTTCGGCAACAACCTCCGCGATGACTACCTCTTCGGCAACAACCTCAGCGATGGCTACCTCTTCGGCAACAACCTCCGCAGCAACAACCTCTGCGACAGGTACTTCGAGCTTCGGCTTCTTAACCGGTGCTTTCGGTTCTTTCGCCGCATCTTGAATGGCTGCTTCGAATTTGACCAGGCGGCTGACCTTGGGCTCGGCGACCCGGAGGGTGCCTTCGGCGCCCGGAAGACCCTTGAACTTCTGCCAATCCCCGGTAACTTTCAAAATTGCGGTGACGGCTTCGGTCGGCAGCGCGCCAACTCCGAGCCAGTACTGCACCCGGGCCGAGTCGACCTTGATAACACTCGGGTCTTCCATCGGCTGGTAAAGACCGATTTCTTCGATGGACCGACCATTACGTGCGGTGCGCGAATCAGCAACCACGATGCGGTACTGGGGCGCATGAATCTTGCCAAGACGCTTAAGTTTGATTTTTACGGCCACGGTGGGCTTATCTCCTGTTTTTTAGGCGGTGCGCGCCGTCAATCGCGTGGGGATACGACTTTGGGCGAAAACCTTGCGGGTTGCCGCATCGGAAGGATAGAGGGCCAACCGGGCAGCAAGACCTCCGTATTCTGCCAGATGGCTAGGTGGGCGATGACCACGGGTCACATAAGCCGTGGATC
>Ga0194035_1001403_pt1 | contig 12750 bp, 5 predicted proteins | sample JunL2320m_MetaG_FD_148680 | JGI IMG/M metagenome (GOLD analysis project Ga0194035, IMG submission 148680) | Anoxic zone freshwater microbial communities from boreal shield lake in IISD Experimental Lakes Area, Ontario, Canada - Jun2016-L239-20m | ecosystem: Environmental > Aquatic > Freshwater >...
ATCCTGTTCGGCCATTGCCGGTCGGTCAACTGGACCTGCGGAAACGGGCGGTACTTCTCGCGGGGGGAAATCATCATGGGAGGGTTCTTTCGGAAATGCCTGGCTTAGCTGGTTTGTCGGTGCGAGACCCCCGGAGAGCCAGGGCAGATGCCCGGCCGGCCCTCAGGGGCAGCTAAGAAGGAGGCGGCCAAGCGCAAGCGGCAGCGGCAGGGCTGCTGGACTGAACAGAATGTTCCGCGCGTTGGACATGGCCGAAACCTATAATGCAGGATGCAGAAAGGTGCAACCCGCGCCGATTTCGCGTCTTTTGGGCATCTGGCATGCCCGCCCGGCATTGCCCTCCGCAACTGATATGTTAGCATGTTGGCATGAGCTCCGAACCAGAGGGCTCCAAACCGGTCACGGGAGGACCCAGACATGCTCAAGAAGACACTCGCCTGCACCATCGCGCTTGCCGCCCTGATGGCGGCCGGGCCGGCCATGGCCGACACCAAGGACAAGAAGATCGCGCTGTCCAACAACTACGCCGGCAACTCCTGGCGCCAGGCCATGCTGAAGAGCTGGGACAAGGTGACGAAGCAGGCCGTCGCCGACGGTGTCGTCGCCGCAGCCGATCCCTTCACCACATCGGAAAACCAGGTGACGGAACAGGCCGCCCAGATCCAGAACCTGATCCTGCAGGGCTACAATGCCATCGTCATCAACGCCGCCTCGCCGGACGCGCTGAACGGCGTGGTCAAGCAGGCCTGCGACGCCGGTATCACGGTTGTCTCCTTCGACGGCATCGTGACCGAGCCCTGCGCCTGGCGCATCGCCGTCGATTTCGAAAAGATGGGCGCTTCGGAAGTCGAATACCTTGCCAAGAAGATGCCGGACGGAGGCAACCTGCTTGAGATCCGCGGCCTCGCCGGCGTGTTCGTCGATGACGCCATCTCCAAGGGCATCAACAGCGAAGTGGCCAAGAACCCGCAGTTCAAGGTCGTCGGCTCCGTGCACGGCGACTGGGCGCAGGAAGTGGCGCAGAAGGCCGTTGCCGGCATCCTGCCGTCGCTGCCGGAGATCAAGGCCGTGGTGACGCAGGGTGGTGACGGCTATGGCGCCGCACAGGCCTTCGCCGCTGCCGGCCGCCCCACCCCCACCATCATCATGGGCAACCGCCAGGATGAGCTGCAGTGGTGGAAGGAACAGAAGGACAAGAACGGCTACGAGACCATGTCCGTCTCGATCGCGCCGGGCGTGTCCACGCTGGCCTTCTGGGTCGCCCAGCAGATCCTCGACGGCAAGGAAGTGCCGAAGGACCTGACGGTGCCGTTCCTGCGCATCGACCAGGACAATCTCGAGGCCAACCTCGCCACCACCGAAAAGGGCGGTGTCGCCAACGTCGAGTATTCGCTCGAAGACGCCCAGAAGGTGATCTCAGGCAAGTAAGCGCTTGTCCGAGCAAGCAATCAGACTGGACGGCGTCGAAAAATCATTCGGCGCCGTCCGCGCCTTGGCCGGTGTTGACCTCACGGTCGCCACCGGCGAATGCCTTGGGCTTGTCGGCCACAATGGTGCGGGCAAATCCACCCTCATGCATGTGCTGAGCGGCAACCTGACACCTTCCGCCGGAACGCTTTCGATTGCCGGCAAACCCTATGACCGGCTGTGGACGGCGGCCGCAGCGCAAGCCGAGGGCGTGCGCTGCGTGTTCCAGGAACTCTCGCTCTGCCCCAACCTGACGGTGGCGGAAAACGTGCGCATCGTGCACCGGTCGCTGAAAGGCTTCGGCTGGAAGGGCCGCGCCCATGCACTGATCCGCCAGAAGCTTGACGAAATCTTCCCCAATCACGGGATCTCGCCCGACGACGAGATCGCAGGTCTCGCCATCGGCCAGCGCCAGATGGCGGAAATCGCGCGTGCCTTCACGTTGACCGACGGCAGGCTGCGCCTCGTCATCCTCGACGAGCCGACCTCCTCGCTCGATGCTGTCACCGCGCAGCAACTGCTCGCCTACGTGAAGAAGGAGACGGCGCGCGGCACCGCCATCATCCTCATCTCGCATCTCCTGGGCGAGATCCTGACTACCGCCGATCGCATCTTGGTGATGAAGGACGGCAAGACCGTGGCCGACCGCAAGGCCGCCGACTTCACCCGCAATTCGCTGGTGGCCGCCATGGGCTCCGAAGCGCGCGAGCACACGCGCGGCGTAGCCAAGAATTCCACCGCCGAGGTGATGGTCCGCGCCCAGCCGCGCAGCGGCGGGAGTGCCTCGCTCGAAGCCCGCAAGGGCGAGATCATCGGCCTCACAGGTCTCGCCGGACACGGCCAGACCCGCATGCTGCTGCAGATTTATGAGCGCCGCCAGGCAGAGGTGAAGGGCGCACTCTCCTTCATCGCCGGCGACCGGCAGTCGGACGGCGTGTTCAATCTCTGGTCCATCGGCCGCAACATCACCACGCGCTCGCTTGCGGCTCTCCGCAAGGGCGGCTTGATCGACCTGGCGGCCGAGCAAAGGCTTGCAGAGGACTGGAAGCAGCGGATGGCCATCCGCACGCCAGACGTGAACAACAACATCCTCACGCTGTCGGGCGGCAATCAGCAGAAGGCGCTGTTCGCCCGCGCACTTGCCTCCGACGCGGCCATCATCCTGATGGATGACCCCATGCGCGGCGTGGACATCGGCACCAAGCAGGAAGTCTATGCGATGATCGGTGCGGAAGCCGAAAAGGGCCGCACCTTCATCTGGTACACCACCGAGATCGAGGAACTGACCCATTGCGACCGCGCCTATGTGTTCCGCAATGGCGCCATTGTCGCAGCGCTGGGTTCCGATGAACTGACGGAAGAGAAAGTGCTGCAGGCGTCCTTCGCGGAGCATGCGGCATGAACCGGCGTTTCCTGCGGCAGGCCCTGCCCTTCCTGACACTCGCCGTGGTGCTGGCCGCCACCTTCTATGTGCAACCGCGCACCATGAGCTATTTCGGGCTCAACCTGATGCTGCAATACGCGGTGCCCATCGCGCTCGCGACCATCGCGCAGATGTTCATCATCACGGTGAACGACCTTGACCTTTCCATCGGCCCCTTCGTCGGTCTCGTCTCCTGCATCGGCGCCACGCTGCTGCTCGATAATCCGCTGCTTGGCATCCTCGCCCTGCTGGTGCTCATCGCCGCCTATGGCGCGGTGGGTGCGCTGATCCACATCCGCAACCTGCCCTCCATCGTGGTGACGCTGGGCCTCTCCTTCGTGTGGCTCGGCATCGCGGTGCTGATCCTGCCCTCTCCCGGGGGCAAGGCACCTGTCTGGTTGAAGGCCCTGATGGGCGTGCAAACGCCCTGGGTGCCCTTCCCCATCATCGCCGCCATCGTGATCGGTGTCGTCGTGCACCTGGCCCTCATGCTCTCGTCCTACGGCGTCATCGCGCGCGGTGCCGGCGGCAATCCCAAGGCGCTCACCCGTGCGGGCTGGTCCATGCTGCGGACAAAGGTCGTCATGTACATGCTGGCAGGTTTCTTCGGCGTCCTCTCCGGCCTCGCATTGCTGGGCCTCACCACCTCGGGCGATGCCCATGTGGCGGATCGCTACACGCTCTACTCCATCGCCGGGGTTATCCTGGGCGGCGGCGAGTTCATTGGTGGTCGCGTCTCGCCGCTGGGGGCTGTCGTCGGCGCCTTGACGCTGGCGCTGGCGGGTTCCTTCCTCATCTTCCTCAAGATCTCGCCCGACTGGCAGATCGGCGCACAAGGGGCGATCCTCATCATCGTGCTGGCGCTCAGGGCTCTGGTCTCTTACGGGGAGCAGAAGCGATGATCGGCAAGCTCTTGCGCCAGCCATGGGTGTTCTCCTTCGGGGCCGCCATCGCCGTGTGGCTCGCCACCATCGCCTACACGGGTGGGCAAGGTGCTGGCGCCATCCTCACCGCCGCCTTCTCGTTTGCCACATTCACCATCATCGTCGGCCTTGGCCAGATGATGGTCATCACCACGGGTCCCGGCAACGTGGACCTCTCCATCCCTGCAACCATAACCCTGTCCGGCGTCGTCGCGATGAAGGTGATGGACGAGGACAGCGGCCGCATGCTGATTGGCATCGTCGCGGCCCTTGGTGCGGCCAGTCTGGTGGGTGTTTTCAACTACGGTCTCATCCGCCTGCTGCGCATCCCTCCCATCATCGCCACACTGTCGTCGAGCTTCCTCGTGCTCTCCACCGCCATCTCCTATGGCCGCGGCATCCGCATCAAGCCGCCGGAGCCGCTGGCCGAATTCGCCACCATGCAAATCCTTGGCATCCCCATCATGGCCTTTGCCGTACTGGCTGTATCAATCGGCATGGCGCTGGTCTTGAGTCGCACCGTCTACGGCCGCAGCGTGCTGGCAGTGGGCCAGAACAGCCGTGCGGCATGGCTCGCTGGCCTCAACGTCGACCGTACCCGTTTCCTTACCTATGTGCTGAGTGCCATTCTCGCCGGTGTTTGTGGCATCCTGCTCTCAGGCTTCTCGCGCGGAGCGGCGTTGAACATGGGCGAGGAATTCCTGCTCGCCTCCATCGCCACGGTGGTGATCGGCGGAACTTCGGTGGCTGGTGGCCGCGCCAATGTGCCCGGCATCTGGGGCGCGGCCCTGTTCATGTACCTGCTCGTCACCATGCTCAACACATTCGGCGCGAGCGCGGGCATTCGCCTCATTCTCACAGGCCTCATGATCATCGGCGTCATTGTCGCGGCCGGCGGCGAGGAACAGCGCTAGAGCTTGCCAATCGCGTTGACGAAGAAGCCCTGATCATTGGCGCTGAGGTCCGCAAGGTCGTCCGAGTAGCGGCCGAAGTTGTATCCCACGCCAATGTCGAAATTGTCATTGATCTGGCGGTAGAGTGCCGCCACTGCCCCCCAATTGGCAGACTCGCTAGCGCTCTCCCACAGGCAGCGGCCTTCCAGCATCACGTCCCATTTCTTGACCACATGGAGGTCAGCGCGGACGACGCCGAGCTGGGCCGTGGAGTTCTCCCAGTCATCACCATCTTCCGGCTTCCACTCGCCGATGCGCAGGCCATATTTGCCGCCGATGGACACCATCTGCGTCAGGTCATAGGTGGCGTCGACGCTGAAGATATGGCTCTGCTGGGAGGGCCCGCCGATCTCGCCATCGATGTTCACCTGGTCTGGCCCAGGCACGTCATAGACATAGACGTATTTCGCAAGGGCGTTGAGGCGATCGTTGAGCACCGGGCGATAGGCATAGCCGATGGACGCTTCGACGAAATTGCCGCCGATGGATGAATCCGTTGCATCCGAAACCACCGCGTCGAGTGCAGCGAGCATCCGCCAGTTCTCGTTCAGTGCATTGCTGAGGCGCGCTGCGAGGTAATAGGCCGTCTGGTCACCACCATCCGCCGAATTGCCGTCGTCAAAGCGCACCTCACCCTTCACAGAGGCCGTCGTCTTGTCATTGGGGTTGTAGACAGCGGTGGCCGAGACGGCGTTGCGGTTGAAGTGGGTGTCGTCAAAGCCGAGGTCCGCCGTATCGCCCCAGACCCGGCCAGACTCGACGGCGCCGCCCAGCTTCCACTCCGGCGTGGGCGTGTAGGTCACGCCATAGACCTGGGTCAGGCTCGGCTGGTCTGACCAGAAATTATACTTGTCCTCGGCATAGACGGAAAGCCGTTCGCTGAAGCCATGCTTCACCCCGGCGATGATGCCACCCAGATCATCTGCCTGCTTGCCCGAGAGCAGATCATTGGCCACGTAGTTGCCGGGGGCCAGCGCATAGCCGATGTAATAACGGTCCGCAGCGACCGGCTGGTAGCTTAGCAGCGCCCTGCCCCCAATGCCGCCGTCGCCATAGGAGACTTCCGCCGATCCATCGATCGTATCAGTCAACTGGCGCGTGCCACCCACGCCACCACGGTTGTTGAGGTCCACATTGCCGGTGCGCGCCAGTGTCGCCTGGCCGAAGGCGTAGACGGATGACGTTTCACTCAGGATGCGGGTGAGCTTCACCGCCGTGTCGGTGCGGGTGCCGTTGATGTCATTGTCCGGATTATCGACATCGAGTTGTTGAACCCCGGCGGAGATCAGCAGGTCCCTGGCGAGCTGATAGGTGAGGTCGGCACCCGCCTGGTTCTGGGTGACGTCGCCGCCGCTCTCCAGCCGATCACCATAGAAGTTCAGCGTCAGGCGCTCGGAGAGTTCAAGGTCGCCCTTGAGGCCATATTCATAGCGATCTTCCGTCACCTGCTCGTCCAAGGTTGAGAAACCCGCCTGCTTGTAGGCGAAGCTTGCCTCAAGATCGCCCTTGGCACCGGGGATGATGTCGCCGGGGTCAAGCCGGCCCAGCACGCGATAGGCCATGGCGGGATCGCCTTCATTGCCGACGATGCCTGGATCGGTGATGGTCAGGCCGCCGTTGATCGACTCCGAGAAGCCGAAGCCCGGGCCCTCTGTCACGGCGACTTCGCCTTCGAGGAAGGTCTTCTCTGACTTGTAGACCTGAACATCGGCGCCGCCCAGCTTCTGGTCGGCAGAGCCGGTCTTTTCCAGGGCACCAGTCACGCCGAGGCGCACGTGATCGCCCACCCACTGCTGGGCACGGCCACCATAGACATAGCCATCGACGTCCCCCGCTGTCGGCACGAATTCATAGGCCGCCACGAGATACTGGTCATTGCCGCCCAGCGCCCCGTCACGCACCAGGTTTCCGGCATCGACGCTAGACGACAATGGCTCGTTGAGCAGCACAACGCCCTGCACATAGTCGATGGAATAGTCGCGGCCAAAGACCAGTGTCCTGCGGTCCACCACGCGGCCGGTGACCGGGTTCCGGATCTCGACATAGAGCGTTTCCGAGCCGGTGGTCACGGCCTGGTGGGTGAGGAAATAGGCGGAGCCCCCCGTACCGCGGAACACGTCGCGCTGCGGCAGCGTGCCGGGCTGGGCGGCATAGGCGTGGACCTCGCCGGAGCGCTCGCCCGAGGGCACCATCTTGTCCGTCTTCAATACGACGTTGGCGCCATAAAGCGCACGATCATTGCGCAGGAACTCTGTTCCGCGGATGTCTGTCTTGAAGTTGCCCCACACCACCCGACTGTCACCGCGCTCCACGCGCACATAGAACTTGCCGCTGGTGGGCGCATCCTCGATCGCCACCGAGTCATCGCCATAGACCGGGTAATAATCCTCTGGGTCGATGCGCTTGAGGAAGCTCTGCGGGTTCGTGTCGTCGAGGCCCGTCAGCATGTTCTCGACGCTGCCGTCGCCCGTGTCAGCCGCCGCGGTGAGCAGCCACGAGCCCTTGATCTTGCCCTTCAGGTAGAAGGCCACCCGGCCCTTGTCATAGACGCCGTCATATTCGCCCGGCGCCACGTCCTCGATGTGCTTGGTGCCGCTCTTGGAACCGAGCGTCAAATCCGCGAGGCCAACGTAGAACCACTCCGTCGACGGGATATTGATGCTGCGATCAAAAGCAAGGCTTCCGTCCTTGCCTGCCTTCAGCGCCACGTCAACGTCATGGTCGCCGATCGGCAGGATGCGCTGCACGACGAAGCGACCCTGCCCATCAACCGGGATCTCCTCGCCCAGAACCTTGACGGAGGCCCCCGGAGGCACGTCACGGCCTGCAACGGTGACGGCACCGCCGTCCACCCGGATGTTGCGGAAGGAGGTGTTGTCGTCGCTGAAGCCGGGTGCTGACGGTTCGTCCGCGTCAGGCGCGGTTTCGAGTGACGAGCGGCGCACCAGCGTCAGGGGCCGGGTTTCGTCGAACCGGCCCTTCGCGTCATAGACGCGCAGCACGTAGACGAAGTCATCGAAGCCCTCGGTGGCGGAGGCCTCGGGCATGGTCCAGCGCGCCAGGTTGCCCTTGCCCACGTTCACCACGGCGACCGGCGAGGCAGGCGCGTGCTTGCCGGTGGCGAAGATGCGCACTTCCTGCCGGACGATGTAGGCCGGGTAGTTGCTCGATGCGAGGATCTCCACATCCTCGCCCACCGCGAAAGAGCGGCGCGACGAGGTGGTGGCGGCATTGAGGAAGGGCTTGGCGTTGAGGCCCTCGTATTTCACCTGGATGTCCGCGGCTTCCAGTGCCTTGTCCGTCTTGCGGTTGGGGTCTGGCGTGGACGGCGTTCCGGCCACGTGCTGACCGTCCACGCTGATCGAGAACAATTCCTCGCCGGCTTCCTGTGCACTGGCAAATGATGTGCCACACAGGAGGATTGCGGACAACGCCGCCATGAGCCTCCGCCCCTTCATGGCGCACCTCCGGCAACGAGTCGCGTGTCGATGGCGAGCTCATAATGGTCAGGCACCGCCTTCCAGCGCTGCGCGACCTCGTTCTTCACTGCCCGCAACCGCGCCTTCGCCAGGGCATCGTCGCCGCGATAGGTGATTTCGAGAACGGACGTCTCCGCCGCAAGCGCCGCTATGAGCTTGTCCAGCCCGGCCTGCCATTTGGGGAGCAGATCATTCGAGCCCTTCGTGAAGACCTTGCCGTTCAGCTCCAGCTTGACGAGCCGCGAAATCGAGGCGCCGAAGTTGAGCTTCACCACCTTGCCCCGCGTCATGCGAACGCGGCGCGGGTTTTCGGTCGTCACGTGATAGCCGGTGGGCAGTGTGCGGGTGTCCAGCTTCAGGATGAAGTTGGAGCCGATGTCGGCATCCGGAATGTCTGCGCAGGGAATGTTGAAGCGGCCATCGGGATCGGTGGTGACCAGCAGGCCATTCACGGTAGCGACCCGAACGGCGGGCAAGCCTGGCTCGCCCTCGTCCTGGTAGCCATTGCGGTTCTTGTCGTCGAACACCTTGCCGATGATGTCACCGCAGTCGAATATGGCTTCCGCGAGAATGGTGACCTTCGCCTTGGCAGTGGCCACCACCTGCCCCCTCGCCGGATTCACCAGTTGCGCCTGGTTCACCGCCGTGCCGGGGTTGACCGACGCGGAAACGACCAGCGTCAGTTCCAGCTTGATGCTGCCCCCCTTGTCCGGCACCAGGCCGTCGAATATCAGTCGGCGGCCATCGACTGTGGGCGCCACCTTGCTGCCATTGGCAACGGCACTTCCCTCGATGAAGGCAAAGCCGGGTGGCATCACGTCGACGATGCGGGCCGGATTGAACGGCACCTTCTGCGCCACGATGACGTAGGGCACCTTCTCGCCGCGCTTCGCCGTGCTGATGAGCGCGGTCTTGGACAGGGTGTTCTCGTCGACCACGGCAACGACGGGCGTGGTCACTGTGGCAGTCAGCGGGCCGGTCACCGGGTTTGTCTCGGAGCTGTCGGCGCTGGCCGTATTCACGACCGATCCCGCTTGCACATCCGCAATGGTGACCGTGTAGGTGCCGGTGAGAACACAAGCCTCGTCCGGTTGCAGCACTGGGCAGGCGGTGCTGTCCGGGCTGATCATGGGGTCGCTCACAACGACATCATTCAGGGTCGCGCTGCCCGCGTTGGTGGCGGTGATCCTGAAGGTCAGAACATCGCCAAGAGTGATGCTGCCGCTGTTGTCGAGGTCGGAATATCCGGTCATCACCTTTGCGATGGTGAGCTGCGGCAGGTTGGGTGACAGCGGCACGAGATTGGAGTCGCCGCTCACGTCCGTGCCGGATTGCGTGCCGGTTCCGCTGGCGGAAGCCTTGTTGATGTAGCGCCCGCCGTTCACCACCGGCGGCAGTGGCACGGTGGGCATGACGCGGATGGCGAAGTCGATGGTGCAGCTGGCTCCCGCGGCAAGGCCCGCGCCCTGCGCGGCCGCCGTGTCGCTGCTGCCGTTGAAGCCGGCGTTCAACCCGCTGCAGGTGCCGCTGGGCGCCGTGGTGATGCCATATGTGCCGGGTGCCGTGGGGCTGGCGGCGAAGGTGCCGAACAGCGGCGGCGCACCGGCCAGCACATCGGTAACGGAAATGTTCTGCAGAGCCTCCGGGCTAGGGTTGGAGACAGTGAGGCGGAAGCCCGCGTCGAAGCTGCCGTCGCTGTTCGCCGTCGGGCCGCTGAGCAGCGCCTTGGTAATGGCGATGCCGGTGTTGGGGATCAGGGTAAAGTCGTAGCCCGCAGCTGCCTGGGTGGCGAGCGTGATCCCTATGATCTCGGTCGGCCCCTGCGCGGTGCCGCCGGCCGTTCCCGGCTTGGCAATCCCGTTGGACAGGGCCGGATCGCTGACGAGGCCGCGGGTGAGGCCATAGGTTCCGGCCGGGAGGAAGCTGAAGTCATAGTTGCCGTTGCTGGCCGTGGCGGCGGTAAGGCTCACCGGCGCGCCATCGGTAGTGGTGCCGGTGATGGTCACCGGCACCCCGGCAACCCCCGTGTCACCCGGATCCTGCACGCCGTTGCCGTTGAAATCCCGGAACACGGTGCCGGTGAGCGAGGCGGCGCTGCCGACAACCACGTAGCCCGAATTGCTGTTGTTCGAGAGGTCCTCGTCGAAGGACGTGGTGCTGACGGTGGCCACGTTGGTGAAGGTCTGCGGAACGCTGGTGAGTGCCGTGATGATCACCGGCACGGTGACCAGCACCTCGGCCCCGCTGCTGAGCGTGCCGAAGCTGCAGGAGAAGGACGTCCTGTTGCCCGCGGCGCGGCAGACATTCTCGGTGGCCGTTCCAGTGGTTACGGAGGCGCTGACCGTGCCGGCGATTTCCATGCCCGCCGGCAGCGGGTCGGTCAGCGTGACGCCCTCTGCCTCGGCGAGCTGCGGCCCGGTCCTGTTGCGCACGAGGATGGCGAAGGTGAAAGGCTCGCGCAGCGCCACGCTGGGGCTGGACGGAACCTTGGAGGCGACCTCGACATCAGCGCGCGCCCGCACCGTGGTGTCCTCGGTCACGGACTCGTTTCCGGGAAGGGTATCGAACCCAGCCTTCACCTCGTCCGACGTGACGCTCGCGGCATTGGTCCAGCGGCCGCGCTTCAGACCTTCCATCACCACCTTGATCTCGCGCGTCTGGCCGGCGGAGATCGTGTCGAAGTAACAGACCAGCGTGCCGGCCACGCTGCGGGTGACGGGAATGGTGCTGCAGCTTCCGCCCGATCCGACAATGCTGGAGGAAATGTAGAGCAGACCGTCGGTGGGCATGGTGTCCGTGACGATCACGTTCTCCGCCGCCGATGGACCACGATTGGTGGCGCGCAGCGTGTATTTGGTCGTCTCGCCCACAGCCGTGGGATCCGGCATGTCTGTTTTGTTGATGAGGAGGTCGAGAGAGGGATCGGTCACGCTCAGGGATGCAGTGGCCGTGTTGTCGGCGGTGTCATCGCCCTGGGTGGAGGTGCTCACTACGGCCGTGTTGACGAGCGGCGGCTGACCGCTGGTCGCGTTGCGCGGCCGCGCCACGATGGTCATCGAGCGCACGCCGCCCTGGGCGATGGTGCCGAGGTTGCACTTCACGATGTTGTTGCCCGGAGTTGTGACGGACCCGGCCGCCGGAGGCGCCTGGTCGACGGCGGGCGGGATGCAGGAGCCCGCCGACGGCGTGACGGAGATGAAGGTGAGATCACCGGGCAAGGTGTCGGTGACAGTCACGTTTTCGGCGGGGCCGCGGTTATCGCTCGTGGTGCGGGCATTGATCGTGTAGATGATGTTCTGACCCGCCCGCACCGTGGCGGGGTTCACCGTCTTTTGAACCCACACATTGGCGCGCGGCTCGACCTGATAGGTGGAGACGCCCTCGTTGTTGTCGAGGTTGGGGTCGGCGACCTGATTCGACACGGCCTGCGCCCTGTTGCTGCGGGTCACCGGTGTTGTCGCGGCCGTCGTCCAGCCGCGCGGCCGCACCTGGACGGTAATCAGGGGACAGTCCACCCCGGGCGTGCAGACAGGGAGCGTTGCAATGCTGCAACTGAGGCGGCGTGACGTCGAGGTGAGGGGCAACGTGCTGCACGTCATGCCGCTTGCGGAGGCGGGGACGTAGCTGACGTCTACAATTCCATCGTTGACGCCAACTTCGCCGTTGATCAGGTTCTCGACGTCGTCCGAGGCGACCAAGTCCGTCGCCACCACCGGACCGGAATTGCTGATCTCGATGGCGAAGGTCTGGATTTCGCCCGCCCCGACGGCGGGGAGAGCCGCCGTCTTGGTGGTGCGCACGTCGGCGGAGAATTCAAAGTCAGACGTGCCGGAGCCGAAGTCGATGACGTTGTTGGGGGTATAGCCGTCGGTGTAGATCGGATTCTTCGGCTGCACCTCGAGCCTGTTGTTGATCGGCGCCGTCACCGTGTCCGCCACCTTGGTCCGCAGCACCACGGGCGGGGTCTCCGCATCGATCTGCAAGGGCGCTGCCTGGGTATAGGTCCGTATGCAGGAGACCTTGGTGGGGTTCTTGACCGGCGAGGCCACCGAGGCGGGCGGAGTGCAGGACCAGCCGTTCAGCGCGCTGTAGCCTGTGACCTCCAGCCCTACCGGCAGCGTGTCCACCATCTCGATCTCGCCGACATAGGGCACCGAGGCTATGTTGGCGGAGGTGTTCCGCGTGCTGATGCTGAAGTCGTAGCTATTGCCCGGCACCACCAGCGGCGGCCCCACCTTCTGCGCCGCAAGGTCGACGATGGGCGCCTGGATCAGCGTGCCGCCGTCGGTTGCAGTGTCATTCTCGGGCCGGGGGTCGATGGGAGAGGTTGCCGATATGGTAGCGGTGTTGGTGGCCTGCCCCGTGGCCTTCACGCGGGTGCTGATGGTGATGGCGCCGAGCGACTGGTTGCCGGATCCGCCAGGCCCCGAGGCCCTGTCGCAGGTGACCGTCTGGCCCGCCGCGCCGCACACCCACTGCCCGGCGGGCGTCGCCGTGGCGCTCAC
>Ga0194035_1001407_pt1 | contig 12727 bp, 13 predicted proteins | sample JunL2320m_MetaG_FD_148680 | JGI IMG/M metagenome (GOLD analysis project Ga0194035, IMG submission 148680) | Anoxic zone freshwater microbial communities from boreal shield lake in IISD Experimental Lakes Area, Ontario, Canada - Jun2016-L239-20m | ecosystem: Environmental > Aquatic > Freshwater >...
TCTCTCGGGGCACTAGCAATAAGCGCCTAATTCCGTGAGGGAACTGGCTTAGCAATACGAATCGTGTTCACTTTCGGTGCACTCGGCTGGCGCTGTGACGCCAACGACACCGACTGCAGCTCGTCCTGCATTCAGGCCATCCTTCATTGCAAAATTTGAGTAATTCGTGCCTACAAGAAACTGTCCGGTCCAACCAGCCTGCGCTGATCGAACCGGACAAGTCGCTTTCTAATTTCTGGCAATAACAGTAAATGCAGCTACACGCCAGCTGTTTCGTAACGTCGACGGTATTCGGCTTTCGATGTTTCCGAGACGTCAACATCTTTCGATAGCGCCCGCAACGCCCCAACTGTTGCCTGCTCGCGCGGGGTGTGCTTGAAGGGATCCCAGTTGAAGAACTTGGCGGTGTTCTCCCAGGAAATCTTGTCAATTTCCTCATCAGTGCAATCGGCTTCTTCGAGTTCTTCAAGAAGCAACTCGGGTGAGAAGGGCCAAGTACTATCTGAATGAGGGTAATCACATTCCCACGAGATGGTGTCGATACCGATACGGTCGCGATTCTTCAATGCTGACTTGTCAGTGATGAAGCAGGCGAGGAAGTTCTTCTTCCAAACATCAGAAGGTGACAAACCTGGTGGCAAAGTATCCAGCCCTGTCCAAGCTTGATTGGTGATGTGTCGATCCATGCGATCAAGGAATCCAGGAATCCACGCCAGCCCACCTTCGGACATTGCGATCTTGGTGTCAGGGAAGCGACGAAGCACTCCACTGAGCATCAAGTCAGTTCCGGTGATGGTTGAAATAAGCGGAGCAAGGATCACGATGTCATCAGGACGAGTGTCCTTTGGACGCTGAAGCAACGAGAACCCACCAGCAATATGCAAGCTAGCCACGATGCCATGGTCATTGATGGCCCTGAAAATTGGATCCCAATGACCAGAAGCAAAGTCGGGCAACCCCAACCCGTAAGGGGTTTCTGGGATGCTCACCGTGACGCAGCCCTTCTTAGCGATGCGATGAATCTCAATGACCGATGCCTCAATGTCGTAATACGGCAATATGCATAGCGGCATGAATCTTCCCGGATACGTCCCTGCAATCCCGTCAAGGATGTAATCGTTCACTGCTCGAATTGCGGTCAGGCTCAACTTCTTGTCGGGCAATGACGCCAAGTGAGTTCCAGCAAAACCAGGGAAAGTGGGAAAAGTCGTAGCAGCAAGAACACCATTGGCATTCATGTCGCGTACTTTCTCGTGCAGGTTATAGACACCAGGACGCATTTCAGCGTAGCCAACTGGATCAAAACCCCACTCTTGCTTCGGCCAAGACACCACCGCACCTAGTCCGCTGGCGCCCACCGCTACATTTTGGAATATCCACTCTTCTAGTCCGGTTTTTTCATTACGAACCAGACGAGGGGCCTGATCCTTGAGGCTTGTCGGCCAGTGACCTTCAAACATGTCAGGCGGTTCAATGATGTGGTCATCCGTACTGAGCAAAATCATGTCATTCAATTTCATGTGGTAATCGCCTCCTTGTATCGACTAAGTGCACTCATCGGCTGTCGCTCGCTACTGCAGTGTCAATTTTAACTTTACTATTTTCGCGCGTAAGCATGAGGTTTTTACACAATATTCAAACATCAGGCCCAAGTGCAATGCACCTTCAGGTCATCATTGGTGGTCATCTTCAGCTCAGCGCAAATGCCGTGAAGTTACTCAAATAAGCTCTTAGTGGTCATTTAGTAGCACCTATACAGACGCATACCGACGTTTCCGCCAACATCAATTTCCCTTATCCCGTATCTGAACATCCAACGCTCTCGTACTTCCTCGTGAAGCATTAGAAGCGCCCAGCAATAGACCAACAATTGGCTACTCGCTGAGCGCCAAGCCCACGTCGTGCGCAATCAGAGGTGCGCGCTACCGCCGCCACCAACCGGGATCGATTGTCCAGTGACCATGCGTGCGCGATCAGAACAAAGGAAGGCAACCAATGCTGCCATCTCTGATGGCTCTCCGAAACGACCGAGCGGAATCCGATCAGTCATGTCTTGAGTTGCCTCTGCAACGGTGATGTTGCGCTCACGTGCAAGCCATACCCAATAGGAGCGATTGCGCTCAGTCAGGATCGAGCCGGTAAGAATGTTGTTGACTGTGATGCCATCCGATGCAAGGCGTGCGGCCATTAATCGGTGCATTCCTGCCACCGGCGCTCTGACAACATTGGGAAGTAGGTGTGGAAGGTTGGTGCTCGGCTCGCGAGCAACACCAGATCCGATGTTGCATATCCGACCCCAACCTTGCTGCTGCATGTCTGGCACACACGCACGCGCCAAGGCCCAAGATGAAATCAATAACTGCGTGAACTCTTCACGATAAGCCTCGGTGCCCATTCCCTCGAAGGTTCCAGCACCAGGACCCGAACCTTCTTTCGCTGCGTCAATCACATGGCCGATGACATTGCTGATTGCAATGCTGATTGGACCAAAGCGATCACGAGATTCTGCTACAACACGAGCCACGCTTTCCGGATCGGTCATGCTGGCTGCGATGCCATGCACACGACCAGGCGCAATCTCCTCAAGTTCAGCAAGGGTTTCTTCGAGGTTGGACAATGTGCGAGAAGCAATGACAACTTTGGCACCCTCGTGCGCAAAGGTAGTCGCGATGGCCCGACCAATCCCACGACTGCCTCCAGAGACGATTGCTACCCGACCTGAAATTCCATAATCCATTAGAAGATCCCCGATCCGGCGCCGCCGTCGACAGTGATAGTTATTCCGCTGAGGTAAGCCGCACCTTCTGAACACAAAAATGTAACCGCATTGGCCACGTCTTCGTCTGTTGCGATTCCGCCGCGCAATACTGCGTTTGCCGTGATGGCATTAGACCCCACTTCACCAGTGATGACCTTATGTAAACCCAACATTCCAAGTGAAGCCATGGCCGCTAATTCATCAGCCTCTGCATCAACCGATTTTGCTTGTGCAGAGCCCACCCAAATGAATCGGCCCCATTTCTGGTCAAGCATGCGAGGTAGAGCTGCGCGGTAAGCATCAACCGCGTTAGTTACGTCGTCCCATGCCGCATACAACTCGTCGGGGTCGGAAATCTCCAGCAAATCGCTGCCCGGACGGACGCCACCGACAGCAATCACAACATCGGCTTCGGGATATGAATCCCCACTCGACGATTCGGCCAAGACTGCACCCTCAGCTAATAGCACTCGGCGGCAAGCCGCGACTATTCCTTCATCAGGTCCGAAGACCGAAACTCGTCGACCTCTGAGTTGCAGATCCATGAACTGCGCCTACCTTTCGAACGATCGTCTCCACGGGGTGTTGTTAGTCTGGCGAGTCAAGCAGACGATCCTTGCACCGTCAACGCATTTGACAACAAAGGTGTCACCTGCACGCGATCGCGAGCTACTGCTGTCGCATAAGCAAACGAATTCACATCAACACTTGTAAGTATTACCAGTGATCGCAGCGACCGTCATTGATGATGGTTGTGAAGCACGTAGATGCATCAATAAAGCTGCTGCGGGTGGTGAAGAACTCACTGCGGGAAGAGATAAGTACGTAGCAATGATGTATCGGGCGCATATCGGCGAGCGGACAGCACCGCAGCAACTGTTTTATGTGTGGATTCGTGGTAGCGAGAGAACCTCAACTCCAGTTCCGAATTGGAGATTTAACGTTGACGCGTTGGAACGAATAGCGAGGAAGGGAAAGTCGCTGGTAGCAATCGCAAGTCTGATCCGGTGGCCAGGTGCGACGTCGAATGCGACGGGCTGCAATTGCAGTTCGATGACACGAGCATTCGCGTCGGCGCGCACGCGCAACTGCCCGGTGCCCAGCAATTGCGACGCCCCATCTGGCTGAACATCGCTGAGCCGAACGGCTAAGTCAATGTCCGCAGCCAACGGGCTGGCGCTGAGCGTGAGTAAAGGCTCACCTGCAACGACGACACGCTCATCCAACGGCTCACTAGTGAACACAAGTGCGCCTGAATCGAATGCACGCTGATCTGCAGTATCCACTGGCGAAGGATTCGGTGATGCGGGATCGTGCACAAGTTCGAGTGATCCGACTACACCTGGCTCAGCTAACAGGCCGAAAGAATTCTCAGCGTTCACACCTAAATGCAACACCCACGGCTCGGCTTCGGATAGCGGCCAGAACTGGGACTCCACAACTGCACCTGAACCAGTCAGATGAAGACGAACGGGGGCTTCTTGATCAACTTGATTATCGATGCCCTTCAAGAAGCGGTCAAACCAACGAACTAGTAGTTCGTCCACACCCGCGATGCCGACATCGCCAGCAATATCGAGCATCCCCGGCACCAACACCAAACGCTTTGTCACACCTATGCCGGCGAACATCCGAGTGGTGCCACCAATGAAATGGTCAAAGAAGACCCCCGTGGCCAGAGTCGGTGCAGTGATAGACGCGAGGCGTTCGGTGAAGTCGAATTTCTGCCAGTACTCATCAAATTCATCATGCTGCGTACCTGCAGTGGCCCAATCAAGATCCAGCATGCTTTTGCCATCACGCATGCGTTCATAAAAACGCGCATAGCGAGCTGTGAACACCTGCCGCTTATATTCGTAGTTCTCTGCTTTTGGATGACCAGGATCAAGCGGTGCAATTGGACCTTGCATAACAAGCGCCCAACGGACTCGATCCTCATAACGATAGACACCGCCTGGAAACCACTGGTCGTGATAAAAGTCGACCGCGTGAGCCGAGGCCACCACTGCCTTCAAATGCGGTGGAGCAGTTACTGCGGCCGTAAGTGCAAGCACGCCACTTCCCGAGATACCCCACAGTCCGATGTTGCCGTCTGACCAATCCTGCGTCGCGAGCCATTCAATCGTGTCGTAGCCATCAAAGGGGCCGCCATCGACGTTGTAGTAGTCGTAAATGCCTTCGGCATACCCAGTTCCGCGACTGTCCCCCACCACAACCGCATAGCTCGCATCGATGAGCGGCAGGACATTCATCGCCGGCAGAGCATTGAGCAACCGGAGCATCGCGGCGTTCGATCTGCCCTCTGGGTTCAACATCAACGCCGGAGGACGCGGCGCCGGCGGTTGCAAGTCTGGTGCTGACTTGATGTAGGGAGTGCGGATGAGCACAGTTGGAAATGGCCCGTCACCGTCTGGTAAATAGATGTCGACTGGAATGCGGATGCCATCGCGCATAGGAATGAGCACGTCTGTTAGTGAGCGCATTTATGCATGTTAGTGCGACCGAACCTACCTGTGGTTGAAAACTAGGAGGCCACACTGCACGATGAACAAAACCTCATACCTCGAGGAGGTCTGCATTGACGACGAGCCCGAGGCCTCCCGTCTTGGGTGTTCATACGTTCTACCGCATCAATGTGATGAGTCGGTTAGCATCACGGAGATTTAACCGGTGAAACAGGAGGCATGATGAAGCTGTCGAGCGGGCAGGTCGCAGTTGTTACCGGAGCCGCGAGCGGCATCGGCTTGGCGCTGGCCCAGGCTTTTGCAGCCCGCGGCCTTTCAGTCGTGCTTTCCGACTTGCGCACAGCTGAAGTCGAGGCCAGCGCGGCAAAGGTCGCGAACGAGTATGGGGTGGCAGCACTGGCGGTAACAACCGATGTGCGTAACCCAGAATCCGTCGAGGCGCTGGCCCAGGCCACGATCGATCGCTTCGGTCGCGTGGACGTGGTGTGCAACAACGCCGGTGTGATGGGCCCGATGGGCCCTGCATGGGAGCTCGATCCAGCCGTGTTTCGATGGCTGCTCGACGTAGCGTTCATGGGCGTCGTCCACGGTGTACAGGCTTTCGTGCCACGAATGATCGCCGGGGGCCGTACCGGACATATCTTGAACACAGCGTCGATGGCCGGCCTGAGGCCTTCGCCGAATATCACACCGTATGGGGCAGCGAAGTCGGCGGTTGTGGGTTTCACCGAGTCGCTACGCGTCGAGCTGAGCACGAATGCACCCTTGATCAGCGCGACCGTACTATGCCCCGGCTACGTACCCACAGACATGGGCGCCAGCTCACGCCAGACCAACCCAGCCGATGTCGTCCTTCCTCCGCTGGACCCGTCGCCGAATAACAACGGGATCGTCGTCGGCTCGGGAATGACGCTGGAAAACGTGAGCAGCGCTGCGCTCGCAGGCATCGAGGCTGACCAGATACACGTCATCGTCTATCGAGGCGGCCCCTACGACCATGACGTTCGAGCTCGCGTTCAGAGCGTGCTCGACGACCTGCCCGACTGAATGTGCTGCTAAACCAAGGTGAAACCACCGTCTGCCACGATGATCTGACCTGTCGTCACTGCCGCGTCGGCGGAAGCGAGCATGTATACAACGTTTGCCATTTCAGCTGCACTTGGAATTCGGCCATAAGGGGTCTTCCGTGCGATCGCTTGAAGAAAGGCCTCCGGCGCCTCAAGAAGATTTGGCGTGCCGATGTAACCACCAGCAACAGCGTTGACCGTGATCTCACGGGGAGCCAACTCTGTGGCGAGGTACCGAACTGATACCTCTAGCGCACCCTTTGCAACCGCCATTGGGAAGTAGCCCAGTCCCTGAGTTGGATGAAAGAGTCGCATGGTGGCAACACTGCTGGTCGCGACAATGCGTCCGGTGCTGTTTGGCATCATCGGACTCGCCGCCTGCGCAATATTCATCAGTGCCAGAGGTCCCACTTCCATGGCTCTGAGCCAGTCTTTGCGATCTGTGCTCATCGGATTGGCATTGGTGAGATAGAAGGCGTTGTGGACAACAACATCCAGTACATCGGTGACGTTCTGGATCGTTGCGAAAAGACGATCAATGCCTTCTTCGGTTCCCATATCTGCCTGAACGACATGCACCGTATTTCCAACAGCAGAAACCTTTGCGGCCAAACTTTCAGCAGCGTGTCGATCATGTGCAAAATTGATGAATAGCTCGCATCGCTCGGCAGCGAACCGCTCAACAATAGCTGCTCCCCAGCCTTTTGATCCCCCAGTTACCAAGACTCTTCTCAAGATTGCTTCCATCCCATCTTTGACTCGGAATTCACGCGGGTGAGTGTCATTCTCGTTCGGACACACGAGGCGGCATCTTTACATTTCAACTCCACATGACGTTACCCACTTGCTGATAGCTGCACAAGGTCCGGGATCGCCATAACTCGCCAACTCTTCGCCTTGGTTGAAAATGGGCGATTAAGCGAGGCTTGGGTGCCGTTCAGAATCGCATTCAACGTATCCCCATGCGGTTACCCCATCTTCGTTAGAGTGAACGAACGTTCACCAAACTCAATCCAGCTATAAGGAGGCGGTTGTGGCTACTGCCATAAAAAGTCCAACCAAGGCTCCGATGCCGCCTTCTGTCATTGTTGCTGTGCTCTGCATCGGCGGAGCAACAGTTTCAGTGATGCAATCGATCCTGATTCCTCTGCTTACAGATTTGCCTGGAATTCTCGGGGTCAGCGTGAGCGACACATCATGGGTGGTAACCGCGACGCTGCTGTCTGGTGCTATCGCAACCCCATCGTTGACACGCCTTGCAGATATGTACGGCAAAAAGCGAATGATGCTGACGAGTTTATCAATGGTTCTTTTTGGATCCTTGATTGCGGTTTTTAGTACCAACCTTTGGACTCTCGTCATCGGCAGAGTCTTTCAAGGCACAGCTAGCGCAGTGATCGCAATCGGTATCAGCATGATGCGAGACTCCCTCCCTGCGGAACGTCTGAATGCATCTGTTGCATTGCTGAGTGCCACTATGGGAATCGGAAGTGCATTCGGTTTACCAATGGCCGGTGTCATGTATGGCGCATTCGGTTGGCAATCAGTGTTCTGGCTCTCTGCAGGAATGTCAGCGGGTCTCATCGTCGCTGTCATTGTTGTTATTCAAGAATCAGAAGTACGCACTGGTGGAACCTTCGATATCTTCGGCGCATTCTTGCTCTCATGTGCACTTTTCTGTCTGCTGTTGGCGATCACGAAAGGCACCACTTGGGGCTGGTCAAGCTCGCCTACCTTGACGGCCTTTGGCATCTCTGCAGTGATCTTCTGTCTTTGGGTACCCTGGGAACAACGAGTGCGTGACCCACTGGTCGATATTCGCACCACACTTAACCGTCCAGTGCTGATGACACACATCACCGCTGTACTAGTTGGAGCCGCTATTTACATCAATAGCCTGGCGACTTTGCAACTCCTACAACTCCCAACAAGTACGGGCTACGCCTTTGGCCTCACCGCTACACACGCAGGCTTACTCATGGTTCCTGCGGCATTGGTCTCGCTGATTATTGCGCCTCAATCCGCTCGCATCACACGTCGATTCGGCGCCCGCATCACCCTGTGCTGTGGCGGATTGGTGATGTCGGCAGGTTACTTCTTGCGTATTCCACTGGGTGGATCGCTCAGTGTCATCATTCTTGCCTCGATCATCGTGTCAGTGGGAATGGCAATTGCCTTCGGAGCTATGCCTACTCTGCTTATGGCTTCAGTGCCGGTGACACAAACAGCAGCTGCCAATGGAATCAACACTCTGTCCAGATCTGCGGGTGCAGCGCTATCAAGCGCAGCTGTTGCTGCCCTACTTGCAGGATCCACCATGCAAGTCAGTAATCATGTCTACCCTGCAGACAGTGCATTCGTGGATGCCTTCGTTTTAGGTGGATTTCTCGCACTGGCGGCGGCAGGAACTGCCCTCACTATTCGAGTTAAAAGCTCGCTCTTTGACACACTCGTCGTTGCTGATCAGCAAAATCTCCATATACCCGTCGTACTCAATCAGGATCATGAAGCCAAGACATCTGGGCGCACTCACGACATTGTGCGCCACGGTCAAGTCGTCAGCGCAAATGGAGAACTCATTGTCGCTGCTCTCGTTGAGGTGTTGGGTGATAACGACGCGCTGGTCGACTGGTCGCGAACCGATGGTGAAGGACTATTTAGCGTCGCCATTCCTACGGCAGGCAAGTACCGGGTCGCAGTATCAGCGCAGGGATGGGAGCCGGTTGCCGTCGTGGTAGACCTCACACAACAAGACGCAACACACAGGATCCAGCTCACAAATTTGAACACCAATACTTCGGGTTCGAGACAACGAACACTCGATCAATTAGGGCGATACAGAGATCCATCAACCCCACCCGATTAAAGTAGTGCTTTACATCTGAGCCGTTAAGTAGGGAACCCAATGTCGCAGAACGTCGTTAGCCGATCTGCTACGTCTATGCGTGGTGCTTGGTTCATCGTCGGCGCCACCTTCTTCATGCTCAGCTTGAACTCCGGCACTGGGTTCTACGTTCTAGGCGCATTTGAGCGCGAATACATCAACACAACGGGAATCACGCTCACAGCAGCTTCTGCAGGGGCCACGATCTTCTTATTGAGTGCCGGGCTGGGCGGCTTACCCGTGGCTCGATGGATTCCCCGGTATGGAATCCGGCGAATTATCATTGTGAGCGTCTTATTATCGGCCGTGACTCTGGTGCTTCAGGGTTATGTCACTCAAGCTTGGCAACTCTGGGCAGTGAGTTTGATTCGCGGTTTAGCTTCAGCTGGGTTTTCACTCATTCCAGGATCAACAATGGTGCTCGATAAATTCGTCGGTCATGCACCCGCGCGACCTCTTGCCGTGGCTGCCGCTGGTATTTCTGTTGGTGGCGCAGTCTTCACTCCAGTTATCACGAGCAGCATTGAAAACCATGGCCTAGTCACGACAGTTTGGGTTATGGCCATCGGTTTAGTCATTCTCATCATTCCTGTCATCCTTCTTGCCAAACCAACTGCTCCCATTGACACATATCAAGATGCGGCGCTACAGCCACATGCCACCGAGCACCATGAGCCGGAAACCATTGAAGCAAACAACCGGCCGCTGGGAATCGTGTTCGCCATGGTTTGCGTGGCTTTTGGGCTATTAATTATTTCGCAAGTCGCCGCAATCGCCCATCTCCTGATTCTTGGGCAAGAACGAAACATCGGAAACATCACACTTGCTGTATCAGCGATCGCAGGCATGGCGGTTGTCGGCCGCATCATTGGCTTTATCGTGCTTCCACACCTTTCGCTAAAATTCATCAGCCTGGCAATGTCTGCTATGCAGGTAACGGCCTTGATTTTGATCGCTACAGGACACAGCCTTCCTCAACTTTTCCTGGGCGCAGCCCTCATCGGCCTCACTGTTGGAAATAATCAAGTTCTGATTCCACTTTGGATTTTGGCCTTGTATGGCATCGATCGGTATGCACACCTCTTTGCTCGAGCCAGCCTTTACACCGCGATTGGTATGTCACTCTCCCCATTCTTGATCGGGTTTACCCACGAATTTTCTGGGGGTTACACACTTCCGTTCTTCATTGTCGCTGCGGGATCGCTAGGTGCTGGATTTTGCATACTCGCTTTGCCGAGCAAACTCGAAGTTACCTAGCTCAATACACAAGTGGGCCGCAACCCTCTCGAGTTGCAGCCCACTGATTCTTGGTATTACGCCTTTGGACGCCAATCTGGGTAGAGATTCTTCTCAAGTGCCAGTGGCTGGGCATCAATATTTTGACGTTGCATTTCTACGGCTTCTGGTGCTGTGACCAACCAAGCCACGGCTGCACCAACAGCTCCTGGAGGGCCAGCCCAAGCTGGATCGAAACCAAATTCTTCAACATCGAGAGAGTTGCGCTCGGTCAGCACAAATCCAGGGTTGACGTTGTACGCCTTAATCCCTTGATCGCGGTGCTCCGCTTGAATCGAACCAACAAGAGTATGTCCAGATGCCTTACCAATACGGTAGCCAAGACCTGGGTTTGCGCCTTCAGGGTAGAACTCATAGCCAGCCCCAGATGAAATAGTCACGAATGTGCCTTCACCCTTAGCCAACATTGGTGGAAGCAGCTTTTGGGCAATGCGAATTGGTGCAACACCATGAGCCATCACGAAAAGTGGGTATTGCTCAATAGGAGTATCCAGAATCGAGTCCATGAGTCCCGGACCAATATGTCGACCATTGTTAACCACGAGGTCAACGCCACCCCAGGCAGAAAGCAGTTGATCGCAACCCGCAACAACTGACTCTAAATCAGTGAGGTCCATCTTGATAGCCAATGATTTCTGCCCGCGCTCTTCAATAAGCGTACAAGTCTCTTCAACTGAACCAGGCAAGGGGCGGGTGTCAACCTTATGAATGGTTTGACTGTGCTCAGAGGTTGGATCTGATGCACGAAGGGTGCGAGCCGCTACTGCTACATCGAAACCAGCATCTGCGAGTGCTAAAGCGATTGCTTTTCCAATTCCACGGCTTCCGCCGGTTACCAGTGCCTTGGGGGCCATTAAAAACTCTTTTCTGTTAAAATTTTCATTCGACTAGAAACCAGAACATTTGCACTGCAAGACTAATACTCACAGGACGATAATAAAGGGTTATCACTTGATTTCCCGAGATAGAGGAAGCGGAAATTAGTTTGATCGCTAGAAGATCTACAAAATCAAACTTTTCTAACTTACGGACGAAATCCCAAGATTTGGCTTAATTTCGGCGATCCGCCCAAGCAGACCGTTAACGAATGACGAAGATTCATCAGTTGAGAGGTCGGTTACCAGAGTTACCGCTTCGCTAATGGCCACGGCATCCGGAATATCTTCACCCCAAATAATTTCGTAAGCTCCGATACGCAGTACAGCCTTGTCGACCGCAGGCATGCGATCAAGGGTCCAGCCCATTGAGTAAGTGCTAAGAATCTCATCGATCTGTTCTTGGTTTGCCGTGACGCCTTCGATCAACGTTCTGACATAAGCATTGAGTTCCGGCTCTTTATCCGCTGCGCGGCGTCCAATCTGCGTTTCAAGTACCGCCACTGCGCTTGATCCCCGAAGATCAGATTCATACAAAATATCTAAAGCACGCTTGCGGGCCTTGCTGCGCGCAGCCACTAGTCGTTCACGCGTCCCAAGTAAGAACCGTCGCGAGTGTCGACCTTGATCTTGGTGTCATTTTCGATGAAAAGCGGGACCTGGATTATCGCGCCTGTTTCAAGTGTTGCTGGCTTAGAGCCACCCGTTGAACGATCACCTTGGACTCCAGGCTCGGTGTAGGTAATCATGAGTTCTACGTTTGGTGGCAATTCAACGACAATTGCACTGCCATTGTGAACCGATACGTTTGCCGTTTGGTTTTCAAGAAGGTACCTAGACGAGTCCCCCACGACAGGGTCAGAAATCTGGTACTGCTCATAATTCGTGGAATCCATGAATACCCAGTCGTCGCCATCGCGGTACAAATACTGCATGTCGCGCTTATCGACCTGCTCGATCTCAACTTTTACACCAGCATTGAAGGTCTTGTCGACAACTTTGCCTGAAAGAATGTTCTTGAGTTTGGAGCGCACAAATGCCCCACCCTTGCCGGGCTTCACGTGCTGGAATTCAACAACGGTCCACAACTGTCCATCAAGATTTAGGACAAGGCCGTTCTTTAGATCATTGGAAGTTGCCACGCGAATCACTCCAGGGTCGTACGTTCATAAATAGGAAACCCCAATGTTACCCGGTTATGCGAGCGATCTGCTCAATGGCCATCCGGTAGGAATCAACACCAAATCCGGCGATCGTTCCGGTTGCCACCCCAGAAATCACTGAGTTATGACGAAACTCCTCGCGCGAAGCGGGATTTGAGAGATGAACCTCAATAAGTGGTGCCGTAAGCATGGCGCAAGCATCACGCACGGCATATGAAT
>Ga0194035_1001411_pt1 | contig 12704 bp, 12 predicted proteins | sample JunL2320m_MetaG_FD_148680 | JGI IMG/M metagenome (GOLD analysis project Ga0194035, IMG submission 148680) | Anoxic zone freshwater microbial communities from boreal shield lake in IISD Experimental Lakes Area, Ontario, Canada - Jun2016-L239-20m | ecosystem: Environmental > Aquatic > Freshwater >...
GAATGCCCACTTCTGGGCTGACGGAATCCGTTCGTCTCGGAAGGTGTCTTTCCGCGCGTCGCGTGCGAACAGCCCGCGTCGGTTTACCCAGGGCCCCAGATTGGTTGAAACGGTTACGTCGGGCGAGAACGTAATTATGCGGTCTGCGAGTGGTCCACCGGAACGGGCGATCTCATCGAGGATCTTTCCGAATCCTGTTTGTGTCGACTGGATGCGATCATCGATAGTGACCCTCTTTGGTACCTCCAGTATCGGTGCGGTGTACCGCCTCCTACCCTTGGAGAAGAATGGCACGGTGTTTAGGAACTCCTTTAGGTCGGTTGCATCGCTTAGCCCAGCGAAGGGCTTCCACTCATCGCCTCTTGGAACGCCCATGGTAGACTGGAATATCTCCATTTGTGGCTGGGTCATCAGGCCCGCGTGGTTATCCTTGTGTCCTGCAAGCGGCGTTCCCCAGCCCTTAATAGTGTAGAAAAGAAAAACCGTCGGCCGGTCATCCTTGACCGCGTCGAAGGCTCCACAAAGTGAGGACAGACAGTGGCCTCCAAGGTTCTCCATCAACGCCGCGAGCTCTGGATCGCTGCGTCGCTCTATCAGGGATGTTACAGGTCCCTGGTCGCCGAGGTCGTCGAGCAACCGTTTGCGCCATGCGTTACCACCTTGGAAAGTCAGGGCCGAATAGAGCGCGTTGGGGCAAGCGTCGATCCACTCCTTCAGTGCTGAGCCGCCCGCCTCCTCGAATGCTTCGCGCTGCAAACGCCCATATTTCAGGCGGACGACGCGCCAACCGAAGCTGGAGAAGATAGCCTCGATGCGTTCCCAGAGGCCTTCCCGAACCACGCCATCGAGGCTCTGGCGATTGTAGTCGATCAACCACCAGACATTCCGCAGTTCGTGCTTCCACCCTTCCAACAGCGCTTCGTAGATATTACCCTCATCGAGTTCCGCATCGCCGATGAGGGCGATCATGCGGCCATTGATTGACTTTGCCCAGCCGTGTCCATGCAGATAGTCTTGCATGATGGAAGCAAAGATCGGCAGGGCGGCCCCCAAGCCCACCGAGCCCGTCGAGAAGTCTACATCGTCCACGTCCTTGGTCCGAGACGGGTAGCTTTGGACACCGCCGTATCCGCGAAAGTTCTTGATTTTCTCGAGGGGCATGTTGCCCATCAGGTACTGGATCGCATGGAAGACAGGCCCGGCATGCGGCTTGACTGCCACACGGTCGTCGGGCTTCAGCACGTGGAAATATAGTGCCGTCAGCATTGCAGCCATGGATGCTGATGAAGCCTGATGACCGCCCACCTTCACGTCACCTTCGCCTTTGGGTCTCAGATGGTTGGCGTTATGAATCATCCAGCAGGATAGCCAGAGTACTCTCCGGTGAAGTTCCTCAAGATGATTGATGCCAGCCACGTCACCGTCCCCAAGCTTGTTGCTTTCACAGGAATGGTGGATCTATTTGAGGGCAATGTCCTGCCAATCTCGATGGCTAAGAGATGTGATTACGCAAAAATATGCTAAGATCTCCCAAAAATATGGATGAAACATGCATAAACTCGATGAAATTGATCTTCGTATTCTCAGGGCGATGCAGGGCGACGGTAAGCTTACCATTGCCGAAATTGCCGAGCGCGTGGGACTATCGCAGTCGCCTTGTTCCCGGCGGATCGCCAAGCTTGAGTCTGATGGTATTATCCGCGGGCGGCAGACGCTGCTAGATGCGAAGAAGTTGGGCTACGGTACGCTGATCATTGTCAGGATCAAGCTTCAGACTCACGATACCAAGATGCTTGAGGCCTTCAAGAAGGCAGTTCGTGGTATTCCTGAAATCCAGATTGCGCTGCTCGTCTTGGGAGACTTCGATTACTATCTCCGCATTATGGTTAGGGACATTGAGCATTATCAGCAGCTTTTGCAAAGAAAATTGGTTTCCCTCCCTGGCGTCAGGGAGATGCAGAGTTCCGTCATATTAGACGTGGTGAAAGACACAGGTTCAGTTCCTATTTAAGAAACGTCACGCGAACGGCTGACCTCATAGATGAAGCAGTCCCTGAACTTCGCATAGAATTCCGGGCCGATCTCTTCATGGCGAGTGCGGTCGCTCGTGGTTTATCGGCATTTATGTGGCAGCGCCTGACAGAAATGCTATGCCAGACAAGACTTCGACGCTGTAATATTTGATTTACCTACGTCGCGATCTTCATCGATCGAGATTATATCGCATGCGCACAAGACTTTTGATTGCGTTTGGCTTCTCTGATTTTCCAAAATCCTCTTGGTGGAGCTGCTCTCTGTCGACCAGTCGGGATTTCAGGAAAATTCGGGACGTACGCTGCAATGCGTTTCAGCGGCCTGGTAGGCCGCTTCGACCAATGCAAAGGTCCGCAAGTTGTCTTCACCCGACGTATCCGCTGCGCGCCCCTCAAGAAATCGGTCTAGGAAGTGTGCATTGGCGTGTAGCACGGCTTCTTGCGATACATGCCAACGCACGTCGGTCCAAGGCAGGATAGGCGAGCGGAGGTCTTCCTCATAGCTCTTGTCTCGGGAGGTGATGATGGCGCGCTGGCCAGGTAGTAGGATTACCGATCCGGCCGACCCCTCGATCTCAAGAAGCGTTTCGGGGAAGACGTCCGGGAGCCGTTTGGCCTCATATGTAGCTTCAACTAGTGACACTGCTCCAGACTTGTGCCGTAGCATCATCGTAGATGTGTCTTCGCCAGCGATCGCCGGATTGCGCTTTTGGGTCTCGCACGAAATGCGTTCAACCTCGCCCATGAAGAAGCGGGCGAGATCTAGGACGTGGATCGCCGAATCGAGGATGCAAAGTCGCGGCTCCTTTGCGAGATAGGGTTGGCTCTCGTAAACATTGAATGCCGTACGGAAGCTAAGCCGCGCCCAGTTAATCGCACCGATGTCGCCCCTATCGAGCACGGCCTTTATGCGCTGCATGGCTGTGCCGAAGCGGAAGTTTTCGTGAACGGCAAGCCAACTTCCGTGGCGGCGGGCCGTCTCGACGATAGCGACGCAATCGGCCAGCGTCGGTGCTAACGGCTTTTGTACGATTGCGCCGATCCCGCGCTCAGCTGCTTTTGCAGCGATATCCTGGTGGCTGGCCACGCGGGTTGCTATGTCAACAAAGTCAAGCGGCTCGGCGTCAAGCATAGCGTCCACAGACACATAGGCCTTTACCCCGAATTGCTGAGCAGCCGCTTCGGCGCGGCCGCTGTCGATGTCGCAAACCGCCACAAGATCCGACCCAGCGGCGCGCAGGTCGACCCAGGCGTGCAGGTGATTTTGCGCGTAGAAGCCGCAGCCGACCATGCCGACTTTTGCTCTCTTCTTAAGGTCCATCTGCGGCTCCAAACTGGTATGACAGGTTATGCTGTAAGGCTATCAGATTGACAGATCTTGGCAAGGTTGCTAGGCCCTGTTCCAGGGATGGAGAAGCTTGAAACATATCTCCAGCCTGCTCAAAAATGGGAGGAATGAACGATGTGGATGAAACTAGGTCTGCTCACTGTTCTGTTTGGTACTGCCATGGGAACGGTCGCTTTTGCTGGAGACAAGGTTGTGATCGGCTACGCCGCCCCCTCACTCGATGGTGCGCAGGCGCAGATCCAGGCCGGTTTTCTGGTCGGTGCCAAAGCGCGTGGCTGGGAGGTAGTCTCCGTGACGTCTGGCGGCGACGCACAAAAACAATTGAATGATATCAATGACTTCATCGCGCAAGGCGTCAAGGCCATTGTTGCGGTTCCAGATGACAGCGCCGGCATTTGCGTGGCGGTCGCTGCCGCAAAAGAGGCAGGGATACCGTTTTACACCATCGACCGCGCGCCGACCGGTTGCGAGATCGATCTGACGGTTCTGTCGGACAACTACCTTGGCGGCAAACAGGCTGGCGAGGCGATGGTGGCCCATTTGACCGCAAAGAACGGCTCGCCGAAGGGCACCGTTCTGGAAATAACCGGCAACCTGGCCCAGAACGTTGCACAACTACGCGGCGGTGGTTTCGATGATGTGATCAAGCAACACCCTGAAATCAAGCTCATCGTGAAGCCTGGTGACTGGGACGCCGCTAAAGGCGTGGAAATTGTTCGTGACGTTGCCTCGACCGAAGCGGTTGACGGCATCTACATGCATTCAGACTGCGTCTACAGCACCGGTACCGTTCAGACCCTAAAAGAGATCGGCAAGTTTGCTCCGGCAGGAGATAAAGCCCATATCTTTATCGGAGCAATAGACGGTTGCACCGAGAATCTTGCTTTGATCCGTGAAGGCGCGACTGACCAGACTTCGGGACAACCCATCCCGGACTTTGGTACTCTTGTTGCCGATTACATCGACAAGAAGTTAAAAGGCGAAGAGATTGCGCCGGGTGAAGTCGTCAAAGAAGGCGCACTGTGGTCACCCGCTCAGCTGAAGAAGACTGATACCGGGCTGCAGCTGCTGCTCAGCACCACTTCAGTCACAAAGGCGAATGTCGATGAGCCGGGCCTCTGGGGCAATACCAAGTAATCAGGTTTGACGTCAGATTGTGACTTTGATCTCGAAAGGCGGCGCGCACTGCGTCGCCTTTCCGATCAAGTAACTAAATTTTGGAGTTAACCCAGATGACGACAAAACCTGCCCAGACTGTGGTCGAAATGCAGGACATCGTAAAGACGTATCCGGGCGTTCTGGCATTGGATCGGGTGTCCTTTGACGTCAAAGCTGGCGAAGTGCACGCACTGGCTGGAAAGAACGGTGCCGGCAAGTCGACGTTGATGCAGGTCTTGAACGGATTGTGCCTACCCGACTCTGGCGTAATTCGAATTCGAGGAACCGAGTTCTCCGGGTTGACCGCCAGCCTCGCTAAGCAAGAGGGAATTGCCCTGGTTGCGCAACATGCCAAATTCGTGCCTGGCCTGTCGATTGCGGAAAACCTCTGTCTAGGGGCAGTTCCGAGTAAACGTGGTTTCATCGACTGGCACGGTATCTATGCGAGCGCGGAGGAAAAACTGTCACGGTTCGGACTGGAGATTGACGTCCGCCAACGAATGGAAATGACTTCTGTAGCCGAACGCCAGATGATCGAGATTGCGCGCGCCCTTTTTGCAGATGCTTCGGTCATCATCCTCGACGAACCTACAGCTCCGCTGCCGAAGCGCGAAGTTGAACGCTTGTTCGGGTTCGTGAGGAACCAGAAGCAACGAGGAGCGTCTTTCATTTATATCTCGCACTATCTTGATGAGATATTTGAGATTGCAGACCGCGCTACAGTCCTGCGTAATGGTAAGGTCGCGGGCGCCGCTGCCGTTGCCGATCTGACGCAGCGAGATCTGGTGCATATGATCAGCGGTACTAGCGTTAAGCGATTTACCCGCGAGCGTGTAAATGTCGGGGACGAAGTGTTGGGAACTCGGAACCTGACACGTGATAGAGCCTATTATGATATCAACCTGTCAGTTCGCGCTGGCGAGGTTGTGGGCTTGACTGGACTCGAGGGAAGTGGTCCCGGAGCACTGGCGCGTGGACTGTTTGGACTTGAGGAAATGGGTACTGGGCATGTCACCATCGATGGAAAACCTTTCGAAGGCGGCAATCCATCTAAAGCATTGCATCAGGGTTTGGCCTATTTGCCACGTGACCGTCATGGTCTAGGAATTATTGGGATTTTATCGGTGAGAGACAATGTCTCTCTTTCAGTTCTGGAGCGACTGAAAAGTGTGCTTGGTCTTGTGGATCGCAAAAAAGAGCGGGCGCTGGTTAATGAGTATATTTCCGCTCTGAGTATCAAGACCCCCACAATGGACACCCCGATCAGCAGCCTAAGCGGCGGAAATCAGCAAAAATGTGTCGTTGCGAAGTTCGCAGCAACCGAGCCCAGGGTGCTGATTCTCGACGAGCCAACACAGGGCGTCGATGTCGAGGCAAAGATCGAAATCTTGCGCATAGTCGACGACCTCAGCAAGCGCGGCGTGGCCATTTGCGTTGTATCTGACGAACTGAACGAACTCATTGATATCTGCGATCGCATCGTCGTTTTTAAGCGCGGCAGGATCTCGCAGGAATTCATGAAGGGACAGGAAGATATTACTCCAAAAAGGCTTATCGCCGCGATTGAGGGAGTAAGCATGGAGGAAGAGCATGAACATGTATAATCGCCTAGCCGCACTCATAGATCATCTGATCTGGGCTATCCTTGCGGTAGTATTCATCTTCTTCATCTTTCAGAGCGAGCACTTCCTGTCAGAAAACAACATTTCGAACATTTTCTCTGCGGCTGCAGTGATGGGTGTTCTTGTTGTGGGTCAAACATATGTTCTGATCACCGGAAACTTTGACCTTTCCTCAGAGTCAACACTTGGGATGGCGGCGCTGCTGGGAATATGGCTAATCGTCCCGGCAGCCGCTCCGCATTTTGGCGGTGGACTATTAGTCAATCCCTACCTGGCCATTTTCTGCATTCTGCTGATGGGTGCTGTGATTGGCTATGTGATAGGTTGCCTGATCACCTATGGGCAGATGAACAACTTCATCGTGACCCTGGCTATGCTATTGGTAATCCGGGGTCTCATGCTGGCTTTTACCGAAGGCAACGCTGTAAACGGACTGAATAATCCACAGGCCGATACCTTTTATTGGTTAGGTCATGACACAGCATTCATCATTCCAGGCTTTATGAAGGTTTCCTATTCTGTTCTTGCGGCTGGGGCCACCTTTCTCGTTGGCCACATAATCCTCAAACACCACCGATTCGGGCGAGAACTCTATGCGATCGGTGGCAACCGTGATGCTGCTGTTGCTTCAGGGATCAATGCCGATCGTCGCGTACGCCAAGTTTATGCCATAAGCGGCATTCTGGCGGCGATAGCCGGATGGATGCTGGCTGGACGCGTGGTGTCTATTCAGGTGAGCCTGGGAGAAGGATATATATTCACCGTGATGGCTGCTGCCGTCATTGGCGGTATTAGTCTTCAGGGTGGTCGCGGTACCATGCTGGGTGCGCTCGGAGGAGTGCTCTTGCTGTCGGTGATCGATCGCGGCCTGAACCTTATGCATGTGTCGGTGTTCTGGGTAAGGGTGATCCAGGGCTTGATCATTTTGCTTGCGATGTTCATCGACGCACAGCGGGTCCGTATTCGCACACTCGCGCAGACGACAACCGTACGGGAGAGCAAGGACAGTGTCGTTGGACGCTAACTCCGATCAAATTGGAGCCGCTAAGATGAATTTCACTAGCATCAAGCGCCGTAAGATACACGAAGACGTGGCCGAACAGATTGAGAACCAGATACTGTCCGGCGGCCTGCCGGAGGGTTCCAGTCTGCCGTCCGAACGAAAACTCATGGAGGTGTTCCACGTTGGTCGCCCCGCCGTGCGTGAAGCGCTTCTGCTCTTGCAGCGAAGTGGCTTTATCAAGGTTGCTAGTGGCGGTCGCACACTTGTGACGCGCCCGACGACCGCCAGTTTCCTTGATCAGTTGTCAAGTTCGGCGCGCCATCTGTTGTCATCACAAGAAGGCGAGCGGTCCTTTCAGGAGGCCCGCCGCTTGTTCGAGGCAGCGATTGCTCGCAATGCCGCAGAGATTGCAACGAAGGATGATATCCAGCGGCTTGAGGTCGCGCTTATGGCTAATCGTCAATCGATCGGTAATCTGGACTCCTTTGAACGGACCGATGTCGCCTTTCACCTGACTCTGGCCCAAATCGGCGACAATCCTGTATTTTCAGCGCTTCATAAGGCGATCGCTGAATGGCTCGCCCTTCAGCGCCACATCGCCCTGCGTGTGTCAGGTGTGGAAAACAGTGCCTATCGTAGCCATGAAGAAATATTCCAGGCAGTGGCTGACCATCAACCGGAACAGGCTTGGCAGGCAATGGACCGCCATCTGCGGCAAGTCATTGAGCAATACGAGCAAGGGCGGGGCAACGAAAAATGACAAATCCCTTCGTTGTTATTGTCGAGTTTAATCTGCGGTCCATCGACCAGATGAACGATTTTCGCAAGCTGATGGACCAAAACGCCATTGCTTCGGTCAAACGGGAGCCCGGGTGCCGGCGGTTCGATGTAATGGTGCCGAATGACCGGAAGGACCAAATCATTCTTTATGAAATCTACGATGATGAAGCTGCGTTCACAGCCCATCTGAAGACTCCCCATTTCTTGGAGTTCAACACCGCCTCTGCGGCGTTCGTTGAGAGCAGAAACGTTCGCCCCTGCACTTTGGTTTGCGAAGGTTCGAACCAGACGGCTCCATCAAAAGGATAGAATGATGAACAGACTTGCTTTGAAGGAAATGACCCGGCACCGCGGCCCGAAATTCGGCCATTATGTTGGCGAATTTGCGACCCCGGGCATCGGACATATTCTGGCCTCGGCACAATGTGATTTTGTCTTTTTCGATATGGAACATTCAGGGTTCAGTATCGAATCCTTAAAACAAGTGGTCAGATATTTCGAAGCCGCGGATGTGGCGATGATCGTCCGCACGCCGTCCAAAGACTACGACATGGTTGCGCGCATCTGCGACGCCGGGGCCCAAGGCCTTATGGCGCCCATGATTAAAGATGCTGCCGAAGCGGCCACGGTGGTCAGCTATATGAAATACCCGCCCGTCGGTAAGCGCGGCATAGCCTTGGGCGCTGCTCATGACAACTATCTGCCCGGGGGCATAGCGGTGCAAGATAGATTGGCGCAAGGCAATGCCAGAACTACGTTTTTTGCCTTGATCGAGACCCGCGAAGGAGCCGAGAACGTTGATGCAATTGCTGCGACTCCAGGTGTGGACTGCCTTTGGGTTGGTCATTTTGATCTGAGCGCCTCTCTCGGGATCGCTGGGCAATTCGAGCATCCGGATTATCTTGCTGCTCTTGCGAAAATTATTGAGGCGGCGAAGGTCCACGGTTTATCGCTCGGTCGGCTCGTTAGTTCGCCGGACGAAGGTCTTGCTGATCTACGAAAGGGTTTCGATTTTTGCTGTCTGGCGACTGATACCGGACTCTACCAGCGTGCCCTGATCACTGGGATTTCTCAGTTGCGGAGTGCGTCGAGTGCAAATTGAAGATTTTCGAGTCGGCCTGTCCGGCGATTTCATCAACGTTGATGGATCGATGAAATATCCATCATTTGACCTCGAGGTGCTGCGCACAACACCTGGAATCACAAGCAAGTTCCTTCCGAACAGTGATCCGATCCGCTCGGAATTGGTTGAAGATTTGGACGCATTGATACTTCTGGGGGCACAGTTCAGCGCCGACAGCATCCCTGCCTCAGGTCGCCTCAGCGTGATTGCCCGTTTTGGGGTTGGCTACGATTCTGTAGATGTTGCGGCCTGCACCGCCAATGATATTGCTGTCTGCATCACGCCAGACGGCGTGCGGCGCCCGGTTGCAGCCTCAATTCTGACGCTCATCCTAGCGCTGACGGGCCGATTGATCATCAAGGATCGCTTGACCCGACAAGGACCTGCCGGATTTGCCCGGGCACGCACCGACTACATGGGTATGGGCGTGGTGGGGCGCACTCTTGGCTCCATCGGCATCGGCAATATTGGCGCCGAGATGTTTCGATTAGTGCGACCTCTCGAGATGAAATTCATCGCGCATGATCCCTTTGCCGATCCGACGATTGCAGCAGAGTTGGGGATCGATCTGGTCGATCTAGAAACCCTGTTCCGTCAATCTGATGTACTGACTGTCAATTGCCCATTGACCCCGGACACGCATCGCCTGGTGAATGCCGACCGACTGGCACTCATGAAGCCAACCTCATATCTAATCAATACCGCCAGAGGCTCGATCGTGGATCAGGCTGCCTTGACCGCAGCCCTTAAGGATTGCCGTATAGCCGGCGCCGGCCTTGATGTGTTCGAGAGAGAACCCCCGGCCGCTGACGACCCCTTGCTGCAACTTGACAATGTTATCGTGACCCCGCACGCATTGTGCTGGACTGACCAATGCTTTGCCGGAATTGGCGCCGCAGATCTGGCCGCCGTTATCTCGGTCTATGAAGGTCGGCGACCTGCAGGTCTGCTAAACACATCCGTGGTTAGCCAGCCAGGGTTCATGGCAAAACTGGACAACTATGCGAGCACTGCGCGTCAGAGACGACAGACATGAAGGTCGCACTGGTGACCGGTGCGGGTTCTGGGATTGGTTTGGCTGTCGCGCGTGGGCTTGGAGCAGATGGATTTAGTCTGGCCCTTGCGGGCCGTAGGCTGGAAAAGTTGGAAGAGGCTGCGAAGCTGATCGGGTCAGACTGCATGCCCGTATCGGTCGACATATCTGACTTTGCATCCGTCAAAGCCCTGTTTTCTCGGATCCAACAGCGATGGGGGGTAACCGCTCGATTGGTACCGCCTGCCTGAACATTGCCTGATGGCTTAAGACACGTGCATAGCGACGTCGTTAATGACGTGTCTTGGGCGGAGTTGGGGATGCAGGGTGATGTTCTGGGACGGGAGCGACGGCGTCGCTGGCATGATGAGGAGAAGCTGGCGATTGTCCTGGAGGTTGGGGTTGCTGGAGCATCAGTGACGTCTGTGGCTCAGCGTCATGAGTTGACCCGGCAGCAGATTTATACCTGGCGTCGAGAGCTCAGACTGAAGGGCATGCTGTTACCGACGAGAGGCACCGTCTTCCTCCCTGTTGAGACAGCATCACAGGAAACGGTAACGCGTGCCGGCGTGGGTGATGATGTGGCCGCGTCTGGTGTAGTGGAGTTGCGCCTGAGCAACGGACGCAGCCTGCGCTTCGATAGTGGCCTGGACACCACTACGCTGAGGCGACTGATCCAGGCAGTCGAGGTGGCATGATCGGCCCGGGAACGGGCGTCCGGGTGTATCTGGCCTGCGGGATCACCGACATGCGCAAGGGCATTGGCGGGCTGGCGATGCTGGCCCAGGACGTGCTGCGACAGAAGGCGACGGGCGGCGCGGTGTTTGCCTTTCGCGGCCGGCGCGGTGACCGTCTGAAGCTGCTGTACTGGGATGGGCAGGGCTTCTGCCTTTACTACAAGGTTCTTGAACGGGGACGCTTTCCATGGCCCTCGGCGGATGGTGGGACAGCGCGTCTGACCTCGGCGCAGCTGGGCATGCTGTGGGAAGGCATCGACTGGCGCAGGCCCGACTGGGGTGCGCCGCCGGCGCGTGTCGGATAGATTTGTCTCATTGAATCTCATTGTTTTAATGGCGTTTTTGCGTGATTCATGGTAGTCAGGATTATGCCGATCAGTGCTGCAGATCTGCCTGATGATCCCGCCCTGCTGAAGGCGATGATCGCTGCGCTCCAGTCCCAAAATGCCAAGTTGACGGTCACACTGCGGGCCCATGATCAGATGATCCAGGAGCTGAGGCTGCGCATCGCCAAGCTCAAGAAGCAGGTCTTCGGCAAATCCTCGGAAAAGATCGAACGCGAGATCGAACAGCTGGAACTGGCGCTCGAAGACCTGCTGATCGCCGCCGCCGAAAGCACGACCGGACCTGTGGCCGAGGAGACGGAAGTCGCTGAGCCTCCGGCCGCCACGGACGACCAGGCCGGCCGCAAGCCGCGGCGCCGGCCACGTGTTTCGGCTGCCACGCCGCGCGAACGCCGGGAGATTGATCCTGGCAGCTGCTGCCCGGACTGCGGCGGCGAGTTGCGGCTGGTGGGAGAAGACGTCAGCGAGATGCTGGACATGATTGCCGCGCAGCTGCGAGTGATCGAGATCGCTAGGCTCAAGAAGTCCTGCCGCTGCTGCGAGAAGATGGTGCAGGCCCCGGCACCGAGCCGCCCCATCCCCGGCAGCATGGCAACTGCCAACCTCCTGGCCTACATCCTTGTCTCCAAGTTCGACGATCACCTGCCCCTCTATCGCCTGAACGAGATCTTCGCCCGCATGGGGGCTGATGTTCCCGACAGCACGCTGGTGGAGTGGTGCGGACGCGCCATGCAGGTGCTGAAGCCGCTCACCGACCGGATCGAGGCCGAGATCATGGCGAGCGATCTGCTGCATGCCGATGATACGCCAATCCGGGTCCTGGAGCGCGCCTTGCGGGAGAAGGGCCTGGGCAAGGGCGTGAAGCAGGGTCGCATCTGGGCTTACGTTCGCGATCAGCGACCATGGGCGGGAACCGCCCCACCGGGTGCCGTCTATGCCTTTGCACCGGACTGGAAGGAAGACCATGTCCGGCACCACCTGCGGAACACCAGCGGCATTTTGCAGGCCGACGGGTACAAGGGCTATGCCAAGCTCTATGCCCCTGCCGCCGATGGAAAGACCCGGTTCCGCGAGGCTGCCTGCTGGGCGCATCTACGCCGGGACTTCCATGACGTCTGGACAGAGACCAAGTCCGAGATCGCCCGCGAGGCCCTGGATCGGATCGGCGCGCTCTACGACATTGAGCGTGAGATCGCCGGCAGGCCCGCCAACATCCGTCGTGCCGTCCGCCAGCAGCACAGCAAGCTGAAGGTCGAGGCCTTCCGCATCTGGGCCGAGCAGCAGCTGGCCCGCATTCCGGGCAAGGGCAACCTGGCCAAGGCCTTCCGCTATGGCCTGAGCCGCTGGGCCTCCTTCTGCCTGTTCCTCGAGGATGGCCGCGTGGGCATCGACAATAATCCAGCCGAGCGCGCCCTGCGCCCCATCGGGATAGGCAGGAAGAATTGGCTGTTCGCCGGCGCCGACACGGGCGCAGAAACACTGGCGCGCGCCATGACCATCATCGAAACATGCCTATGCCGAGC
>Ga0194035_1001412_pt1 | contig 12692 bp, 9 predicted proteins | sample JunL2320m_MetaG_FD_148680 | JGI IMG/M metagenome (GOLD analysis project Ga0194035, IMG submission 148680) | Anoxic zone freshwater microbial communities from boreal shield lake in IISD Experimental Lakes Area, Ontario, Canada - Jun2016-L239-20m | ecosystem: Environmental > Aquatic > Freshwater >...
ACCTCGGCCTCATCGTCCGCGAACCCATCGGCGTCGTCGGCGCGGTGCTCCCCTGGAACTTCCCCGCCGCCATGCTCGCCTGGAAGATCGGCCCCGCACTCGCCGCCGGCAACTCGCTGGTCGTCAAGCCCGCCGAGCTCGCCTCACTGACAACACTGCGCATTGCCGAGCTCGCGGCCGCAGCAGGCATCCCCGACGGCGTCTTCAACGTCGTCACCGGACTCGGCCACATCGCCGGCCGGGCCCTCGGCCTTCACCACGACGTCGACCTCGTGACCTTCACCGGATCGACCGAGATCGGCCGCGAGTTCCTCCGATACTCAGCCAACAGCAACCTCAAGGAGATCGTGCTCGAGTGCGGCGGCAAGAGCCCCCAGATCGTCATGGGTGACTGCGCCGACCGCCTCGACCTCGTCGCCAGTGACCTCGCCGAAGCCGCGTTCTGGAACTCCGGGCAGAACTGCAGCGCCGGATCGCGCATCCTGGTGCACAACTCGATCAAGAGCGACTTCGTCCAGGAGCTCGCTGCTGTCGCGTCGGCCCGCCGGGTCGGCGAACCGACCGACCCCGACACGGTCATGGGTCCGCTCATCGAGGCTGCCGCCCTCGAGAAGGTCATGGGGTATGTCGACGGGGCGCGCGACGCAGGAGCCACAATCGCCGCCGGCGGAACGAGGCTGTACGCCGAGACCGGCGGCTGGTACGTCGGCGCGACCGTCATCGACGACGTACGACCGGACATGACGGCCGTCCGCGAGGAGATCTTCGGCCCGGTCGTGACCGTCCAGGGTTTCGACTCCGAGGCCGAAGCGCTGTGTCTGGCCAACAACACCGACTACGGGCTCGCCGCCACCGTGTGGTCACGCGACATCGACGTCGCCATGCGCCTCGCCCGCGGGGTGCGCGCCGGAACCGTTGCCATCAACGGGTACAGCGAGGGAGACATCTCCACCCCCTTCGGCGGCTATAAGACGTCGGGCTTCGGTGGCCGCGACAACGGCCTCGAAGCACTCGAGCAGTACACCGAACTCAAGAGCATCTGGCTCACCGTCCGCTGACGCCCCAAGGCCCCCGTGCCGTCGCTGCCTCGACAACCGGCGGCGGCACGGGTTTCTTGCACGGCCATCCGGTCCGCCACATCGGCGACATTCGGCGACAGGCACGAGGAGTGGTCGTTCTGTCCGAGCTACCCAACCTGGCTACCAACGCGCCGCTCTGGCTATCCCTCTTGACCGTCGGCGTGAACGCAGTCGTCGGCGCGCTGCAGGGCTACCAGGACGCCTCGCGGCACTGGGATCTCGTCGGAGTCGGTGTCTTCGCACTGCTGATGGGCCTCGGTGGCGGATTCATCCGGGACATGTTGCTTGGCACCCTGCCCGCTCAGAGTCTTCGCACTCCCTGGTACCTCGCGACGGTGCTGACGTGCGCCGCAGCAGTCCTGGTCGTCGGTCAGTGGCTCGTGCGACTGCACGCCGTCTTGATCGTCCTCAATGCCGTTGCTCTGGGTCTCTTCGCCATCACAGGCGCTGCCGCCGCACTCAGCCAAGGACTTCCAGGTGTCTGCGCTGTACTCATTGGCGCGATCACCGCAGTGGGCGGTGGCGTCCTGGTGTCCGTCGTTCAAGGACGCGTCCCGACGATCCTTGTCGCCAGCACACCAAACGCGCTGCTTGCCGTGTTTGGGGCCTTGACCTACGTACTGCTGGCACCATTCGTCCAAGGATTGGCAGCCGTTCTCGGGCTCGCATCCGTCATCACTGCGCAGTTGGCGGTGGATCGCTGGAACATCACGACTCATCCGGCCGGAGCCTCGAGCTTCTAGCCTCACCGAAAGCCTGATCACCGCGAATCGCACCGCAACAGCTGGGACGCTGTCAGCGGTCGGGCTTGGCTCCACCGCTCCGCAGCGCGATGGCGTCTCCGGCCTCGGTCGCCTTCGACTTCAATCCCCACACGGTGACGCGCCAGAGGGCCTCCGCGATCACACGCCGATCCATCTTGGAGTCGCCGCGTTGACGTTCGACGAACTCGATCGGAACCTCGTGAACACGCAGGCCGGCCTGAACGGCTCGGCGTGCCAGGTCGATCTGGAAGCAGTAGCCCTTGCTCTCCACGGCCGACAGGTCGAGAGTCCGTAGGGTGCTGGTGCGGAACGCGCGATACCCGCCGGTGGCATCCCGAAGGGGAATGCCGAGCATGACGCGGGTGTAGGTGTTGGCGCCTCGGGACAGGACTTCGCGCGACTTGGGCCAGTTCACGACCGAGCCACCCGGGATGTAGCGAGAACCCAGTACGAGGTCGGCGTTCCTGAGCGTATCGAGCAGGGAAGGCAGCTGGGCCGGCTGGTGCGAGCCGTCGGCGTCCATCTCGACCACGACGTCGTAGCCGTGGTTCATGGCCCAGTCGAAGCTGGCCAGATAGGCGGCGCCGAGGCCTTCCTTGCCTCGTCGGTGGAGCACTCGCACGCGTTCGTCGGCGGCCGCGAGGGCGTCCGCGACTGTCCCAGTGCCATCGGGGCTGTTGTCGTCGGCCACGAGGACGAAGGCCTCCGGCAGTGCCGCACGGACTTGGCTGACGATGAGCTCGATGTTCTCCCGCTCGTTGTAGGTCGGGATGATCACGAGGATGTCGCCCAGGTCGGCGAACGACTCTTGGGTCATGGCGCGGTCTCCAGTCTGATGAGCCCTGCTGTGTCTGGGCAGGCTTCCCGGGACGCGGGCTACTCCGTCGCCTGCGCGGCGTCGGTGGCGAAGTCGAAGATCATCTCGTGGCGGTAGCGCTCGCTCGGCTCGAGCCGGGTCGAGGGGAAGTGGGAGAAGTTGGGTGATCCGGGGTACTTCTGCGTCTCCAGCGTGAAGCCGGCGTACTTGCGGTAGCGGGCTCCGCCCTTGCCGATGACAGCATCCGACAGGTAGCCACCGGTGTAGAACTGCACTCCGGGCTCTGTGGTCCGCAGTCGCAGGATTCGGCCGGAGGCCGTGTCGTGGATCGACACGCAGTCGTTGATGGCCCCGGAGCCGCGCAGGCACCAGTTGTGGTCGTATCCCCCGCCTTCGCTGAAGATCGCGTCCCCGACCGAGGGGAGTTCGGCGATGCGCGAGCCGATCGTCTGACCGGCCCGGAAGTCGAAGGGTGTGTCGGCCACGGTCAGGATCTCCCCGGTCGCGAGCAGCTCGTCGTCCACCGGCGTGTAGAAGTCGCTGGCGAAGGTGACCTCGTGTGCCAGGACGTCGCCCGAGTCGTGGCCGGCGAGGTTGAAGTAGGAGTGGTGCACCATGTTGATGATGGTCGGTGCGTCGGTGTCGGACTCCATGGTGATCCGGAGCTGGCTCTCGCCGAGCTCGTAGGTGCTGGTGATGGTGAGCGCCCCGGGAAAGCCCATCTCGCCCGCAAGCGACGTGGTGCTGAACTCGATCCGGTTGCCGTCGGGGTCGTAAGCGGCCGACCACACCTTTCGGTCGAAGCCCTCGTGGCCGCCATGGAGGTGGTTCTGACCCTCGTTGCAATCAAGTTGGACGTCACGGCCATCCAGGAGGAACCGCCCCTGTGCGATCCGGTTGCCGTAGCGGCCGCACGTAGCACCGAAGAAGGTGTCCGTCGTGAGGTAGCTCTCGAGGTCGTCGAAGCCGAGCACGATGTCCGCCATTGCACCGTGACGGTCCGGAACGTTGAGTGAGACGAGTCGGGCTCCGAAGTCGATGAAGGTGGCCGTGAGGCCACCCTTCGTCGTGACGGTGTAGGCGTGGACCGGCACGCCACCGAGTTCTCCGAAGACCTTCTTGTCGATCACGTCGTTCTCCTCACGGTTGTGCATGGATGAGTAGGTCGTGTGCGCACGGCACCCACTGGGATTCGGGTGGAGTTGCTCAGCTTCGGCCGACGACGGGTTCTACGAAGACGAGCTCGTCGGGCGATGCTGGGCGGAGGAAGTCGAAGTCGGCTCCCTCTGGCGCCTGGAGGACGTGGCGGTCGTAGAGCGCCGGCCAGCCGCGCAGGTGCCGCCGGGGCTGAGGCGCCAATTGGGCGCGCCGACGGTCTAGTTCGTCGTCCGCGACGACGAGATCGAGTCGACGGGTTGCGGCGTCCAGCCAGATGAGGTCGCCGTCTGCGACGAGTCCGAGGGGGCCACCGCCGGCTGAGTCCGGCGCGACGTGCAGGATGCACGTCCCGTAGCTCGTCCCGCTCATTCTGGCGTCGCTGATCCGCACCATGTCGGTGACGCCTGCAGATGCCAGCTTCTTCGGAATCGGGATCATGCCCCATTCCGGGAAGCCATCCCCTCCGCGGGGTCCGCAGCCACGCAGGACCAGGACGGAGTCCGGCGTGACCGGAAGGTCTGGATCGTCCACTCGTGCCAGCATGTCGGCGTAGTTGTGGAAGACGACGGCTGGGCCCGTGTGACGGAGGAGCTGGGGGCTGGCGGCCGCAGCCTTGAGCACAGCCCCGTCCGGTGCCAAGGTCCCGCGAAGGACGGCGAGACCGGCGACGGGTCCGACCGGGTCGTCGAAGCTCCGGATCGCCGAGTCGGGGGCAGGGTGCATTGTCTCCGCTGGGACGAGTCGGCCATGGACGGTGATCACGTCGTGGTCGAGCACTCGGTCCAGTTGCGCGAGCAGTGTCGGGACACCACCCGCCGCGTCGAATGCGGCGATGTGCTGCCTCCCCACAGGTGCGACATCGACGAGCAAGGGCACCTGAGCCGCTGCCTCGTCGAAGGACGCCAGGGGAAGTGCGATGCCGCGGCGGCCGGCGATGGCACAAAGGTGCACGATCGCGTTGGTCGACCCGCCGACGGCCGCGAGCGCGCGCATGGCGTTGCCGAACGCCGCGGCGGTCAGGATGTCGCTGGGCCTAACGTCGTCGCGCACGAGCTGCACGATCGTGCGCCCGCTGTCCGCAGCAGCAGCCCCAAGCCTGGTGTCGTCGAACGGCAGCGTGCTGGAACCCGGCAGCATGAGGCCAAGAGTCTCGACAAGAATGGCCATGGTCATGGCCGTGCCCATGACGTTGCAGGCACCCTGCGTGCATCCCATCGCGGCTTCGAGGCCACGCCATTCATCGTCCCCGAGCCTCCCCGCGCGTCGCTCGTCCCAGAACTTCCACAGGTCCGTCCCAGCTCCGACCTGAGTGCCGCGGAACAACCCCGGTCGGCGGTAACCACCGGTGACGACGATCGTGGGGAGGTTTGCGCTCGCCGCCCCCATGAGCTGCGCCGGCACGGTCTTGTCGCAGTTGCCGAGCAGAACGATGCCGTCGAGCGGGTGGGAGCGGAGAGTCTCCTCCACCTCCATCGCCATGAGGTTCCGGTAGAGCATCGCGGTCGGCTTCATCAGGTCTTCGCCCAGTGACATGGTCGGCACTTCGACGGCTACTCCGCCGGCCGCCCAGACTCCCTGCTTCACCGATGCCGCGAGACCGCGCAAGGGCATGTTGCAGGGGTTGAGCTCGCTGAACGAGTTCAGGATGCCGATGACCGGACGGTCATCGCCAGCGTGAATCTCGACGCCTGTCGCGCGCATGGCGGCTCGATGCTCGAGGCCGACGTCGTCGTCCCCGAGGAACCACCGCTGGCTTCGCAAAGTCATCAGTTCACACCGCCCGAGAAGGTGATCGCGTGCAGCCGGTCGAACAGGCGGTCCACCTCCTGCGTCGTCTCAGCGTCGAGTGTGAGGCCAACCGGTCCACGAGAGTAGGTGTTCGTGAGAACGCCCTGTCGCTCGAGCAGGTGCTTCTGGACGCTCACAAAAGCATCCAGGCTTGTCTGGATGGAGACGAGCGTGCAGAGCGGCCCGTGCAGTGTGGCGACCCGCTCCTCATCTCCAGCCTTGAGCGCATTCCAGAGGGCGACGAGTGCCCAGACCACGTCCGGTCCGGGCATGGTGCCGACGATCCCGCGGTGGAAGCTGTCGACGAGCGCGAGCCCGCCCGTTCCTTCGTAGATGGACGCACGACCGCCCGTGGCATCGCGCAACTCGCTCAGTCGTGGGCCGATCGGTTGCGCCTCGGGCTTGAACAGCGCCCGGTCGCCGTACTCGAGGAAGAGCCGCGCCTGGAGGTCCACGGACAGGGGTCGCCCCATGTAGCCACTCGCGTCCTGGACCACCACGGGGATGTCGATCGCTTCGATGATGCCGGAGTAGTACTTCAGGATCTCCTCGTCGGATGCCCCTGTGGCCACGGGGGGGATGGCCATGACGGCGGTCGCTCCACTCGCTTGTGCGGAACGCGCGTGGCGAATCGCCGTGTGGCGGCTCTCCGCGCCGACGCTGGTCGTCACGGTCCCGCGGCCCGCGGTGAGCTCGCAGATCGCGGCAGCGAGGCTGTCCCGCTCCTCGCTACTCAGTCGGAGTGTCTCCGACACCATGCCCATGACGACCCCGTCGGCGCCCTGGTCGAGGACCCAGGTGATCTGGCTGGCGAGCGGGGCCAGGTCGATCTCGCCGTCGGCGTCGAAGGGGGTGGCGAGAACGGGCAGCACACCGGTGAGTGCCACGGACATGAAGTGCTCCTGTTGCTGGTGGTGGGGCGGGCAGGGAAGCCCACGGGCAGGTCTCCCGGGGCGCGGGTCGGCGTCCACGAGATCTGGTCGATCGCGGATCGGACAGGTGGCTCAGGCGAGAGGCGGGGGCGGTCCCTCGCCCTCCGGGATCGGGACTCGTGACGCGCGGCTCACCACGGGAGCGAAGATCGGCTGTCGGGCGGCGAGGTAGGTCGCAGTGCGGCCGTACTTGTTGCGCACGATGCGGTCCGTGAACTTCGGGCCGGGGACGGCCCCGTGGCGTCGCGGCTTCTCTCGGCCGAGGTCCGCGAGCACCGTCCGGGCTGCGTTGTGGCCAGGCGCCCCCATCACACCTCCGCCGGGGTGTGTTCCGGCGCCACACAGGTAGTAGCCGGCGACGGGAGTCCGGTAGTGCGACAACTCCGGCACGGGACGGCCGTCGAACATCTGCTCGTCGAACATCGATGCGTGGAAGATGTTGCCGCCGGTGAGGAACCAGTCGTCCTCGAGATCCTTCGGTGTGATCACGTGGCGATCGAGGATGTGGTCCTTGAGGTTGGGCGCGTAGTCGCAGAAGCGGTTGACGATCTGGTCCGCCCAGGGCTCCTTTGCGGCGGCCCATCCGCCGTCGGTGGACAGTTCACCGGGCAACTGCTGCACGCCGAGGGTCAGCGTGTGCTTGCCACGCGGCGCGAGAGTGGGGTCGGTGACCGACTGGATGACCGCTTCGATCGCGTAGTCGTCCGCAATGACGCCCGCTTGCTCCGCGATGTAGGCCTTCTCGAAGTTGTCCACCGTGGCACCGAGCATCTGGTGGCCCTGGTGCTGCGGCCCTTCGCCCGGCGGGAGGCCGATGTAGTTGGGCAGCTCATCGATGAGCAGGTGGATGCGTGCCATGGATCCGCGTTGGTCGATGGCGCTGACCCTGTCTCGGAGGTCCGCGTCAATGTCCGACGCGTCCAGGAGCTTGATGATCGAACGAATGGGATCCGCGTTCGAGAGGACCACCGGAGCCTTGAACTCGGTCCCGTCTGCGAGTGCGACACCGGTCACTGCCCCGTCCCGGGTCACGACATGGGCCACGGGGCTGTTCGTGAGGATGCTGGCGCCGTGGTAGCGCGCGGCGTCCGCGAGTGCCTGCGTGAAGCCGCCCATACCTCCACGTACATAGCCCCAAACGCCGAACTCGCCGTCGAAGTCTCCAGATGCGTGGTAGCCGTAGACGTAGGAGGTACCGGGAGTTGAGGGTCCGGCGTAGACAGAGACCATGCCGTAGAAGGTGAAGAAGCCCTTGAGCAGGTCGGTTTCGAAGTACTCGTCCATGAGCTCACGGGTCGAGGACTTGAAGAACTCGCGATAGAGGTCCATCTCACCGTGGCGCTCGAACTCCGCAACGACCTCCTCTCGCGTCGGCGGGGCCGACAGGAGCCAGGGACGCATGTAGTCGCCAAATCTGCGCAGGCGAGCCCCGAACTCGACGAATCGTGCAGCGTCCTTCTTCGAGTGCTTCTCGATCCCGCGGATCGTCTTGGGGAGATCCTGGTGCAGCATCAAGTGCCGACCGTCGGGGAGCAGACCGAAACCCATCGTGTCCGGGGCGTACATCGAGAAGCCGAACTTCGTGAGCTGCAGGTCCGCGACGATCTCGGGACGGATGAGGTCAGCGATGAAGGCACAGGACGACCACTTGGCGCCGGGGATCAGTTCCTCCGTGACGCATGCCCCGCCCACTACGTCGCGGGCCTCGAGCACCAGGACGCTGAGACCGGCGCGCGCCAGGTAGTTGGCGCTGACGAGACCGTTGTGTCCGGCGCCGATCACGATGGCGTCGTATGTGGTGTCCACAGTGTGCTCCTTGCTCAAGTTGACGTTCTCGATGAGGACGCGACGCGTGCCCTCATGGTCATGCACCAACCGGGATGGGTACGGCTGACTGGTTCGTCTCGCCGCTGCCGCTACCGAGGAGCCGGGCTGCCAGGAACAGCAGGACCACGGATCCAACGGCGATCAGCGTGAAGAGGGCGTTGATCGTGGGCGTGAACCCGAAGCGCAGCTGGTTGTAGACGTAGACCGGGAGGGTGGGGCTCTCACCCGTCAGGAAGAAGGTCACGAGGACCTCATCGAACGAGAGAGTGAATCCGAGCAGGGCTGCCCCGATGAACGCGGTCCGCAGCTGAGGCGCGACGACGTGCACGAGGGTCCGGAAGGGGGTTGCTCCCAGGTCCATCGAGGCCTGGACTAGTGACGGGTCCATGCGTCGGAGGCGAGTGAGCAGGATCGCGACGACGACAGGCGTGATGAATGTTGCATGGCCGACGATCACGGCAGGGACGCCGAAGTGGATTCCTACCTGCCGGAAGACGATGGCCAGGGACAACCCCAGGATGACGCCGGGGAGGAGGAAGGGAAGCGACAACAGACCCTGGAGGAGCGATGCGGCCCGGATTCGGCTGTAGGTGAAGAGCAAGGAGAACGCGGCGCCAAGGATCAGCGAGACGATCACGGCACCGATGGCGACCTCCATCGTCCGTTGGAAGGCGGCTGTCAGCGCAGGAGTGGATGCGAGATCGCTGTACCAGTGCAGAGTCCAGCCCTTCAGCGGGAGCGCCTGCACGATGGAGTCGTTGAACGAGAAGATGGCGATGACCACGAGTGGGAGGTAGAGGAAGCCGTAGCCGAGCACGAGGAAGATCGTGCTGGCGACGTTGCCGAGCCGCTGAAGGCCAGGAGATGCCGGCACGGCGTCGGCCTGCATTCCTGAGCCGATGTCACCTTCGAGAACGCCCTTGGTGCGCCCGATGCGAGCCACAAGGAACGTGACGAGGACGACGGCGATCAGCAGGACCACGGCCATGGCCGCCCCCAGTGGCCAGTTGTTCGTGACTCCGAACTGCGACACGATCACCGACCCGACCATGGTTCCGCTCAGGCCGCCGACGAGTGAGGGCGAGAGGTAGTCTCCGACCGCGAGGACGAATGCCAGCGTGAAGCCGATGGCCACCCCCTGCCTGGCCAATGGCCAGGTGACGGAGAGGAACCGCTGCGTCCCGGAGGCTCCCAGGTCGGCGGATGCCTCCAGCACGGAGCGCGGAACGCGCTCGAGTGCCGTGTAGGAGGTGATGAAGACGAACGGCACGGCAACATAGGTGAGGGTCAGGAAGACGGTGAAGCTCGTGTAGAGCAGGCTCTGAATGGGGGAATGCACGAGTCCGAGCCATCGGAGCCCGGTGTTGAGAACTCCTGCGTCGCCGAGGATGATCTTCCAGGCGAAGACTCTGATCAGCAGGCTGACCCACAGCGGGATCATCACCAGCATCACCGCTGCCAGGCGGCCACGCTTGAGCTTCTGGCTCACGATGTAGGCCATCGGGAAACCGATGAGTGTGGCGAACACGCCCACGGCCAGTGCCACACCGATCGTCCGGACGAAGAGAACCCGGTAGGTGCTCGACTCGAACACGTAGATGTAGTTGTCCAACGTGAACGTGTGTCGCACAACCCCGTCGTCGGATGTCCAGAAGCTGTTGATGATCAGCAGCGCCATGGGCGCGATGACGAGAAGCATCAGCCAGACGTAGAGCGGAAGGGCACCCAAGGCCTCCCTCAGCCGCTTGCGGCCACGTCCGGGGCCCGCGACGTCGGCCACGCTAGCCATGGAGGACCTGCAAGTCCTCCATGGCGATCCCCACGGCGACCTCGTCGCCCGGGTTCCATCGCGAGGTGAGACCCGTCGGGATGCGCGCTGTGAGCTCGTGGCCGTCCACGTCGAGCACGGCCTCGACCGCGTCACCCAGGAACACAGTCTGCCGAACGCGGCCGGTGAACTGGTTCGAGGCGGACGACTCCTCGCCCAGCGCGCGGACTTGCACGGACTCGTGCCTCACGGATAGCGAGCAAGCGCCCGAGGGCAGCGCCCCTGAGGTGTGGAGCGTCACCGAACCCCACTTCGCGCTGGAACCACCGGACGAGGTGCAGTCCAGGAGGTTGGACTTGCCGATGAAGCCTGCGACGAAGCGAGTGTCGGGACGGTAGTAGAGGTCTCGCGCTGACGAGCACTGCTCGATGCGTCCGTGATTCATCACAGCGATCCGGTCCGACATCGCCAAGGCCTCGCCCTGGTCATGGGTGACGTAGATGAAGGTGATGCCCAAGGTCTCCTGCAGGTCCTTGAGCACGACCTGCATCCGCTGGCGGAGCTGCAGGTCTAGGGCGCCCAGGGGTTCATCGAGGAGGAGGACCTTCGGCCGAGACACCAGCGCTCTCGCGAGCGCAATGCGCTGGCGCTGCCCTCCCGACAGCTCGTGGGGAAGCCGAGCCTCGAACCCGGTCATGCCCACGAGCTCGAGAGCCTCGCCTGCCCTCGACGTCAGCTCGGCCTTGTTGCGCTCGCCCTTCATCTTCAGGGGGTACTGGACGTTCTTCAGCACGCTCATGTGCGGGAAGAGCGCGTAGTTCTGAAACACGGTGTTGACGTCACGGCGATAGGGGGGCGTGCTCGAGACGTCGGTCCCGCCAAGCAAGACCTGTCCGCTGTCAGGCGCCTCAAAGCCGGCGATGAGGCGGAGGGTCGTCGTCTTCCCGGACCCGCTCGGACCGAGGAGCGAGAAGAACTCGCCGTCCGCGATCGAGAGCGAGAGATCCGACAGTGCCGGCTTCTCCTGGCCTGCGTAGGTCTTGGTCAAGCCCCTGAGATCGATGCTCGCCGTGCCCGTTGCCGTGTCAGCCACTGTGGTCAGGCTCCTGCCTTGAACTCGTTCCAGATCTCGAGGCGCTTCTCGACGCTCTCCGGGGCCATCAGCGGGGACATGGTCTCCCAGAAGCCCGGGCGGTCCTGGTCGGCGATATTCGTCGCCTTGATGACGGTTGCCGGAACACCGGCAGCTGCAGCGGCGCTGGAGGAGAGGACTCCGTTGTTGGTGGAGGCGGTGATGAACCTCGACTGCCACTCCGGGGTGAGCGTCGTATTGATGAAGTCGTAGACCTCTTGGCGCTGGCCGGACTGGGTGAGGATCGCGTTGTCCGTCCACTCCGGCGTCCCCTCGGTGGGGAAGGCCAGCGCGAACGGTGCCCCCTGCTTGATCAGCGCGGGCACCTCGCTGATGTTCTGGCAGTACCCGATGACTCCATCGCCGGAGGCGAAGATGTTCACGGCGTCGTCGAAGCCCTTGGCGATGGTGCGGACCTGGGGGCGCAAGGCGGTGAGCGCCTGGCGGACCTTCTCGAACTCGGCGTCGGTGAGGTTGTACGCGTCCTTGGCACCGACGTAGAGCGCCACCATGGGGATGGTCACGTCTGCGGCGTCGAACATGACGACCTTGCCCTTGTACTGCGGGTCCCACAGGGCCGCCCAGCTGGTGGGTGCCGGCGTCACCTTCGAGGTGTTGTACATGAGCGGCTGGGTGCCCCAGTTGTAGGGGATCCCGTAGAGCGTCGCGTCGATGCTGTTCTTCGTCTTCCAGTCCATGCCTGGCGTGATGTTGCTCGTGTTCGCGACCTTTGACGCGTCGATCGGAGTGACGAGCCCGGCCTTGACGTACCTGGCGATGGTGCCGCTGTCGGAGTAGATGGCGTCCGCCTGGACCGCGCCGGACTGCAGCTTGGCGAACATCTCGTCGCCCGAGCCGACGTTCACGGCGGTCACTTCGACCCCGGTCTTCGCCTTGTAGGCGTCGAGCCACGGCTGGTCGGCGTAGGTCTCCCATGTGAGGAGCGTGATCTTCCCCGTGTTGGCGGCCAGCGTGCTGGAACCGGAGGTCGCGGCACTCGCGCTGCTGCCACTTCCGCTACCAGCACCGCAAGCGCTGAGTGCCGCGGCGCCACCGACCAGCGCTGCGAGCCCGAGGAAGTTCCGGCGTGTCAGCGGCGTCGCTGCAGTTCGACCTGCGGTCGGAGTCTCAGACATCAATATCGCCTCTCGGTTTGTTCGGCTGTGCCGAATGAGGTTTCTCTATGCCGGAAACGTAGGGCGGGTCGAGCGAGCCTGTCAATGGATCGACGGCTACAAGTTGGTTTCGTTGCCGCTGCTAACGTTGCGCTTACGGGCTTCGCCACATGATCCGACGCCATTGCCAGCCCATTGATTGGTCAACTACGGTGTTCGGCATGACCGTTGTTGATTCGTCGCTGCCGAACCAACGAGGACCGGCGCCCGGTGGCAAGTACGAACTGAAGAGTGTGTCGCGCGCACTCCGAT
>Ga0194035_1001413_pt1 | contig 12684 bp, 10 predicted proteins | sample JunL2320m_MetaG_FD_148680 | JGI IMG/M metagenome (GOLD analysis project Ga0194035, IMG submission 148680) | Anoxic zone freshwater microbial communities from boreal shield lake in IISD Experimental Lakes Area, Ontario, Canada - Jun2016-L239-20m | ecosystem: Environmental > Aquatic > Freshwater >...
TCGACCTGCTCGATTGTTTCTCCCAACTGTTTGACCAACCGTTGGCCTGAGCCTGTGAGCCACTTGAGATGCCAACTGGCATACTCCAAATCCTGGATCGAGTAGCGGACGGACTCCACTTCTTCGAGACAGCGAAACCTGGCTCGTTGCAGATCGCGCTGGGTTAGGCCGGCTCTCTTCCATCGAGCCGATCCACCCAGCCCAGACGTCCACGTCGAGAGTCGTTCGAATAGCATCGCTCCCATGGTAAAGGTAAAGGCCGCATGGAGAATGCCTCGGAGCGGGCGCAGGCTGCGGCGCCAGGGGGAATAGAAGATCTGCTGGTTACGGTCACCGTGATACATGACGTACTTGCGGAGTAGGAGATTCAGATGGTGATGGCTGTTTTCATGAATCAGATCGTCGATCAGATCGAGATTGTCCCGGTCGAAGCAGTTGATGAAGGATAGGCCCGGCCTGTGCCGATAACTGAAACTGACAACACCTTTGGCCTTGAGCGGGGCAATCCGTGAGGTCAAGAGTGCGAGAACCTCATGCCCTTCCGGCCAGGCCTCTTGAATGATGGTCCAGGCCTGCTTGATTCGCTTCACCTGCTCGGCTGATGTGGCAGCTACAGTACGAGGCTGACGATTCTTTCCATAGACGAGCGTCGGCCCGGCTGTGACGGCCCCAGACTCAGCTTTCGTTGCCACGACCGGCGACCGGTACGTCCAACTCCACTCCAACCGATTGTCTCGCCTCATGCACAGCGGCGTCACGGTTCGGCCGATCTTCAAGGACAACTCTTGCGGAGAAACTAGAATAACGGCTTGACCGGATGATTGTTTCAGGGCTCTCTTCACCGGGGGAGGGGCCTCACAGAAATCGCCCTCCATCCCAACGGCCATCGTTCCGAACATCTCTGCCCGTTCGACGTTGTGGCCAAGGTGTACCTCTATGGCCCAAGACGGAATCTTGCGAGACGTGCACCATAACATCGGAAGTCCCGGCACGAGACAGAGCGATTCCTGTGTCAGCTCCTGAGTGAGGCGGGTACAGAGTTCGTTGAGTCGCCGTTCGAGTCCCGATGCCTGCGAAAGCCCGCGCGGAAATAGATCATCCAGATAACTGTTCTCGAAGAACTTCTCTTCGCACTCGGCAAATAACTGCGCCGCAAACTCACGGGGGCTCCGTTCCTCTCGAATTTGTTTCAGCAAGTCGATGAAATAGACCAGGTCGTTCAGCGCTTCGATCCAGCCAACCACCTTCCACTGGGAAAAGGTATCCCGTTCGAGTGATTGCCCGAGGAAACGGAAGTACGCCACAGGCAAAGCCAACGATTTTGCAACGTCTGCATATTGGCTTTCCAAATCCAGACAGAGGTCGCCCAGAAGTCGCTTCATCGACAAGCGAAACTCTTCCAGAAGACGAGCCAGTAACGGCACATCGAGCAACGGCATGGAGAACGACGCTCCGAGATGGAGAAAGTTGGCCCGCATGATCCATGAGCGCTTCTGCTGCAATCGCCGATCCGCTACTACGACGAGCCTTCGGCCGGCGGGCTCGCCCCTCGGACCTTCAACGTACTACAAGAGTACGCCTCGAGTCCTCACGGCTCCGCGCGCCGGTCTCGCGACGCGGCTCAGCGATTTCGCGGCGAACCGTCATGAATCATGCAGGCTAGACTCTACCGGAGGAATGGCCGCGCTGCAAGAAGAGCGAGCAGGCGCAGTCTCATGACTGGCAGATGAAGTAGTCGCCGGGGGTTAGCGTGTGAGGGCGCCTATTTTTCTCGGAGTTCCGTGAAAAGCCTTCTTCGGTAAGTACCCAAGTTCATCAAGGCGCAGTTCTTTGACATGCTGCATCACATGATCGCTGAGATCAGTCTGCATGGATGCTTCCTGCTGCGAGGTGGAACCTTTTACTAGTGTGAAAGGCAATTCATCCTTCCAGAGCAGTTGGCCATCGCGATTCATGAGGTACAGATAGAGGCGTCGCGAGTCCTCTGCTTTCCACCCCCAGTCGCTCGGGTGCGAGGGTGAACCGACAGCAACACGACTGACGAGAACCGTATCGACACTGAGGCTCCGCGTGACTTCCTTGGCCAGGGTACTACGATCAATCTCTTCGGCTTTTGCCGAACGTGGACCGATCACGGTGGCTCCTGCCGCAATGCTCACCGGCGTTTCGACACGCAACGCGGTCTCCTCCTGCAACACGGCAGCAAGCCGCGCGCCCATCTCTGGATCGCCCTCAACCGGAAGGACTGCCACGCTCGTCACCTTCAAATTAGGAACAGCATCGCTCGATTGATCCTGCTTCGCCACCCATGATTGCTCAAACGGCTCAAAGGTCACGTTACTGCTCCTCATTGAATTCACTGCTACCGCTGCCACCCAAGCTCCTGCGACGCACCCTTGCAGCAGAAAGGACCCGGTCACAACCAGACTAAGGGTTATGACACGCGTATAATCCCGTCGGTTACCGCTTTGGACCATTCCTAGGCCACAGGCTTTTGTCATAGGGGAGAGTTCCATGACGAGATGCTTCCGCAAGAGAAATGCCTTAATAAAGCGAGCCTCGCACGGCATCCCCAAGCTGTCGAGTTATTTACTATTATCGACAGTCCAACGGAAATATTCCCTGTCAGACCCGCTGAACAGAGGGTCTAAAGCATACAGTTCGGTGAACAAGACTGAACGCCGATGGAGAAGAACGCGTGGGACACCGGAAGGCTGGGAGCAGAACCAAAATTATAGTGAGTACATCTTGATATCACAGCAAGGGATCACCGCTCGTTGATATCGTCAGCCGCGACACCACGGAGTTAGGCAGTCGCGTTATGCGACGTGACGGAGCCGCGGTACTGCCGTTTTTCTCTCGATCAATTGTGTAGCTCCTGACTGTTGGATCATGCGATGTTTCTGAATGAGCGGATCGACAATGTTCCCGCAGGACACACATCGCCACCCTTTCATCCACATTGGAATACTGCTCTCCCGTATGTCGATCAAATTATCTGCCACCATGAACCCGTCACATCTTACGCAATGCATGGAACCCTCCTCTCGTTAACGCTGGAGCCTGTCACCACGACACCGCACCCAATCACTTTCTAAGCCTAGCAGACCTGCGGCCAACCGCTTGCCCGCCTAAGAGAGCAATCGCGATGCCACGGGTGTCGTTGCGACTGCTTGCGTGTTTTCGCAGTGAATCGTAGAGTGCGGATGAACAGCATTCGGCCTTAATCGCTTATAGGTGTCACACATTGGCCCCATGCGGCAAAATTGATCTGGTTACGAGCGATAGCCCAAATGGGAAAACTCCCCTGTGGCCGGTTGGAGGCAAATGGTGGCACTGAACGCAACAGAAATTGCGAAGGTGATAGATGAATGTGCTCAGGCCCTAGCTGAAGGCTGGATTCAAAAGATTTACCAGCCGACAGACCGTACCGTGGTGTTGGAGATTCGCACGCCGGGACAGACCCACCGGCTCCTCATTTCATGCCATCCTGAAACCTCCCGGATTCACGTCATCACGGCGGCCTTTCAGAATCCACCGACACCTCCACCCTTCTGTCAATTTCTCCGCGCCCATCTGCAAGGAGCACGCATCGACCAAGTCGAACAGATTCAAGGAGACCGGATCGTTCAGCTTGCACTGACTGCCAAGGAAGGTTCCTGCAAGTTGGTCGCAGAACTGACAGGCAAGACATCGAATCTCCTCGTACTCGACGACGCTGGCCTAATCCGACGAGACTTGAACGGACTAAAAAATCGTGTGGGACAGCTCTACCATCCTCCCGCTCGCCAGCAACGAGAACGAGGCGCCGCCGACCAGTCGCGATTCAGCCAGAACATCTCAGAAGCCCCATTTTCTCTGTCGGCTGCCGTCGAAGCCCATTACTTCACGGCGGAAGCTACTTCCGTTGTCGAGACCGTGAGGAACACCAGGGCCGGGATTCTCGGAAAATCCATCAAGAAGCTCCGCCGCCGTATTGAGGCATGGCACGAAGACCTTGCAAAGGCAGAAAAATACAAGAACTACGATCGCTATGGCGAACTGATCAAAGCAAACCTCGGAACCATACGTAAGGGTCAGACCGACGTATCCGTAGTGGATTATTTCGATGAGGAGCTCCCCAACCTGACGATCCCACTCGACCAAGCCAAAACTCCCCAGGGCAATATGGACGACTACTTCAAAAAACATCGGAAGCATCTGGCGGCAGAGCGGGAGCTGCTGCCACGTATTGAAGAGGGGCAGAAAGAGCTGGAGACTCTGCGTCAGGAAATGACTGCGATTGAACAGGGAACCTGGCAGCTGCCCGACAAACCTCATCTCACCCCTGTGCGGCCTTTCCCGCGGGCAGGCAAAAGAAAAGATCGTCAGGAACAACGCCAAGGCCCCTTCCGCCGCTTCACCTCATCAGACGGTTTGGCGATCTATGTCGGAAGAAACGCGCGCGAGAACGATGAGCTGACGTTTGGCCTCGCCAAAAGCGAGGACCTCTGGCTGCATGCCCGTGGTACGCCTGGCTCACACGTCGTGGTGCGCTTGGAAAAAGGAAACGATCCGCCGCCTGAGACAATCCGAGACGCCGCCACTCTGGCGCTACTCTACAGCGACTTGAAGAAAAGCGGCAAAGGCGACGTCATCTACACGAGGCGCAAGTGGGTCAAGAAGGCAAAGGGCCAAGCACCAGGGGCTGTGATTGTCACTCAAGAAAAATCGCTGCATGTGAGTCTGGAGAAGAAACGGCTGGATGCGCTCAAAACCCGATCAGTCCACGAGTAACTCGTTTGAATCGCTCACTGCCTTTCCGCTCATTCCCTTACCATGCTATAGTGCCCACATATGGGCACCTCCTCGTCACAGATCGATTCGCTGCGAATTATCAGTGCGCTGCTCGCCTGCAAGGGACTTCACGAGTTCGACCGTACGTTAAGTCAGGAACTAGTCACGGCATTGCCGTGCAACCTTGTGGGATTCTACCTATACAGCGAAATGGCTAACGCGTTCGCTCCCGTTTCAGATCTGCTGATCGATCCCGGCTCCCCCGGCTATCTCATCGGACAACTGCCTGCTGAAGGAACGATGAAAGAAGCCGTAGTCCTACGCGGCCACGCACTTCTGGAAAACAACCTAGCCACTTCGCCTTGGGCGGAAGCGGTTGTCCTGAAAACTGCGCCGTTCCAGACTGCTTCAGTCCTCGCCGCCCCATTGACCGTGGCGCTTCCGGCGGGGAGTCAGCCCCCCCGTACAATCGCGATCATGGCCGCTATCGCCACTGGGAGAGCCGACGCCTATACCGAAGACGATCGGCTGTTTCTCCAACAGCTCGGCGTTCAGTTGGGACCAGTCCTTCACAATGTCCTCGCATCGGAAGAGCGTGACGCGCTCATGGTGATCAACAGCCAGGTTGTCGTCGGCACGATGACGATCGATCAATTCATACCGGTCGTACGAGACATGCTGCACCGCGTCGTGAGACAAGACATGACCGGACTGGTGCGGTTCGTTCAGTCGCCGCAGGGGCCGTGGTTCGACATCGTCTATCGCGATGGCGTCGAGATCGATCTCGCACAGCTCCGGCAATTTCCCTTCGAACGAATGGCTCCGGCGGAAATGATGGCTACAGGGAAACCGCTCCTCATCACAGGACACAACCACACACGTTTCCCTGAACGCTCCTACATCGAATCCGTCGGTATTCTCTCCTGCGTACTCTGCCCCTTGATCGTGCAAGGAGTACCCTATGGATTCTTGGCGATCGGCAGCAAGCGCCGCAATGCATTTTCTGAACGGGACCTCGCATTCGCCGAGCAGATTGGATTTCATCTGTCGCAGGCCATTACAAATTTCACGGCTTATGAGCAGATCCGATCGCTGAAAGAACAACTCGAGCAGGAGAATGTCTATCTGCGCGATGAGATGAAATCCTCGGTCGACTTCAAAACGCTGGTTGGGGAAAGCCCCGCATTACAGAAAACGCTGAAGGCGATCGAGAAGGTCGCGCCGACCAATTCAACGGTGCTCATCACAGGAGAAACGGGCACGGGGAAAGAACTGGTCGCTCAGGCTATTCACCACCTCTCGCCACGGAAAGAGAAACCGTTAATCACGGTGAACTGCGCTGCCCTGCCGCCAACCTTGATCGAGTCCGAACTCTTCGGCCATGAAAAGGGTGCCTTTACGAATGCCACGGCGCGAAAAATGGGCCGCTTCGAGCTTGCGAATGGAGGCACGATCTTCCTGGACGAGATCGGCGATCTGCCGCTCGATCTTCAAGCGAAGTTTCTCCGTGTGCTCGAATTGCAGGAGCTGCAGCGAGTCGGTGGCACGCAGACAATCAAGCTTAATGTGCGCGTGCTCGCCGCGACCAACGTCGATGTGGAACAGGCCGTTAAGAAGGGCCTCTTTCGATCCGATCTCTTTTATCGGCTGAACGTGTTCCCGGTTCGGATTCCCCCGCTCCGAGAACGCCGAGACGATATCCCCGTGCTCGCAAGGCACTTTGTGAAAAAGTATGGCGAACGGCACCGAAAGACCGTCACACGCATCGGCAGCAACACGCTGAAAGCGCTCGCATCGTATGACTGGCCTGGCAACGTGCGCGAGCTTGAGCACGTAATCGAACGAGCTGTGATCGTCAGCCACGGACCGGTTCTGACTGTTGAGGAGTTAGATCAGCCTGCTCATCATGACAGGGCACGCACCCCTCCACGCACGCTGGCCGACGCCGAACGCACCCATATCATCGAGACTCTCGGCCAGACCAACTGGATCCTTGCCGGTACGTACGGAGCAGCAGCCCGCCTTGGAATGAAGCGCTCGACCCTGCAGCATCGGATGAAGAAACTCGGCATTCATCGTCCATCCATCCGCTCCAAATAATCTGCCCATATATCGGCAGCCTTCTGCTCTTCCTGCCAACATATTGGCAGACGTATCGACGTGAATCTCACGGCTCAATCGGGATTCTCTCACTACTCTCTCTTACTTCAGCAACTTGCACATTGTCTATCGTACAGCTCTCACGGCTGGCACTGTCCCTGCTCTATACCTCAGGCATGGACCATCACACATCTCTAACTCCTGAAGACCTGAGCCGTACCATCGAAGACTACTTCGTTGAACGGCAAGCCGAGCTGCTTCCATCCGGCGAACAGACAACAGACGGAAAACGGTTTTCTTGGTGCGGCGACGTACTGGAATTCCTCACCGAAGGGCTTGCTGAGCGTCTCGCTTCCAGAGGCATCACCTTTTCGAAATCCTTCCCTGGCCCCTTTAGGCTCATGGATGAAGACCAACTGGCGAGCGGCAACCATGTGCGGCGCTTCTGGACGATGGCGCTCGACCATGGCTGCCCCATCGCCCGACTCTGCACCTACTTCTTTCATCGGCATGACCAGGTGTTGCTGCCGCAACCGCCCCGCGTCGTGGCCTATCCTCCAGACCATCTAGAAACCGAGGCGGCTGAATGAACTACATCGCTCTCAAAATGCTTTTCGGCGATCGCGCCAAGTACCTCATGCTGCTGTGCGGCTTAACCTTCGCCGTGATGCTGATCGTCCAGCAGGGTTCTATTTTCTGGGGCCTCATGATCTGGTCCCAGTCCAGCATCAGCAATATCAACGTGCCGATTTGGGTCACCGATCCAGGCATCGCACAAGTCGATGAAGTCAAACCGATCGCCGGCACCGCCGTCGATCGCGTCCGCAGCGTCCCCGGCGTGGAATGGGCCGTGCCTCTCTTCAAAGGGCTCCTGCGAGCTCGTCTCTCGAACGGGGAATACCATCAGATCACATTGGCCGGGCTGGAATCTTCCAGCCTCATCGGACGTCCAGCCGAAGTCCTGGAAGGCCGGTTCGAGGACATTTTACAGCCGGATGCCGTCGCGCTAGATCAGTGGGCGGTTGAACGGATGGGAGGCCCCGACGTCATTAAGGTCGGCACGATATTCGAACTCAATGACAAGTTGGCCCGCGTCGTCGCCATTGCCAAGACACAAAAGAGCTTCACGAATATTCCAGTGATCTACACTACCTATGAACGCGCCATCCGTTATGTGCCACGCGAGCGCCGGATCCTTTCCTATGTCCTGGCCAAACCCAAAGATGGGGTCCCTATCGAAGAAGTGACCAAGCGCATCCACGAACAGACCGGCCTGGGCGCGTTCACGGCGGAAGAGTTCGGCTGGAAAACCATCGGCTGGGTGCTGAAGAACACCGGCATCGGCATCAACTTCGGCACCACTATTCTTCTGGGATTTATCGTCGGAATGGCCATTTCCGGACAGACCTTTTACCTCTTCACAGTCGAAAACCTCCGGCAGTTCGGCGCGCTCAAGGCGATGGGCGCTTCGACCTTCACGTTGGCGAGGATGATTCTCTTACAAGCGTTCACCGTAGGTCTGACCGGTTATGGCGTCGGCATCGGACTCGCCACGCTGTTTGGGTATTTGACGGCACGGGGCGGCGGATTGCCCTTCGTCGAAACCTGGCAGTTACTGCTCCTCGTGCTGGTAGGGCTCCTGGCCATCTGTACCTTCTCAGCCCTGATTAGTATCGTCAAACTCGCCCGGCTTGAACCGGCGATTGTCTTTCGGTGAGCGCAATGGACGACCACACAGAACCTGCGGCAGTCCGCGCACGCAACATCGTCAAATCGTTCGGTACCGGCGACACCAAAGTCACGGTGCTCAATGGTATCGATCTCGACATCTATCTGGGCGAAATGCTGTTGCTGGTCGGAGAATCGGGCGGCGGAAAAACTACCCTCTTGTCCGCCATCGCCGGCATCCTCGACATCGATGACGGCGACATCGACGTGCTGGGTGTGCCGCTCAGCCAACTGCCGGCAGGCAAACGCACGACGTTCCGGGGCCAAACGATGGGGTTTATCTATCAACAGTTCAATCTGCTGCCGACACTGACTGCCGCCGAGAATGTGGCGGTGCCCCTCCTGATCCAAAAGATCGGACGCTCCGAGGCCTTGCGACGAGCACGAGCCATGCTCGAACGCGTCGGCCTCAGTGACCGGGCAGCGTTCCTGCCCAAGAACTTGTCCGGTGGCCAGCAACAGCGAGTGGCCATCGCCAGGGCTCTGGTCAACGAACCGCGCCTTCTGATCTGTGACGAACCGACCGCTGCGTTGGACGGCCCGAACGGACAAAAGATTATGGAGATCCTTCGCGAAGTAGGGCGCTCGCCATCCCGCTCCGTCATTGTGGTAACACACGATAGCCGCATCTTTCACTTCGGCGACCGCATGGCCCATTTAACGGATGGACGGATTGTCAGCATCGAACCGATCTCACGCGAGGGAACGGCATGATCATCATGAAACGATTGAGTGTCTGGCTGGCCCTTGCCGGTGTGGGGTTTGCGGCTTGGACTCTCATCGGGGCCAACAAGACAGAGCCGATGCCGACGCCGATCTCAGAGCCCCCACGGTCGCCGTACGAACAGACCGTCGCCGCATCCGGCATTATCGAAGCCGTGAATGAAAATGTCCGCATTGCCCCACCGACCGCCGGGCTGATTACCAAAATGTTCGTGGTAGCAGGCGATCAGGTCACGGAGCAGGCGCCGCTCTTTCAGCTAGACGATCGCGATCTGCGCGCCCAGTTACTGAGTCGAGAGGCTGCCATTCCTCCCCTGCAATCCCAAATCGACGAACAAAAGTACCGGATCGGAGATCTCGACACACAATGGCGGCGGCTCAAGTCGGTACACGATGAACGAGCCGTCAGCGACGATGACCTCAAACGCACTTGGTACGCGCTCGAAATGGCGAAACGCAGCTTGCAACGTTTCGATGCAAATCTGAAACAGGCCATCGCCCACCGAGACGAGATCACGCTCCTGCTCGACCGCCTAACCGTCCGTGCTCCGCGTAACGGAACAGTCTTGCAGGTCAATGTTCGAGCGGGAGAGTACGCGACTCCGGGATCGAGCGAGCCGCTCATGCTGCTTGGCGAAACCCAGCGGCTGCAAATCCGGGCCGACGTCGACGAGGTGAATGCACCGATGGTTGCGCCACAAGCAGCAGCAGTGGCCTCCCTCAAATCGATGGCCGGTATGAAAATTCCGCTGACCTTCGTCCGCATCGAGCCCTATGTCGTTCCCAAGAAATCACTGACAGGGGAAAACATTGAACGAGTCGATACGAGAGTGCTCCAGATCATTTACCGGTTCGATCGCCCGCCGTTCCCCGTCTATGCCGGGCAGCAGGTGGATGTCTTTATCGAGCGACGGGCTTCGAACAACCGCGAACGCGTGCAACCCTCATCGATTCCCCCACCACAGGATAAGACACAATGAGCGCCACGGCTAACCGTCTCGCAATGATGATGGTAATTCTGCTCCTCTCGTCCTGTGTGCAAGGGCAGGACTACCGACGCCCGTCGGTGGACGTGCCTGACGGCTGGTCACGCATGACCAACACCACCGATACCTCGATTGCGTTAGATCACCAGCCGGAGGCCGAGTGGTGGAAGACCTTTCAGAATGACGAACTCAGCGGGCTGATCGAACGAGCCCTACAGCAGAATCATGATGTCAAACGGGCGGTCGCCCGGGTCCTCGAAGGGCGCGCCTCCGTCATGTCGGCTGCCGCCGGCCTCTATCCTCAAATAAATCTCTCCAGTAGTTACAGCAACATCGCCGTGTCCAAGAACACGTTCGCCGGCTTGGGACTGGCGACCGGACAACGACCGAGTCCACAGACATTTGCCACCCCTGGAACGAACTTCGAACTCTGGAACAGCGCTTTGGATCTCCGGTGGGAAATAGATTTCTGGGGCCGTATTCGACGGGGTCGTGAAGCGGCGGCGGCTGACGCCCAGGCTATCGAACAGGATGCCCGTGCCGTCGCGCTATCGTTGATCAGCGATGTAGGCCAGTCCTACTTCCGGATCAGGGAACTCGACGAGCAGCTGGACATCGCCAAGCGGACCCTAGCCGTCCGGCAAGAGTATCTGGAGATTATCAAAAAACGCGCTTCCGTCGGCTTGGCTTCCGATTTCGACGTGAAACGCACTGAAGTGTTGGTTGCTGAAGCGGCGGGCATCATTCCGGATCTAGCGAGAACTCGAGCCGTGGAGTCGCACCGACTGGAGGTGCTGAACGGAATGTCTCCGGGATCGCTTGACCTTCACAGCAAACCGCTCCGTGCTGTCGTCATTCAGCCGAACATTCCAGTTGGGCTTCCCTCTCAACTTCTGGAACGGCGCCCGGATATTCTCCAGGCGGAAGCTACCCTTATGGCCTCTAACGCCCGCATCGGCCAGGCCCGCGCCTATTTTTTCCCCACTCTGGCCATTACCGGCCAAGGCGGCCTACAAAGTATCGAGTTTTCCAATTGGTTTACCGGCAACAGCTCGAACTACAGCATCGGTCCGTCGATTACCCTGCCGATCTTCCAAGGAGGGACCAACCTCGCTCGGTTGGATTCAGCAGAATCGCGTCATGTGCAGATGCTGGAGAATTACCAGCAGACTATTTTACAGGCGTTTCGAGAAGTCGCAGACTTACTGACTTCCCTAAGCGCGAGGGCGGAACAGCTCGCACGACAGCGTGAGCAACTCTCTGCTGCACAGGAATCCGTACGCTTAGCCGACATTCGATACCGCAAGGGCCTGGTCACGTATTTGGATGTGCTAGAGGCGCAGAGGACAGCACTGGCAGCAGAGACCCAACTGGTCCTCACTGAACGCACTCGCTTGACGGATATGGTCAGCCTCTTTAAAGCGCTGGGAGGAGGATGGACCATGTAGCTATGAACGTGAATAATCTCGCCATCGACCCTGTCCGGTACTATGCTGTTCTCAAGGCAGGCATACCATGTCAGGACAGCATAATATTGTGCCTCAATCCCATTCCCCTACCATCCTGCTGGTCGATGACGAGCCGTCCATCACGATGCTGTGCAGGACGATACTTCAGCAGGCAGGCTTTTCGGTCCTCGATGCCGATGGCAGTTCAGAGGCACTCAAAATCTGCACACAGCACGAAGGGCCTATCGATCTCCTGCTCACAGACCTCATCCTCCCTCCTCCAGGCTTTCAATTGGTCTCAAGCTCCAATCAATTCCCCCATGTACATGGCCACGAGCTGGCCATCCGCGCACTCCGCATACGGAAAAATCTGCGAATAATCCTCATGTCCGGCAATATCGACAAGGACTTGGCAGGATACGGCATACGCCGGGGGAGTCTCCCATTTCTCGCCAAACCATTTGAGCTCCAAGCCCTGGTGACACTGGTGCGACAGATTCTCAAAGCGCCTCCGCCTTCGATCGAGAGTCTGGCGATAGGCCCTCCCGAAACTCCAACGGTCGGGGATGGGTGGGTTGATTAGCTGACGGCGACCACCTCTCGTCCCGCGACAACACGTAAAAAAATGGGCTGCTATCTTGACGATACCAGCCCCCGTTGGTATTCGTTGTGGTCGCGGGTACAGACTACCAGCGATCGCGCTTACCGCCGCCGGCACCACCACGGCCACCACCACCGCCGGTGCGAGGCTCCTGAGGACGCGCTTCATTCACCGTTAAGGTCCGGCCACCCATATCTGCACCATTGAGAGCGGTAATAGCCGCCTGCGCTTCTGCATCCGAAGACATTTCGACGAAGCCGAATCCACGTGACTGTCCCGTGAACTTGTCCGTGATGATCCGCGCGGAAGCGACAGCGCCATG
>Ga0194035_1001414_pt1 | contig 12683 bp, 11 predicted proteins | sample JunL2320m_MetaG_FD_148680 | JGI IMG/M metagenome (GOLD analysis project Ga0194035, IMG submission 148680) | Anoxic zone freshwater microbial communities from boreal shield lake in IISD Experimental Lakes Area, Ontario, Canada - Jun2016-L239-20m | ecosystem: Environmental > Aquatic > Freshwater >...
ATAGAGTGCTGCATTTTCAATCGCTGTTGAGACTTTGCTTCTCAGCAGATTCACGAACGAGGTAATCTCAGACACCGTATCAATGGATGTGGGGTAATCAACAATCAAGACAGCTTTTTTTGATGCAGCAAACGGAACAGCAAAGCTCAAGACCCCCCTGTGTCAGGAAAGATGTCGCGTCCAGCTATAACCCTGGATTGCTAGGGATATCACATGGGACAGACAGTAAGAGTAGCCAGATCAGAAGCATTTAAACAAATGGCAGTAAAAAGGTATTTGTTACGTAAAAACAAGACAGTAGAAGAGATTCAATCTGAACTTGGGATTTCATCAGGCAGCCTTTATCGGTGGCTGAAAAAATATAGTGGATATGATAACATTGCAGACATGCATCAATCAGGAAAACGCCCACAAGATCGAAGCGCTCAAGAAAAAATGAAGGCTTGTTTGCAGTTTGCAGAGCTTTCAGGAGATTCACAGGGTGAGTTTTTGCGTAAAGAAGGCTTGTCCAGTAGCAACATAGAGCAGTGGCAAAAACGTTGTTTAGAGGCTCTTTCGTCCTCGAGAGAAAACATTGTGTCGCGGTCAGATTTTAATCATGCACAGCAACGAATTAAAGATTTAGAACGTGACTTATCCAGAAAGAATAAGGCATTGGCAGAGACAGCAGCTCTTTTGGTCCTTAAAAAAAAAGCAAACTTTCTCTGGGGGGACGAGGCTGCCGAGTCAGCTTAGTCGATCGTCAAAGCTGCATTGAGCTGATTCAGGAAGCCAACAAGTCTGGAGCTTCCAGGGCCGCCGCCTGCCAGCTTTTAGGCTTAACGCTGCGTACTTTGCAGCGCTGGGAACAAAAGCCTGAAGGAGACGCCCGCAAAGGCCCTAAGGCGCGCCCGGCCAATGCCTTGAGTGTTCAAGAGACGGCTCTTATTGTCAGTATTTCTAATTCTGAAGCCTATCGAGATTTAAATCCTCACCAGATTATCGTGACGCTGGCTGATAAACGTGAATATGTTGCTTCTGAAAGCAGCTTTTATCGTGTTTTGAAAAAGAATAATTTGTTGGTCCATCGTTCAAAAAGTAAACCAAAAACCAGACATGCTCCTCGAGAACTTGTTGCTACTGGGCCTAACCAAGTATGGAGTTGGGATATCACTTATTTACCAAGCCCAATTCGAGGAGTCTATTTTTATCTTTATCTGATCGAAGACATTTTCAGCCGCATGATTGTGGGTTGGCGTATTGAGGAACGTGAATCAGCTACACTGTCAGCAGAGTTGGTTGCAATATGCTGCAGGAAGCACAAGATTGCACGCAATCAAATCAGTCTTCATGCGGACAATGGTGGTCCTATGAAAGGCGCGACGATGCTGGGTACGCTTGGCAGGCTCGGCATAAATCCTTCTTTTAGTCGACCATCTGTTAGCAATGACAATCCTTTTTCTGAGTCTTTATTTAAGACCGTAAAATACAATCAAACTTTCCCAGATTACTTCGAGAAGATCCAGACATCACGCCTTTGGATGGCAGGTTTTGAAACTTGGTACAATCAAGAACATAAACACAGTAAAATCAGCTATGTAACGCCATTTTCAAGACATTATGGGCTTGATGCAGTAATCTTACGGAATCGTCATGATATCTATGAATTGGCAAAAAAAGAACATCCTTATCGCTGGTCAAAAGAAACCCGAAACTGGGAACGTATAGAAACAGTTATTTTAAATCCAGGCAAGAAAAAGAAAGATTTAGTTCACTAATTTGCAGAGAAATCTGAGTTTCCGCAAATTTTAATTTTAAATTATGCGACAACTATCTTGACACATACCGAAACAGAACTGATGAAAGCAGCCAGTACAAAATTACAGGCTTCTGAGTCATAGGCCGTCAAATAGCGCAGCGGTGTTGGAAGACTTAATACCCACTGCCTGGTCGGTATATTCGGAATGACTGAATCAACGATGTGGGCAGCTGTTTCTGCCATACGACGAGCCATACAGCTGGGACAAAAGCCCCTTCGCTTGCAAGAAAATGCCACGAGACGATCAAACTGGCACTCTTTGCAGTAAACCCTTGCAAAACCGTGTGCCAGGATGCCGCAGCGCAAAAAAGACTCAAATTCTCTCCTGATGAAAAATGGGATGGTGCGATCTGAGGCATCGCACTGATCAAAAAAAGTCAGCATATTATTTTGAACTATTTGATAGAGCAGAGTCTTTTCAGGTTCGTGGCGATTATATTCGGCCTGATTATCAAGAGGCTTGAATGCACAATTGGTCACCGGGTTCATGCCACGGGAGCCTGAGCATCATGAATATTTTCAGGTCTCTCCACCAGGAGCTATAGCAATCAGGACCACAATTTGCCTAGAATCGCGGCGAAATCGAAGGTTAAAGCGTTAGTTTTTGCATATCCTCATGACGTTCTTTGTCTAAACTATGGACATAACGCCGTGTGGTTTGGTCGTTTTCATGTCGGTGATTGGCTTTAATATGCGTAAAGCGAATCCCGACTCTGTCTTGCATCGAAGCGGAGTGATGCCTGAGCCAATGCGGCGATAGTTTTTCTAGTTTTTTGATGCCTGTTTGAATCGCTAAGTTTTTTATTAACACACTCATCTGACGTGTACTTAAAGAACCAGAAGAACGCCAAGAGGGAATCAGGGGATATTTTTCATCCGGTTCTGGTAACTCTGAGAGTCTTAGCTGTCTTCTAAAAACTTTAAGTTCTTCTAGTAAGTAGTTATTTACTGGAATCTTGGCTGCTTTATCGCCTTTGCCTGTGACGAAGAACCACCAATCACCGTGTACTTGCCTGAAATCTCCAAAAGTATGATGGGCAACTTCTTCAATTCGAAGTCCCAACAAGAATAAAATCGAAATCAAAAATCGCAAGCGTGCTTTATCTAGGTTTTCCGGTAGGTTATGTAAAGCTTGCAAGAAAGCTTCCCAGTCTGAATCTTCTAAGATGCGCTCTGTTTGTATGACCGGTGCAAAGCGGTTTAGTTTGCGACGCATAAGCGAGATAGGATTGAAATCTAAATAGGCTGCCTGAACTAAGTAACTTAAAAGCGAGTCGATAATAGCAATGGCTGTTTTTTGAGCAGATGCGCTTAAGGGCCCCACAAAAGGCTTCCAAGTTTTATCTTTGCTTTTAGGTCCACACCAAAAGTCTCTCGGTTGAGGATTTTCTAAAAATTTAAAATAATCTTCAAAATCTTGTCTATCTAAAGAAGAAAAAGCTTTTTTTTGTTGAATCAAAGCCCATAGAAGCAAGCGCTCAGATTCTTTTTTGTAGGCTCTGTGGGTGGTTGTCTTATGAGTATATTCAGCAAGCCAGGCATTAATCGCTTCTCGGTCATTTTGGGCTTTAATCTGGCACGGCCTGGTTTGGCAGCGGTTGTTGCCGGCACTGAGAGAGGGATTTAAAGTCAGAGCATGCTGCATGCTGCTTAATTTAGAGGAATAAAGATTTTGGTACAAGCGGTCTACCGATTAAATAACTTGATTTATAATCGATTGATCGATTATAAGTGTTTAACGTTGCAGACTCTACGTTTTCTTTTAATACTGCATTGACAACGTTTTCAATTTAGATACCATGGAAAAATGTTAAAAATTGCTATTTTATTGCTGTTGATTGCAGGAATTTCTTTTGCTGATAACTCTAAAACTTATACTCTCTGGAGTTCGGCTCACACCCAAGAATATATTACTATGGTTAAAGAATTTAAACCTGCCATCAAAAGAATGTTTCTAAGCATACTTCCTTCAGAAGATAAATCAGTTCTAGAAATCGGTAGCGGACCCCTTGGAGGAGTTCTACACTATCTTGGGAAAGATCTGGTAAATATTACTCCCACTGAGGCCAATCCAGAATCTTATTTAAGACTGAAGAAGAGTTACCCAAGAGCAATACAAACATCTGCTCAGAATTTAAGCACTAACATAAAAGAAAGATACGACACAATTCTTTTATCCAACGTGATGGATTGTATCATGTCTGGAGATGAAGAGGATATCAAAAATGCATTCCGTGAGATGAAGAAAGCTCTGAATCCTGGTGGGAAGATATTAATCATCCAGTATTATAGCCCTGAGAGCCATTTTGTGGCCAAGTTTGTTCAGTCAATGCATGAAGAAAATGAGATGTTCTTCACCCCATATGTACGAGCTGTTCAGATGGGAGATATATTGTTCCCTGAAACTGCTCTTATTTTTACTAAGAAGAAAACAAAATTTCAGCATTACAGTGGTGAATCTGCACAAGATTTTTTGAAGATAATGAAAAACCAAGCAAAATTCACCCAATTGGCCTTGAACACGTATGAGATAAAAAATCTTGAAAATGATTACATCGAAGACGATGACTTAGAGATGACTTTTTCAGAAATTTTTACTTCTTCTATTAAAAGATATGCTGAATTAACAGGTTATCGATTCCTCAAGGGTGAACAAAAACTTTCGCTAGTATCCCTCAATGGTGCTCCTGCATCTTATCCAGACTGTACTGTTTTCGTATATATCAATTCGAAAAAATGTGACTCGGTTGCAGGTAAAAAACTTCTAAAGTTGGTGTATAACGTTGTAATACTTGAACCTAAAGAGGAGGCAAGCTTTTCTTTGTCTTCGGAGTTTTAGGCTTTAACTTCTTAAGTAAGCTTGTTAATTTCTGAAATTCTTTCTTGAGAACTAGTTCTTGCTGTTTGTTGTTTCGTTTTTGAAGAGTTTCTAAATCACGAACAAGCTTTTTATTCTGGGCTTCAGCCTGAATTTTAAGATCTCTTTCTACTCGGCTTTCTAGTTTAGCTTTATTAATTTCATCGCTTAACAGATGCCCCTGTTCTTTGAGTTGCTTTTCAAGCTTGTTAATTTGGGCCGTATAAGTGCCTTTGAGCTCAGAAAGCAAGAGCTCTAATCCTTCTTGGCGTATTTTAAAGGCTTTGTTTTGCTGCTGTTCTTCGGTTAGATTTTTTCTGAGCAGCTCTAAGCTGATTTCTAGCCCTTCTGCCTCTATATGTAACGCTTCATGTTTTTCTTGCAAGTTTTCTAAGCCTACAACTAATTCTTGATTTTGCTTAGTCAAAGCCTCTAATTGAGCCGTAGAATCACACTGAATTGCTGTAATCTTTTGTTGGGCTTCATTTTTGATTTGTTCGTAAACCAAACTGACAGCTCGGCTAATTGGATCTGCTACTTCAACTGTTTGGGCCAGGCTTTTTTCTGAAATGCCCCGGCTTTCTTTCCAGCTGGTCCGATATTTGTAAATCTCATTGGGGCTGCCTTTCTTGTAACCCAATTTAACTAGCTGATCGCGTATTGAATCGCCTTTCAGCCCTTCTAAGCTTGCATTTAAGGCCCACAGATCATCGCAGGCTTGCCAGACTTCATTCTCTCTTCGTGTTTTTGGTGCGTCCATAAGCCTTTTTAGCACATGTTTTGAGTAAAAAGCAAGATCATAGTATGTCGTAGTATTAAATAGTATGATTAGTTTAAATACGAATTACGCTGATAACAGACATTATCAGAAGCATGAGGGCTGGCTAGATTAAAAAAAACAGTAGAGACTTTAAAAGTTGAATCAAACAACCTGTTCATGGCAAACTGGAATTATGTTCAAAGCACAAACGCTCATTCTGTCCATATTCTTGTTGTTAGTAATCAGCTGTGGCAGCAACTCTAATCTCAAACCCACTCTCTCTAAACAAGAAGCTCTTCAGGCTTGTTATTCAGCCAATTGTTCAGGTGCAAGCGCTGCTGATATGAAAATAAAATGCGATCTTTATGAACTAACTATTGCTGCGACAGCACTTCTTGATAAAAATCAAGCATGCACCAATGTTCGCATTTCAGTAGGGCTTAGCTGCTTAGCAACAACCTGTAGCGCGGGTTCCTCGGAACAAAGCAACTGTCTTAACAGCTACAACGACACCATTGACTCTGCTTGCCAATGAGCTTCTTATTCTAGACTTGTGGCTTCAAACAAAGCGGAACCTAGCCTTATCCAGGTTGCACCATATTGTATGGCTTCTGGGTAATCATCGCTCATTCCCATGGAGAGTTCGGGATAATTTGGATTTTGCAAAGCTTGCATTTGAGCGAACCAATTTTTTCTCTCTCCTTGGAGCGGCAAAATAGCCATTAATCCTAAAAGTTTTAATTTGGGAAGTTCTAAAATAGCCTCAGCCAAATTAGAAATCTCTTTAGGAAATACACCGCCTCTGTGTTTTTCTTGGCTCAAATTGACTTGGATAAATACCAGTAATCTGTCGTGAGGAGTATGCTCAACCAAAAGCTTGGCATGTTTTAAGCTGGATAAACTATGAATATAGTGAGCTTGTGAGATAAGCTTAATCTTATTGCTCTGAATTTGGCCAATAAAATGCCAACGAATCTCAGGGCAACAGAGTTTGAGAGTCTCTTGTTTGAGTTTAAATTCTTCAGCATAGTTTTCCCCAAAGTCACGCTGACCTAGATCATAAAGCGCTTGAATCATTGCGATAGGCTGCCCTTTGGAAACAGCTAATAATTGTGGACCCATAGCTTCTTCTTAGCGATTTAAGAGCAAATACGCTACTGCCTGTCTCTAAATCTTCTTGAAAAACAGTTCAGGGGTAAACTCATTCTGTTAATATGGTGCTGGAAGAGCAGAGGAATTTTATGATAATTGGAAACAGGGCAGAGTTTTCTCCAAAATTGATCGAAGAACATGAGAATCAGACAAGCCAAATAGACATATTTGATACTAAACCGATTACACCTGTTTCAGATAAACCTGTTTTAGTGGTTGGGATGGGTCCTGCAGGTTTGGCAACAGCAATCGAAGCAGCGCGTGCAGGTAAATCAGTGACCATATTTGATAATCGAACAGATTATACGCGCTTGCAACGTGTCGGATTAAATCCTGCTTCTGCTGTCTATCTTCAGAAATTAAAAGAAGGTACTACTAATGAAACAGTCAATAAACTTCATGACAAGTTTATTAAAGATACAAATAAAGTTGAGATTAAAGATCTTCAGAGATTTCTGGAGGAAGCAATCAAGCATACTCCAGAATTAAGTTCTCTGATTACAATTAAAAAAGGTAATTCTAGTCTCAGTAGTATCTCTGGAGAAAATCAAACAGCTACTTTTTCTTCTAACGGAAAATCAGAACAAATGAAATTTAGTCACGTTGTCGATGCAACTGGCGGGCGAGGTCTATCTGGACTTGATTCCACTGGGGCAGAAAAACGCATTTTATTACCTATTCAGCCTCGTCAAGAAGAGCAGGGAAGTGTTACCTTAAATACACTCGAGACTCCAATTGATGGAAAAAATTTGCGAACACTTAAGCAAGGTGATTTAGCTGTATTGAAAACATTGGGCTGGGACAAGCCTTATCTGCCTGATGTGTTTGTGTTTTCTAATTCAAAAGGTACTAAGCATTATATCGCAGGAGAGATCCCTCCGTCAATTTTATACGTAACGGACAAAAATATTCAGCGCATACAAATGCAAAAATGGGGCGAAGCTATTTTGCGCTTAAGATACAGTATTTCAGAATCGGTTGCGGTGACACAGTATGGAAGCAATAAGACTGGACTACGAGTGGAGGCAAAGAAGAAAATGGCAACCACAGTTTTTCCAGCGAAACTCAGTTATTCAAGAGAAGCAGCAGAGCCTCTTTCAGGTGGTGGTGTTTTAGCTCGAGTGGGTGACGCTAGCTTGAGTGCCAATTTTTATTTGGCACATGGCGCCAATGACGCGATCGCTGATGCCGTTGTTTTCGGTAAATCGCTGCTAGATAAATCAGGTTTTGATGTGATGAAATTTAATGAATATCAATTTTCTCGTAGAGCTCTTGTTGAAAAAAGAATGCTGTTAAGAAAAGATACAGCCAAAAAAACTTATGAGGCAACACAAGAAAACATGAAAACAGAAAAAGATAACTTGATGAAATCAATACAAGAAAATGAAAGCAATTTCAGAATAAATCTTTTACTGCCCGTAGTTGCTCATTTTAAAGTATTCGCAACAGATCTCGGTGCAGAAGATATGAAAAAAGAGCTTGAAGAGTTAGATCCAACTAACATTGATACAACACTGATGCATCTATTGATTATGAGCGGTGAACTTGAATCAAAAATAGATGAAAATGAATGCCACACATTAGCGGCAGATGTTTTAGAGGTATCTGCTCAACGACGAACTCAACTTCGAGAAATTCGTTTGTCTATTATAGAACTCAGAGATAAGATTCAATCTGCAGCTCAAAAGAATGCAATTGAGCGATCAGATCATGAGAAGCAACAACAGTTATTAGAAGTTGATATTGCTAAATATGATGCGCTGTTGGCAAGTCATTAAAACATGCTGTCTGGTAGAATTTGATTGAAATCGTCAGAAACATTGTGATACTTTTATTGTAGGAGTAAATCTAATGAGAAAATCCATTGTAAAACTTAGTTTATTGGTCGTTTTGTTCTCAGGATGTGGTAGTTCTACGCCTGGCAAGAGCAATAATCCAGTCCTACAAGCAATTATTACGGATTTTGCTCAAATTGAGAAGTCTTGTTCCAATAATCCATCTCGTTCTGCCGAGGTAAAGACCGCTACACAGGGACAGGTTGACACCGTTGAAGGAAGTTGCTCCACCATCGAACTAAGTGCAATTAGGGCCGACATGGATTGCCAAGTAAAATCTTGCAAGAGCGGTAGTGGTAGCGGTAATTCTTGCTCCCCCACTTTTCTTTCGAACAACTGTGCTAATGCGATTAAAAACGCTTTCGAAAACTAGAGCCTAACGGACTCGCTTTAACTCAGCAAGATTGAAAACTCAGTAGACAAGACTCCGGAAATGGCGTACAAAACTGGAGTCTGGTCTATTTTTTGGAGTTTTATGTTTGATAGATTGCTTAACCTCTCGAAATCACAGCACTTATTTTTGTTTGGTGCTAGGGGAACAGGAAAGAGTACCCTGCTCAAATCATCCTTGAAACCAGAAGAAACGCTTATTTTGGATCTATTAAGCTCCCAACTGGAAAGTCGTTTTTTGCGAAATCCAGATTCTCTGCGCGAAATTGTTCATGCGTTACCTGATAAAGTTAATACAGTTGTGATCGATGAAATTCAGAAAGTTCCCCGCTTGTTAGATGTAGTGCATGCTCTAATTGAGGAGAAACGAAAACGCTTTGTTCTCACGGGTTCCAGTGCTCGTAAATTGAAACGGGGAAGTGCAAATCTGTTAGCGGGTAGAGCATTTGTTTATCATTTGTTTCCTTTGTCTATTTTAGAAGTTGGAACCCAATTTAACCTGTTAGAAACTTTGCAATTTGGCCAGCTGCCTAAATTGTTTGAATTGAACAATAGTCAGGATAAAACTGAATTCTTAATGGCCTATGCGCATACTTATATCAAAGAAGAGATTTTTTCCGAACAATTTGTCAAATTATTGGATCCTTTTAGAAGATTTATTGAGGTCGCTGCTCAATCAAATGGCAAAATTATTAATGTTGCAAATATTGCTAAAGATGTAGGTGTCGATGATAAGACGGTTAAATCTTATTTTTCGATTTTAGAAGATACCTTGATAGGCTTTATGCTGGAACCTTTTCAGAATTCCTTCAGAAAGAGACTCAGTCAAAAACCCAAGTTCTATTTTTTTGACCTAGGTGTCACCAGGGCTTTATCTTATATGCTCACCGTACCTTTGACTCCAAGAACCAAAGCCTTTGGAGATGCATTTGAACATTTTATTATTTTAGAATGTATCAAATTAGCTTCCTATTTCAGATTAATGTATCGATTTTCATATGTACATACGAAAGATGATGCTGAAATCGACTTAATCGTTGAAAGACCAGGGAAGCCTCTCTTATGTATTGAAATCAAAAGCTCCGAAATAGTGAATGAAGAGGATTTGCGTTCGCTGATTTATCTCACGAGAGATCTTCCTAATTCTGAAGCTGTGTGTTTCTGCAATGAACCAATGAAAAGAAAAATTGGAGATGTAACGGTTGTTCCTTGGCGTGAAGGGCTTGTAGAGTATTTTAAGACCACCTGACATCAACATTAATTTCTATTCAGGAGCAAATAAGCCACTGCCTGTCTGGCAGAAGACGAATTATAACCCAACTTAAGCAGATTCTCTTTCAGGGTCTTGCCTAATTCTTGATCTTTTTCATCAATATTTTGAATATCGCCTTCTTCTATTTTGAGATAACAATCTTGAATATGGGTAACAGTCTTGGTTTGTTTGGCGTAGTAATCTTCTTTGATACGCTTTAAGTGGCCTCCAAAAAGCGTATAATAATCAACAGGTTGGTCAGGCTGTTCTAATCTAAAAGCACCGACACGAGTAATCAGTGAGTTTCGAAACTCTTCTGGACTTTCAAGGCGTGCTATCAAAATATTCTCAACTTGATGCATGACATCTGAATCTGGGTCCACCATCTTGCCAGTCATTGGGTTTAAAATTTTTTCCCGTTTGGTCCAAGCAGAAACATGTCTCACGTAACGCTCAAACAAATCAAAATGTGAATCAGGCTCGATCAAACCCAAGGAGTTCTTAATCTCTTCGTCTAATTGCTTGATATAATATCGCCGAACTACTTGAATTAAGCTCTCTGGATTACGATAGTCTTTGATGCTCTCTCGTCTTAAAAAATCATAAGAAGAACGCTCACGTGTCAGATTTTGCAACTCTTCTAATACTGCCACAGGTGATAAGTGGTCGAAATTTTTGTTTTGGCCAGCATTTAACAAAATCATCCGGATTTCACGAGGTGAGGCCCCAAAGCGACCCTCGTATTCTAAATCATCTGCATATTGTCTAAATAAAACTGGGATTAATTTTTTTAAGTCTTTGGCTTCTTTTTGAGTTAAGCGCTCCGGGATAGTTCCCGTGTCATAAAGCTCTAATTTCTCTAAGGGACTTAGATTTCTCAAAATATCATCTTGAGACTCTGTCAGTTGACCCAATTTAGGAGCTTCTAAGCGTGTCAAAACAGCCCATCTCGCTGCTATTTCTAAACTGTGCGGTGCAATATGTGTCCCAGCAAGTGCTTTAGGAATTTGATTTTCATAGATTTTGACTTCGTCCGAAAATCTGAGCAAGTAGGGCACTTTAATTAACTCAAAGCGACCCTTGAAAGATTGCCAATCAGGATATTCTCTAAATGCATTTAAATGCAACTCATTCGAAGAAGCGATAATTAAGCTATCTAAAAACAAAGAAAGTACGTCTAGGCTGGCCTGAGCTTGCTCTGTCGCTACCAATAAATATTTCCAAGATTCTATGGGCCTTTTTAATAAATCGTTATATTCTAACAAACCTCGATGACCATCTGCTAGAGCTCCGCCTGATTCATGTAAAGTCATGTGCTGCAGAGCAGGGTGGAGCTGAACCAACGATTGGTCTGCTGTGATTTGCCGTGAATAGGCATCGACGCTCATTTGAGGTTCTACGCACCCAATGCCTGTTCTGTAACGCTTGGATAAATAAAAACGTTCGACTTGAATATGCTTATAAACTTTTCCAAAATCGCCTTTGTAATTCAAGAGTAGTGCGTTAAATATTTTTTTATTTTTCGCAGACAAATCGCCTTTTTTAAAAATATCAGCGATATTTAAATCGACGGCGACTTCTTTGAGCAAAGCTTCTCGGTATTCCTGAGACAAGAGCAAAATAGGGTGGTCTTTGTATTCACAGATAATTTTGGATTCAAGTTGTTCACTGTCTAAATAAGCATAAGTTTTATCTGTTTCAGCGGCGTTATCTGAAGCAAAGCCTATACCGCCTTGCATGCTTTTCTTAGCAGGAAATACCCAGTTGAATCTATATAAAGCACCCTGGTCTTGATGACTAAAATATTCAGCACCGCGAACAAAAGCCTGTATTAAGCTCGTCTTGGCTGAACCATTCGGGCCGTGAAGTAAAATTAATCTGTCTATTCTGCCTGAACGCACAAAATTATGGATTAATCTAACCAACTCACCTTGGACTCGTTCTTGACCTAAGACTTGACCTTCGTACTGATTAAACTCAGCATCAAATAATTTGTAGCGCCTCAAAGTTCCTGTGGACAATGCGATATTGTGATATCCAAAATGCTGAATAACATCCCAGAAATATTGCGCAGCATTTCGGAGGTGATATTTCGGCTGTTTTTTGACTTCTTCCAAATAATCATCAAAAGATAAAATGCTGCGACTTTGCTTAAATTTTGACTTGCTGTCTTCGACCCAAGTTTCCATGATATTTCTTAGAAGTAGAACAGGTAAGATAAGTTGGCGGTATAAGAAAAACGAGGGCTTTTTTGGAAATCAAAAAATGCTAATCCACCTGCACCCAGCTGAAAGCTCATTTCCTCAGCAAAAATCCACTCAATTCCTGGGCCTAGCTGGAGGGTCATCCAAGCCTGACTGCTGGGCTTAATTTCAGCGGCCGAATTGGGATTATTAAATAGAGTGAACGCACCAATACCAGCCATCACATAAGGTCTCCAAGCTTCTGTCATGAAGTTATAACGTAAACCTGTGAGTGCGCTGGCGCCCATAAGAATTTGAGTACTCGAAAGATTATAATTTCTAGCGTATCCCATAGAGATAGAAGCTTGAGTCACCCACCACAGGCTATAACCTACGAGTGCATATTGATAGCCCAAACCAAGTTGGATTTGATCTGTTGTTGGCCAAGGCGGGGCA
>Ga0194035_1001415_pt1 | contig 12682 bp, 8 predicted proteins | sample JunL2320m_MetaG_FD_148680 | JGI IMG/M metagenome (GOLD analysis project Ga0194035, IMG submission 148680) | Anoxic zone freshwater microbial communities from boreal shield lake in IISD Experimental Lakes Area, Ontario, Canada - Jun2016-L239-20m | ecosystem: Environmental > Aquatic > Freshwater >...
TACTTGATCACCATGTTTGGGCTCTAAGTAGGGGTAATATAAAACGCCTTTGTTTCCTTCAAGTTCGATAGCATTTGCATTATCTTTCATACCATCAATAACAAATTTATGAAGTCTTTGGCTGGCCCATGGATAATTAATCCGAAGTGCTTCGAGAATGACTAAGGGCTTCTTTAATTCTACCGAATATTCAACCGCTCTTTGCAAACTATAGTTGGAATCGATTCTTCGATTGGCAATCATCCAGTAAAGAACAAAATCGCCCTCGTGGTTTAAAGGGCGATTATTGCATAAGGAGATACGAATTGGCGGGACAACAACAGACATAGAAATACCTTTTAATTCTTCCACGAAAATACAGAGAGTGTCTTTAGGTCGCGAATGAAAATCTGATCTCCACTAATAGCAAGGTGGGCCCAAGATTCACTCTCAGTAATCTCCCGGGTATCAAGAATTTTAAGCTCTTTTGGATCTGCCTCAATAAGGTAGAGGATTCCTTTTTGATCAAGTGCTAGTATCTTGTTTTTGTAAGCAATTAAGCTCCAATACTTTCCAAAAGATTTGGGAGAAGTCCATTTTGTTTCACCATTCGAAAGATCAACACAGGCAAATCTTTGGTTTTGCAAGTGCATGTACGCAAAACCATTGATCACAACAGGAGTAGACATATAACCCTGGAGTTTGTTTTCCCAAACATCGTTTACAATAAAAGTTGAGTCATTTTTGCTGATTTTATAAAGCCAAGATTTGTTTTGATAGGTGCTGGTGAAGATCGTATCCCCAATAACGATGGGAGTGAAGATATTCATACCCCTAAAGGAAGGAACAACTTTAGACCAAAGCACTTCACCATTTTCGGGATTCAAGCTGGCAAGTTTTTCTCTAGTTTGAACAAGGAGTTGTTTTTGTCCGCCAATCGAAGTCATGTAAGGAGAAGAAAAGGCGCTACCATTCATGCCACCTGCATCTTTAAAAGCCCTCCAAATAACTGAACCGGTTTTTTTATTAAGCTTAAAAACGGATGCACCTGCCTGAACATAAACTGCATCGCCATCAACCAAGGGAGAAGACACAAATCCAAAACTAGGGGCAGGCGTTTTAAATTGCTCAACAAAATCAATGCGCCATTTCTCTTTACCATCCGTTGCGTTTAAGCAAACAAGGACATCTTTAATTCCTGCAACATACAAACAATCTCCATCAAATGCGGGTGTAGCTCTAATCCAACTACCATTGGATCCAGCAAAAAAAGGCACTGACATAGCCCCTTTCCACTCGGTAGCCCAAATTTCTTTCCCGGTTTTTCGATCATAAGCATGAACAACTTCAGATTCTTTGTTTTTAGTTTCTGTTGTGAAAACAAGTTGATCAGAAACAATCGGGCCAGAGTAACTTGGGCCCAGTGTTGCTTTCCAAGTTAATTGCAAAGATTCTTTGTTTAAAGTGCTGGGAAATGAGTTGCCCAAATAAAAACCATCACGATTCGGGCCACGCCATTGGTTCCAAAGAAGGGGATCACCTGCAAATGCAGTTGAATAAAAACAAATAACAAATGCTGTAGTTAGAAATAAGTAATTCAAATTATGCTCCTAGAAAGCAAATCGATCATATCGTTCACAATTTAGGGTGCAAATGACGATCTGTCAAGCGGTAATACAAAATAATGCTAAGGTATTAAACGCAATAACTACATGGTTCTTCCACCATCCACCACCATTACCTGACCAGTCATAAGATTAGTACCGGTCGCTAGAAATACTATCGCTGCTGCAATGTCATCCCCAGATGCAGCTCGCTTCATCGGAGTTAGTGCTAATGATTGTTCAATCATTTTAGGGTGTGGGGCAAGCCAACGAGTTAATACGGGCCCAGGGGCAACAGCATTTACTCTAACATCAGGAGCAAAAGCCTTGGCTAGCGATTTTGTCATGCAATTAAGTGCGGCCTTACTCATTGCATAAGGGATTGAACTGCCGTTTCCTGCTATGCCTGCAACTGAAGTAACATTTACGATATTGCCCTTTGATTTTTTCAATTCAGGCATGACCGCCCTACAAGCATAAAAAGTACCTTTCATATTTACCGCAAAAATATCATCCCAGACTTGATCAGATAAAGCATCCAAGTCGTTGTGTTCGATAAAATGAGTTGTTCCTGCATTATTTACAAGTACATCAATCCCGCCAAACATGCTTGCGCATTTTTTTGCCATTTCCTTTACCGCTTGATCATCAGCAATATTGGCTTTGTAGGGGATAGCTTCGCCCCCAAGCTTTATGATTTCAGAGCAAGTTTCTTCAGCCTCCTTTGCTGAACGAGAGTAGTTCACAACCACTTTGAATCCTTTGGAGGCCAAAAGCAAAGATGTAGATTTTCCAATACCAGTACCACCGCCGGTAATGATAGCCGCCTGTTTAAGCATATGTGCCTTTCGTATGTTTATTTCTTAATTGCTTTCTTAGCAACTTCCTTGATTTCAGCAGGGGAAAGATTCCGTACTTTGATATCTTTTACCGCACCTACGGTATCATAGGAAGCGATACCAAAAGGAGTGGAAACATTGCATTCAATACGAATCCCAAGTTTAACATCTGTTGTATCAAGATCGACTGTTTGCTCTTTATCTACCCATGTTTCGACCCTTTTGTCGGTGACACGAATACGAATTTTATACCATTGGTCGTTTTTGTATTCGATACCCTGCCCAGTTTGATTTTCAGAAGCATCAATACCATCAATGCTAGAAAGTCCAGTGACAGATCCGCCCCAGCCCCCTACTACAAAAGAACAGAAAGATTCACCAACTGGAAAAGTAGTGGTACAGAAAAAATCCCGCCCATCAACGCGCTTGCTTTCCAGGCTTACTTCGTAATTCATCTTGGGAAAATCTTTCCCATCATATGTAAGACCAGTCATTTTCGACCCTTTTTCCAAGATAATGACCCCGTCTTTTACCGAACTTTTCCCAGGCTTAAAAAAATCAGATTGCTTCCACCCTTTAAGTGTTTTGCCATCAAAAAGTGATTTCCATTCGCTCTTGTCACTTGCAGTTTGAGAAAATCCGGCCTGAACAACAATAATCGATCCCAAGCAAAGTGCTAAAAAAAAGGTACAAGACAAATTGGTTCTTGAAAAACTCATCATGGCAATCTCCTTGTTGGAAAGTTTCAACAACTTGAAATTACCCTAAATCATTGTTGTTTGGAAATCAAAAAATGAAAGAAAAAATCTTAGCAAGGATCAATTAATATCAATGAGTAATTAAATGACTTAATAATTGGAAATCTTATAACATCAACTGCGTGTTTTTAAAGACGAAAGGCCGCCATCCACAACAATAGTTTGGCCAGTAATCCAAGAATTTGCAGGATCCAGCAACCATACAACTGCAGACGCAATGTCATCAGGGGACCCAATTTTACCAAGGGGATGCATTGAAATAGAAGCCTTTAGAGCATTCTCATTGTTTGTTATGGTTTTAGTTAAACCAGTGCTTACCAAACCTGGTGCGACGCAATTTACCCTGATATTTTTCGATGCATAAGTTGCGGCTGCTGATTGTGTCAGGCCTATTATCCCAGCTTTCGCACAAGCAATTGCTTCGTGATTAGACAATCCCACCTTCGCTGCAGCAGATGAAATTAAAACGACAGACCCACCATGGCCCATCATGGATCTACATCCACTACGAATAGTTGCAAAAGCTGATGTAAGATTAGATTGGATTACAGATAAATATTCCGAATCAGATGTAATGTGTGCAGGTTTAAGTAAAAGTGAACCACAGCAATTAACAATCCCATCAATTTTACCCATAGTTTTTATGGCAAATTCAATTAAGGAATCCATCTGTGAAAAATCTGAGGCATCAAGTGTGAAAGATGAACAACCAAGCTCATTTGAAAAAGCTTCTAATCTAGAAGAATCTCTGCCTGCTATTAATAGATTTGCATTATTTTTTTTTAGTATTTTGCAAACGACCGACCCAATACCACCATACGCTCCAATAACTAAAAAACAAGAATTATCAAACGCCATATAACACCTAAATTCTATTTATAACAAATTAGAAGACATTATTGGGGACTAATACTTTCCGAAGTTTATCCAGAGCAGTAAATTGAATTTGTCTTACGCGCTCTTTGGATAGTTTCAATAATTTACCAACTTCTTCCAAACTTGTAAGAGGTTTGTCGCCTAATCCGAATCTTTCCGAAAGAATCAATTTTTCTCTTTCGTCTAAGATGTCGCAATCCTTAGAAAAATACTTATCAAGAACTGCAAGTGAGGCACCTTGTGAAGCTGGAACACTAGAGCCTTTCGAAAAATCAAAGTTGTTACCAATCATATTATCAAGAGATTCACATTGAACTAATTTATCAGCAGTATGTTTATAATTGAGCCTTGATAAAGCTCGCATCAAGCAAGTAAAAGAATATGTGCTAAAACGGATACCCTTCCAAGGATTAAAAGCTGCAACGGCTTGAATTAAAACGATTGTGCAGTTACTAGAATTATCATCAGCCATGTATCGCATAGGAATCCATTTATTAACAGCTTTGAAAACCAGCTTACAATTGCCTATTACTATTAAATTGCGGAGTTCAAGATAAGCGTTTCTCCAATACTTTTTCCTAGTTGTGTTTGTCTCATTGAAGAACCGAAAACCTGCGTAATGCATTCGTTTAGCAATATCTTTAGTGTAATCTTCGGGCATGTAAGAAGAAGAAAAATCAACCTTTGGGAAACTGGAGGGATGATAAATACTCAGAGCTTTTTTTGATTTAAAAGATTTATCAAAAATGAATTTAACACCGGAACCGGCAACCTGACTAGACTGATTAGCAATGGTTTTGAGTGACATAATAAAGATTCTCCAACAAAAAGGTTTAAATCGTTCTATTTAATTTACCGTAGAACGGAGGAGTGTCAACACAATTAAAACGAATTGAACGATTTATTAGTTTAATGGTTGTTTTGATGTTTTTTTGAATAACTAGATAACTATTGATAAATTGTGCTTATATTTAAGACATTTTAGTGTATTATTTAGTAGGAAATCTCACATAAATAGTGGAATGTTTTTAATGGATATCGCCCAATATGTATCTAGCCAAGCTGCAGCTGAAATTCTTGGCGTTAGTGTTTCTACCGTTAAGCGATGGGTTGATGACAATATTCTTCCTGCAAGTAAAACGCCCGGTGGTCACCGTAAAATCTTAGTTGCTGATATAATTCGGCTCTCAAGATTAGGGGTATTACCCGAAGGTGATTTTTCCAAATTACCCTTGGTAGCTGACCAACCTGATAGCGACCCAGCATTTCATATTTCGCCTGAAAATTTTTATCAAGCTTTGAGAAATCAAATTAGTTTATCTTGTAATAATATTCTTTTGTCTGCGTTTAAAAGCAAAATACCTGTAGAAAAAATAGCGGATGAGATAATTCAGCCTAGCATGGCGAGGATCGGCGAAGAATGGATGAACGGTACCCTTCCTATTTTTTTTGAACATTGTTCAACTCAACTTTGCTTATCTTCACTTTTAGAACTGCGCAGTTTGATCAATTCCAGAGCTAACAACCAGGGCCCCGTTGCAATTGGCGGTTGTACATCCAACGATTACCACCAACTTTCAAACATCTTAGTTGATGTTGTGTTATTGGATCTTGGTTGGAGAACTGTAAATATTGGGGGAAATACTCCTGTAGAGTCTTTTATCCATGGTATTGATCATTATAAACCAAAATTAGTTTGGATGGCTGTCACTCAGATTTCAGATGTTGATGCTTTTATAAAAGATAATGTGCTTTTATTTGAAAAAGCATGTAATTCTGATGCTGTCCTTGTGCTAGGTGGCCAAGGATTAAATTCTGATATTAGGAAAAAATTGAAGTTTCATTTTTATGGGGATACAATGAGCCATCTTGGTGACTATGCCCGGGGATTGTTTCCTCCAGTATCTTTACCTCAGCGCGGAAGGCCGCCTTCTATTAAACCTAGTTTTTGATTGCCTACCTGCCTAATTAGTTGATTGATATATAAATCTCTGTGATAATAATGACATTGTTAATCTTACTTGGGTATAAAATTGAATATTTTGAACCAACTTCTGTTTTTAGTTATTTTATCTGCAAATGAAAATAGTGAAGTTGATTATAATCGGGACATCAGGCCTATCATTTCCCAAAAATGTTTTAAGTGTCATGGTTTAGATGATTCCCATCGGAAAGGGAAATTAAGGCTTGATGACAGATCTCATGCTCTAAAAGGCGGAAAATCTGGTAATCCTTCTATCATTTCTGGAAAGCCTGAATCTAGTGAATTATATTTGCGCATAATATCTTCTAATGAATCTGAGCAAATGCCTCCCCCTGCTTCGAAAATTTCTTTGACCACTGAAGAAAAAGCCAAAATTAAAAAATGGATTGAATCTGGAGCTAATTACGAAACCCATTGGGCATTTAAATCCCTTGCTAAACCAATCATCCCAAAAATTATTGATAATACATGGCCTGCCAATGATATTGACTCTTTTGTATTATCAAAACTAGAAACAAATAATAGGAAGCCTTCTTTAGCGGCGGATAAATATTCGTTGATTCGAAGGGTGTATTTAGACTTATTAGGCTATCCGCCTACCCCCTTGGAAGTTGATGCTTTTATAAATGATAAACGGGCAGATGCTTATGGCAAATTAGTCGATGAACTTCTTCAATCAGAACATTACGGAGAACGGTGGGCGCGTAAATGGATGGATCTTGCGCGTTATGCTGATACCAATGGTTACGAAAAAGACCGTTACAGATCAATCTGGCCTTGGCGTGATTGGTTAATCAAAGCGATCAATTTAGATATGCCATTTAATGACTTTACCATTAAACAGTTGGCGGGTGATTTGCTTTCTAACCCATCTTCCGATGATATTATTGCAACCGGTTTTCATAGAAACACCATGCTTAATGAAGAAGGGGGAATCGATCCTTTAGAGTACAGATATTTGGCAATGGTGGATCGTGTTGCAACCACCGGCGTAACATGGTTAGGCCTTACTTATGGATGTGCCCAGTGTCATACGCATAAGTATGATCCAATTACACAAAAAGACTATTTCGGATTAATGGCTTTCATGAATAACACATCAGAAATTGATTACGATATTCCATCGGTTTCTATTTCTGAAAAGCGGAATTTGATTAAAACACAATCTTCAAAGTTAAAATCGCAACTGCTTGATGTTTTTTTAAAGACATATAAGGTTGAAGCTTCGAAAAATAAAAGCGCATTTGTTGATCAAAAGCTAGAAGGTTGGATAGAGAAAAAGAGGAAATTAACGAATAACTGGACCATAATTAATCCAATAAAGATGAAATCAAATCTTCCAAAACTTACTTTGCAAAACGATGGAATTATTCTGGTATCTGGAGACATAACAAAGCAGGATTTTTATGAGATTTCTTTTAAAACTGATTTGAAAAACATTTCTGCGATACGGTTGGAAGCATTGCCTGATGAAAATTTGCCAGGCGGTGGACCAGGATTAGCTTATTACGAAGGTCCTAAGGGTGACTTTTTTCTCTCGAATTTTGAATTGGAAGACCAACAAGGAAAGAAAAAGTTCTCAGATGCTAGAGAAAGTTACTTCAAAAATAATTTTGGAGGCAATCCCTCTTCTGCTAAGCAGGCGATTGATGATGATTTACAAACTGGTTGGTCTTGTGCAGGGAGATATGGCGAAAGGCATGAAGCCATATTCGTCCTTGATTCTAAAACTGAGTTATCTTCTGAATTTAAAATTAGAATGACTTTTGGACGGCATTATGCGTGTTCATTGGGAAAATTCCGGATATCTGTTTCTCAGGATCATTATGGTTTGCCATCAAATTTTGATGAAGATATTCAGAAACTCTTATTTAAACCTGTTTCGAAAATGAATAGTTCTGAAAAGGAAAGAATGATCGACGCATTTCTTTTTGATTCGCCAGAACTTAAAGCTGATGTGGATAAAATTAAACAGTTAAACCAATCAATTCCAGCGTTAGAAAAAACTTTGATTTTTAAAGAAAGAGAACCTAGTAACAAAAGAATAACTTATCTTCATAACCGTGGAGAGTATCTGCAACCCACTGAAGAAATCCTAGCAGATACTCCTTCGTTTTTACCCCAAATTCCTCAAGGTGTAACTAAAGACCGGTTGGCTTTTGCGAAGTGGATTGCTTCCGATCAAAATCCTCTTACTGCAAGGGTTTTTGTAAATAGAAACTGGCATACTTTTTTTGGCAGGGGATTTGTCAAGACAACCGAAGATTTTGGAATTCAAGGCGACTTCCCTTCTCATCCTGAATTACTTGACTGGCTCAGTAATTATTTTGTAGAAAACAACTGGTCTATGAAAAAGCTTCACAGGCTTATTGTTACAAGTTCAACATATAAACAGTCTTCCTTGATTCTTGATGGTATTGATAAAGATAATGCTCTGCTTGCTCGGGGGCCACGAGTCAGGCTGGAAGCTGAAATGATCCGTGATTCTGTATTAAGATCTTGTGGATTGCTTTCAACAAAAATTGGCGGCCCTAGTGTTTATCCTCCGCAACCAAAGGGAGTAACTTCTGAGGGGACTTATGGCGGTTTGAATTGGAAATCAAGTAATGGGGAAGACCGTTTTCGAAGAGCTATCTACACTTTTAGTAAAAGAACAGCACCCTATGCCATGTTTAGCACTTTTGATGCACCAAGTGGTGAATCTTGCTTGGCCCGAAGAGAAGCATCCAACACACCTCTTCAGGCGTTAACATTATTAAATGACATTGTAATAATGGAAGCTGCGCAGGGATTTGCCAAAACAATTACAACCAATCAAAAAACTTTAGACGAAAATCTTCATCTGGTATTTAGATCGGTTCTGACAAGGCTTGCCAGTAATGAAGAATTAACCCTTTTAAGGCATTTTTATACAACTACACTAGTGCGATTAAAGCAAAACCCTGCAGCAATAGTAAAAATTACAGGATCTGCTCAGGAAAAATCTATTGAACAAGCTGCGTGGGTTCTAACGGTTCGTTCGTTATTAAATCTTGATGAAGCATTAGTTAAAAGATAATTTCAGGAGAGTGTTATTTTGAATGCTGCTCGACGATGGTTTTTGAAAGAGTGTTCTCAAGGTATAGGCAAGATCGCCTTAGGAAGCCTTATTTCTGGGGGCGCGATTGCTGGTGTTTCTGCAAAGAAACCTCCGATTAAACCCAAAGCTAAAAATGTTATTCACTTATTCATGGCTGGTGCCCCAAGCCAGCTTGATTTGTTTGATTACAAGCCTCAATTATCAAAGATTGAAGGAAAGCCAATCCCACCTAGTGTTATTGGCAATCAAAGATATGCGTTTATTCGTTCTGATGCAGCAGTTCTAGGGCCAAGTTTTAAATTTTCAAAATATGGAAATAGTGGAATTGAGATTGCTGATACTTTGCCTTGGTTGGGGAAAATTGCAGATGAAGTTTGCATTGTTAAATCAATGCGAACTGACCAATTCAATCATGCTCCTGCCCAGATCTTCTTCAATACCGGTTTCCAGCAACCAGGGCGACCCAGCATCGGTTCATGGGTTGTTTATGGGTTGGGGAGTGAATCCCATAATCTTCCGGCTTTTGTTGTCATGAGCACAGGTAGTGGAATCAGTGGTGGGTCTGCTTGCTGGTCGAGTGGGTTTCTTCCAGGAATTCATACTGGGGTACGATTTCGTAATCAAGGCGATCCTATTTTAAATATTTCCAGTCCTGATGGTATAACTTCAAATATGCAGCGGAGCTCAATCGATCTTATTCAGGATTTAAATAAACTTGGTTCGCAAAAAAGTTTTGATCCTGAAATTCTTACTCGAATTGACCAATATGAAATGGCTTTCAAGCTTCAAACTTCTGCTCCTGAGTTAATAGACTTGAAATCTGAATCAAAACAAACATTTGATCTATATGGCTGTGATCCTGATAAACCCTCTTTTGCACGAGCTTGCCTTTTGGCTAGACGAATGATTGAACGGGGCGTTCGATTTATAAATATTTATCACGAGGGATGGGATGCGCATTCCGATGTTCAAGGCAATTGTAGAAATAATTGTAAAATCACGGATCAAGCAAGTAGTGCGCTTGTCATGGATTTAAAACAGAGAGGCATGCTTGATGATACTTTGGTAATATGGGGTGGTGAATTTGGCAGAACTCCAATGGTTGAAACTAGTCAAGCTTTGGGCAGGTCCCTTGGCCGTGACCATCATCCCCAAGCTTTTTCCCTTTGGATGGCAGGCGGTGGTATCAAGCGGGGGGCAACTTATGGGGAAACTGATGAACTTGGGTTTCACATTATCAAAGATCCTGTTCATGTTCGTGATTTACATGCAACGATTTTGCATTTGCTTGGTTTTGATCATGAAACTTTTAGTTATAATCTTCAGGGGCTTGATTTCAAGCTTACAGGAGTGGAGCACGCTTCTATCGTTAAAGGTATTTTATCTTAGGCATATATAGGCGGATTTATGAACATGCGAATTATTCCACTTTCTAAAATGATTATTATGCCTTTTATCGTTTTTATTTTGGTTCCACCATTTACACGAGCTGTTGAAATTGATTTTAACAGACAAATTCGCCCCATCCTTTCTGAGAATTGTTTTCAATGCCATGGGCCAGATCAAACACACCGGAAAGGTAATTATCGGCTTGATACTAAAGAGGGAATTTTTGCAGTTGGTAAATCAGGATCTAAAAATATTTTGGTGCGAGATGCAAAAAACAGCGAATTCTTTCACCGAATTGAAGCAACTGATCAAGCGATTATGCCCCCCATCAAGTCTGGTAAAAAACTTAACGCAGACCAAATCAAGTTAATTCAACAATGGATTAATGAAGGCGCAAATTATGGTGAGCATTGGGCTTTTGTTGCTCCAAAATCCAGCGCTGTTCCCGCTGTTACCAACAAGCAGTGGATTAAAAATCCTATCGATGCTTTTGTCCTTAATAAACTTGATTTAAATAATATCAAACCTTCGCCTCAAGCTTCCAAAGAAATTTTAATTCGAAGGTTGACTCTCGATTTAATTGGCTTACCCCCAAGCTTAAAAGAAGTTGATGACTTTCTTCGCGATGATTCTCCAGAAGCGTATGAGAAAATTGTCGATCGTTTGCTTGCTTCAAGTCAATATGGTGAACGAATGGCCATGCAGTGGCTTGATTATGCAAGGTTTGCTGATAGTAATGGCTTTCAAACCGATTCAAGTAGAAGTATGTGGCCCTGGCGAGATTGGGTCATCAATGCCTACAATAAAAATATGCCATTTGATCAGTTTACCATTGAGCAAATTGCTGGTGATATGCTCCCTAATGCAACCAAATCTCAAATCATTGCAACAGGTTTTAATCGAAACCATAGGCTTAATGGTGAAGGCGGCCTGATTGCAGAAGAGTGGCGTATTGAGAATGTGATCGATCGGGTTGATACCACCAGCCAGACTTGGTTGGGCCTTACCATTGCTTGTGCTCGATGTCATGATCATAAGTATGATCCTATATCTCAAAAAGAATTTTATCAATTTTTTGCGTTCTTTAATAATCTTCCGGAAAGTGGGACTTTGGCAGGTAATAAAACAGGTGGTAATACTGATCCTGTTGAGGAAATTGAACTCCCTTTGCAAAGTGAAGAATCATTAAAAATTCAACTTGCAATCAAAGAGCAAGAAGCTTTAATTCTAAAACTTGATGGAAAAGTAGATGATCTGATCAAGGAATGGGAACCAACATTTAAAGCGAAAACTAAATCAACTGATAATGTTTGGATTCCTTTAACCCCTATTAATGTAAAATCAGAAGGTGGCGCAAAATTCAGCAAGCTTTCAGATGGATCTTATCTTGCTGGAGGTAAAAATCCGCCTAATGATGTCTACACCATTACTTCTCCTATTTCCAAGGGTTCTTTTTCAGCAATTTTGTTGGAATGCTTTCCTGATCCCTCCTTGCCCAATCAAAGTTTGGGACGTTTTTCTAATGGGAACTTTGTGCTCTCAAAAATTGAAGCAGAGTTATCTTCCCCATCTTTAAAATCACCTCTTAAAATATCTTTCAATAAAGCGATTGCGGATTATTCGCAGAAAGGTTGGGATATTACTAATGTCGTAGGCAATGATTCTTCCAAAGGCTGGGCTGTTGATGGGCCGACTCGACGGGATAATACTAAAGCTATGTTTGTATCGCCTCAGTTGGTTGATATTCCGGAAAATGCCACAATAAAAATTAGTTTGTCTCATCAAGCTTTATCCCAGCATAATATTGGTCGTTTCAGGATTGCTATTTCATCAGTTCTTGGAGAATTAATTACCCTCAATGGTATTCAGATACCCATAAATGTTACTAAAATAATTGATATTGATGTCCAGAAAAGATCTGTCCAACAAAAAGAAGAACTTAGAAAATATTTCAAAGCTTCATCTTTCAATGAATATAAAGTTGCAAGCGATAAACTTGTGATGCTTAAAAATAATCTTTCAGAAAGTAAGAAAAATGTCCCCGGTGTTATGGTAATGAAAGAAGGACCAGTTAGAGATACTTTCATGCTAATTAGGGGCGAATACGACAAAAAAGGCCCTAAGGTGGTTTCGGGACTTCCTTCAGTTCTTCCACCTCTTCCAAAAGATAAACC
>Ga0194035_1001416_pt1 | contig 12676 bp, 13 predicted proteins | sample JunL2320m_MetaG_FD_148680 | JGI IMG/M metagenome (GOLD analysis project Ga0194035, IMG submission 148680) | Anoxic zone freshwater microbial communities from boreal shield lake in IISD Experimental Lakes Area, Ontario, Canada - Jun2016-L239-20m | ecosystem: Environmental > Aquatic > Freshwater >...
CTGACAATTTGCTCAAACGCCGCCTGCAACTTCACTACATCAGTGCAGTTGGCGCTGAGATCATCCGGCCCACCTTCTGGTGCCGATTGGCCACCGATTGATGGAATCACTCGGCCACCGGCTGACTGGAAAGCCGTGATCGCCGCGGCAACTGTGCCACCGGTGACCGGCTGATTGGCTCCGCCCCACTGTGGCACGCACGGCGCTGATTGGGTAATGAACCCGGCCGAGAAGTTTTTCAGGCCCGTCGCGCTACCCATCCCGACAAAGTCAGGCACCGGCCAGCCGCCCGCATCTACATAAGGTGCTACAAGGACATTAGAAGGCCAATCACTGGACGGTAGCGAACTTGCCCCGTCGATAAATAGTGATGCGCTGTTAAATTTCAGGGGTGGAGTAGACCGCTGCGAACCAACTACACCATTTAAGGTTTCGGAGATTGCTTCATCGGCCAAGATGGTTGCCGGATAAGAGACCACATTGCCGGTCATTGTTGGGTTACCTAGAGTCATGACAACAGAGTCTTCGGCCCCGGCGGGATTGAGCTCCACGAGAACTGCGTTTGGCGCATCGCCGGCGAACGAATCATTCCATGAATTGACAACCGAAGTAGTGCTGAGCACCTTTGCTGAGCGAACCGGACGATCTGTGAAGGCCAACGTGTTTGGGTCGACGCCGGTAAGGGCCAGCGTGTAACTGCCGTCAGCGTTCTTACTGAGGAACCCACCATCAGCCGACTGCGAGAACAGCCACGACTCACCCGCCGAGGAATCAGAAGCCGGCTTAGCTATCGCCCACACCCCCGCTGCAGCCAGAAGTACAGCAGCAACAACAATCCCGGCGATCCAGCCTTCACGTTTTGTCATGAGGTGATCCTGCGATGCAACTAGGCAGGAGTCAAACCTGATTCGTAACTATTTCCAAAAGTTCATGAAAATATGAGGATAACCCCACTTTTGGCGGGGAATTTCACTTCAAGAGGTGAACCCTGGGGCACATCACACCATCACTGATTCTTTTCAAACACCAACCGCAGGCCTATCAAGGTTAAATCAGGTTCGTGATGGGTAATTGTGCGCGACTCGGGCACCACAATCGGAGCCAGCCCACCAGTTGCCACAACCGCGGTCAACTCATCAAGTTCTTCGCGAATACGATCCACCAGACCATCAACTTGACCCGCGAACCCGTAAAGGGCACCCGACTGCAACGCCTCTACCGTGTTCTTGCCAATTGGTGAGCGCGGGCGCACCAATTCAACTTTGCGCAATTGCGCAGCACGCTGGGCAAGGGCATCAAGGGATATCTCAATGCCAGGAGCGAGTGCCCCACCCAAAAACTCACCCTTCGCTGACACCACATCAAGGTTTGTCGACGTGCCGAAGTCAACAACAATGCACGGGCCACCAAACAGGTGATGTGCGGCTAAAGTGTTCACGATGCGGTCGGCGCCAACCTCTTTAGGATTATCGGTCAAGATCGGCACCCCGGTCTTAGTTCCAGGTTCGATGATGATGGTTGGGATACCGTTGTAATAACGATCGAGCATTAAGCGCATCTCACTTAGCACCGCTGGTACCGTGCTACACATCGCGATACCGGTCACTTTCGACTGGCCCTCGAGTAGGCCCCGGTACGTAAGCACTAATTCATCAGCGGTGGTGCGGCCATCGGTCTTTATCCGCCATGAAGCCGTCAGAGGCTCACCATCAAATAGCCCTAGAACCGTATTGGTATTACCAACGTCAATGGCGAGCAGCACTTAGGCCTCCTGCCGTAAGTCAGCACCGATATCAAGAACCGGTGCCGAATGAGTCAATGCACCAACCGCAAGGTAGTCCACGCCGGTGGCGGCTACCGCAGCGGCCACGCCCAAACTGAGGCCACCCGAAGCCTCAAGTTTGGCGCGCCCGCCAGTGCGCTTCACCGCCTCATGAAGTTGATCGACGTCAAAGTTATCCAACAACACCAAATCGGCACCGGCTTCCAACACCTCATTAAGTTGTTCAAGTGAATCGACCTCGACTTCAACCGGGACCGCGGGGTATTTAGCCCGTACCGCCGCGAAGGCTTCGGCGACACCACCTGCGGCCAGCACATGGTTGTCCTTTACCAAGGCAGCATCAGCAAGTGACATTCGATGGTTTTGCCCACCGCCACAACGCACCGCGTACTTCTCGAGCGCGCGCATACCGGGCGTGGTCTTGCGGGTGTCGCGAATAATCGCACCGGTGCCCGCAATCGCCGCTACCCACGCCGCGGTAAGAGTCGCGATGCCTCCTAGGTGGCCGAGCAGATTAAGTGCCGGGCGTTCGGCTCGCAACAGATCGTGGGTCGGGCCAGTTATCGAAATAAGTACGTCGCCACGTTCGACTCGATCACCGTCACCGGCCACGACTTTGATATCCAGCGCCGGGTTCACACTTTCGAATACCGCTGCCGCAACTGGGATACCTGCTGCAATACCGAATTGACGCGCCACCAGATCAAGGGTCGCTCGTTGCCCCAGCGGCACTGTGGCAACGGTGGTTACATCCTCACCACCGGCTAAATCCTCGTCCAGAGTGAGCTCAATTAGCCTGTTCACAGCAATCGGATCAAGCCCAGCGGCATTTAGCGCCGCGACAGTTGAATCATTCATGGGGCCACCGAGTTCGCATCCACATCAATCCGCCTCGTCTCAAGCTGGCCCCGCTCATTAAGTCGTGAGACTAAACGCACCCGCCACTTCTCATCATCACGGTCTGGGTAGTCTTCGCGCCAATGCGAACCGCGGGTCTCTTCGCGGAGCACCGCATGGTGCACCAGCACACTCGCGAGTGCATGAATGTTGGTGGTTTCCCAATCTTCAGTGCAGGGCTTAGCCCCCTCTTGGGCCTCAAGTGCTGCCAACTCCTTGGCGGCTGAATCCAAAGATGCCTTACTGCGCAACACACCGGCATGTTGATCCATGGTGCGCTGAATATCCCTTCGCACCCGATTAGGCAACAACTCCTCGCTCACCGAAGTCAACACCGGCTCACGTACGACCGGGTGCTCCTGCGCTAGCACATCGCCGATGCGGGTAGCGAAAACCAAACCTTCAAGTAGCGAGTTGGACGCCAACCTATTTGCCCCATGAACACCGGTGCAGGCGACTTCGCCACAGGCGAATAGGCCACTAATGGAAGTGCGGCCCCACAGGTCGGTGAGTACCCCACCGGATACAAAATGCTGAGCAGGTGAAACCGGGATTAGATCAGTAACTGGGTCAATGCCCCGAGTTCGACATGATTCAAGGATCGTCGGGAAACGGTGAACCCAACGGTCCGCGCCAAGAGCACGACCGTCTAGCCAAACATGGGCCGCACCCGTCTCACGCATACGGCGCATAATCGCTTTAGCCACCACATCACGCGGCGCTAAATCAGCGAGTGGGTGCTCATCCACCATGAATCGATGGCCGCCGCTATCAAGTAGCACCGCGCCTTCGCCTCGCACTGCTTCAGAAACCAGCGGCTGCTGCCCTTGAGCCAGTGGCCCAAGCCATAACACCGTCGGATGAAACTGCACAAACTCAAGATCAGCGACATCAGCACCCGCGCGCAGTGCTAGTGCAACACCATCACCCGTGGCAACATACGGATTCGTGGACTGCAAGAAGACCTGCCCGAAACCACCAGAGGCAAGGACAACACTCGGTGCCAGGGCTGCGCCAATGCCGCCCCGTTGCCCGGTGCCAACCACGTGCAAGGTCACCCCTTGCGCCGCTCCGGTTTCATCCAGGAGCAGGTCAAGTACAAGGGCATTCTCGACGACTTCGATGCCCTGATCAGCGGCAACGGCTGCGACTAAGGTGCGCGAGACTTCAGCGCCCGTGGCATCGCCGCCGGCGTGGGCGATGCGATCACGAAGGTGGCCACCTTCACGAGTTAGCGAGATTTGACCAGCAGCATCAAGGTCGAAATGTGCACCGAAAGTGATCAGCTCACGAACTGCATCCGGCCCTTGTGTCACGAGTACCTGCACGGCCTCTTCATTGCACAAACCAACCCCGGCAACCAAGGTGTCCTGCAAATGCTCCTGGGGTGAATCATCTTCGGCCAATGCCGCTGCAATGCCACCTTGAGCCCACCGCGTTGAGCCCTCATTAACTTGTGCTTTGGTAACTAACAGCACCGTTTTGCCTGCGGCTCGTGCATGCAGAGCAGCTGTGAGACCAGCGACCCCTGAGCCCACGACCACCACATCGGCGCGCGCGGTCCAGCCAGGCTTATCCGCGCGCAAACGCTGAGTGAGCCGCAAGTTACTCACCCTCGGTTCACTCATGCCGGCGCCCCCAAGTCACAGGGTGCATTATCGAGCAACCTCGTGGCGCCAATACGCACGGCCACCACAACCCGGGCCGGCCCACTAGAGGGAGCTGGCCCAAGATCGGGCGCAGTCACCACGAAGTAGTCGACTTTTATTGCGGGCTCCTTTGCCAGGACCGCCAAGCCCGCAGCAAGCGCTGCACCTTGCCCATCATGCGCGGCAGCAACGGCGGCTTCAACCGCCTGCGGGATACGGGCGGCGCAGGCCCGCTCCTGCTCGGACAGATATCGATTGCGACTACTTAATGCCAGCCCATCATTTTCGCGCACCGTCGGAACAGATACCACCTGTACAGGTACTTCACGGTCAGCAAACATCTGGGTAACCAGCACTAATTGCTGGTAATCCTTCTCACCGAATGTCGCGAACCGGGCCCCGGTCAATTGTTGTAATTTGCTTACCACTGTCAGCATGCCACCGAAATGGCCTGGCCGAGCAGCACCCTCCAAAATCATGCCGAGCGGCCCAGTATCAAGTATTTCACTCGCGGGCAGTGCCGAAATATCAGCGGTTCCATAAACATCGAGGGCATCGGGGGCGTAGACGATATCGACGCCCTCGGTTTCACACGTCTTGAAATCACCGTCAAGGGTCCGCGGGTATTTCGTAAAATCCTCGCCAGCACCAAATTGAGTTGGGTTGACAAACACCGTGACGATTACAGTGCCAGCTGAGCCTACGCACTCACGTGCAACCCGCATCAGCTCTGCATGACCCTCATGTAATGCGCCCATCGTCATCACAACTGCGATTTCACCGTGACACAGTTTGGAGATTTCGCGATGGGTTTTAATAAGGATTGTCATCGCTCCTCCCCCAAGACTTCGAGCAATGGTTCGGCGGCCTGAGGGCTAAGTAACCCGGCGCCCACCGCACGGTCTGCGGTTAGCCGCCCCAAAGCTCGATATCCGGCAGCAGCCTGCTCGGAGACTTGCTCAATGACTTCTAGATGGGCAGCTACTGAATCCGCATCACCACGTGCCACCGGCCCGGTCAACGCCTGATCACCAAGCCGCAGAGCATTATCAAGCGAAGCACTAAGTAGTGGTGCAATGAGTTGCTGCGGATTCTCAATCCCCGCGACTTTGAGCAGGTCGAACGTCTGCGCAACCAAGGTGATCAAGTAGTTCGAACCATAAGCAAGTGCCGCGTGGTACAGGGCACGCGAACCCTCCGGGACCCAGACTGGGTCACCACCCATTTCAACAACAAGGGCCTCGGCAATCGGTCGCATCGCCTCGGCGGCGGTAACACCGAACGGGCAGTCAGCTAACCGGGCGAGATCAACACTGGTGCCGGTGAATGTCATTATCGGGTGGAGGGCAATCGGCACGGCACCATATTTGGTGACCGGTGCCAAAACTGAAACTCCGTATCGTCCGGCAGGATGCACCCAAAACTGCCCGGGGTGCACATTTCCGGTCTCGGCCAGACCCGAAACCAAACTTGGCAAAGTGTCATCGGGCACAGCGACCAGCACCAGATCAACATCCTTGGTGGCCCCGGGCACATCGGTGATCGGTACCCCCGGTAGCAGCGCCTCGGCGCGCAACCTCGACAGATCAGAGACAGCGGATACAGCGGCGACGTGGTGGCCGGCCCGGCGCAAAGCCGCGCCAAGGACCGCACCGGCGCGACCAGCACCGATAACGCCAATTCGCAGTCGGGGTGGGCCAGATTCGTTCACAGGGTGAGCGTAGAGGCAGGGAATAGCCCCGCACTAATCGCGCCCAATCAACCGCACCTGAGTCCACTTCGACGCTAATCTGTTTTGTCGTGGTCAGCAAATGCACCTGGCAGCAGGCTTGGGAGCAAACTGTAACCGGAGCAAATATTTTTTATCGAGATAACCAACCAGCAGATCACTTCACCACTTCGGTTATGTTCAGCGATGAAGTGTCTAATGGGCTGTCCGAAACCATTCAGGCTATAGATGACGGTACTGAGTTGATTGTTACCGATGTCGGTGCCGGTGGTGCACAACTCACCTTGGCTCTCGCCGATCGGCTCGCCGATCGCCCGTGGATTCAACTCGAAGCGATTGACTTGCGAGCAGCCCCGCCTTCGCTGCCACCTTCGATCAACTGGCGGGTCGGCGATGCCCGCACGATTTCACTCCCACCGGCCCAGCGCGTGGTAATCGCTCACGAGTTTTTGGACGATATCCCGTGCGAAAGATTCGAAGTCGATGAGTGGGGCGATGCCCGGCTGATTATTGTCGCTGACGGTGAAGCAGTAATGGGTCCGTCATTGGCTGATGATGAAGCGTGCTCGGACTTCGAGGTCAATGCGGCCCCATTACGGATCTGGCTCGATACTTGGTGGCCCGCAAGAAGGCCCTACATGAGAGGTGAGATTGGCACCACCCGTGACGCCACCTGGCAGCACGTAACCGGTTGGATAAAATCCGGATTAGGTATTGCGATTGATTACGGGCACCTATTACCTGAGCGAACAGCTGGCACCTGGGATGGCGGCACGCTTACCGGTTTTCGTGACGGCCACCCTGTCACACCAATGCTCGATGGCTCTTGCAATATCACCGCGCACGTCGCGATGGATGCTCTTGCCGCAGCACGACCCGATAATGACTTCACGATAAGGCGGCAAAACGAGATACTTCGCGGTGGGCACGTCACTAAGCCCGGGGGCCTGGGGGATTTCCTGTGGTTGACGCAGGCGTTTTCGCGAACCTGACAAGATGAGCGTGTGCAAGAGTTATTGGTCGCTGTCGGCGCCGCTCGATACCTAGACCATGACGTTGTCCTTGAACTCGATGATCTCCACCCAGCCTCACATGCCGCACTGCAAATTCGGGTAACCCTTGACGACCAAGACCTGATTAGCACCGCAGATCCACAGGTTGGTCTGCTGCACCGAAGCGCCGAGAAGCTTTTCGAAGCCCGCGACTACCGGCAGATCATGATGCTCGCCAACAGACATGACTGGCTTTCAGCGTTTTCGTCCGAACTCGGTGTTGCGCTCACGGTCGAGTCGGCCATGGGGATAATCCCGCCACCCCGCGCAACCTGGACTCGAACTCTGCTCGCCGAGATGAACCGCGTATCCGCCTCACTCCTACTACTTGGTGCGCCGACAAGTGATCTACCGCTACTGCAATTGCGCGAGCGTTTCTTGACGCTGCAAGAACTGGCAAGCGGGGGCCGCGTGCACCCCATGATTAATCGCATTGGCGGCCTCGCGCACCCAATAACAGCACCGTGGCTCACCGAATTGGCGATTCTCGCCGCCGAATTACATGCGCGGCTGCCGGCCATTACCGAGGCCACCGAAGCGGCGACTGCGCCATTTGCTGGCCGCGCGGTCTTATCGCGTACTGATGCAATCACTTACGGGGTCACCGGGCCGGTTGGTCGCGCAAGTGGCTTGGATCTGGACTTAAGGCGCGATGAGAATTACTTGGCTTATGGGGATCTAGCTGAATTACTAATTGTGCCCACCTCGACCGACGGGGATTTGCCAGCTCGTTACCGAATGCTGATCGAGCAACTGCCGGTGTCACTAAACCTGATGACCGCGTGCGCAGAGTTTGTCCTCGGCGACGGGGCGATCAATGTGCCCCTGCCCAAAGTAGTAAAAGTTCCAGAGAGTACTTCGTATGGCCAAGTTGAAGGTCCACTCGGTGTCAGCGGCTACCTGCTGGTCAGCATCGGGGCGAAATCACCTTGGCGGCTAAAACTGCGCACTCCATCACTAAGTAATGTGCAGGCAATGGCCGCCGCCGTAGTGGGATTGCCCATGAGTGACCTTGGAGCCGCGCTGATGTCTTTCTTCTTCGTGGTCGGCGATATCGATCGCTAATTGCAGTAGCAATAACTACCTAATTCGGCGAGTTATTTCTCGTGCTCGCGCAGGTAGGTGGCGAACCGTGCCCGCAGCAGCGTTTCGGTGGTCGGATCAAGTTGGTCATCACCCATCATTTCGCGAACTGCCTTTACGGTCTCGATGAAGGTGCCGCCTACCGCACCAAGATCACCGCCTTCACCTTCGATGGCCACCATGCCGGGCATGTGACCGAAGAGGTCGGTAAAGAAGCCAAGATCGAGCCGCTTTTCAGCGACGTGGAAGGCGCGATGGCGCAATTCATCAAAAGGCAGGTCTTCAAGAACTTCACTCATGGTCCTGACCCTATCTGGGCACCGTTGGTATCGTCATGGTCGAGCGGTAACCGGCAAATATGTTCTAGCCACAATGCCACCGCAACTAGGAGAAGTGACCCCATGGCCGTTCCCGCAGCCGCCCACAGGGTCTCTTGACCTGCCATCGTGAACCGAGTAGGTAGCGCCGCCAACCCCACGCCCGAGTAGAAGCCCGCGACGAGAGCGCCCGTTCGCGAACCCGCCATGGCTAGCGCCGCGGTGCGAGCGGCCACAATCGGTGGCAGCGGCTTGGCACCCGACCGGCGTTTGAGGCGCGGGCGGGCCAGGAAGGTCCAGATGCCCAGCGCCACCGCCAAGATCCACATCGTGCCGGCCGCCAGCCAAGGCACCGGAAGAATGCGTCCGGATTGACCCTGCATCAAACTCACGGCACCCCAGCCCACGGCCGCGGCAAGTACCGCCAACACCAGCAGCAAACTCACTCTGGTGGGTTTCACCTCACGACTCTAGCGGGCTCAAATTGAAAATTAATTGCTGCTTGATTTTGCGCACCGCGCCACTTGTGTTGGATGCGGTAAGCCCGGAAACTGAACCGCGGCCGGGCAACGCGGCATCCGGATCAATCTCCAGCCATGGCACCAAAACGAACTCTCGCTCGTGAGCGCGTGGGTGCGGGACGGTCAGGATTTCATCTGAATAAATAAGTGCGCCGTAGGTGATTAAATCAATATCCAAGGTGCGCGCACCCCAACGCACTTCGCGGGTCCGATGCCAAGAATTTTCAATCTCGTGAGCCGCAGCTAGCAATTGATGAGCTGACAGCGATGTGTCTAGGCTTACTATCGCGTTGACATAGACCGGCTGCTCTGGGCCACCTACCGGATCAGTCTCATAGAGACTCGATATCGAGTTAATCTCTATGGCAGGGTCCTGATCTAAGTCATAAATTGCACCCTGCAATGCCGCCCAGCGGTCTCCAAGGTTCGCACCGAGGGACAAAACAGCAGTTGTCGTATTCATGGACGCACGATTCGCAGTGCCACATCATCAAAGGGCACCGTTATCGGCGCCTGCGGTTTATGCACCGTGACTTCAACACTTGATACCCCCGATAGCGAAAGGACAGCTGCGGCAATGTTCTCGGCAAGTGTTTCAATTAAGTCGACGGGCTCACCAATGATTCGCTCGTGCACCAAATCAGCGACCACCGCATAGTTCACGGTGTCGGCTAATGCATCACTTACCGCTGCGCTACTCGACGCTAAGTGCACACTTATATCGACAATGAACTCCTGACCATCGCGGCGCTCAGTCGGAAACACCCCATGGTGGCCACGGCCGCGGATCCCGGCGAGCATGATGATGTCGCCCACTACTGGCGCCCCCTTGCCCAAGCTTGCCCAACAAGTACTGCGTCAACCGCAGACTGCACGTTATGCACGCGCACCCCCCAAACTCCGGTCGCCGCTGCAATCGCAGAAACCGCATCTGTTGCCGCATCGCGCCCGGCGAAATCCCGCGGAACCCCTGTGCTGCCAGCTAATAGCGAGCCCAGGAACCTCTTGCGAGATGCTCCAACCAAAACAGGGTAGCCCCGGTCTACCAGACCCGCAAGTTGGTTTAGTACCTGCCAGTTGTCGTCCGGCTCCTTGGAAAACCCCAGCCCGGGATCAATAATGATGGCCTCGGGGTTGACCCCCGCTGCGGTGGCAGCCACTAAACGCTCGCTAATCTCACTAATTACCTCAGCCGGTACGTCCGCATAACTGGCGAGTGAGTTCATAACGGAGCCGTGACCGCGCCAGTGCATGATCACATATGGGACATCCAGTTGCGCCACCGTCTCATACATTGCCTGGTCAGCTAATCCACCGCTGACATCATTAATAATGCAGGCGCCCGCAAGAACACACTCGCGTGCCACCTCAGACCGCATCGTGTCAATGCTGACATTAACCCCGGCGGCAACTAGTGCGGTTACCACCGGTAGCACGCGGTGCAACTCCTCCTGTTTATCAATTCGAGTGGCACCAGGACGGGTCGACTCACCACCGACATCAATAACGTCAGCGCCATCTCGCTGCATCTTGATGCCGTGGGAGATTGCACTTGTTAGCTCAAAGTGCCTGCCACCATCCGAGAACGAATCTGGCGTGACGTTAAGGACGCCCATCACAATTGGTCTATCCAATTGCACAAGGGGTTCGGGAAGACCCGACGGATGACGCGACATTGATCGCTGAGTGCTAGCGGCCCATGATGAGTGACATCGCCTCGGAGCGGGTGGCCGGCACCATCAGTGAGCCGCGCACCGCGCTGGTTATTGTTTTGGCCCCGGGCTTTCGAACCCCACGCATGGCCATACACAGATGCTCGGCTTCAATAATCACAATCGCACCACGTGGGTCAAGGATGCGCATTAGGGCGTCGGCGACCTGAGTAGTTAAGCGCTCTTGCACCTGCGGGCGACGGGCGAATACATCGACCAAGCGCGCCAGTTTTGATAAGCCGGTGATGGTGCCCGTGCTGTTTGGAATGTAGCCGATATGTGCCACCCCATGAAATGGAGCGAGGTGGTGCTCACAGGTGCTATACATCTCGATGTCGCGAACGATGACTAATTCTTCATGCCCAATATCGAAGGTGGTGGTCAGTACTTCATCAGCGGTCATCTGGAGGCCACCGAAAATCTCACCATAAGCGCGAGCCACTCGAGCAGGTGTATCGCGTAAGCCTTCGCGCTCTGGGTTTTCACCGATTGCAACTAGCAAATCCCGGACGGCGCGCTCGACTCCGGCAGCGTCATAAAGGCGCATCGGATCATCGCCGGTGAGTGTCACCGGGCCGATGTCATTCACTTAACTTCCGTATTCGCTCCGTGGAATCCATTTGACGATGGAGTGGCCACCGGCCCACGTTCATCTGGTCGACGTCTGGTTGAGCCCGTCCAGGCCGGGCGTACTTCGCGCAGGGTAAGTGACGCGAACACCGCCTCGATTTGCGCTTTATCGAGAGTTTCTTTTTCCAAGAGTTCAAGTACAAGTGCATCGAGGACGTCGCGGTTAGTTACCAGAGCCTCATAAGCCTCCTGGTGGGCCGCCTCAATAAAGGCACGGACTTCTTCATCGATGGCTGCCGCGACTTCCTCTGAATAGTCGCGGGTGTGGCCCATATCGCGGCCGAGGAATACCTCGCCCTGTTCTTTTCCGTAGCGAATCGCACCGAGGCGCTCGGTCATGCCGAATTGCATCACCATGGCCCGGGCCAGCGCTGTTGCTTTCTCGATGTCATTTGACGCACCGGTGGTCGGATTGTGGAAGATTAGCTCTTCGGCCGCCCGACCGCCCAACATGTACGCGAGTTGATTGAGCATCTCGCTTCTAGTTGTCGAGTACTTCTCTTGATCTGGCAGCACCATGGTGTAGCCAAGTGCCCGCCCACGCGGCAAAATGGTGATCTTGTGCACCGGATCATTGCCAGGCAGCGCTGCCGCAACAAGTGCGTGGCCGGCCTCGTGATAAGCGGTGATCTTCTTCTCTTCATCGTCCATCACGCGGGTGCGCTTTTGTGGTCCGGCAATTACTCGGTCGATGGCCTCATCGAGGGCAAAATCGTCTAGGAAGGACTTACTCTCACGGGCGGTCAGCAGTGCGGCTTCGTTCAGCACATTGGCTAGATCAGCGCCGGTAAAACCTGGGGTACGGCGAGCAACCGCGCGCAGGTCAACGTGCTCGGCCATCGGCTTCCCTTGTGCATGCACCTTGAGAATCGCCTCGCGTCCATTTAAATCTGGGCGTTCTACCGCAATTTGTCGATCGAATCGGCCCGGGCGCAGTAACGCTGGGTCCAAGATGTCGGGGCGGTTGGTGGCCGCGATCATGATGACGTTTTGGGTAACGTCAAAGCCGTCCATCTCGACCAACATTTGGTTCAAGGTCTGCTCACGCTCATCGTGACCGCCACCAAGGCCGGCACCGCGATGCCGACCGACCGCGTCAATTTCATCAACGAAAATAATTGCCGGTGCATTAGCTTTTGCTTGCTCGAATAAATCGCGCACACGGCTCGCGCCAACACCAACAAACATTTCAACGAAGTCGGATCCTGAGATAGCGAAGAACGGTACCCCAGCTTCACCCGCAACCGCTCGGGCCAACAAAGTCTTGCCGGTTCCGGGTGGGCCGTATAGCAAGACGCCCTTC